>RCUE01000262.1_pt1 | contig 16523 bp, 18 predicted proteins | sample 2166111 | NCBI WGS metagenome assembly RCUE01 (sample SAMN09930795, study PRJNA488358) | compost metagenome | feature: garden; material: soil; isolation source: compost soil in phenylacetonitrile-enriched culture | place: Germany: Experimental Botanical Garden Goettingen | collected 2016-01-27 | reverse complement strand
GGATCGTTAAAAAGAATTGTGCCCCATAGCTCCATAGGAGTGGTGGGGTGTTTGTACGTTGAGACAGTAGAGTTGCTCATACTTCCTTGCCCCTCTTTGGGGATCATCTAATGTAACGCAGATACGTCTGGATAAAAAGCAAAGATGTGAATATCTGGTGACTTCAGTACCGTATTTTGTCCGTTACGGCGCGTTCTACATTATAATGTTTAAAAACGGACAAGGAGATGAACTCCAGATGAAAAAAGGAATCTTGGTCGCTTCAGGGTTGGTTGTTGCGGCATTGGGCACGTACCTGATTGCAGGAAATATGCAGAAAGAAGGAGCGGACAAGCTCGGGACAACAGATATCAAGCAATTGGTGCATGATTTCAGCGCAGGCAAGGGAACAGGTCAATCCGCTTCCATTAATTCCAGTCAGTTAATTGTTAATGGAGACAATGCCCAACCCATAACTTATAATTTGCCTGACAACGAGTTTTTTGTTTCGATTGCGCCATATGTAGAAGAGACCCACCCTTGTGCAACTCATAGTCTAACCGGCTGCCAAGGCGAAATAAAAAACGGAGAATTCAATGTGACCGTTCACGACTCCGAAGGGAATGTCATCATGGAGAATGCTGCCATGAAATCACAACCCAATGGTTTTATTGATCTATGGCTACCGAGGGATAAAACCTACCGCATTAGCGTGAATCATGAAGGTAAAACGGCTGAAACTGAATTCTCTACATATGAGAAAAACGATACGTGTATCACAACGATGCAGCTAGGCTAATGATAGAGAATAATGGGGTTGAGCTTACTGATCGCTCGTACACTTTAAGTCCACATAACCCTGCGTTCATACATAGCTTTTAGTAAAGAGCCTACGTCTGACGGAGGCTCTTTGTGCTGCCCTAATCTTTTGCTGGAGTTGCGGAACAGGTTAGGTGGGAATCTATGAGGAATCAGATAGCGAAACTTTAAATTGTATATACTAAAAACCTATTGAAATAGCTGCAAACTTCCGACATATTATCTAAGAGCTTTTCGCTCAATATTCCTCGGGGAGATGGCAGCATGTCACAAAATATGAAGAAGCGCGTATCCAGATCATCCAGCATCGCGAACACATTGGCCATGGTCTTGTTAGTTATTATCGTTGTCGTCTTTGCAATCTTGGGGACGTTCATGTTTGCAAGCACGCGAAGCATACTTGTCAAGCAGCAAGAGGCCATGCTCCAGACCAAGACGCAGGCCATCGTTAGTCAATTCGATGCGTTGTTTAAGGAAAAGGGCTCACTTGTCCAGCAAATGTCAACGAACAACACTTTTAAGCAATATTTAGAAACCACCCCATCGGCAGAAATGGTGAAAACTTCTCCTTATGCTGCGGAAACAGTAGCGACTTTGGCAGCCATTGTAAAGGCAGAGCCATCTTTTGCCGACGCCTGGATTGCAGGAATATCTGGTAAAGGCTTCTTTCTTCAGAATGATGGTGTTGCTTCCAAACCGGATTTCGATATCCATACACGCCCGTACTTTAAACCGGCAGTTGAAGCAAACGGTTTATACTACTCAGAACCCTATAAGGACGTCAATTCGGGTAATGTGCTCATGGGCATTTTCTATCCGATCAAAGATAGCAGTAACCAATTAATCGGATTTGCTGCTGTCGATATTGCTTTCAAAGACATCCCTGCCGTTATGCAAAGCTATTCGCTTGGAAGCACAGGCTATTCAATTCTTGCATCCAAAACAGGTGATATTTTGTATCACCCCGATCAAAATAAAGTGCTGAAAGAAAAGATTAACGAAAGCACAGGTGATCTTGGGGAGATCGGAAAGAAGATGATTGCTGGTGAGTCCGGAGTACAGCTCATTAATGATAATGGGGAACGTCGTTATATCGGGTATGCAACCAGTAAAGACACGGGGTGGTCCGTAGGTGTAACTATTTCTGAACAAGAGGCGCTCGCAGAATTAAAAGCCTTTACCTGGATTACGATTGGCGGTTTTGCCGCAGCCACCATTCTGCTGGTTGTGATTTGTTATATAACGCTCCGTTACTTGTTGAGATCCATTCCGAAATTGCTCGCCAAAATCAAGCTGATTGAAAATGGAGATTTGACCGTTCCGTTTGATACGCATTCCAACAACGAAATCGGGCAAATTTCTCAAGGAATTTACAATATGGTTCAAAAAATTCAAGGCATGCTCCAAATGGTGGGTGGCTCAGCTCAAGTCTTGAATCAGTCTTCAAATGATTTGCAATCCATTTCTTCCAGAACCGCGATCACCATGAACGATACGGCGACAGCAATTAATGAGATTGCCAATGCAACGAACTACCAATCCATCGAAACGGATAACATTTTACAAAAAACCGGAGCCTTATCCGGCCAAATTGACGAAATTGCCAATGATGCCAAAGCCATCGAATCGATGGTGCAAATCTCTGCTGAGCAAAGCGGACAAGGGCTTGCAGTAGTAGATCAGCTATCCAGATGGGCGGAAGAAAATCATAATTCCACACAGGCGATGTCGGCTATTATTCAGGATATCGATCTGAGCCGTCACGAGATTTCAGGCATTGTGGATACGGTCAACCAAATTGCAACACAGACCAACCTGCTGGCGCTCAATGCTTCCATTGAAGCTGCACGTGCGGGAGAACAGGGCAAAGGGTTTGCTGTGGTTGCCGGGGAGGTTCGCAAGCTGGCTGAGCAGACGGCGCTGGCGACACAGGAAATCTACAAGAAGGTCCGTGTCATCGAAGAAAAAACCAGCGTATCGGTTGAGCATACCGTTCACGGTCTGAAAATCGCAGAAGAAAATGCGAGATCGGTGGAGGACACGAAGCAAGTGTTCTTTAGCATTAACAAGGATTTGGAAGATTTGAAATTACGAATGATCCAGATCAGCACCAACACCTCCAAAGTCCACAAGCACAAAGATGAGATTTTGCAGGCGCTGGAGATCATCTCTTCCACCACCGAAGAGAATTCCGCTTCAACCGAAGAGGTCAGCGCTAGCACGCAGGAACAATTGGAGAGCTTCGAACAGGTTGCTGAACTATCCAAACAATTGAATCAATTGTCCAATAAGCTGCAAGACGAATTAAAACAGTTCAAGGTCGAGTAACAAGGCTAGGCATGATTTTGACTAAATATACAGCAAAGCCCGCGTTCAGCGGGCTTTTTAGCTTCAACAGCTGTTGTGGGGTAGAGGGCATGGTAGCTGGTGCGGGATACAGAGACCATACGTATAAACTGAAATATTAGCGGGGGGAAGATATGAATTGCTTTGAAAAAAATATGGTGTCCGTCTGGTACGGTCACTTTGCCTCAGAAGATGAGTTGTTTGAATATTTTGAGATCAAATACCCGGAGGATGAGAATGAGGATGTTTTTAGCGGTTTTTTAAATGACCATGAAATAGATGATTTTGACGAAGATTTTGCTGAAGGAGTCTTTCTGGTTGACGGGACCGATGATGGTATAAAAGATGTTTCCTATGTTGATTCTTTTTTATCTCCACTATTACATGATTTGAGTAAAGTAGATGGTAAATATAATTCGTTGTTCTTTATATATGATTGTAATACAAGCGGTTTATCTGAAAAAAATGGCGAGGAACTACGCTTTTTAGCCGCATATCCTTATTCAAAAGATTAACGGTTACACTATTCTTTTGTCTTCGGAGTCTCATTCCAAGTAATTATGATAATGAAAATTGAACTTAAAGGATCAATAATTTGATCCGAAAGAATCAGGGCCTTAAGGTGAATTTACATCTTAAGTCCCTTTTTTTGTGTGAAAATAGATTTCCAATTTTTTGAACGGCTGATATACTAAGGAGACAAGCGAGCATGAAGATTACCTACTTTATCGGAAGAAGCAAGAAGGATCGTCAAGCGTTGCTCTCAAAAGCGGCTTTTGCGGTGGTCGAGCAGTACATAGGGGTGGAGAGCCAGAAGACTGGCTGTTTCCAGGGCAGAGGGAAGGCCGCCACCTGACAGAACGATCAGCGCAGAAAGTGTTTGAAAAAGCGCTGGTTGAAGCGGATATTCGCAAACAGGTGAGTATTCATTCGCTGACGCATTCCTTTGCGACCCACTTGCTGGAGAATAGGATTGATCTTCGCTATATTCAGGAACTGCTGGAGCCTCAGAGTGTACGAATTACGGAGCGGTACACATGTGAGTAGACAGGACATTGGGCGGATTCAAAGTTTGTTGGATCGGCTGGGCAGGGTGAAGGATTGAAACGCAGAAAGTGCGGGAATCAGGAACAAAGTGCAGGATTCACGAAGTTCGTGAATATGACAAAGAGAACATTTTTTCTGAGGTTCGTAAATAAGTAGTTATCGGAAATTAACGCAACTTCGAATGATGGAGGAATACTTATGAATGAAGAAGTAAGAATGAGATCTTTAGGACTCTCACAATCTGAAATAAAATCATTCAAAAATATAAAAGTTGAATTCAACAAATTAACAGGAACAATAATGAAAAAGAGCCGGGCGGATTCTAAAAGATTGAGATGTTATATCTGTAATACTGAGTGCAGTAGTTTTTGTAATTCCCATTCAGTTCCAAGATTTTGTTTGGACAATATTGCAATAGATGGCCGCCTACTTTATTCAGGCAATTTAATTGACTCAGTTATGTTTGATAAACCTAAAGGGATCAATGAAGCAGGGACATTTAAAATAATATGTAACGATTGCGATAGCAAAGTTTTTAAAAATTACGAAAACCCTGAAAACTACTTTAAAGAGCCGAATGATAAAATGCTTTCACAAATGGCTATGAAAAACTATTTGAAGAACATTAGTAAAAGAGAACTTGAAAATGCACTATATCCTAATATTGAGCAGTTACCGGGCGAATTTGTGGAATACATTCACTCTATTAATGAGCTTGATTTAAAAGAGTATGTTATGGGATTTGAATACTCTAAAAAGGCTACGGTATCAAAATGGAATGATCATTTTTACTTGGCTTATTTCGAATCTCTTGACTATGTTGTTCCAATAGCTTTTCAGAATTGTGCATCATTAATAGCTGATTTTGAAGGTAACACTATAAATGATATCTATAGCGGTTCTCAAGAGTATCTATTAAGTGAAATGCACATAAGTGTATTGCCATTTAAGGATCATAGCGTTGTATTGATTTTTATAAAAAATGAAGAGAAGAGATACAGAACTTTCTTTAGGCAGTTTAAAAAGCTCACAATTCAGGAAAAATTAAAAGTGATTAATTATATAATTTTTAGCTATTCGGAAGATGTCTTTATTTATAAAGGATTAGATAAAGAAATTTTAGAGAACCAAGAATTAAGGAAGGTAGCGCAACAGACAAATGTGGCTGAAGCAACTACTCCATTTGCTAATTCACTTGAAGAAGCTAAAAGAGTATTCGATCTACAGAATAGAAATTCGATTCCTAATTTATTGGATAAATCTTATAAAGTAAGATGAAATTTTCAGTAGAATCGAAGAAGGCGTTAACATCCTATAACATAATATTCACGCTGCGGGCATACGCCCTGGATCCGGCGCTCGCCGGACACCCAGCATACGCTGGGTCGTGAATACAGGAACGTTAGGTGAAACTCTTGAAAAACTATAAAAATGAGAAGATGGCTGGTATAAGATTTGTTAGATAGATTTTAGAAGACCAAAACGTTATATAAGGAGACAGGTAATGAAAGAAGAACTTACATATATACAAAGTGGGAAATACAATTATTTGGATAGAACTAATATCACCAATATGGTTTATTTGTGCTCATGTTCTGCACTTTCATTTCATAAAAGTCTTATTGGTTTATCAGAATTAAGGGCCCTTGAATCAGTTAAAGATGTAGAGAGTGCTGGGGGATTAAGAATTAGTAGGGCAGTTTTGACTTACTACTCGGTGTATCATTTATTTATTTCGTTAATGTTATTAGATGAGCGTTTTAACTTAAAAGTTCCCAAAAGGTTATGCTCGAACGGTATTGTAAATCTTGGAGTCAATTTTAATGATTTATCAGATCCCTCCGAATTACCAAATGTATGGAATGAGTTTAAATTACTTGAACAAGACCTTTCAACACTGATAACACATACTGACGTTAAAGAATATTGTGATTGTTTAAGAGAAGAAAGTGAAAAATTGGATGAGGTATTTAGAATACTTTATAACAACTTTATATTTGCTGATGAAAATAAACCAAATGAAAGTATTAAAGGGCTTTATGAAAAGCTTTGTTATGTAAGAGACAGAGCTATATACCGACCTTCTAATGTAATTGATGTAGAGGGTGGATATATTCAAACCTCGAAGTATGTCAGAAAAGAAATAGATGAATTACCTGATTCGGCATATATATTCGACGTAATCAGGAAAATTTACAGGGAAATATTAATAAAATCCAATATCAAAGGGAGGAGTATGTATAAATCGTTCTATTCCCTGCTTTGGGTTAGTCATGTTTTCGAAACGGTAGAAGAAGTCAAAAAACTCGGTATTACTGATAGCGAAATAGATGAATTGAGATTTATGAAGTCCTTCAATGCAGATGAACTGAGCTTTAGTAGTTATATTTCACAATTGATTGAATTAGTAAACCCAAACCGTCTATTTAGTGATTTGGAAGATTTTTGGAATGAATTAATTAGAATGTCCATGGAACATTATGGGGCGTCAGAATGGCATTATTAGAACCGCACTCGCTCGAGTTCGTGTTGTTAAAGAGCGTTAGGAGAAATTTTTGAAGTTTTTATAGAAACGATCAAAAAACAAATAAAAAGTATTCTCCGCAAGCTAATTGAAATTATCATCGGATTTGCATCAAGGTACTAGTGAATTTTGTCAAAGAAAGAGTAAAAAGACTTACGAAGAACTGGTGAATTTATTCGAAGATGCCGTTAGCCTCGCCTAACATAGTGTTCAAGCAGCAGCTCCTTTGGAGCCTTGGTCTGCGAGAAGGATTTCAGGGAAGCATTTTAGCAGACAACCCTTCGGGGTTCATGAATACAGGAACGTTATACGACAGAACAAATAAATAAGGAGAAGGATATTTATGAGCTATATTAGAATAAAAAGCATTAGTGTTGAAAACTATAGATCATTTGGAACAAGACAGACAATACATTTTCCTGATCAGAATCATAAGAAACCTGTAGCTATCGTTGGGTATAACAATTCAGGGAAAACAAATTTTCTCAACGCAATTCTATATGGGATAAAAGAGAAAAATGTTAATAAGGATACATTCACAATTAACGATTTTCACAACCGTGATTACAATAATCGTCCTTTTATTGAAACTGAAATTGAAAGCAGCATAGAAGTTAAAGGAGACGGAAACCAAGCAGAGCTTAAAGGATTTCATTCATTAAGAATAAGCGTAGTGGATAATGAAATTGAGCACGCTGGAGTCCGATCTTTTCGTGACAAGGAACAATTAACAAAAAATCCTGATGCTTCGGGAGCAGCAAAGTATTTTAGGATTTTCTATGTGAATTTTCATGATGTAAAAAAAGAGTTATCAACAAAGAAGACTACCTGGGGAAATCTTACTTCGTTTTTAGCGAAACATATTAAAAAAATTGTTGAAGCAGATGCGAATATGAAAGGAAAAAGGAAAACTTTTGAAGGAGAAGTGAAGGATTCAACTGATAGGGTTCTAGCAGATTCGAAGTTACACAGTTTTCTTGAGGATATAAGGTCAAATTATTCAACAAATCTAAGAGACAGTAATTTTTTTATAGGTTTTGAATTGCCTGATTATGAAGATATTTTTTTGGATATGATTTTTAAAATCGGTTTAAATGGTGATACCGAAAACCTTATTTCTATAGATCATTTCGGTGATGGATATATTTCTATGTTTGTTATGGCTATCATTCAAGCAATTGCTGAGAGCAACAAGAGTGATAAATGTTTATTTTTATTTGAAGAGCCTGAAAGTTTCTTGCATGAAAATCATCAAGAGTACTTTTACAAAACTGTCCTCTGTAACTTGGCAGAAAAAGGGCATCAAGTTATCTATAGTACTCACTCGGACAAAATGATAGATGCTTTTGATACACGAGGACTTATTCGTTTTGAATTTGATGATGAAGCACACGAAACAATTTTGAAATATAACAAACCAGATGAGAATATTTCAGAAGCTGATTTAGAAGGTTTCTCTTTGGATCAAGTAGCAGACTTTAATAATTACATTAAAATGATAGAGCCAAATTTGAATAAAATTGTGTTCAGTCAAAAGGTGGTTTTAGTAGAGGGGCCAAATGATTTACTGACCTACAAAGAAATTATAAAGAAAAAGGTATATCTGTTAACTAAAGATTCTATGTATTCAGAGACATACTTAAACTTTAAAAACATTTCTATAATTCCTCATCATGGTAAGATTACAGCCAGAATCTTGGTTAAGTTATGTAAACATCTTGGAGTGGACTTTTTTTGTATAAATGATTTTGACTTCAAAAACAATTTCATTTCAGAACTTTTATTTGATTCACTTGAAGATTTAAAGAAAAGTGAATTATACACAAAAAGGATATTGGATTTAGAAGAATTTAATTCTAAAGGCAAACTTCTAAGTGACAGTACAAAACGACAAATGGTTACTACAAATTGGGGATTAATTAAAGAAGCTTCTTTGGAAAAAATACATTTCAACATTCCTAAGTTAGAAGCTGTGATAGGTTACGAATCAAATGATAAAAGCAGTTTAGGCATATGGACTAAACTCCAAGAAACATCAGAATTCGGAGAAGAAATTTTTCCAACATCTCTAAAGAAATTCGTTGGAATTGAAACTTTAGAACAAGCATGTTCCAAACATTAATCGAATCAAATACTTCATGTAAATTCAAGTAATGTTCCGTCGTATAACATAATATTCACGCTGCGAGCATTCGCTCTTGGTCCGGCATTCGCCGGACACCCAGCGTGCGCTGGGTCGTGAATACAGAAACGTTATGTGTAATTATTGAAAAGATCATGGAGGGGAAATCTATGAAAAAGAAAGAATATAAAGATAGATTAATTGAATTACTTAATGAAGGAATTGAAGAACTAACAACAGACCAAGTAATCCACAAAACGAAATTATTGATTTTTGAATATGAGAAAAAACAAGCGTATAGTACAGAAAATAAGGGGAGACCTTGGACAGATGAAGAGTTAAGAGTAGTATTATCATTTGCCGCAACTAAAGAAAACATACTGAAGTTGGCCAAAGGATTTAAACGTAGTTACGGGAGCATTGAACAAATTTTTAGATGGGCTGTAACCACCGATGAAGAGATTATAAATAAGGGAAGGGAAGATGATAGTTTTATAAAACAGATTAGAAGATTGTATAAAGAGATGGGTTGGAAGGCGTAAATTAGAATGTCAATCAATGGAGTGATAACTACACATAACATAATATTCAAGCTGCGGCCCCGTTGGAGCCTAGGTCTGTGAGAAGGATTTCGGAGAGGCATTTCAGCAGACAACCCCTTCGGGGTTCATGAATACAAAAACGTTATCTGAAATCAGGACAAATATGTAATATCAAAATCTAGGAGTGTGATTCGACTTGGAGAACTCAAATTTAAAAGATCTTATTGAAAAATACCTGAGCGCATATAACACGTTTAACATTGATGGAATGATAGGAGTTTTGAATGAGAATATTCATTTTCGAAACATTTCTAAAGGTGAAGTGAATTCGGAAACAAAGGGGATTCAGGAATTTCGCACATTAGCAGAGCAGTCAATTCAGGTATTTTCTCAAAGGCGTCAAGTAATAAAGAACATTACTTTCACAGGAGATAAAGCAGAGGTTGACATTGATTATGAGGGAATATTGTCCAGTGATCTCCCTAATGGAATGAAGGCAGGAGAAACATTAAAACTTCAAGGGAAATCAATATTTCAAATGAAAGATAAGAAGTTGATACTGATTGAAGATCATAGTTGAAACACTGTTGAAAGTTATTCATAGATTACCCTGAAATCAGATAACAATATATTCACGCATCGGGCATACGCCCTCGGTCCGGCAGAAGCATTTCAGGGAAGCAGAGGCTGCTGGACACACTTGGCATACGCCAAGCGTCGTGAATAGGGGAACGTTATCGGAAATTCGGGGGGAACCCTAAAAATAAGGAGAAATAAATGAACAGCATTAAAAGATTTCTAAAAGATGTAAGAGATAATAATTATAAAGTTCCTAATGGAACAGACATAGATCAAGTAGTTCATGAAATGATTAAACACATTGGGTCGATTGATGACGAATTAAGGGATAAGCTCATTTATGGAACTTTATATAGATGGATAATGAATCAAGAACTAAGTATAGAATTAGTCAGACAAGTATTATACGTGACTTTAGATGATGATCATTTATTCTATGGAATTGGTGATAACGATCAAGATACAGTGTTTACACGTTCTTTTTCAGCCCTGTTCATTCCGCTTGCTTTACATTATAACGATATTTTTAATTATTTAACTGAACATGAATATGAATATATTTACTCTAGAATGACATTATATTTTGAACTTGAGAAGGATTTTAGAGGATATATATTAGATAAGGGATGGGCACATTCGATTGCACATGCTGCTGATGGTTTAGATTCTATTTCAGCCGCATCTTATTATTCTCAGAAACATTTATTGGTTATTTTAGAGTTGATAGGGGAAAAGGCTTGTGTTAATAACTATTATTTTATAAACGATGAAGATGAAAGAATGGCAGAAGTAGTAATTCAAATTGTAAAGCGTGATATCCTTATGAAAGATATTTTAATTAATTGGGTGCAACAGCTTGGGGGCATTGAAAGATTAGAAATATATCCGCAATATTACATAATTAGAGGGAACATCAAGAATCTTTTGCGAAGTGTATATTTTAAATTACTGAATATTAGCGGATCTGAGGATATAACTAAAGAAATACTAAAAACATTAAACCAGCTCTAAAAAAACTAAACTTTAGTTAAATCGAAGAAGTCCCGAACATCCGATAACACAACACTCCTACTGCGGGCATTCGCCCTTGATCGCTAGGAGGATTTGCAAGAAGATTATTCAGGCGATACATTCAACCAGCTAAGTCTGACGACCTGTTCCCTGCGGTCACTTAAGCTGCTTGAACGTCAGGAATGCCAAACGTTATCAGAAATTGGGGCTTTTAAGTATAATATATATAAGATCAGAGATCCACATCTAGGTAATTCGAGGAGGCAAAGACAATGTTAGTTAAAGGCTTCAATCATTTGACCATTAATGTCAAGAATCTGGATAAATCATTGGATTTTTATACTCAGATTCTTGGATTGATGATTAGACATAAAGGAAATAAAGATGCATATTTAGAATGGGGAACTGCTTGGATCTGCCTAGTTGAACAAGAAAATTACTCTGAGAATATAGAGAGAAAGTTAGGATTTGACCATATAGCTTTTTATATTGAAGAGGAGTATTTCATGGATGCTGTTAAGGTACTTCAAGAGAATGAGGTTCACATAGTGAGAGGCCCTATACAGAGAGGATTAGGTTGGACAATCAATTTCTTAGATCCAGATGGAATACAGCTTGAATTACATACTTCAAATTTAGAAGAAAGAATGAAGATATGGAAATAACAATAATACAAGAGATAATGTAGGTATTCTGAAGGGGGCCCCAACATCTGATAACATTGCATTCAACGCAGCGGGGCGGGACAAGCCCGACCCTTGGTCCGGCAGAGGGATTTCGGAGAAGTAGAGGCAGCCGGACACATCCGACTTCGTCGGACGTCGTGAATACGGGAACGTTATACGACAGAATCAGAAATAATAGAAATAGAAAAAGAGGGTCATATGACCCTCTAAATACTAGAATTTTGCAATTCACTAAATAGTTGTAGAGCATCTTTGAAACCTTGTATGTAGATACTTCTTTCTAGGATGGATTGTAGAGAAATTTGGGCGTCTTCGTAAAGAAAAACCGTATGTTGAAGTTGATCGGGCAAAGCATCACGAAGCGTTTTAAAATATTGATCTGTCTCCGAAGAAAGCTGAGTGTACTCCTTATGACACTCCAGAAGCTCAGTATAGAGTAATTCTAAACGTATTCTTATAAGCGGCTCTGTTAATGATTCTAATGTATTAATCATATGTTATTCCTCCTCCAATTAACTCTACAGAGTTATTATATAACCTTATAAAGTTAATTGCAAGGTGAATATTTGACGTTATAGAGTTAAAACTTCGCTTTTCGTTGATGATTGCTGGTATGGGAGATAAGATAGAATTATGGAGGGGAAAAGATGAACGTAATCAAGTGCAATATACGAGAACTCATGGCAGAACATCGAATAGATGATATAACAGAATTGATGGCGAAATCGGGCTTAAGTCGGAATTCAATCAACAAGTTGTATAGGGAAACGAATATAGAAACAACAAAGCTGGAAACTTTATTCAAGCTATGCGATACATTTAACTGCAAATTATCAGATTTAATTGAGTATGTACCCGAAGAAAACCAGTAGTGAAGAAGCGATTCCGTCATATAACATAATATTCAAGCAGCGGCTCCTTTGGAGCCTTGGTCTGCGAGAAGATTTCAGGGAAGCATTTCAGCAGACAACCCCTTCGGGGTTCATGAATACAGGAACGTTAACTGAAATTCCGACAAGTTCATGATTGAAGGAAATATCAAAGGAGGAATTAATTTGCCTTGGCCTATGGTACACTTTGCAATTTCAGAAAACCTTTCTATTAATGACCCCTCACCCAATTTTTTATTAGGCAGTATTGCTCCGGATGCGATTCATATGAGAGGGAAGGTATCCAGGGAAGAAAAAGGTGTGACTCATCTCGTACATAACGATAAATTACCAGCCAAGGAATTGATCATGGAGAAGTGCAAGGAATATTTACTGAAGCAAGCGGGGCCAGAATGGAAGGACTTTGTTATAGGTTACTTTTCACATATTTATACAGATTTAAGGTGGACAGATACCGTCTATTTCGATTTTGAGAAAAACTACAGAGGCGAAAAGAATGATATTAGAAAGACATATAACCTTGAAGTTAGCCAAGTAGAATTTGATCTCTTAAGATCAATGGGAAGTACTGAAAAACTGTTTACAAAACTCTTAAAAGCTAAGGGATATACAATAAATCCTTACATTACGCAGCTTGAAGTCAATCAGTATAGGGATAATAAGGTGAGATGGCTGCAAGATCTAAAGAATGAACCTCATATAGCACCTATCTATTTTAAAGCAGAAATTATTAAGATCTTTGTTAGTGAAACATCAAGGGAATTGAAAGAACTATTTAAAGACCAGAGTATTGATTATTTCGAAGGAGGCCGGAACATTAGTTAACATCGTATATACGCTGCGTCCTGACGGCCTTGGTCTGCAAGAGGGATTTTGAGGAAGCCTATTCACCAGACAACCCTGCACCACCTAACCGCATCGCGGCCGGACCTACGGTCCTTAAGGTGGTGAGGGTTCGTAGATACACAAACGTTATCAGAAATTAATGCAAATCTGAAATGCTCAAATATAAATATCTACTAAGAGAAGGTGCCTTCATGGACAAGAATTCATTAAATAGAAGAAGCATTATTGTTGACGGGGAAAATGGTGTCGGCAGCTCGGAAGACTTAAAAAAGAATGTTGTTCATAAAACAAACAGCCTATATTGGGATACCAAAGGCAATGACTTCTTAAAAGCAATCGTGCTCCCTTATTATGGAGCATTTATCTCAGAAGAAAATTGCCAGCTCTTTGGTGATATCTCAGGAAAAAAACTGCTGGAGATCGGCTGCGGAAATGGTCAATCCTTGCAATATCAAGGGGAACGAAACGCATCTGAACTATGGGCTGTGGATATTTCAGAAAGACAAATAGAAAAGGCAGCGCAACATTTGAAGTCATGTGGAATAGCAGCAAAATTGATATGTTCTCCCATGGAAGAAGAATGCGGCATCCCGACGGATTATTTTGACTATGTTTATTCAATTTATGCCATAGGTTGGACCACCGATCTTGAGGGTACCTTTCGACGAATATCTTCTTACCTTAAAAAAGACGGGCTATTTATTTTCAGTTGGTCTCACCCTATACACAGATGGGTTACTACAGAAAATGATAGGTTTGTAATTAATAAGAGTTACTTTAATGAAGGTTGGTATCCGGTGGCAGTTGATGAAGGTGAGCTATTGTTAGCGGACCGTATGCTGTCAACTTATGTAAACGCGCTTGCAAAAGCTGGGTTTGTAATTGAGCTAATGATTGAGGAATGTGATTATGAGTTTATGCAATTGCGGGATGATAACAGCGATATGGCAAAGAGAGCAAAAATGCTTCCAGTAACTTTTGTGATAAAGGCAAGAAAACTATAAGATATAAAAACAAAAGCGAAACTGACTCCAAGATTTTTAGAGGTTCGAGGAAGGTATTGACATCCGATAACAAAACATTCACGCTGCGGGTCGCTGTCGCGCCTCTTGGTCCGCCCGAGGATTTTCAGGGAAGATTAACAGGCGGACAACCCTGCACTGCCTAACCGCATCGCGGCCGCTCCCGTTGGTCGCTTAAGGCAGTGAGGGTTCGTGAATACAGGAACGTTAAGTGAAATTCCGAGGCAAAATTGAAAGGAAGCTAGAGGATGATTAATGGAGATCAATTAAATCAATTTGAGACTGCAAAAAATTATCAAGAAGCCTTTCTGTCAACGAAAAGAGAGTGGGACAAAGGGAAGCGTGACTTGAGTATATGCTTGAATTTAGCTTTTATATCCTGGTATTTGAGTGTCGAATCTGGAAATACGTTTGTTACTCAGGGGCTTGATGATAACGATTATGAAATGATTGAATTGACATTAAACGAAATTACAGAAGAAGGGATACATAATTTCTCGAAAGAGACGCAGTTTTTATTGATTTTCGGTTATATGATCACTTTGTTTCCTCATCATTTTGGAGACTATGAGCATTGGGAAAGCATAGGGAAAAACATGCTGTCCAAAGCATACGAGTTGGAACCAAGTGATCCAATAATTGAAATGGTTTTTCTTGCGGACAGTATGAGAAGTGAAGGTTATAAAAATGCTTGTTTAAGAGCAAAAGAACATATTAAAGACAGATTTAAGAATAAAGGATTAATGGATAAATATTTTCAAGACGTATTTGATAGGTAATTCAGAGGAACATCACTTAACATAATATTCACGTTGCGGACATTCGTCCTTGGTACGGCAGGAGCCGGACACCTCAGCATACGCTGTGGTCGTGAATACAGAAACGTTATCTGCAATTTCTCAAATATATTTAGGGAGGGAGAAGTAATGAAAAATCATGATGATGAAAAATCTGCCTTAGAAGAAGCTGCCGTTAGCATCTTTGTAGATTTATATAATTTAAATCGCGAAGATCACTTAGAAGTAATAGAGAGACGTGAGCGTCCAGATTATATCTTAAAGAGCATAAAAGATGGATTAGTAGGTCTAGAAGTAACTCACCTATTCTACGATGCCGACGAAGCTAAAATGTTATTTGGAAGATCGGCTGAGGAAATGCATGGATTAGAAAATTCAGCCAGCTATATGCAGGTTCTTAATGAACTACTGAAACAGAAGGAAAAAAAGATAGAGAAGTATGATGCTGCATATCCAATAGCGCTTTTAATTAGGAACGCTTCACCTATATTCGGAATGAGTGATTTTCTTAGAAATAAAAATGAGATATACAAGCCAGAAAAATACACTCATATTTGGTTTGTTTCAAAAGACGGAAATGATAATGAATGGTCGTTAAAAGACTTGCTTACTGTTTAGTCAAAGAAGTGAGAAACAGCAGATAACATAATATTCATGCATCGGACATTCGTCCTCGGTCCGGCAGTCGCCGGACACCCAGCATGCGCTAGGTCATGAATACAAGAACGTTATATGAAAGATCGGTAGACCTTTAAAAAGAGAAGAATTAGAAAAGGGGATAATAAAAATGGATGAAATTTACTTTTTAAGACATTACCTCTCGTCTCTCAGGTATCGATGTTCAAAAGCAATTCTAAATGCTCCAAGTAATTACCCGAATTATGAGCTCGGTAACGGTGTAAGAACTCCAATTGAAATTTTGGCACACATGTCTGATGTCATAAGATATGCCCAATCCGTTTTTGATAACCAAGTACAACTTAAGAAAGAATCAGGAAACTGGAATGACGAAGTACAGACATTTTTTAATGAGCTGCATAACTTAGACAATTTAATGAAATCAAATGGAATACCAAACAAAGATAGAATTATCGAAAAACTGATTCAAGGACCATTATCAGATGCAATGACACATGTTGGTCAATTGTCAATGATAAGAAGAATGGCTGGAGATTCAATACCTGGAGAGAATTTCTTTATTGCTGAAGTAAAGGTTGAATAGTTATTTTAAGGTGGTGGGGCGTCGTGAATACAACAACGTTATCTGAAACCAATGCTCAATGCAAATAAAAGACAAAAATTAAGGAGCCAAT
>RCUE01000260.1_pt1 | contig 16674 bp, 16 predicted proteins | sample 2166111 | NCBI WGS metagenome assembly RCUE01 (sample SAMN09930795, study PRJNA488358) | compost metagenome | feature: garden; material: soil; isolation source: compost soil in phenylacetonitrile-enriched culture | place: Germany: Experimental Botanical Garden Goettingen | collected 2016-01-27 | reverse complement strand
TTTGTCGGTAACTGGCTTTGGGGGATACGATATTACGGAGGTCATTCACCCTGCGCTGACAACCGTCCAATATCCGTATATGGAGGCTGGACGTGTAGCAGCGCAAAATATTATGCGGCTGGTAGAACATAAATCGGTAGAAAAAGTGACGGTCATGAATTATTCCCTGATCGAAAGAGAAAGCGTTGACAAACGCTGAACAAGTGGATTATAATTTCTTCGAAACCGGTTCCATAGCATTCGGGCATAAATGGAATCGGTTGCAAATCCATGGATGAGTATATTTTTTTAATCGTATGGGAACCGGTTCCGATAGAATATTTTTTTCATTGAGTTGGAACCGGTTCCTGAAGCGAAGTTTTAATAAAAATGAGGTACACCTATGAAAATGACAAGAGAACAAAAGTATCGAATGATCGAGCAGGCAGAGCCCGGTGAAATAGCCAGCTTGGAGGAGAAAGTGGAGCAATGTCACTGGCGGCAGGCATTTCATATCCAGCCACCGACAGGTTTGCTCAATGACCCCAATGGCTTTTCATATTACCAAGGTGAATACCACTTATTTTATCAGTGGTTTCCGCTCGGAACGGATCATGGGATGAAATATTGGTATCACCTGAAATCCAAAGATTTGGTCACATGGAATAGTGCGGGCATTGGCATCGCACCTGGGGATTATTTTGATTCACATGGGGCTTACTCAGGCAGCGCACTGGAGCATGAGGGCAAATTATATATGCTGTATACGGGAAATGCACGAGATGAAGACTGGATCAGACATCCTTATCAATGCATGGCTGTTATGGATGAGAGCGGTCACATTACCAAATGGGAGCATCCTGTTATTGCCAATGTGCCAGAAAGCTATACAGACCATTTTCGTGATCCCAAGCTATGGAAAGACGGCGATAGCTTTTACTGTGTGATTGGTGCCCAGAGAACGAATTTAACAGGCTGCGCCGTCCTCTACCGATCAACCGACCTTCATTCATGGGAGTTTGAGGGAGAATTGTGCACAGGGCTGGAGTCGTTTGGCTACATGTGGGAATGTCCGGATTATTTTGAACTGAACGAAGCGGGTGTCTTGATCTTTTCTCCTCAGGGCTTGGAGCCTTCCGGGGATGAAAATCACAATATTTATCAATCGGGCTACGTAATCGGCAAGCCGTTAGATACCGGTACAAGAATACTGGAGCACGGCGCATTCCACGAGCTCGATAGAGGCTTTGACTTCTATGCGCCACAGACGATGATTGACCCGCAGGGGCGGCGTATTATGGTGGCATGGATGGGGCTGCCGGATATCGACTATCCCACAGATCCGAACGGATGGGCTCATTGTCTGACATTACCAAGGGAGCTTACGCTTCATGAGGGCACACTCTTGCAGCGGCCGATCCCTGAGCTGACTACGTTACGCAGAAATCGTGAGGATCGGGTAGCTGACACGTTATTCTCAGAGAGCAAAACCTATGAAGGATTTACAGGTACGGCCTATGAGCTGATCTGTGAGGTAGATCTTTTAAGCGCTAAGGTGTTTGGTATTGAGTTCCGTGCGAGTGAGACTGAGAAAACGGTGATTAAATATGATGCCATCAGTCGCAAACTAGTATTGGATCGTTCGCAATCAGGTGTGCCTGTAGCCACTTCGTATGGTGAGGTACGGCAGTGTTCATGGGATAAAGATCATATCAAACTTCATTTGTTTGTAGATACGTCTTCAGTTGAGATTTTCGTCAATGATGGGGAAGAGGTGTTCACCAGTCGTATTTTTCCGCATCCAGAGAGTGACGAAATACGCTTTTTTGCCGACAAGGGAGAGGCTCTCTTCCAGGCGGTAAAATGGGATTTTACATGAGTAGGCTAAAACATCAAGTGGATCGTTAATCATCAAACATAACGGAATCAACGAGAGGATGAACATCATGGCGGAGAACAGAGAAATAGCTAAAGAAGTGATCCAGGCAATCGGTGGGCAAGAAAATATTGCATCTTTTGCTCATTGCGCGACGCGCTTGCGGATTATGGTGCATGACAAGGAGAAAATTGATCAGAAAAAAGTTGAGGAGATCGACAAGGTCAAGGGTGCTTTCTTCAATTCCGGGCAATATCAGATTATTTTTGGTACAGGTACGGTAAATCGAATTTTTGAAGAGGTCGAAAAGCTTGGCGTGACTGGTTCATCTAAAGAAGAGGTGAAGAGTCAGGCGAAAAAGGAAGGGAACGTCTTCCAGCGCTCCATCCGTACCTTTGGCGATGTGTTTGTACCGATTATTCCTGTACTGGTTGCTACGGGGTTGTTCATGGGGCTACGTGGCTTGCTCACTCAGCCGCAAATTCTCGCTCTATTTGGCATGACCCCACAGGATATTTCACCCAATTTTCTATTATACACACAAGTATTAACGGATACAGCCTTTGCTTTTCTACCAGCGTTAGTCGCATGGTCAGCCTTTAGAGTATTCGGCGGTAGTCCAGTGCTGGGTATCGTTCTCGGTCTGATGCTGGTAAACCCGGCCTTGCCCAACGCTTATAGTGTTGCGGACGGCTCAGCCCACCCGTTGACGATGTTCGGATTCATTCCTGTGGTGGGCTATCAAGGCTCAGTATTGCCAGCTTTCTTCGTGGGCTTGATCGGAGCCAAGCTGGAGCGGGCGCTGCGCAAACGGGTGCCTGAAGCGCTAGATCTGATTCTTACACCGTTTTTAACACTGTTGATCATGATCACCCTGGGATTGTTTGCCATCGGTCCGATTTTCCATTCACTCGAAGAATGGGTGCTGCACGGAACAACGTTTGTGCTGGATTTGCCTTTCGGTATTGCAGGGATTGTCATCGGTTTCTTGCATCAGATTATCGTTGTTACAGGTGTGCATCATATCTTTAATTTCTTGGAGATTCAACTGCTTGAAAAGAACGGCGTAAACGCCTTTAACGCCATCATTACCTGCGCTATGGCTGCTCAAGGTGCTGCCTGTCTGGCGGTTGGACTGAAAACGAAGAATAGCAAGCTGAAAGCGTTGGCACTTCCTTCCTCGTTGTCTGCTTTTCTGGGGATTACGGAGCCGGCTATTTTCGGGGTCAACCTGAGATACATGAAGCCTTTTGTCATGGGGCTTATCGGTGGTGCGGTTGGTGGTTTTATCGCTTCTGTCTTCCATTTGGCGGCTACAGGTATGGCAGTTACGGTCATTCCAGGCACGTTGCTCTACATGAATCATCAGCTTCCGCTTTATATTTTGGCGAACTTGGCTGCTATGGTTGTAGCTTTTGTCCTGACCTGGATGTTTGGCTACAACGATAAAATGTTGGAAGAGGTCAAAACAGCGGGTTCTTCTAATTAATATCACCCAAGTAATGCGAATACACGCAGATTTATACGCGTAATTATAAATATGATGGTCGTTCTATATGGAACGCTCTTGGTCCCTAATCAAAAAGGACTGCTAGAGCAGGGTTCCAAGTGGAGCGACCATTTTTCCATTAAGCATGGATGGTTATTCGCAATTTAGGCCTTTTATTGCAATGCAGTAGTGCTGCATCATCTAATTATTGATATAAGATTGTACCCAATTTTTATTCTTCATCTCCTGTTTGATAATTTTATAAGTTAAACAGATGACCCCTATATGCTTGGCCAACAACTGATAGTTTGGGTATTTGCTTATGTGTGGAATTGAATGTATTGTATCATCAGAATCTCGAATATTCAAAAAAATGTAACATTAATGTAAAAATTTCAAAAGATATATATTCAAGGGAGGGTGATTGTACTATTATACAATAGTTGTTAAAATTTAGCATTGGGAGGCAGTTATTTGTGAAAAAATTTCTTGTAACTATGCTAGTTGTTATGTTGGTAGCAATCGGGCTGAATCCTTCAAGTTCTTATGCAGATTCATCCTCATCTGCTAAAGACTCTTCTAACCAGTCCCTATTCCCGCCGTATTCTTCAATTGTTAATTCTGATACGCTCTTGAGCGGTTTGACGCTTGAAGAGTATAATGAAGCTATAACAAATGCAGTACCACTAGAGTCAGTAATTGTAAAAAGCGAAAGCGATAAAACTCAATCAATCGAGAAGATTTCTCCCATGGCCCTGACATCTTGGGCATTTGACCACCTTGCTAAGCACGATGGATATTGGACTGATAAGTTTTATGTCGATTATGCAATAACTATGCCTATAAATGTGGTGCAGTGGGGAGATGATAGTTCTTGGTCACAACCCGATGTAGGTTATACACTTGTGAATAAAGATTATTTGGGCAAGGTTCACTTGGTTTCCGGAAGATATACAGGCACAAATACAAAGTTTGAAATCAAAGCACCAGGACCTGGGACATATCAAATATTAGTAAATAATTTAAATGACTACACTATTTCTGGAAATGGATTCATTGGCTATTAATTTTTTTAACTAGATTACTTTTAGAAGGGAGGAGTGAGAGTGAACAAGCGATTCAGAACGGTTGTTATTGTCTTAAGTCTAACTGTCGTTGTCGGAGGGGCGGTTGCCGTCATCAAAAGTCAGACTTTTGCAGACAGTAGTACGCTTCAAACCAAAACTAACAATGAGCCTGACTGGCTAACGCCTGAAAAAAAGAAGGAAATAAATGAAAAAGTGTTTTCTTCACCAGCGGAAATTTTACACTCAAAACATGGGGATTTTCTCCCTGTCGAAGTTCCGAATGAGTATCCAAGTGATGAAGTTGCAAATCGGGATAATCAAGAGCAGATAACAGCTGAGACAAAGCAAGTTATCGTGAATAATTTTGTTTACGAAAAAAAAGATGGGAAAAACTGATTTTTCCTGGAACGCTCATAAAAATGAGCGTTCTTTTTTATTTAGAGTATATTCCCAAACTCAAGCCAACCAGATCGTGATTAAATTGCGTGATATTAGACGTTCAATATTGTTAAAGAGCATTTTGCCCGACGGCTCCTTGTAGGAAAACGAGTCGCAACCACATTGTATCTAGGCGTGAATGGCTAAGTGAGCGTTCTCTTTCTGAAGATGCACCAAGATCGTGTTTTTATTGTCTTCCCACAACTTTATTTCACTAATAATTAGTCTTTATTTATAGCTTGAAGACACACCTATACGATTGAGGAACGTTCATCCAGAAATTCGGACGGCGAGCAGCCTGTCAACCGTTTGAAAATTCGATGGAAATAGGACACATCACTATATCCCACATACTCCGAAATTTCACGAATCGTTAGCCGGGACTCGGTCAGCATGTAGATGGCGGTTTTAATGCGTTGCGTATGTACATGCTCGCTGATCGTTTGGCGTGTTACCTCACGCAGCAGCGTCGCGGCATAATTGGGGGTTTTACGGATGGCGTCGCCAAGCTCCTCCTTGGTTACCTTTTCCCGGTAGTGGTTCTGGATATACTGTTTCATATGTTCCACATGTCGTTCTCGATCGCAAGAAATGGCGCCTTTGTCCCATTCCTGATTCATATATATCATTGCCTCGGTCAGCAAACAGTCAGCCATCATGGTGTAGTAGCTTGGGTGTTCAGTCCATTGATAGTACATCGATTTAATCCGTTCATGCAGCATATCGTAGCATCCAGGTTTGATCAACAACGGCTTGTCAGTATTCAATATGGGAAGTGTGCTGTTCGTACATGTTTTGCGGCAATGTATCACATACTTGGTATGAAAGAGCGTAGGAATGCTCTTGCCATAGTAATCCAGATGACCGGGTAAAAGCAGTGTTTCACCCTTACCGAGAATGAATTTGCAATCGTTCACCCAATATACACATTTGCCAAAGGTGACCAAAATGAACAGTAAGTCATCGTTGTCGCTATTTGCACCAGCCTTTTCATACCAGTCCACACCGTTATCCTGCCGTATATCCATCAATGTAATCACGAAACTCACTCCCCGATGTCTTCAACTTTCGTTATACTGTAGTACATTCATCATACTATAGTTCATAGTCTTGGTGCACGGGTACAGGTAGAATAGAGCTATATAAGTTTAATGTAGATAGAGAAGCAAAGTGGAATAGAAAACCATACAGTAAAGACATTCAGGAGGATGACATTACTATGCTTAAAACGAAAATTATTTGTACTATGGGACCTGCCTGTGACTCCATTCAATTGTTAAAAGAAATGATCCAGGCTGGTATGACTGTAGCCCGCTTGAATATGGCTCACGGGGAGCTGGAAGATCACGTTAAACGTATCGAAAATGTGCGTCAGGCTGCGAAGGAAATGAATACCTTTATCCCTGTCATGATGGATATTAAAGGACCGGAAATACGGATTGGCAAGCTGAGAGAGGCATCTTGTCTGCTGAAACCAGGAAGCCAGCTCATTCTGACCACAGAAGAGATTCTAGGGGACGAGCATCGTATTTCAGTGAATTACCCGGATATGCCGAAGGACATCAAACCAGGCGACCGCATTCTCATTGACGATGGTTTGGTTGATCTGACTGTAACCTCCATCGAAGGTACGGAAATGATTTGTAATATTGTAAGCGGCGGTATTTTGAAGCCGAGAAAAGGTGTAAACCTGCCAGGGATTCATACGACCCTTCCAGGCGTGACGGAGCGAGATGTGAGGCACATCCAATTTGGGGTGGAGCAGCGTGTTGAGCTTATTGCGGCTTCTTTTGTGCGTAAAGGCGACGATATCCGTGAAATCCGTGAGATTTTGAAGGGACATCATGCTGAGCATGTACAAATCTATTCCAAAATTGAAAATGCTGAAGGCATGGAAAACCTGGATGATATTATCGAAGCTTCCGATGGCATTATGGTAGCCCGTGGTGATCTGGGTGTCGAAGTGCCGATTCAAGATGTGCCTGTGATGCAAAAAGAAATGATCGACAAGTGTAATCTGGTCGGCAAGCCCGTTATCGTAGCTACCCACATGCTGGAATCCATGCAGGTGAACCCGCGTCCGACGAGAGCCGAAGTTAGTGACGTGTTTAATGCCGTTATGCAAGGAGCCGATGTTGTTATGCTGTCGGGCGAATCAGCTGCGGGTAAATACCCTGTCGAGTCTGTACGGACCATGGCCGCTGTAGCTGCCAGAGCAGAATCGCAATTCGATTATCAGGAGCAGTTCGATAAGCGCAGAGCACGTCAAAGCACCAACATTACCGAAGTGATTAGTCAGGGTGCGGTGAGTTCGTCCCTGGAGCTGGATGCGAAAGCAATTATTACATCGACTGCCAGCGGATTCACGGCACGTATGGTATCCAAATATCGTCCGAAGGCACCTATTATTGCGGTTACTCCGAATAATACGGTATTCGCTAAAATCTGCCTGTTGTCCGGCGTATTCCCGATCAAGGGGGATAAAGTAGCAACAACGGATGAAATGTTCGAATCCTCCATCCGTAACGCGCTGAATGCAGGATATATCCATAAAGGCGATACTGTAGTCCTGTCAGCAGGTGTTCCTGTCGCTGAGGCGGGCACCACTAACTTGATCCGAGTATATCAAGTGTAATTTACAACAAAATATAGACAAGCCAAAAGGCGCTGGCCCCCATGGGTTCAGCGCCTTTTTCACATTTTGTCGTGTCACTGCTTACAGCCCGAACACACTTTTAGCAACGACCTGTGTCAATTCTGCCTTATGGGCTTGGTATTGCTCAAGCGTAATGCTCTTATTGGCCAGTCGTTGATCCAACTGCTCTGTTAATTGAGCTACCTGTAAATCAACAACAGCCTGGACGTCCTGATTATTGGTGTGTGCAATATCAGCCAAGGTTTGACCGTTATACAACGCTTCATATAATTGCTCATCCGAGGATGCGCCCAATGTTTTCAACAGTTCATCATCCTTGGAAGCATCATTATCCTGTACCTGAGGGGCTCTCTCTGGAGCCAGTGTAGCAGCATTAGCCCGACTTCCCCAAGTAGAAGACTGCCCAATAGACAACGCTAGCAACAGTGTACAGATGACCAACATTCGTTTTCGATTCATAAGTGTAAAATCTCCTTTGTGTTTCATTCAATTTCTGACAGAGTGGAGCCTTATATGGATATCCAACGGGAGTAATGTTTATGCCTTTAGCCGATCCGGCTTATGTAGTTACCAGATTCTAATATACATCATACACACCCAATCTTAGCGCCAGCTTAATACTCGTTTAAAATAAACTAAAAGAGGAGGATGTAAACAGGTAAAGCCAAAAAAAATTCACGGATGCGAATAATGGATGAGATTTACCCTTTGGATTCTGCCCTTTTCTTTGACCACATTGTTCGTATCCCATAAATACATAGCATCTGCTCAGACTTACTTTCGCTGTGCTGGATTGGCGGCTTTTTAACTTAGTTAGGGGAGAGGCGGATATGAAAAAAACCTCCTTCACAAAAGTGAAAGAGGTTGAGGTTTTAGACATCTACAACCATTACGATTTAGGGTTTTTTCCATACTTATTGTCGCCAGGCTGACTGTCTAGGCATTCGAATACAAGCAGCACAATGCCACCGAAAGGCACAAGAGCAATCAGAATCCACCACCCGGTTTTACCCGTGTCATGGAGTCTGCGGACAAACACTGCCAGAGACGGTAACAAAACAGCCAAGCTATAGATAAGTGTCAATACTAAAGGAAGTCCCAAAAGGAGATCCACTAAGTATAATATCAAACAAGCTATCACATTGAACAGAGTAAACATCCAGTATTCTGTACGTCTTGCTCTGCCTTGGAATCCTACATAGTTTTGCAGCACTTTTAAATACCATTGCATATATTTTTCACCTCCTTATAAAATCTAAATGTTTCTATACACGTAAAATTGTTCTTTTAGGTATATCGGCAGGAAACATATAGAATTTTAGTTGTAAAATTATAACTTTAAACTAGAAATTTACGCAATACATTTATTAATGTTAATAATTCGATGAATAATTTATAAAAACATAAAATTACATATTGAATTTTCCATATTATTTGAATAATATAGAGGTACGGTTAACCGCCAGGTCTGAATCGTCCTTCTTAACCGAAGGTGATTTTGTTTTTCAAATCAATTGAAAGCGCTTTAATTAAAAACGGGAGGGATGAGCAACTTTAAATTTGAGGCTGAAGAAGTTAATACAAACATAATCCTGACCGCTTTCTCAATATGTCTTATGTTATCAGGGATGTTCAAAATGAGAGGAGATTGATTTATGAAGCAAACATTTATTCGTAAAATAACGGCAGCTTCACTCGCAGGTGCGCTGTTGTTGCCTGCTTCTTTGGTAGGCGCCGAGCAAACACTCAATTCAGATACAGATGGAATTCAAAATGTAGTGCAAACTTCCCTTCAAGCTCAAGACCTAGAAAACTTTTCAATTCAAAGTAAAAAGGCTGTCTCTTTCAAGGAGACTTCCGTACATGATCCATCCATCCTGAAAGTGAAAGACACATTTTACATTTTTGGCTCACATCTGGCGGCTGCCAAGTCCAAAGACCTCATGAATTGGGATACGATTGCTACAGGAGTTGCGAATGGTAATGCATTGATTCCCAATGTCAAAGAAGAATTAAAGGAAGCACTGGATTGGGCACAGACAGACACGCTGTGGGCAGCTGATGTCATTCAACTGGCAGATGGCAAGTTCTATATGTATTATAACGCTTGCAAGGGTGACTCACCGCGTTCAGCAATGGGCCTAGCAGTTGCTGATAAAATTGAAGGGCCTTATAAGAATAAAGGCATTTTTCTAAAATCCGGCATGTGGGACCAACTGAGTGAGGATGGGACGATCTATGACGCAACCAAGCATCCGAATGCCGTGGACCCGGACACCTTTTATGATAAGAACGGCAAGTTGTGGATGGTATATGGCTCCTACTCAGGAGGCATCTTCATTATGCAGATGGATGAAAAAACAGGGAAGCCGCTCCCTGGTCAAGGCTACGGGAAAAAGCTGACAGGCGGTAACCATGCTCGTATGGAAGGGCCGTACATACAATACAGTCCGCAAACGGACTACTATTACTTGTTCCTGTCCTATGGTGGATTGTCAGCGGATGGCGGATACAACTTGCGGGTGGCTCGGTCCAAAACACCGGATGGCCCTTTCTACGATGCTGAAGGTAATGATATGATCAAGGTCAAGGCAAATCCGGATAAACCACTTTTTGATGACGCTTCCATTGAACCATACGGTGTCAAACTGATAGGTAATTACCTGATTCCAAGAGAAATTGGTGATCCGGGTACTGGACTGGGTGCAGGCTATGTGTCGCCCGGACACAACTCGGCTTATTATGATCCCAAGACGAAAAAGCATTTTGTCATTTTTCATTCACGTTTCCCTGGGAGAGGCGAACAGTTTGAAGTGCGGGTACATGAAATGTTCATGAACGCTGACGGTTGGCCTGTGGTTGCTCCTTATCGTTATTCGGGAGATGAGGATTCACTGAAAAAGCTGTCAGAAAAGGATGTCCTCGGTCAATATTCGTATGTAAATCACGGGAAGGAAATTTCGGCAAATATTAAGCAAGCCGTTAACGTCAGTCTGGATAGCGGCGGCAAACTGTCTGGTGGAGTGAACGGTACTTGGAAGTTGGGGGCAGGCAATCAGCTGGAAATTACAGCAGAGGGCACGAAGTACAAAGGTGTATTCCTGCGGCACCATGATCCAGACACAGGTGCCAAGACGCTTGCTTTTACCGCGTTGTCCTCCAAGGGTGTTGCGGTATGGGGTTCGCTAAAGCCTGACCTGAAGGCCAGCAAGATTGTAGCTGCTGTGCAGAAGGATCTGAGCCTGGGCGATACGAGCAATGTTCTTTATAATCTGACGCTACCTACTCAAGCAGCACAAGATACCAATATTTCATGGGAGTCCACCCACCCGGAGAATATTTCTGTGACAGGTGAAGTATACCGTCCAGAAGCCGGTTCTCAGCCTGTAACAGTTACATTGACGGCGACCATCAAAAAGGACAAAGCCACAGCTAAGAAAAACTTTACAGCCATTGTTCCCGGGCAGGCCCGAGGTCCTCAGCTCGCACGCTATTCATGGAGTGAGGATCAAGGAACTTCGGTTGTCGACAGCACATACAATCAATTCGATGGTAAGACCTATGGTGGGGCTGCATGGGATAAAGACGGGAAGCTTGGTGGTGCGCTTGTCCTCAACGGTAAGGATGGTTACGTGCAACTGCCAAATACAGTAACAGATGCGAAGGATTTTACCTTTTCCGCTTGGGTGAACTGGAAGGGCGGTGCAGCTTGGCAACGGATTTTTGACTTCGGCAACGGCCAAGCCCGGCATATGTTTCTTACCCCTTCCCAAGGAAGCGGTGTACTCCAGTTTACAATCCATGAGGGTACGGACCAAAGCTTGCTTTCCAAATCATCATTACCTCTAAACCAGTGGACGCATGTAGCGGTTACACTGAAAGGGAATACAGGAAAGCTGTATGTAAATGGTGAGGAAGTAGCTGTTAATGACAGCATTACCTTCAATCCCGATGAGTTGCTGACGAGCGAGGCTTATCTCGGCAAAAGCCGTTTTGCCGCCGATGCTTACTTCAATGGCAGCCTGGATGAAGTTCAATTGTATAACAAAGCGCTGACAGCAGAGGAAATTAAAGCGCTGGCGGGGTTGTAATTCAAATGAACTAAAATGAGCAAATAAACGCAGGAGATGAGCTTTTAGTAAGAAGTTCGTCTCCTGCACAATGTTTTGTATATTTATTTCTTGATTGCTGGTATAATAGGAAGCAACTGCGGATATAATGTTTTAAGTAGGCGTTAATGACTCACTCCCGCCGAATGAACACAGCTTTGAAGCAGCAATAGAGAACATAAGCACTCTGCATAAATTAAATTCACCAGTGCTTGCGTTTTCAATACACTTATGGTAATATGAGTATATTGAAATTGTGACCTGAGATTCGCATATTGTAGAGGGCTATTGTTTTAGGTTGAAATAACCTTGTGCAATATGTGAATTTTTATTTGTAAAAAATAAAGGTCATATAAATACATTTTGGAGGTAATTCCATGCAAACAGGTACAGTTAAATGGTTTAACGCAGAAAAAGGTTTCGGTTTCATCGAGGTTGAAGGTGGAAGCGACGTATTCGTACATTTCTCCGCAATCCAAGGCGAAGGTTTCAAATCTTTGGACGAAGGCCAACGCGTAGAATTCAACGTAGTTGAAGGAAACCGTGGACCACAAGCTGAGAACGTTGTAAAACTGTAATTTAAAATTACAGCCTATTTCAGATGCCCCGAACATAGCGTTTGGGGCATTTGTTTTTATCTGTTCACAAGACCGTTTTTGAACTGATTACATCTTATCGCTTTATAAATCATGAAGAAAGAGGGATGTTTATGTACAATTCACGGAAAAAGCCAATGGATGAGATTCCTGAGGAAATTACAACTGTCTGGAATTGCGCCAGCGATACATGTAACGGCTGGATGCGGGATAACTTCGCTTTTTCTGTCGAGCCGACATGCCCCATTTGCGGTTCTGCCATGGTGAAGGGCGAGAAAAAGCTGGCTGTTTTAAATAATACGAGCTTCAATCATACCAAACAATCCTAAGCGGATTAATGTTTGTAGTGAAAGATGCCCCATAGCCATTAACGGCGCTGAGGCGTCTTTTTGTTTTTTATAAATATAAATTATACATAAGAATGAACAGGCTTTCAATTATGGTGTGGAGGATGGGGCTAGTATGCTCAGTAAGATAGAATTAAATTCAGGTAGCGCTTCGTAAAATACACCGTGCCCGCTTCGTTCGAAAGGAATTAGCTTTGATCCGGCGATTCCTTTTTGAGTTTGGACAGCCAGGGGGAAAGGACAGACCCGATCCAGCTTGCCGTGTAGAATCCAGGTGGGCACGTGTATACATGGCAAATCAGGGCGCAAATCAGAGTCACGTAGTGAGTACAAAGTACAAGCCATGCTATGAACTGTTGACGCAAAGCCCTGGTCACGTAACCAGTCGCGTAAGCTCTGGCTGACGGGATTAGCAAACAACATTTCGCCAAAAGAAGTTACCAGTTGTGGACGATCTGTATAGGCTTGTTTAATGAGTTTATCTACCTCTGTGACAGGAGTACCATAAGGAAAGTCGCTGGTTGGGGTGAATCGAGGCGTAGCTGCTCCGATCAAGATCAACTGATTGACGCCAAATCCCCAGTGCCTGCTCATGTAGCGTGTAACCACAGCTCCTCCCATGGAAAACCCGATTAGCCGTACCTGGTTTAACTGAAGCGCCTGCATAACAGCCAGCAGATCGTCCGCCAATCGATCATAATTGTATCCATGCCATGGTCGATCAGACTTGCCGAACCCCCTAAGATCAACCTGAATACAGCGATACCCGTAAGCAGGCAACAAGGCGACCTGGTATTCGTACATTCGGTGATCCAGCGGCCAGCCGTGCACCATCAGAACAGGGATGCCTTCTCCAATATCCTCGACATACAGCTTCACGCCGCGTTCCACCTCAATATAATATCCCATCGTGTTCACCCCTCTAGAAATCACGTCATTTCATTCTCTCTCACATATATGTAGCCAGGGCTTAGCTCATTCGAAAAAGGGATGAGTCTGTCACGATATAAGCATATAATATGTAAAAAAATGTATGTCAGTCTGTATAGGGATAGGATATAATTATGGAATGAAACAGCATCGGGAGAGTGGAACAATGACACCATCAAAAACATTAAAATGGATTACAGGCGGATTGGAGCTGTTTTTAGCTATTCCCGTTTTGGGCGGGCTGCTCGTCGTAAATTCCGCGTATACTATATTGTTCTTTATGCTGATTTTCCACATTGTTACGTTGGTGCTATCGGTGACGAATAGAGAGTCTTATTATGGGTCTATTTTAGGGATCGTGACCTCGGTTATTGGATGGATTCCGATTGTGGGCTGGTTGATGCATTTGCTCTCAGGCATATTTTTGATGATTACCGCAGCTCAGCAGCCGCGTGATCAGTATCGTAATCGCAATCCTTATGATGATTATCGCTACTAGGGGATGTGTGGCGATGCAAAGATGAAAGATCCTGTTGAACAGGGTCTTTTTTTATTTATGAAATCTCCCCATGATTATGGTGTTGTAGTATTTACCATCTGAAAGAACCCTATCGTTTTTTAATAACCCTTCGATTTGAAATCCATGTTTTTTATAGAGCTCAACGGCTTTATCATTCGTTTCCAAAACTTGTAGAGTTATTTTCTTGATGCCATTGGAGTCAGCCCAAGAAATAGATTTTTTTAAAAGATTCGTCCCGATCCCATAACCCCAAAAATCCTTTAGTACGCATACGCCAAATTCAACTTTATGAGAGAATCTGCTCAGAACATGGCCCTCACATCTTGAAAATCCGACGATTTTATCATGAACTACCGCAACTAAAAATAGGTTTCTGTTATTCTCTGTATCCGTTTCGATGAGCTGTTTAAAACCGGGTGTACTTATAAACGCTTCTCCCTTTTCTCTGTCTAAATTTTCAGTTTCTCCATCAATCAGCAAGCGGATTTCAGACAAATTCTTCGCATCTTGAATTATGGCTGATCTGATCGTATAGCGCATTCCTTGCACATCAAATTCCTGTTTATTTATTTTCATTACATTCTCCTTATTATGATTTAGAGTGAAAAATGACCTCTGGATCATGTTAGTCTACCACATATTATCTTGTTTACATGACAAATAAGCCTGTCTCCTTCTGTTGTATCGCAGCAGGGGACAGGCTTATTGTCGTCTCTATCCGTACAGGGAAGCCGGACGGAGATTTATTATACATGAGTGGATGTGCCCAAACGGGAGCTGTAGCTATTTCTGCTTAGTAGAGGCTTTAGCTGTATTGGTTTTAGCAGGAGCCTTGGCATCTCCTTGAGCAGGAGTTTTACCTGCATCCGCTTTACCGCCATCTACTGGTGGCTTGGATGGTTTCACGCCATTCGCCATGTCTGTCATCATTTGTTTTAGATTAGAAACGCGTTGGTTATATTCGGTTGCTGTAATTTTGCCGTTTTGTTTTTCCGTAGCCAGTTTCGCTTTCATATCCGAAACCATCACATCAATAACAGAATTTACACTTACGCCTTGTGCTTTGGCGATTGTAGCAAGGGATTTACCTGCTTTCAGCTGTGTATCCAATTGACTGGAGGATAATTTCAATAATTTCAGGAGAGCTTTGTTCTCAGCATAGTTACCTCCTGCGATTTTAGGGCCATTAGCATCGCCGGGATTCCCCTTAGGTGCCTGTGCTTTGTCTGCGATGGGAGCCTTCTCAGGTGTAGTTGAAGCAGCATGGGCTGCGCTTGTGGAGTACAATGCCCCGCCTCCTAAAAATGCCAAGGCCATCGTTCCAGCCAAAATTGCTTTCTTGGTGCTCTTCATCTTCATTTTCCACCTTTCATTTATGGTTTGTTTGGTACGTGATACATCATAAGGGATCAACTTGAATGCTATCTGAGCGCAAGCTGAGCATTTACTGAATGAAATTTGGGTGGCATGACTAAAATTTCAGCTAAAATAAACTTGTATTACGTGTATTAAGTGATATAATACACTTCAGGCACGGAAGATTCAGCCGATTAGGGGGAAACACCCATGGAAGAGCAACGGGTTGGCTCGTTCCGATTTTTAATTGACTTTAGCCAGCCATTATATGAACAAATATTAAATCAAGTACGAAGCTCCATTGCTAAAGGGGAGATCGAAATGGGAAGCAAAATGCCATCTGTTCGTGATTTGGCGCAGGAATTACGCATGAATCCGAATACCGTGATGCGGGCATATCAGGAGCTGGAGCGGGACGGATTGACTGAGAAGCGGCGCGGGTTAGGCACTTATGTTACTTCGTCCAGTGAACGGATTGCCAGCTTTCGGGAACAATTGGCTATAACGTATATAGATCAGTTTCTCGGACAGATGAGTAGCCTGGGGTTATCGTGGGAAGATGTACAGCAATATATACGAAGCAAACAGGCCGGAAATGACAAGGAAGGAGGCGATAAGGCATGACGGAGTCTGTTGTGGTTGCGAATCATCTGGTGAAGCAATACGGCAGTAAAAAAGCACTAGATCAATTAGATGTCATCATTCCGGCAGGACGTATTGTAGGCGTGCTTGGACCCAATGGCTGTGGGAAATCCAGCTTCTTTCGAGCAATCACCGGATTGATTCAGCCAGATGGGGGCGAGCTTCAGGTGTTGGGCCGACAGCCTGGTTGGGAAACCAACCGGGATATATCCTATCTTCCTGACCGGGCACGCTGGTACCCCAATCATACAGTTCAGCAGACGCTGGAATGGGGGAAGTCTTTTTTGCCTGGTTTCAATATAAAAGACGCGTATAAACTTGCTGATCATATGGACGTGGAGCTGGAACTTAAAATGACTGGGCTGAGTCGCGGCCAGGAGGCACGTGTGCTACTGATTTTATGTCTGGCACGTGAGGTTCCACTCATGATCCTGGATGAACCGTTTGCGGGTATTGATGTTCTCTCTAGAGAGGCGATTGTAGCCGGGATTATTGATTATTTGGAGGGGCGGCAGCAGTCGATACTCATTAGCACGCATGATATTCAGGAAGTGGAAGGCTTGTTTGACTACACGGTCATGATGGACCGCGGACGGATCATATGGTCTGGTGATTCGGATGATCTGCGTGCAGAGCATGGCTCGCTGAATCAGGTGTTCCGCAATTTGT
>RCUE01000259.1_pt1 | contig 16845 bp, 22 predicted proteins | sample 2166111 | NCBI WGS metagenome assembly RCUE01 (sample SAMN09930795, study PRJNA488358) | compost metagenome | feature: garden; material: soil; isolation source: compost soil in phenylacetonitrile-enriched culture | place: Germany: Experimental Botanical Garden Goettingen | collected 2016-01-27 | reverse complement strand
ATGTCATTCAGTCTCGTAGTCGATCAAGGGAAGGCCGAAAGCTGACTGCAAATATCTATTGCAATCACGTTATGTTCAAGCTCAATGATTACAAATTTCCGTACGCTTCATACATTGCCGAAGCCTATGGTATCCATATAAACCAGCTTACAGACCTGATTACAGCTGCTACAGGTGGACGATTCAAGTTTGTTATCCATGACACGTTCGATCTACACGATGTTAAGGACTTTGGGCGAGGGACTTGTCTTGAAGCGCTTAACAAGATTATTCAAATGTATGAGTGCGAGGTCGAACCAGACAACTTCACTATCAACCTGAGAAAAAAGATTGGAACCGACAGCGGATTACAGTACCGGCTTAAAAAGAATATCGTATCCAGTTCCTTCAAAGATAAAGGGGAATCACTTGTAACCAGGATGTTTGCACAAATGAAAGATGGACGGACCTTTATTGGTATGGATGCGTCCAAGCTTACCGAAGAGGAGCGGAGTTTGCTTTCCAGTGTGCCAGGAACTATTGTAAACGGGAAGCTGGCAGTTAACTATTTAATTTCTCCTTATGCTCAATATTGGACCAGCGATTCCGTACCATTTTATGATGGTGAAATCATAGAGCAGGATATTGAAGAACCTGAAGAGCTGCTTAAGGCTACTCGAAAGGCTCTCAGGGAGCAAGAGAATGTAACGCTGGAGGTAACCGTATCAACAGCAGACTTGTTTAAAATAGACAATACCGAGCCAGAGCCACATTTAGGCGACACGGTAATGTGTATTGATCCGGCGATGGACATGAACAAACTCAAAGCCCGGATCACAGAGCTTACAGAGTATCCATATAGCCGTGACAAACACAGTGAGCCTACAATATCCAATGTCAATTTACGAGACTATGCGGACATTATCAGTGACTTGGAGAGAAGTAAGAACATTGTTAACAACTCGTTTAGTAACGGAAAGATCCGAACAGAAGTTTTTGAAGCCTATGCCAAACAAGCTGTCATTGATATCAATAACAGTAAAACGGAATTGATTTATCCACCAGAAGGCGGAATATTGGCTCAAGAAAAGACAAATCCATTGGAACAAGTACGTCTGACCTCAAAAGGGATAGGCATATCAACAGATGGTTGGAAAACGATCCGTGCTGCTATAACTGCTCGCGGAGTATTGGCAGAACAGATTATTGGGCAACTTGGTAGCTTCGTTTCTTTGGTTATTGGTAGTGGTAATAACGTAACCAAAATCAATACCGACGGAATTAGTGCCGGAAACGACGACTATACTATTGCACCGTTCAAGGTGGACATGCAGGGCAATGTAGTAGCAAGATCAATCAAGCTTACAGGCAAGATCGACAACTCAGAAATGAATACTTCAGATATTAGAGCTAGTACAGTTAATGCAAGTACCATACGAGGTAGTAAACTGATCGGTAATGAAATAGAAGGCGGTATTATTACAGGAGCCTTATTCCGTACAGCCAAGGAAGGCCGCAGGATTGAAATCAACTCTACCGGATTGACAGCCTATAACTCATCTGGCGGGGAAGCTATTTCCTTGGGGCAATCAGGAGACGGAGGCGCTTTGCTGTTTATGGACAATGGTAGCCCAAGGGGATCGGTTTATGGGGATTCAGAGGGCTTTCACTTAGGAAACATGGCATCTATTATTATTCGGTCCGTAGACGATGCTACGTATTTTCAAGGGGAAGTTGATTTCAATTACGCAACTGTGACCGGACTTGATTTAAAAATGCAGAGTATATCTGGTTTGTCTGATAAATTATCAGATATTGATAAGCGAATTTCAGAAATTTATAGTGAATTATTCACTGATATGATTACAAATGCATCATTCGATCCGTCAAGCCGAAACCTGAAACTGTACAGTGCCGCCCGTACTGTAGCTACGGTAAATATACCGGCTGGAGGAAGCTCAAGTAGTTCGTCAGCATAATGTTTACTGCACCTTCTACTGATGGTAATATTAGGACATATATACTACATAGGAGGCACGGTTCATGAAAAAATGGTCTTATTTACTTAGTGGTGTGTTGATCGGTGCAGTTGTTGCTACGGCTGGTAGTGCATTTGCGGATCAAATAAAATCTTTGGTCGGGGAGAAGGTCGCTGGGGAATATGCTGTCAAGGTTAACGGCAATTCGCTCGTTGAAAATGCGATTGTTGTTGACGGGAAAGCACATGTACCTTTACGAGCCGTTTCCGACTCTTTAGGAGCTGGTTTAAAGGTGGACGGAAAAACGATTCAAATTACTACTAACTCAAATACATCTTCTGAAGAAAATGTTGCGCCAGTTGCGACTTCGACGGATGACAGCAACAACAAGTATGAACAAAAGCTATTGGATAGAAAAAAAGAATTGGAACAAACAATTACTACCACACAAAAAGGAATTGAGGATCAGTTAGCAAACCTCCAAACTGCACAAAAAAGCCGAGAAAAGGTATCTGATGAACGCTTTTTGTCCATCGGGGACCAAAAGATTCAAGGATATAAAGACCAAATCACTCAACTTGAAAATATTATAGAAAAATCAAAAAAAGAGATTGAAGAGATTGATAAAACTCTTTCAAGCAAGAAATAATCCGTAGTAACCTAGTAATAAACAAATTATATACTGTATACACAAAAGCCCTCTTAAACGGAGGGCTTTTACTCTTATATAAGGGAATTAATAGTAGACTGCCTTCAATAATAGAACAAACCATGTCTTAATACGTCTATTGAATCGGAACGCAAATTTCGCAATAATGATTATTAATAAATTCATCTGTATATCGCTCCAATATAGGTCTGGTTTCATCTAAGCTGAACCTTTGATTTTCTAACTCCAGGAATATTTCAGCCCAAGCCTTTTGAACAGCTTCTGCTGTATGATTAATCTTAAAAACAGCGTATCTTCCTCCACTAATGTTGCTCAGGCTTACTTCATCAGCATTAACACAGTAATCATCAGGGAGAATCAAACATGCATCGTAGCGACAATTTTCCGGCTTCACAAATGCAGGATTATCTTGGGCAATACCAAGGATAATAGACGTATTATTAAATAAATTATTTGATTTAACCCAACATTTAAATTTCTCCATTAGTTGTGAATTTGCAATTCCATAAGGACCAATCTGTCTCATGTATGCAATTCTACAAAACGGTATTTTTTCAATTTCAGCCTTCATATTTTCTTCTCTTTCTTTTTAAAGTACATCGATGTCTGAAACCATCTTATAATGCTTTAAAATGATAAACAACTCCATTTTAAAAATAATCAAATTAGTGTCTAATACCCAAAGAGCAGACTTATGTGCCTGCTCAACGATGTGTGATATTAAACTGCTGTGTCACGATAGCTTAAACAAGTCTTACTTATAGAGACTCGATTCCCCATTCTTTATATAAGTCGTTAAGTTCATGCGATGTCTTTGTAACAAAACTCTTAACCACATCTACCTTTAAATAAATTGGGGTTATCTGGGGTTCATTGTTCTTATTACGTAGCCATTGTAGTTTTATATCTCGGTACTGATTTACTTCAATTTGTGTTAACAATGGTTCAATACTATAGGCATTTCCTACATAGAGCTTGTTGAGAACATCTTCTGCCCATTCTTCTCTTTTGATTAAATTAAATTCTACTTGGTTTGCTTCCATATTATAGATTTTTCTTATTTCATCTTTTTCTCCTTGATACTCACGTTCAAAATTCGAATAGACTGTTTCCGTCCATCTTATGTCCGCATAGATATGGGCAAAATACCCTAGTATGTAATCTGTCCAGTTAGTCTCAACATTAAGGTTTAAATAATACTGGCATCTTTCCTTAAGTACCTCACTATTAGGGAATCTATCTTCACAAACAAAATGTGTAATACCCTTTTCGCTTCTTGTCACATCTCCCCTTACATGGACAGCATCTGGAGCAATACTCCCAATTAAGAAACTAGAAGATGGAGTACGCGAGCAAAGTTCTAAAGCTATAGCAAAATGGACCATTGGATAAGGCATTCTTTAGAACCTCCTAAGTTAAGAAAGTCGAATAGTTATAATGTAGCTATACACCAATATATTACAACATCTTGAGTCTAACCTATCTGTGAATAACCTTCACCATTGATGCCTGATTAAGTAATGTATGGAAAGTGATCACGCATAAAATGATTCAACGCATCCTTGATTTTTCTATACTGTCTCATATATTGGAATAAGATATCCAAGGTGAGCACGGTTATAGAGTTCTTAATACTAATAGTCCAGGTTGGTGGTTCCTCAGGATTATAACTAAATTCCCTAATGATACCGTATGCTATACCTAGATCCCCTAGCCCGTTAATTATCTCGTGTAGAATCTGATCAATTTCGCCTGTCAGTTGGTCAATATGAATTTCACTCTGTTCCCAAGTATTTTTATCATTCCAGTTATCCATTGCCTAATTAACCTCCATATGTCGTTGATTAAGCCAACACGTATGTAACAATCATTTCTATGTTGGTTTAACTATGTCACCCAACACTTTGGCACACCCAAAATAGCTATTCATTTTCTTTACGCTTATATTCTATAATTCGCTGAAGAGAAATATGAATTGCCCTGAGATAACTTACTATGATTATAAAACCGATCACTAAAATAATTATGAGTAGATCCATGGGTAACTCGCTCCTAACTCAAATAAAAGATTATCCCCCATATTACCATAATTGGAACTGTACTGCCTGTTAGCTTGGAAACGTATGGTCTGTTTACAACTTTATTTTCACTGAACAATGTTTCCCTTTAAAATCCGCAGCGTTACAGCAACAGTACCAATTTAAGATATAAGTATGAAAGCCTCTGATAACTCAGGGGCTTATTTTGCATTCAAAGAAAGGTGAGATCAGTAATGGATATACTTACAATTCACGGAGTAAGAGGATTTATTGATGGAAACGGCACGGCGCAATTGAATTTAGAAGATGTTTCTCGCGGGTTGGGTTTTACTCAAAGAGCTGCGAGTGGAAATGAGGTTGTGCGCTGGGAGAGAGTAAATAAACACTTGTCGGAATTTGGGTTCATCCCCACAAGTGGGGACGCTGATTCTTACCAACAAGCTGGGAAAGGGGATTATATTCCTGAAAACATCTTTTACCGCTTGGCGATGAAGGCAAGAAACGAAGTAGCTGAAGCATTTCAGGCCAAGGTAGCTGATGAAATACTGCCGTCAATCAGGAAGCATGGAATATATGCTACGGATAATGTAATTGATAATATCCTTAATAATCCTGACTTTGGAATTGAACTACTGACTAAGCTCAAGGAAGAACGTGCTGCCAGAGTACAGGCGGAAAGAACAAACGCAATTCTAATGCATGTTAACAAAACCTATACTGCCACAGAGATTGCCAAGGAACTCGGATTTAAGTCAGCAATTGCTCTTAATCATGATTTAGGCAATCGAAAGATTCAATTCAGGCAGAATGACACATGGTTATTGTATAGCAGATATGCGGACTGTGGCTATGTTGAAATCAAACAAGAAGTACTTGATAACGGTAAAGTTATCTATCATCGTAGATTTACTCAATTAGGCCGTGAATGGCTTGTGAAAATTTATAATAAGGAGCAATTAAAGGCATCTGCAAACTAAAGGTGTCTTTTTTTGTGTCTGAGGGAGGTGATGAATTTCATGGCAAAGATAAAATCCACATTGGATATACAACTGGATCTAACCAGACCAGTTGAGGATTTGAATGAGGTCATTTCCGCTGTAATTGCTTCACATCCAGCACGACGGAAAGAAATACTTATAGGTTTGGATATAGCAATAGGAAATGCATTAGCAGAGATACAGGCCCAAGAGGAAAAGGATCAGAAAACAGACGATGATAGCTCAGGAAAAGTTTCCTGAACGGAGAGACGGGGGAAGCAAGGTGGATAAGTGGGAGGTTTTTAAGTTCAGTACTGCTTTAGGAAGCAGCGCTGTGACGTATTTTTACGGTGGGTGGTCGGGAGTATTGGGGGTGTTACTTGCTCTGGTCATTATTGATTATGTGACCGGATTATTTGCCGCTGGCGCAGAAGGCAAGAAGGGAACCGGACCCGGTTTAAAAAGCAAGATTGGTCTTATCGGTATCGCTCGAAAGGTATTTATTTTTGCAATGGTAGCAGTATCCCATCTAATTGATGGAGTCTTAGGCGATTCGCACCTATTCCGGGATGCGGTCGCCTATTTTTATATGGCAAATGAGCTGCTTTCGATTCTGGAAAACGGGGGCAGGCTTGGAGCGCCAATACCACCAGTGATCCGACAAGCGGTTGAGGTTCTAAAAAGTAAAAGCGGAAGTCAGGAAGGGGATAGGGAAGATGCAAGCAAGGAAAAAAGGTAATGCCCAAGGAATAGACGTATCCCGTTATCAAGGAAAGATTGATTGGAAGGCGGTCAAGGCAAGTGGCATTTCCTTTGCCTTTATTAAGGCCAGTCAGGGTAAGTTATACCGCGACAAAACATTCATCGGTAATGCACAGGCTGCACGAGCTGTCGGAGTCCTGGTCGGGGCCTATCACTATGTAGACGATTCTGCGAAAACGCCAGAGGATGCCCGAAAGGAAGCTGCAAACTTTGTGAGCGCCATTAATTCAGCCGGAGGCATCTCGGCTCTCGATCTGCCGCCGGTTATGGATTATGAGTCCAACAAGTCCGGATTAAGCAAAGCGGCGCTTACAGCCGTAGCTAGGACATTTCTGGCGGAAGTTGAGCGGCTTACTGGAGTACGACCAATCGTGTACACATATCCTTCGTTCATCGGTAATTTCAGCGGTTTATCAGATTACCCATTGTGGATTGCCCGGTACAGCGCTACACAGGTTCCGGCTGGCGCATCTGGTTGGTCACGCTGGGATTTCTGGCAGTATAGCGATGGCTCGGCTGGTGGCACATTGCCGTCCGGCACACGTAAGGTGGCTGGCATAGCTGGTCCAGTCGATTTAAATGAATTTGACGGTACGGCAGAAGAGCTTCGGACACGGTTTAGGAATAAGACATCCGTACCCAAAAAAGAGCCTGCGACTGTTGCGAATGGATCATTCCAGATCAACGGAGAGGATGTGGGTAAAGCTATGCTGTTTGATGGAAAGACTCTCGTTCCGTTGCGCGTGCTGGCGAATGTTCTCGGTATCCCTTTACGCTGGGATAATGCCAAAAAGGTCGCATATTTGAACAATCGTAAATTGCAATCTGTGCAACTTGTGGAAGGTGTCGCTTATGTACAACTTCGGCCAATTGCAGAATCTTATGGAGCCGAAGTTTCATGGGATTCTAAAAATAGAATTGCTGGTCTGAAAACGAAAGGAGAAAAGTAATCATGCAAACAATTATCGAAACTGTACAGCCTTATGTAAATACCATTGTCACAGCCGCTGCGGGTGTGCTTACAGCGTTTGTTTTAGGAGGTCTGAACAAACTCAAGACTAAGGTTAACGTGTGGCTAGAAGCGCGTACAACGGCAGCACAACGTGAAGTGATCCATAAAGTAGCAGGGGAGGCTTTTGCACTTGCTCAGACTACGTTTAAAGATGTAGGCGGTGTTCGTAAGATGCAAGAGGCTTTACAGTACGCATCCTTGCGATTGACGGAACAGGGTATTGTGGTATCGCCTACGGAGTTGCAAGCAGCAATTGAGAAGGCATATCTGGAGTATAAGGCCAAAACAAAAGCGGTACTGGCTACTGAAGCACAGCCAAACGAGGAGGCAGCGCAGGCAGCAGCTAAGGAAGCGGTATCGGGTCTTGCTGCAAAGTTGAATGATTTCTTGGCACAGGCTGCAGCAGAGGTAGCATCTGTTGTTCCTACCCAGGTGCATTCTGAACCTGAGCCTATTTCAGCATCGGTAGAAGCTGTTCAAGCGGCAGTAATTGCGGAATAAAAAAATAAAACAAAAGCTCCGTGCATCTACTGCCGGAGCTTTTGTTTTATTTTAACGATAGATTTCCGTCTGAATTGTTCCATCCATTGACTTTCCCATCTTTGAAACTCACACTTGAATTTCCATAAAACCATCTTTCAAAAGGACCAGCATAGTTTACTGTATCAGCAGTGCCCATTATCTTCTCCACGGCGTCCATTGAATCACCTTTACCAAACGTTCCTCTGTCTCGATTTCTGACTCCTGCAAATTCACTTTCAGAGGGGCTTTGATTTACAGATGCACTTTGGATTTTGATTTCATCGAGTTGTTTCTCTACAGCAGTCATTACATTCTGTGTGATTTCTTCTTCCTGTTTGTCAATCTCCAAGGATATTTCACCTTTATATTGTTCCATTTTGCCTAGTGCAGAATCAATCTTGGGGGTGCTTTGCCAGCCGTCCCGAGTCAGAATTTTTGCTTCTCCAGTTAAACGATTGATCATTACAGGGTACTTTTGATCCAATTTATCGTACTTGTACATAGTGGGATAAATAAAAAGTCCAAATAATACAATAGACGCTAATACGAGAGGATAGATAGAAACCATTCTCCAATTTATCCGGATCTTTTTACGTTCATTTTTGATTTGATTTACAGGTTCCAAAGTAGTAATCCCCTTTACATTGGATATTCTAGTCGTAGTCTATCAGAACTAGGGATATATAACCAGATAAATAAAGTTAATCATAACAACCAGTAACTGCTGAGTATTAGGATTGAGTAAAACCATGCTAGCACACGCCGCTTGGATTTTTACTATATTGTAGTTCTGTTAGAAAAGTAACCTTGAACAAATGAAGTAAAATCTTACACTGACCATAAAGATCATCTTTTTTAGATTTTAGAAAAAAAGAAGAGTTGGAATATTTAAGAGAATATTTTACGGAATAATTTACATTGTTTTTGACAAAATCTCAAATTGATAATATAATAGATTCAAAGAAGGAGGGAGAAAAATGGAACCCTTATTAAAAGATGATGCAATTAAGATTTTGCAGCCATATGTTATTTTGATAAAAGAGGCTGTTTTTAAAGCTGTCCAGGATTATTACATAGGTGAAGAATATGCGCAGACAAGGCATAAACACTCACAAAGAACAGCCGCTTCGATCTGCCATGATAATATTAAAGATGAGATTAAATTACGATTTGAGGGATTGCCCAAAGTAGGTACCGATGAAAGAAAAGGATTATTTATGCTTTCTATTGAGGGTCTCCTAACATTACGTTTTAAAAAATTCAACGATAATCTGCTTTCAAGTGGGATAACGACAATGCAGGCATTAGCGTATGATCTTCAGGATGTCGTACAGTTGGAACTGGAAGGATTACCTCCGTATGGATTGCTGCATGTGGGTTATACTTTAAATAGTCTTCAATCAAATATTGATGGGATTTATATCACTTACAGATATGGAAAGGTAAATATCTGGGAGTGGGATATCACTCATGAAGAGGTAACTCCTATTGCGGAGCCGGCCCTTTTCCCGTTACCTACACCTTCAGAAACTACAACAAGAAAAACAAGAGTTCGGGTTAAAGACAAATCTATTAGTGCTGGTGATAAAAATGCAATTAACAAATAGCGTGAATTATAATAGCCAACTAGTTGTGCTGGGGAGAGAATCACGATCTATCAGCCAAAGTGAATTGGCAAAAAAAATTGGCTTTACACAGGGTAAACTTTCGAAAATCGAAAATGGATTAATTTCAATAACTCAAGAAGAATTAGATAAAATCTCAAAAGCTTTAAATTATCCGAATAATTTTTTTCAAAGAGAAGAAAAGGTATACGGTATTGGTTTGAGTGAATTTTTCCATAGAAAAAAACAGGCGGTTCCCCAACGACAATTAAACACTGTTTATGCGCGGCTTGAATTGAGAAGAATGGAGATTCAAGCTTTGCTGAGATCAGTTGATTTAGACGAGCCTACGTTTTTTCATATGGACCCAGAAAAGTATGACGGTGATGTCGAAAAAATAGCACAAATAGTTCGTGCAACTTTTAGAATCCCTAATGGACCAATACAAAATGTAGTTGATGTTTTAGAAGATGCAGGTGCTATAGTTATTCCTTTCGACTTTGAAGATGCTAATATTGATGCCATTCATTTATGGAATCCTGGTGTCCCTCCGCTCATTTTCACAAATTTTAATCGAACAATGGATAGAATCCGTTTCACATTATGCCATGAGCTTGGACATATTATTATGCATCGGAAACCACCAAGTGAAGATGTGGATATTGAAGAACAAGCTGATCGTTTCTCTTCGGAATTCCTTATGCCTAAAAATGAGATATCTCACTCTTTGGGGGGCATTACTCTTCCTAAACTTGCTTCTTTAAAGCCCTATTGGAAAGTATCAATGAATGCTTTGCTAAAGAGAGCTGTAGACTTAAACAAAATTACTGAGAGACAGTCGAGGTACTTGTGGACTCAAATGGGAAAATCGGGCTATCGAACAAGAGAACCTATTGAACTGGATCTTCCATTTGAAAAGCCAACTATGTTAGAGGAAATTTTACAAGTCCATCACTCTGAACTCAAGTATTCATACAAGGATTTGAGTAACGTGACCTCCTTAACTGAGTCGGAGTTTCAGAATATATACTCTGTAGGAAAGCCGAGAATGAGACTTATAAAATGATTTTGACGTTTCATAATCCAATATTTTAAAATTAATTTGGAACGACCCGAAGCTCCTGTAACTCAAAGGTACGTGTGTGATATTTACAAATTCATCCAAATCAAATATACTGATAAAATGAATACGGAAGCACCGTTGTGCAATCCGAAAGCATCGGTGACACCCTACTGGCTAAGCTGGTGGGGTATTCTTTATACAGGAGGACAAATATTGAAGTGGTTTAATTTCTTGAAGAAGCCTAATGTTAAAATAGAAAAATTAGAGGTACCTCATTTCGAGGAAGAAGAGAATGTTACATGGGAGTCTTTGGAACAAAGAATGCTTAATCTGAAAAGCAAATATCGGGAATCTGCGGAAACTGAGACCGCGAATTACTTTACAAAGGAGGTAATTAGGAAAATAAGGCTCAACAGGCCTTTAGAGATAGAGATTCTGAAAAGACCTTTCCCCGATAATCTGGAAGACTTCACAATTGGCGATATGAGTTTAACGTTAGAAGAACTTATTAGCCGCCGTTCCTTTGAACTACCAATAGCAATTGTTTACATTGAAATTCTTGAAAAGTGCTGTCTTGATTTTAAAGTTAAATTTAATAGTTCAATTGCATCACTAGTGAAGGACACAGGAATATAAAGTGAACCTGCTAATATCATTTTTATCATATATAACAGAATAACTCAAAAAAAGTTGCGACAGACACGATATATTATTCTTACCCACCAGCTTTTTTGGAGCAACATTGATTTTTAAACTAAGAGGACCCTAAAAGCAGGTGGTAACAATTCTATGGCTTAATCTTAGATATTTTACAGAATTCTAAAGCCCCGGATTTCTCGGGGATTACTGGTTATCTAGGGAATTGTCTGGCTTGCTTTACCGCTTTAATAAGGTCCTCGTTTCGAGGATCAGCATTATAATTGTTCACTACCACCACTGCATGAATTACTGCAGGAAACCAGCCAATACAGCACAAAATGACATTTAAAAATGCCTGCCAAGGCTTTCCGCATAGAATGATAGCTAGTGGGGGAATAAAAATAGAAAAGAAGTACTTCATAATAACACTCCTAATATAATTAAGATAATAATCAACAATTTTATAAAAATAGTTATAGGGCCTTGCAGATATTTTCTATTAATATTTACAAAATAGTCCAATTGGATTATACTTAGCCTAACACATACGGAAGCACCGTTGTGCAATCCGAAAGCATCGGTGATACCCTGCTGGCATACGCTGGTGGGGTATTTTTCTGTTTTATAGGGGGAGGAAATATATATATATTCAAATGGGTATCCACTGTACTAATTACAATCCTATTAGCTGGATGCAGCGTACAACAAGACGTTGTAAAGACCACTAAGAGCGACCCTGTAGCAGTTCCAGTAACCCAGGTATCGGCGGACACGGTCAAGCTGGAATTTCCGTCAGACAGTTATCCTGAAACAGCAAAGCATATTAAAGAGGCTATAGCAGCCGGAAAGTCACCAGTATGCACCATAGACTGTGAAGGAGCCGACCATAATCGTGAGTTGTCATTGAAAGGTATACCCACCAAGAAGGGCAAAGATCGCGACGAGTGGCCTATGGCGATGTGTTCGGAAGGTGGAGAGGGTGCAGACATTAAGTACATAAGTCCAAAGGATAATCGTGGAGCTGGATCGTGGGTAGGTCACAAATTGGATGAATATAAAAATGGGACGAAGGTTGAATTTATCGTTAAGTAGTAAAATCCCTGATAACCTTTATTGGTTGGCGGGGATTTTTGTCAATAAACAACAATATTTTTACATGTTCTAGTTCGAAAGACTATGTCTAAGAAGGAAGAATAGTTTGAAATTTATTTATGTCATTGCTAAATAGTTAGAATTTTAAAGGAATTCATAATGGGACTTCCTTACTGTTTATTTAAATTTACGGTTTTCCTCTTACTTCGACATTCATTTTTATATATTATTTTGTTGTAAATACAAAATATTGGAGGAATGTATAAGTGAAATGGAAATTAGCTAAAAAAACTATCTTAAGTTCAATGGCAACTGCTTTATTATTCTCTGTTATAACTCCTTTCGCGGCGTTTGCAGAAACATCTTCAGTAACTGCTACATACGGAACAGCACCAACGATAGATGCTAATACTGTAACTCCGCCTGCTCCTACCGTACAGCCTGATGGGGAAGTTAGTACCCAAGGTGTGAAAGTTAAGGCTGTAGAAATTGCTATTAAAGCATTAAGATATGTTATCGATAACCCTGTGTCGAGATGGACTCTGGAAAAATTCTTTGATACAGAGACAGTGGCAGCTGTTATTAAATATAACAGTAAGGTTTTTGGTGTTCTTGAAAGTTACTTAGGAGCAGTAGAATTGACTACTGCTGAAATAGCCGCAGGCGCAAGGTCTGCAATTGTCCAGGAATTGAGAGGAGTCGTTAGTAAGGGAATCGCAGAAGGAGTAGGGATGGTTGTTGAGTGGTTGATTTATTATGGTAGCAAAGTAATACTTTAATGACTTGGAAAATGAGAGGTGCATCATGGAAAACTCAAATATAACCCAGCTTGAGAAACGCATAAATGTTTTGCTTGAATGGAAATCTGTATTGTTGCGTTTAGCAGAAGATGAATTGTCACCATATGATAAGTGGTGTGCAGAAAAAGAGCTTAGTCGCGAAGATCAACACTTTATCACGAATCTTTGTATGTTATTTAACATACGATTGCATCCTGATCAAAGTAACCCCGATGTTCAAAAAGTCACTAAGAATTTTGAAGAACATTTCAAAGTTGGTGATTTTGAGTTGAGTTACGAAGTATTTGAAAAATTTATAAAAGATTATCAACTTAGAGAGAATCCAATTCATGAGTGGGATGCTCGAGAAGTGCTTGAAAAGCTGGCCGAGAGCAATAGGAGTGTTGAATTGAAGGAACAGCTATTGGGTTAGCTATGGATTCTAAACGGAATAGGTAAAGCGGCCCCGCAAATTTAGATTAGCGGGGCCTTGTTTTGCAGGAAAAATCACAATAATCACCGAATACCTATCCTGAGGTGATCAGCATGAACCATACATATAAAGTGTTAAAGTCGGATATCGAACTATTTGCAGCTGCATTAAACCAAGCAAGAGTGTACGTTGTTCAGTTATTGGGAGAGGATATGGTGTCGGTTGTAGACTATGGCGGCACTATAGAAAAGTTTTCGCCCGATACGATTAAGATTGCCGGAGCGTATTATATGCGGAATCAGTTTGAATTTAGAGTAGATATGAAAGGACCTACCAGATTGTAGTCGGTAGTCTCTTTAAGGTAAACCATAACAAAAAAATAGGAGGGGAAAATGATGAAGAAAAGAATATTTCTGTTCTCTATTTTATCTTTAGCTATAGTAACTACAGTAGGTGCTGCTTCAGCCTCACCAAGTACAACTAGCAATAACTCCATAATTAATCAAAGATCGGGCGGAAGCGCAACTGTAAGAGAATCCTTTAGTGTCCCTAAAGGATGGGGTCATGTTAAACTTTGTATGAAGAATCACTCTGATCATCCAGTAAAGGTAAGTTTAACTCACAGCGGTTCAAACAAAATATATATTAAAGGCTTAGTAATCGCTCCTCACGACACAGTGGCTTGGAAATCTACTGACCAAGGTTTCAGCGAGGGTTTGCGTTCTGGAGACTACATACTTCAGTGGAGAGGCAGCGATTATAAAGTTGATGGAGAAACATGGGGAATAGCTGTTTCACAGCCTAGAAACCTCTGAATGATCCTAACTATACAACTTGTCCCACTAGCCATTGGGTGGGGGGAATTATGTGTTGTTCAAGCCAACAAACGAATTAATCCCCTTAATTGGTTGGTGAACTTTTTTCCTGGTTCAGTTTGAATTTAGAGTAGATTTGAAAAAGGACTCCACTGAAGTATAGCTGTGGAGTCCTTTTGGGGTTTATTTTGTTGTATAAATTATTTAGGATTTATCCCTAAATGGTCTTCAATTTTTTTCTGACTTTGCAGGGGGGCACTTATGGAGATATTAACATACAACTTTATTCTGCTCAGATGTATATCCGTATTTTGAATTCGACTACGGGGTAATGCCAAGTGCTTTATAAACGGTAGAAAGGGGGACCATATTTTGGTACTGATCAAGAACAGTAAGGTCTCCATCAACTGGAAGAGGTACTCGTATCTTGGCAACAGCTTCTGTGAGAATACTGTAGCTGTCAATCATACCTGTTCCCTCTTTATCCGTGTAGTAGATATTCAAAGAAAAATCCGAAGCAGTGAAATTGTATGTTTTTCCAGCTTGCAATTTTGTAACCTTACCCTTTTTTGGGTTAGGTCCCTCAATAACTCCTGCTAGCAAAACAGCGTCCTTAACAGCTGGGAGAGTTACCTGTAATTTACCAGTTGACTTATTATATTTGATTCCAGCAAACACCTTAGGTGCAATCTCTACCTGAGATGATCCAGGATAAGGTTTCCAATCATATTGATCACTCACAGGTGGCGTTGTTGGCTCAGTTGTTTCATCTGGGTTAGTAGGATTAGTAGTTTTCGTTGGTTTTGTCGTAGTATCACCAGCATTCCCACTGTTTCCATTTGTCCCAAGTGTCGAAGGAGTTGTTGTTCCCGCATTACCCGTCTCCCAAGTAGTTATAATATCTACCCGTTTATCGGCCGCATTATATACAACCTTCGCTCCCAAACCCTCACTAATTGCCCGGAGCGGTACCATCGTCCGCGGATATGTAAAGCCAGTTGTAGACTTCAAAACAGCTGGCGCATTCAAATTTTTAGCGACACCATTAACAGTAATCGTCGGTTTGCCCACAGTCACCTGCACATTTGCCTCAGGATTATCCACTTTAACATCAGCCTGCTTTGTAGCAGCATCCCAACCTACTTTTGCATTCAGTGCTTCAGATACGAATCTTAAGGGAACATAAGTAGTATTCTTAGCAGCATCTACATAAGCCTTACCCTCAGCCATTACCACAGCCACTCCATTAACTCGGACAGAAATGTTATTTTCCTGTGCCGCAAATGTAGGTTGTGTAAATCCAACAAAAGAAGCGAACAGTAATGAACTCATGATTGTATTCTTAATCGCCCCAGTTAAATCTTTACCCACAATAAACATCCTTTCATTCAACAAATTAGTACTTATATCATAACAGAGGACTCTCTTATCAGGATAGTGTTATAAGATATTGAAAACTAGGAATTAAGCCTACTTGATCTAATTGATCGCTAAGTGCAAAAGAAAACTAGACGACCTAGAACGCAAATTGCTTCGGATTCTATACAATTTCTCTGCTGTAAGGCGGCGTATACCGACCATGAAGGAACTGGAAATCAAGACCGGCAGACGTATAGAGGACATACGGGCCGGGCTACAGGCCTTGGAACGGGATAACTATATCTTGTGGGGGATAAGACCATTCTGCGAGATATTGTCATTCTGGAGGGCTGGGAGCGTGGACAGAGTAGACCTATGTCCCCAGGTGATGCAAATAGGTATTTCACAGAATATTAAAACCCCGGATTGCTCCGGGGTTGTTTTCTATCTGATCGAGTATTCGTAAATTTTATCCTTAACCTTAATTTCTGCTTTTAACGGTTTATCGCTCTTAGCCACTTCATCGGGTATCTCCGCAATATAGTAAAGCTTTCCGGTATCGAGGGGTCCTACTAAAATTGCTTTGGTATCATCAGCCAAGGTTTCGCTGAATTCAATAGCGCTAAACGTATCATAATCATACTTGTTGTCGTATTTCAGGCTGACTTTAGCGAATTTATCTGCTTCCATCCATTCTGCACTCAGATTTTTCGCTTCGATTATCAGTGCTAATAAAGTGGAGTCTTTTTTTGATTCATAAGAAACAGCCGCATTAGATGATTCTATTTTTTTTGAAATTTTATGTCCGGTCACTTCTATATCTGCAAAATCCTGTATTGTTACTGTCCCACCCTTTTTAATAGGTGTAAACGTGTCTTCTTGTTTTTGGTCCACTGGTGTTACTGGTGTGGCAGAAGTTGTTGCCGTAGTAGTTGGCTCGGTGTCATTTGATGTGGCAGAAGTCGTTGCCGTAGTAGTTGGCTCGGTGCCATTTGTTGTGGCAGAAATTGTTGCCGTAGTAGTAGTTGGCTCGGTGTCATTTGATGTGGCAGAAATTGTTGCCGTAGTAGTAGTTGGCTCGGTGTCATTTGATGTGGCAGAAGTCGTTGCCGTAGTAGTTG
>RCUE01000258.1_pt1 | contig 16895 bp, 14 predicted proteins | sample 2166111 | NCBI WGS metagenome assembly RCUE01 (sample SAMN09930795, study PRJNA488358) | compost metagenome | feature: garden; material: soil; isolation source: compost soil in phenylacetonitrile-enriched culture | place: Germany: Experimental Botanical Garden Goettingen | collected 2016-01-27 | reverse complement strand
GTACGCAGTTCCTGAATCCCAAGATTCGTCAGTTCATCGCGCATCGGCTGAACTGAATCTCTCATATATTGATCGAAAGACATAGACATATTCTTTCACTCCTTTTCCGAAAATCATGTATAGTACGTTTCTAATTTCATCCTTTGCCGTAGTAAAGGCATGGACATCTAAATTTCATTATACAATCTTTTTCACGTAATTTGCAAAAATCCGGCTATATTTTTGAACGATTATTTCTGTATCGGACTCATGACAGGAGGCTCAGAATGATCCCGGTAAGTCGGGACGGTTCTGCGCAATCGAACTTTAAACTGCGTGCCCATTCCCTCCACCGAATCTACGGCAATCGTACCGTGATGACGCTCCACTATACTTTGACATAAGGCCAGCCCCAAACCTGTACCTTTCGTTTTGGTGGTGTAAAAAGGTTGGAACAGCTTTTCAAGCTGTTTTTGCGGAATTCCAGGCCCTGTATCCTTTACTTCCAGTTCCACGAAATCCCCTTCCTCATGAGTAGAAATGGTCAGCACTCCCTTTTCCCCCATGGCTTCCATCGCATTACGCGATAAATTAAGCAGCAATTGCTTTATTTCCTTAGGGTTCAAATGCAGCATCGTCACATGATCCTCCAGCTTTAGATCAATCGTCTGCCCCCTCAGATTCGCATCTGCCCACAATAAAGGCGTCAGTTCGCGAATAATATCATGCAGATGACATTGCTCCTTCTCGACAATTCGATTCTGGGCCAGTGAAAGAAAATCGTTAATAATCCCGTTCGCCCGGTCAAGTTCCTCCATCACAATGCGGTAATAATGGTTGAGGGATTCTGGGCTTTTCTCACGCATAAGCTGTAAAAAACCACGCACAACCGCCATCGGATTACGTATTTCATGAGTAATGCCCGCTGCCATCTGTCCAACCAGGCTGAGCCTCTCGAAATTGCCCAGCTCACTGCGCAGCGTCTCAAGCTCTGTAATATCTTGCAGGGCGATAATGACGCCTGTCGTTTGGTTTACATGTTTATCCCGAATAGGAAGGAAACTGGAGAAGAATACTTTGGGAGTAACATTTATAAAATCAGCACCCGCCTCTCCTTCCAATGCTTTCGCAACTCGTTCGTTAACCACAGGTAAAGTGTCAAAACCATATAACGTGCTCAATGGACGACCCACTATCTCAGGCAGTGTAATGTAGGGATCGTAGTTTCGATAGAGTTCCAGCATCGTTTTGTTCATATGTATAACTCGTTCTTCGCTGTCCAGAGTAACAAGAGATAACGGCATCAAATCCATAACTTGACGCAGCTTATCCACTTCAATTAAGTATTTGCTCGTAAACTCAGTCACATCACGCCGAAGCGTCAGTTTCTCAAAGGCATTATGCATTAGACTCACGACCGTAAAACTTGCCAGCACCCCTGCACCCATATTCCAAAACGTTGTAAGTAAGTCAGGAATGTATACAGAAACATCCTGTTTGCCCCACAGTAGCGGAAATATCGCCTTAAACAGCATATCAGCCACAACATATGCAGAGATCAGGAGCTTTTTGTCCAGCAATGTTCCTCTTTGAAAAAACTTGACATGCAGGAGCATAAAAGGAAAAAGGATAAAACCAGTGCCCACATACATTGGGGACATTTCTGTCGACTGGGCTATAATCAGGACACCCATCAGTGCGGAAGCAGCGAGCACAAAGGCAGTGCGACGTCTACCGTACATGATGCCAACAGCAAGGGGAATAATACCGAGATTAGAAGGTAGACCATACGGAGACTGATATTGAAAGAGTGTACATAGCAATATGGCTGGTAAGCAACACAAATACAGTATTCCTTGAGTGGGTCCAGGAAGCAGATTGCCGCCCCAAACCTTTTTCTTATCCCCATAATCCGTTAATATAGAGAAAAAACCCGCCGATATAACGGCAAGGAGAACTTGGAGCACACTTTCCTTCAACGCAATTAACAAGGACTTCTCCCCCTCATCATCTTTCCTTGACGCCGTTAGTTGAATTAAAGCACAGGCTACAATATATTACAATATATGTGTTAAAATTCCGGTATAGAACGACAAAATCTGCTAAATACCAGATGTATATAAGAAGATCGTTTTTACGCGTTTTAAAATCCTGTAAATTGAAAAATATACACGTTTACCGTGCCCTTAGGTTATCTAAAATGACGGTATTGCGATATGATGAAAAATTGGTTACGCCGTTCTGAATTTTTTGAAAATTTGTCGACGAAAAGGAAGAGGTTTATGACTTACGACGTTATTGTGATCGGAGGCGGCTCAGCCGGATTAATGGCTGCTGCCGCTGCCAGCAGTGAGGGCGCCAAGGTGCTTTTACTTGAAAAAGGAAATAAACTCGGGCGAAAGCTGGGGATCTCTGGTGGAGGCCGTTGCAATGTCACGAATGCCAAAGAGCTGGACGAACTCATTCGGCACATCCCCGGCAATGGCCGTTTTCTGCACAGTGCACTGGCGACTTTTGGCAATCGGGATATCATCGCCTTTTTTGAACAGCTGGGTATAGCCTTAAAGGAAGAAGACAATGGGCGTATGTTTCCAGTGACGGACAAAGCCAAAACAGTAGTCGATGCTTTGATTAACAAGGTACGCTCTCAAGGAGTCGAAATTCGGACAAGTCGTCCTGTTCAAGAGGTTATTTACAAAGAAGGTCATACAGCTGGGGTACGGCTGCGTTCCGGTGAAATCCTACATAGCCGTAATGTCATTGTAGCCGTCGGTGGCAAGTCCGTCCCGCATACCGGCTCGGAAGGTGACGGCTATGCATGGGCAGAACAAGCGGGGCATACCATTACGGAGCTGTATCCAACAGAGGTGCCATTGACCTCAGGCGAAACGTTCATCCAGACGAAAGAGCTTCAGGGACTATCCTTACGCGACATCAGTCTGACCGTATGGAATGCGAAGCAAAAGAAAGTTGTCGTCCATGAAGGAGATATGATTTTTACACATTTCGGTCTATCTGGCCCAACTGCTTTGCGGTGCAGTCAATTTGTCGTCAAGGGAATGAAAAAAGATAAGGTAAACACGGTGTTATTGACTCTCGATTTGCAGCCTCATAAACATGCCGATGAAGTCTACCGTGAGACGCTGGAGTTGGCATCGGTCGATGCTAAAAAAGCGATCAAAAACGTGCTTAAGCCTTATTTACCGGAACGCTTGATTCCATTGTTGCTCCAGCAAGCCGAACTGCGTGAGGACTTGACCTATGATCATATTCCCAAGCAGCAATGGCAAGAACTTGCTCATCGCATTAAGGCGTTTCCAATCCGTGTGAACGGTACGCTCTCTCTGAAGGAAGCATTTGTTACCGGGGGCGGTGTGAATTTGAAGGAAATTAATCCGAAAACGATGGAGTCCAAGCTGATGCCTGGATTGTTCTTCTGCGGTGAGATTCTCGATATTCACGGTTACACAGGTGGTTATAATATTACAGCGGCGTTTACGACAGGGCATACAGCAGGGACACAAGCGGCCGTAAGCGATTAAGACGCTGCGCTGCATACCACCACTGCATCCTCATTTTTTGGGGGAGATAGGAAAAGGAAATGAAAAAGACTTAAATCAGTTGTATTTCTGATTTAAGTCTTTTTTTGTAAATGGCGTAAAGAACAATATCCATCTTGTTTTGACATTTGCCGCTATCTTAAACCTCAATAATGATAGGTAAAATCATGGGTCTTCTCTTCGTCTGATTGTAAATGAACCGACCAACATCATCTTTTAACATCTGCTTAATCAGTCCCCACTGACTCATTTCGATTTCTGTTAGCTCGTTCACTGTGGACATAATCGTGTCGTGGATCTGACTCATGAGCTCTTCGGAATCCTTAACATATACAAAGCCTCTTGAAATGACCTCTGGCGCTGCGAGCATTTGCTTCTCATTTTTACTCAACGTCATCACAATAATCAGCATTCCGTCTGAAGAAAGTTTTTTACGGTCACGCAGGACAATATTACCTACGTCACCGGTTACCAACCCGTCTACCAAGCTATTGCCGGCTGGTACTTTAGGGCCCAGGGATGCCCTTCCCTCTTCAATTTGAATCGTGTCACCGTTATGGACGATAAATACATTCTCCATCGGAATCCCCACAGACTCCGCTAGTTGACGATGCTGATACAGCATTCTGAATTCACCATGTATAGGAATCAAATACTGTGGTTTCATCAAAGTCATCATTAATTTCAGTTCTTCCTGGCTACCATGACCGGATACGTGCATTCCTGTAGAGCTGCCTGATCCATAAATAACCTGGGCACCCAGCACATACAGGTTGTCAATGACCTGGGAAAGGTTTCGCTCATTCCCCGGTATGGCTCCCGCAGCAATGATGACCGTATCACCAGGCAAAATTTCGATTTTGGGATGCAGGGAATTGGCTAAACGTGACAATGCGGCCATCGGCTCTCCCTGGCTTCCGGTACATAAAACTGCAATTTCTTCTGCGGGAAACCGCTCTGTTTCTCCCGCCTCAATCAGCAAATCCTCAGGCATATGCAAGAAGCCCAGCTCCTTGGCCACTGACACCACATTTATCATACTGCGTCCGAGTAAAACCAGTTTCCTGCCTGTTTCCACAGCCGCGTCAATGACTTGCTGGACACGGTTAACATTAGAAGCGAACGTGGAGATAAACACCTGCTGTTTGGCTCTGGCAAATGCATCTAGAATATGCCCGCCAACCAAACGTTCTGAAGGGGTAAATCCTGGCCTTTCCGCATTTGTACTTTCGGAGAGCAGCACTTTCACCCCCTTCTTTCCTATTTCAGCCATTCGATGAAGATCGGGAAAAGGTCCGCTTACGGGAGACATATCGAATTTGAAATCGCCGGTATGGACCACATTTCCTTCCGGTGTCTGAAAAAAGACACCCAGGCAATCCGGGATACTGTGAACCGTGGTGAAAAAGGATGCCTGAATCGTTCCCGCTTGAACGGTTGAATCCGCATCTATAAGATGAAGCTCGGCATCACGCAAAAGGTTATGTTCCCTTAACTTAATCTTAATTAATTCGATGGTGAGCTTTGTCCCATAAACGGGCATGTTAATCTGCTTGAGCAGATAGGGAATACCTCCGATGTGATCCTCATGCCCATGAGTCACAATGAGCGCTCTGACTTTATCCTGATTTTCCAGCAGATAGGTGACATCGGGCACAATAAGGTCAATACCAGGCAAGTTCTCATCAGGAAACTTCGAACCACAATCAATTACGACGATATCCTGATCGTATTGGATGAAATACATGTTTTTCCCGATTTCATTCACACCGCCTAGAGCAGCAATGAGTAATCTATTATCATCAAACATCAAGTTTATTTCCTCCTTAGAAAAATGCTATCCATATTATTCATTTTCCACGTAAACTTATACACAAAAAGAAACCCTTGTCTCTAAAAGACAGGGGTTCTCACTTGATATATTAGATACCCACCGCAGCCGAAATAGCAGCGAAAATAGCAGCAACTAACCACAGGATGGGGAATAGCTTGAAGATTACCTTCAGCCACTGTCCAAAGCTGATCCGGGCAATGGCCAATCCTGCCAGCAGAACTCCACCTGTCGGTGAAATGAGATTGGTTAACCCGTTACCAAACTGGTACGCTGTGACGACGGCTTCACGATTGATGCCTACAAGATCTCCAAGCGGTGCAAGTACAGGCATAGTTAGTGCTGCTTCCCCCGAAGAAGATGGGACCAGGAAAGTAATAATATTATGTGCAACCAACATAATGGTTGTGAACAAGTAATTTGGCAATCCTTCCAGGATGCCTGCGAGTGCATTCAATACGGTATCAATGATCATACCCTGCTCGGCGATGATCAGAATTCCGCGAGCGAGACCTATAATCACTGCAGCGTAGATGAATTCTCCACACCCTTTTACAAAATTCTCAGCTATCTCCTTCTGGCTCATTTTGGTAACTACCCCGACAAAAAGACCGAGTGCGAAGAAAAGGGCGCCGATTTCAGTCATATACCAGCCTTTGGCCAAAATTCCCCAGACAATGGCTCCCAGCGTTACAATAAATCCACCTATAATTAATTTGTCCCGAAACGTGAAGACGACGTCCTCACCTGTATTCTCTTTTATAAATTGCTCGCGATTTATAATATCACTCTGAAAAACAATGGATTTCTCCGGATTTCTCTTAACCCGGTGCGCATACCACATCGTAAAGGCAATAGAAATCATAGTAAATACAAGCCATTCAATAAATCTCAGCCAGAGCTGAGGATTCCCCTCCACTCCTGCGATTCCCTGGGCAATCAATACTGAAAATGGATTCACAGTCGAACCAACATAGCCAATTTGCGTTCCCAGAAATAGAATGAGAATAGCAGTCATAGAATCGAAGCCTAGGGCAAACATTAACGGAATAAAAATTGCATAAAGCGGAATAATTTCTTCGCTCATCCCAAAGGTAGAGCCTCCGAGACTGAATATAACCATGGCAATTGGAATAAGCAAAATCCCCTTATTCTTCAGCCGTCTGGCAAGGGCTGTCAGGGCACGATCGATGGCTCCCGTCTGCAGTATAATCCCGAAGGAGCCGCCTACAATAAGGACAAAAGAGACCACATCGGCGGCATTGATAATCCCTTCAATCGGGGCGCTAAGGATTTGGGGGATTCCCTGTCTTAAATCACCATTCTCACCCGTTTTGGGTACAGTGTGATAGGTTCCCGAAACGATTGCCGTTTTGGTCACACCGTTCACTGTCACTTCATGACGCTCAAATTGACCGCTGGGTACAACCCATGTCAACGCGGCGACTGTAATAATAATCAAGAATATTAAGGTATAACTATGGGGCAAGGATAATTTCCATTTCTTATTCGTGATGTTCATGTTTATCCCTCATTCCAAGAATGGTTATACGTAACCTTCCCTCCCATAATGGTCAATATCACTTGGGCATCCCTGATGTCCCCAGCGGATGCGTTAAGGAGGTCGCGATCAAAAACGGCGATGTCAGCATATTTTCCAGCCTCCAGCGTACCTGTAACCTCTTCCATATAACAATGTTTGGCTCCATTAATGGTCCATGCCTTTAAAACTTCGGATGGCGGCATCCCTTGGTCAGGATACCAGCCTCCTGCAGGCGAGCCATCCGGGAATAATCGGTGAGAGGCTGCATACAGTGAATCAGGGACACTAGTGATAAATAAAGGCAGATCAGTCCCAATGGTTATTGGCACGTTAGCCTCCAGCATGGATTTATAATTATAAAAGCGGTTTTCATTGTCTTTACCTACCACAGCAGACATATAAGCATCCTCGTAAGAAGGATTCAGTAGCAGGATTTGGGCGTAGACTTCGGCAAAAATTTCGTTCTCGCCCATTCTAATCAGATCATCTGGATGAGGATACTCTAGATCACTGATCGAATGTCTAATAAGGTGATTACCTTGTTGTTCGCGGCATTTTTCAATCATCGATACTGCCTGGCGAATTGCAGCATCCCCTTCTGCAGTTAGGCAGCATTTGATACCTTGGCTGTCTGCTTCCAGAACTGAGGCTTCAATTTTTTCATAATCAACCGTTCTTAAATTCGTGACTTCAGGCATATCTGCGTAAGGCTCCAACATATCCCCTGTATGATCGGCTACAACGCCGTCAAGCATCAGCTTGTATCCTTGGAAACGAATAAGGTCTCCATTATAAAGTGCTTTATACTTGATACCGGTGCCAACATCCAACGGTTCAACAACGGGTTCAAGCGAAAAATGAAATCGGAGTGGCAGTTCTCCTGCTTCTTTCAATTCTTCTAGAATCGGCAGTAGCTCGCTATGTCGGTCAAAGCCAATATCCTTTATGGAAGTAACTCCTCGTGCAGCCAGCAGGCGGCAAAACTCCACAAACTCTTGTTTGACAAGGCTGCGATCCTGCATCATGGCTTGGAGTAGCAAAGCGCGTGCCTCAGCACTGCATTGATCCGGCAAAAATTGATATTTCTCCTGAGCCAGTCGGTTCATCCAGCAGTAGCTTTTATTTAGGTTAATGGCAATTACCGCCCGATCAGGGAACATCTCGTCCAACAAGCTTTGTTCCGGCAGCTTGCCCCATCTTTCCTCGCTCCAACCGTAAGCGGTTACATCTTTCCCTGGCGGAAGGTTGTTTGCCGCTTGCAGCATGGATTCCACTGCTTCTCCAATCGAGGCTGCATGAGTCAAATCCACGCCCCGATGCATCGACATATATCCGGTAAAAAATACATGATTGTCATGAACTCCTGGCATGATAAAAGCATCACCCAAATCACAGACAACCGTTTCAGTTCCTATCCAAGCTTGTGCTTCCTCGGGACGCCCCACTGCTGCAATACATTCTCCCCGCAGTGCAATAAACCCAGGCGAAGCTTCATTTTCTAAGCCATTAAAAATAGCATTTGACAGTAGAACCTTGTCCGCTAATGTGTCCTTCTTCCCTTGCACAGTTTCACCTCCTCATTATTTATCCGCTTCATAACATAACGTAATATAACGTTATAACATTGCTTCTGCTTCTCTCATGGAGTGGAAGCAGAAGCTGCGCCGTACCTGAATAACATTACGTAACAGGCAACGGATTTATATTGAGAATTGATAACGGTCCCCAATGATGTACTGCTTACCTACATGAACGGGGCTTCCATGCTGATCATAAATAATCGTATGCATGTAGAACAACGCCTGTCCGATGGCCGTCTCTAGCAGCTTTGCCTGGTATTCATCCGCCAAGGCGATTTGTAATATCGTTTCTCCCGGTTGGTTAGGATCGATGCTGTATTTATGACGCAATAGCTCATATACAGAGCCCTCTAACTGCTCTTCCATTAGAAAAGAAAATCGGTCATAAGGATAAAAATTATTCTCCAGCATGAGCGGTCGATCACCGGCGTATCTTTGGCGCTGAATATATAACACTTTTTCTCCTTGTAGCAGCTGCAACTGATGTGCAATTTCCTCATCTGCTTCTATGATTTCACGTTTTGTGACCACACTGTGTGAAGAGAGGCCGTTGGATTTGCAGGCAGCCGTAAAGCTGATCACATGTTCAATCTTCCGCCCAATTTTGGGTACATTGACAAAGGTCCCTTTTCCTTGACGTTTGGTCAGATAACCTTCATGAACCAATTCGGCAATCGCTTTTCTTACGGTAATTCGACTTACATTGTAGGTCTCGCTTAGCTCAGTTTCGGTCGGTATACGGCTTCCCTGCGTAAATGTTCCATTATGAATAGCGGTTTTGACCGCTTTTTGTAATTGAATATATAATGGCTCTGCTTGATCTGAATTCAACATAATGTACCCTCACTTGTCATATAACGTTATATTACTCCCACTTAGAGTATCAAATGTTACATATTCTTACAAGTGAAGATATTTGAAAAAAATAATTAGTAACGGACGCCGTATCCGAATGAACCTTCTACCAGACAGCTCTGGGCGGCAACCCTCGATCCTTCTGCCATAGCGTCCTGAATATTACCCTTTTTCAAAAAACTCAGTAAAAAGGCGGTGATATAGGAGTCTCCTGCCCCCATCGTATCCACAGCGTCCACGGAATCAGGCGTTTGAAAATAGAACTTGGTACCATCATAGGCAATAGATCTATCTCCGCCGCGTGTGGCTACCAGAATTTGCCCCTCTTTTTTTCGATTGGAGCGGATATAGTTCTGTGTCTCTTCATCCGTCATATGGCTGCAAGAGAAGAATGCAAAATCGGCGTACGCAATATATCTCTCGACCTGTTCATCTACGAAATCATCTGAAAAGTCAAAAGAAAGAGGGATTCCCAACGTCTCCAATTCAGGCAGCAAGTGCCCTGTATGACTGTACAAGCCCGTGTGAATAAGGTCGAACCCGCCAACATAGGCCTTGTCATCTTCACTCAGCTTCAGCGGGTGGAGACGTGTAACTCCTCCCTCATTGCTGCCCAGAAATACTCTGTCCCCGTCTTCCAGGGTTACACGTGCACAGCCGTTCTCACCGCTGTGATATCTGCACCGTGAAATGTCGATTTCCAGCTCACGGAGAATGTGTTCTACATGCTGTGCTTCGTTATCATCCCCGAATACTCCAATAAAGGCTGCATCTACTCCCGCTTTTTTGGCAAACACACTGAAATTAAGCGCATTGCCGCCAGGATACATCATGCGCAGATGAACATATTTATCTACCACATTATCGCCAATGCCTAGAACTTTCATGATGGTTTCCTCCTGTTGGTAAGTGCGCTTAGTAAGCTACTTTGCCCATATAACGGCGAGTTTCCAGTGGGTGATTGCGTACATTTGCGAGTGCTTCACGATAAACACATACAATGCTATAAAATAAAACCGGGTTAAAGAACTCGACAACCTCGTCAGCAATGGTTCCGATTCCAAGCTCCTTCGCATCGATTACTTCTACTTTCTCGGCATATTGATTCAGGAAAGTCTGTGCCCGCTCATCCAATGCCCGTGTGCGTCCTTCGTTGATCATCAGAATAAATGGAGTTTCTTTATCCGTTACTTCAAACGGACCGTGGAAAAATTCACCGGAATGGATTGAAGCCGCATGAAGCCATTGCATTTCCATTAGAGAACAGATAGCAAATCCGTAGGCATGTCCATAAGAAGCTCCGCTGGTCAGGATATAGAAGAGATCTTCATTGCGGTATTTGTCAGCGAATACAGTGGCACGCGGTTCGACTTGTATTTTGGCCCTGTTAATAATTCCATTGATTGCTCCCAAGCCGTTCTGGAAAGCTTGATAATGCATATAGCCATCAGCGACTTGAAGCAGCTCAACAGTAAGCTCCAAAATAATAGCCATCGGGTTATTTTTGACATCGCTCTCATCTCCCCACTCGTAGAGGAATGAATAATCAGAGTAATTGAGCAGTGTCGCTTCACTATTGTGGGTTAAGCCGATGGTGTAAGCGCCTTTCTCTTTGGCTGATTTAGCAGCCGCAACCGATTCCGGCGTGTTTCCTCCATGGGAACACACGATGACAACTGAGTTTTTACCTAATCGTCTTGGCAGCGCGTGCACAAACTCATTTGCTGTATACATGCCTGCTACCAGCTTCTTCGCTTCACTATCCAAGAAATATTTTGAGGGATACATATCGACTAATGAGCCCCCGCAAGCTACTAAATAAACCTCAGAAATCTCTCCACTTGATTGTTCATAAATCGTCTGAACCGTCTGTTGTACATTCATCATTTTTACCTCTCCTTTTTATATAACGTTATATAACGTATTGTTTATGGGATAAATATAAGCGCTTTCACCAAAAGTGTCAAGCCCATTTATTCAATGAACTTTTAATACTCTGCATTCAAAAAGCTCTAATCCTTTTGTCGAAGAATTAGAGCTCCTATTGGGATTTGATTTATTGAGTGTTTGGTCATAACGAGATTACACCTACAAAATACGCAAAAAATTGGTCTTACCCATGGGTTTGTCCGAATAAACTAAAGTAGACAAGTACATAACAGCCCATAAAAAATCAAGGAGGAAAACACCATTAATACATTTATCAGTTATATTTTTCTCGGTCTGTCACTTTCGGCCCCCATTGGGCCGATTAATGCTGCACAGTTGGATCGAGGTATTAAGAATGGATTTTGGCATGCTTGGTTTATCGGGCTTGGGGCAATAACCGCAGATATAATCTATATGCTGCTTGTCTATTTGGGAATGATCCACCTTCTCAATGCCCCGTTTGTTAAAGCTTTTTTATGGTTATTTGGTTTTTTCGTACTTGTGTATACAGGTGTTGAAAGCATCAAAAATGCAGGTGTGATTTCAGAATCTGAATTAAGGGGAAATGGCAATACCTTAACCAATTCATTTTTGGCAGGCTTCCTGATGTCATTATTTAATCCTCTCTCCATCCTTTTCTGGCTTGGCATTTACGGGTCCATACTGGCCAACGTCGCTAATACATATCCAGTACAACAGCTAATGATCTTTAGCGGAGCGATTGTATTAGGTGTGTTACTCTGGGACGTAACCATGGCAGCCGCTTCAAGTATTTTCCGGAGGTTTCTAAAAACCGGATTACTTAAAACCATCTCTTGGATGTCTGGATTATCTCTTATCGGTTTTGGTTTTTATTTTGGTGTACAGGCATTTCAATTACTTTTTTTACACTGACGATTAACTCCCTGACAAAGTTAACGAGATTCCTTGGCGTGCTTTCGGCGAACCCATTGTACAATGAGGTCACATATTGCAATGAACAAGACCAGAAGTAAGCTGATGTAAACCCCAGGACGGCTAAGCTTATGAAAAAAGGATCCGACCACAGCCATAGCTATCAACAATAATCCAACCCAGCGTTTAATGTTGCTAGATGTGCTCGATTTCAGTAACTTACCTGAAGACAGCAAAATAAAGCACCAGTTATACAACAGCATTAACCCTGCAGCTGTTGTAATATATTCATACACTTTTCCCGGCAGCAGCAACGACATTACGATGGCTGAGATTAATCCAACGGAGATCAAACTAAGTGCATACAGAGGATATTTGCCCTTCCACTTCCGTGAAAACAATGTGGGCGCATCTCCCTCCTGTGCAAGTGTAATCATCATAGATGTCTCTGCATATAGGGAGGCTGTCATTGTTGAGAACCCTGCAATAATAAGCACTCCATTAAATAAATGAGGTACAAAAACCAGATGATCGCTGCTCAGCGCAAGCACAAATGGACTTTCTTTCGGGTTAAAGGCACTTAAGGGTACCATAGACACAGCCAGACCAATCGAAAGCACATATACTACAACGAGCGTCATCAACATTACTTTTCCTGCTTTAGGTGCATCCTCCGGTTTTTGAAGCCGATTAGACATTATTCCGAGCACTTCAATACCTCCGTATGCATAAAAGGCAAAAATAAAAGATGACCATAATCCCATACCGCCGGTAGGAAAAAAGTCTTTGTAACTGATGGGGAACTTTGGATTATATTTTCCTCCTCCGATCCAGCCTGCCAAAAGAGCAACGGCCAAGACCAGAAACATAACAATAGCTGCCATTTTAATAATAGCCAATACATTTTCAACTCGATCAAAACCCTTGTTACCAAAAAAAACAATCACAAGTCCTAAAATCCCGAAGCCTGCCGCAAAAATCCACATCGGTACCTGAGGAAACCAGAAGCGTGAGAATATAGATAGCGCCGTTAGTTGGCTCCCATTGATAAGCAATTCTGAGAACCAATACACCCAGCCACTACCGAAGCCTGCCCAATTACCAAATGCTTTTTGGGCATAGGAACGGAAAGAGCCCTGTTCTGGATGATCTGCCGTCATGCGCGAAAGGGCGTCAAACACCACATACGTTCCCACCGCTGCCAAAAAGTATGCAATGAGTACGGCTGGGCCACCGATGGAAATCGCTAAGCCGGACCCGAGGAAATATCCTGTACCGATGGTACCTGCAACTCCTAACAAGCTTAGTTGCCACCATTTTAGTTTTTTTCTTTTTGCATACGATCCGAAGACTTACCCATAAAAGAGAATCACCCTATTCCTGAATTTGAGACCGAGTTCTCTATTTTAAGATTGCCTATTTCACCATATTTCATGTGAAGCATGACTTGGCTTTATTTATGAATAAAGAAGCACCAGAACCCCGTTAAGGTTTACTGGTGCTTTGTAAATGTATAAAATTGTCCGAGGGGTTAAGTGAAACTCAAACGATCAAACTTTAGATAAAGAAAGGGCCTTATCGGCATTTTGAATATCCATTTGTATTTGCTGCTCCGGATCATAAGCGTTATAGTAACCGTTGTTCTTCATGTAATTAAAGATTTGTTCATGAAGATTAACCGCTTTGCTCAATTGGTCACAAAGAACATTGCGAACTTCCGAACTGGTTGACTCTGTCAGCGCAAGAGCATAGTTCTTAATTCCGCTTTTAGCTGAAATTAATAAATCAGAAGCAATCACCTGATCGTTCATGGGACTCGTTCCAGTCATATTCTCAACAAAAGAGTTCACGTTAATCCTCCTTTAAAATTACACAAGTAGATTTCTAAGCTGTTGAATATCTTGTGTACCACCGTTGACATCCTGCTGCAAAATGTTTTTTAAGTTTGTGTCTGACACTAAAGGAATCATGGTTTGGGCTTTTGTGAGACAAGTTGTTTTAAATGTAAGCAGCTCATGTAATTCCAATTTTTCGTGAACTCCTAATTTTTGCATGGTCAAGACCTCCTTTCTGAAATTGTTATTCCCTGCTATCGCTGCTATTTATGCAAATCCTGCAGAGTTTCAGTTCTGGCAAAAGCTCTAACTGAGTTTTTCTCACACAAAAAAAAGCTCCTTCAAAGCCACAATAATCCATGGTCTTATAGGAACTTTTCCTTAAAATGTGCTGGACAGTGAAGACTCAAATTTCTAATCATGATTTTTAGGATAAAATTAGGTATGGATGCTTCCAGAAAATCCATCCACATCGTCCTCGGGTTGAGGATCAGAGCTGACGTTGTGCTCCTCCGTCGTATTAGTGTACGTTTGAGAGGAGCCATTTTTATAAGCTTCGCTCCAGTCTTCGTTGATCGTATGTGCTGGGATAATCCAGTCTTCCGGGCTATAACCTGGATTATGTACACCTATATTTCCTTGCAAACCGGGATATTCATCCGGTTTAGAGAAAAGAGTCCCTACCTCAATCATGCTTCCTTCATAGGCTTGGCAAATTTCCAATGCAGACAGCACATCCTGGTTCTCAATATGAACACTGAGACCTGTGTCACCATTTGTGTTGGCGGAGTATCCAATTTCCTTTAATGTTTCACAGGCTTGGGCGGCTTGCTGCGGATCACGAAATTGAAAACGGAAAGAACCCGTATCCATGTGTTTCATCTCCTCTAAATTAGCTTATTTTGTTAATTTGTTCATTAGGTTAGGTATGTTCTTTTTTAATATAACCAACCAGAACAGTATTTTTACATTCAAATCCTTTATTTTTCAAAAATTTACTTTAATGCTTTGAAATTAAATAGTTAAAAAAGCAGCTACTGTGACAAATCGCATGTTTTCGCTATGTAAATCCCTTTATGCTAGTAACAAGGGTATGGTTGCCCGGTCATCCGAGCCGAGCGGTCAAAGGATGCCCAAATCCATACATAAAGGCGGAATGAAGATGATAGATTACCGAACATTGGTGACACAGCAATCCATGCATTTGTATAGCGTGTTTGCCAAGTCATTCAAAAGTGTAAACGAACATGCGGTTGCTGGCATCAAAACGGTGGGCTTCAACCCAACGGCCTTTGCCGTGATGGAAGTTTTATATCACAAGGGCGCGCAGCCAATCCAACAAATTGGAGCAAAGCTGCTTCTGCAAAGCGGAAATGTCACTTATGTTATTGACAAGCTGGAAAGTCGCGGTTATTTGCACCGTCACCCGTGCGACCAAGATCGTCGGATTATATATGCAGAATTGACGGACGAGGGACAACGTGTCATGGACGAAATTTATCCTGATTATACACGTCAGATTGAACGTGCCTTTAGCGGAATCAGTGAAACAGAAAGAGATCAACTCATCGGCTTGCTTAAAAAATTGGGTCGTAGCGCTGATAACCTGTCACCTTATCACAAATAGAATGTATAGTAATTTTAGCAAACAAACATTTGTGAAGAAATGAACAATCTTTAGCTGTGCTAAACGTAGATTAGATTTATACTAGAAAAGTCCACCCTTATATTCATGGGTGGACTTTTTATATACCTGAATAGAGCGAAATATGCCCAAGCTTACGAGCAGCATAAGTATCTGCTATCGACTAAAATGTTTGACCACTACATTGTTAAACATAGCCGGACCGCCATCGGAAAAAAGAGTAATTTTCTGATCCTCTAATCGTGGAAATATTAAGGAGGAATAAGCTACTTCTCCATCATCTACAAACACTTCAATGCTGGTTTTATCGACGAGAATGTTTAGGTGGACCTTTTTCTTATTAGCATCAAAAGGCGCCTTGCTCTCTACATATTTCCCACTCTGATCCGGATGTCCGGTATTGGCTCTATTTACGTAGGAGTATTGCCCATCCACCGAAACACCGACATCCACATGGCGCTTGCCATCTGCTGACTCTCGAAGCCTCAGTCCCGCATTTTTGATCGTTGACCAAGATACATCTGCCTCTAACTGATAGGTATCGCCTGCTACCGGAAGCGAGTAAACACCGTCTACTTTGATCTGTCCAAATGATTTCGTAGAAGTTTGGAATCGATCCAAAGTTTTTACTGGCTGTGAAACCAAGCGATACCCAGCATCTGCTGTATGCTTCAACCGAATTTGACGAACAATCGAATCCATTCCATTAAAGCCTTCCTTTAGGGTAGGCGTGTTATTGGCATAATCCCAATTATTCATCCAGGCCAGAGCATAACGGTGACTGTATTTATCTTTGTCTTTTCCTTCCTCGAACGTAACTGCACCATACCAGTCAAACCCATAATCCAGCCACTCAGGTTCACTGTGATCAGGGAGAAATGCTTCTCCATTAAAATCTCCCGTCCAGTAGGCATACGTGTTGGGTCCGCCTGTTGGTTTGCTATTGGCGCTCGCGCCCAAAACCCATTGATAGGTTCCATCATCTGCACGCATCTGGTAAAGGTCAGGACATTCCACAAGCCCGATATTTTCCGTTTGAAAGCCACTCGTAAACTGCCAATCCTTTAAATTTTTAGACTTATAAAAGCCAATCTTCGTTCCCTCTGCCATGACCATCACCCATTGATTACGCCCAGTATCCCGGACGATTTTGGGATCTCTGAAATCCTTCGTACCAGGGTTGGACATCACAGGCTTGTTGCGGTAAGAAGTAAACGTCTTGCCTTTATCCTTACTGTACCACA
>RCUE01000254.1_pt1 | contig 17124 bp, 12 predicted proteins | sample 2166111 | NCBI WGS metagenome assembly RCUE01 (sample SAMN09930795, study PRJNA488358) | compost metagenome | feature: garden; material: soil; isolation source: compost soil in phenylacetonitrile-enriched culture | place: Germany: Experimental Botanical Garden Goettingen | collected 2016-01-27 | reverse complement strand
AAGTGAAACAGAAAGAGGACTCCTTTTGGAGTATGGTCAAAAAAGGAAACAAATCCTCGGGCTCGGCGGCGTTAGGTAATACCGGCATTGCTCTGATTAAGGGGATTGCTTTTGCCTTGACAGGCAGCGGCTCTATGTTTGCTACGATGATGCATTCCATTGCGGATGCGGTGAACCAAATGTTTGTATTTGCGGGTAGTGTATTGGCAGAGAAAAAACCTACGAAACGTTTTCCTACCGGCTTCGGACGGGTAATTAATCTTTTTTGTATGGTTGCCGTTATTGTCGTAACGATTATGGCCTACGAAACTGTATTGGAAGGAATTCATTTGCTGCAGCATCCGGCCGAATCCGCACAAGGATTTTGGATTAATGTAGTGGTGCTGGTTTTGTCATTGGTGGTTGACGGATTTGTATGGAGCAAAGCGATGAAAGAAGTGCTGCATGAATCCAGAGTGGAAGCGAAGGGGCTAGGTATTTTTACCTCTGCCTTTCGTCATGTGGGACGTGCTGCACCACCAACCCGCTTGGTGTTCTATGAGGATTTGGTAGCAACGACAGGCGGGGTACTTGCCCTGCTTGCTGTAGTTGTCACATCGCTGACAGATTTTAAGCTGCTGGACGGGATTTCGAGTATTCTCATCGGCTGTCTGATGGTCGGTGTAGCTTTCCGGGTCGGTTATGACAACATGGTGGGCTTGATTGGTGTATCTGCACCTCCTGATATCGAAGAACGTGTGGCTTCCATTATTTTGGCAGATACACATGTGACCGATATTTCTCAAATGCGTATTTTGCAGGAAGGACGTTACTATCACGTCGAAGGGGTGATCGAGCTTACTTCGGGCATGACGCTGGCAGATGCTGATGATATTAAATTTAGAGTCGAGGACGCTCTGCTGCGTGATCCTAATATTTCAGATGCCGCATTGGGGATTCTAGAGGATGACGGGATTAGAAACTGGAAACAAGAGAAGCCTAAAGCGTAGAAAAATGGAACAAAGCGAATCTGGACGGAACTCAAGAACGTAAATAAGAACCTTCATGACCACGACAACGTGGCGTGGAGGTTTTTTTATATTTTTCCAATTATATTTTTACCCCCCCTTTGAATTTAGGCAGATTGTTAGATACAATGAAAGCGTTAACAAAAAAGAAGGTGAAACGAATGCTTCTCATGGGGAGGAAATGCGAATGAGTCTTCTGAAGGAGGCTTGGCCTGCTTCGCGGCTCGTCAACGCGCTGGCTGGCGGAGTGCAGAATTCGGCAAGACAACGTTTAAGGAGCAATTGGACCCAAAGGCTGCGGGCAACTGTCGATGAACCGGCATACGCCGAGCTTTGGAAGGACATCGAACGTATCTGCAATGATGTTCGGGAAGCACCACAGCCTGAACTACCGTTGTCTCTGTTCCAGCAATTTGCTAATACAGGGGAGCGCAAGCCGTATGAGGATGTATACTTTGAACGGCGCGGACGACTGGTTGCTATCGTGTTGGCAGCAGTTGCCGATCCGGAGCATCAGAAGATGAAAGAGGTGGAAAGCGGACTGCTGGACATATGCACCGAGTACACTTGGGCGCTTCCTGCACATGTCAACGAAGAGGACACTGTAACACCGCCTTGGCAGCAGGTGGATTTATTCGCATCAGAAACAGCGCAAATGCTGGTTGAAATTTTATTGCTACTCGGAGAACGACTGGCTGATCACGTAGTCGTTCAGGTACACAAAGAGGTTGAACGCCGTGTACTGGAACCTGTGTTTTGGCAGCCTCACCATTTTAATTGGGAAACGGCAGAGCATAACTGGTCGGCAGTATGTGCTTCGGGTTGCGGAATTGCTGCATTGCTGCTGGCAAAAGACGAGTTTTCCAGAGCGATAGCCATCGAGCGTATGCTGGGTGCACTGGATTGCTTTTTGGCAGGCTACAGAGAGGACGGGGGATGTGCCGAAGGCGTAGGTTACTGGGTGTATGGCTTCGGGTATTTTATATATTTTGCCGATATGCTGCGTGAGTTTACCGAGGGAGCTGTGGATATTTTGAACTCAGAAAAGGTAAGACAAATCGCAGCCTTTGCAGAACGAGTCCATCTGTCAGACGGTATTTTCGCTAATTATTCAGATAGTAGTGAAACTGAACGGTTGCCTTCTGGACTCATCTCTCATGTGAATTTTTTGCAAGGACGCCCATCTACACTCCCCTTTCGGGTACCTGGTTTGTTGGAAGATCCGTGTCGCCGCTGGGCTCATGTATTGCGTAACCTAGTCTGGACCAACCCCTTGGTATATGGATCCGGTGAAGCTGTAATCGATTATTTGCCGCAACTCGGCTGGTTGATGTGCCGCAGCCTCTGCTCTAGTCATCATGGATCCGGGGGACAGCAGGATAACCCAGGTGCCACACTTGCATTTTCAGCCAAGGCTGGGCATAACAATGAGCCGCACAATCATAATGATCTTGGACACTTCATCCTTCATGGCGGTGGCGAAAATCTACTCTGTGATCTAGGAGCAGGCTTGTACACGAAGGCCTATTTTTCACCAGGACGGGAGTCGATTATCAACATTTCCTCCAGCGGTCATTCCGTGCCTATCATTAATGGGATCACGCAGCAATCCGGAGCAAAGGCAAGGGCGGTTGTGCTGGATATTGCTATGGATGAGCAGGAGGGAGCACAGACAGTTACAACCTTTAAGCTCGATTTGACATCTGCTTATGCTGTAGATGAATTGGTTGTTTTCACTCGCTCCTTTGCCTGGAGTGTGCCGGAGGGTAACGAGGGAGCAAGGCTTACTGTCACAGATCATTTTGAGTTTGAGACGTCTGGTATGAACGTGAAGCCGTGGGATGTGGAGGAGCTTTTGATCAGCCGTATTCAGCCTCATACAGGAGTAGGCTTTGTGGAATGGAAGGGAACGAATGCAGTGGTTAGGCTAGATTATGATGCTGGCGTACTGTGGCAGAGGCTGGAGACTGTGAAGCATATAGGTCATGACGGAGTGCCCTTTGTGTTTTATAAGACGTCGCTGCAACTGGACTCCACTCGTTGGGACGGTTCAGCAAGTATCGATTGCAATCTGTTTTTTTCCATAAATCAATCTTCATGTTGAATGGGAGGCATACAGAATGAATAAGCTTCATACAGGCAGCGTATACCCTTGGCAGACGGAACTGGAGAGATTTATAGAACAGGTGGAAAGCGCACCAAATCGAGAGAATGATGGATGGACACACGAACGTAAGCTGGATGTGCTGGAAAAGCTGGTTCGCGCATATGCCTCGTATCAAGATGAAAACGGAGCTATCATTGATCCTCATTCTGAAAGTGAACGGTATTACTCCACTCCATCCTATGCGTTGGCTGCGGCTGTGCTGGTCAAAGAAGGCCGGCATGATTTACTTGAGTCTGCTGCTGCGGCCTTGACGCATAGCATAGCCTGTGTAGTCGAGGAAAAAGCACCAGATCATCACCCGGACTTTTTTCCAATTATGATGATGGGGGCGTATCGTATCCTTAAAAATCTGCTGCCAGAGCAGGCCACGGCTTGGAAACAGCAATTGAGCAGGATTCAGCCTGAGCAGACCTACATTTTTACGATGAGCAAAATGAAAAATCCAAACCGGATGATCAACTGGAATGCGATCATGATTTCCGGCGAGTTTTTGCGTGCCACTGAAGGGATTGCAGCCGATTCTGAGTGGATGGAGACGTATATCCGCAACTACCACTTACCTCGCTTTACCAGTTTGGGGCTGTACCAAGATGGTCCGCTGGATCGGCCCAATAGCCCATTCGCCTACGATATTGTCACACGGTTTCATCTAGGTGTGATGCTGGAGAACGGATATAATGGCGGCTGTGCTCTCGAAGTGCGTGACTACCTTCGCAGGGGAGCACTCAGCTCATTGCTGACTTTATCCCCGCATGGGGAAATTCCTCCGCGTGGAAGAAGCGCGCAACACCAATGGAACGAAGCGGCTGCGGCCTTTGTTTTTACAACACATGCGCAGCAGGCGTATACAGCAGGCGAGTATGGGCTTGCAGGTGCATTTCGGCGGGCAGCAGATCTATGCTGGCAATCGATTGGCCGTTGGCAGACCGATGATGGCAAACTGCATATCGTCCGCAACCATTATTCATCTGAGGCACGCCATGGCTTTGAGGTGTACTCGAATCATACCTGCTACAGTCTGTGGACGGCAGCTGTGCTGGCCCATACGCTCCTACATGGGAAGGAGATTGATCGTATTCCTCCAACCTCTATCCCGGCGGAGATCGGCAGTCGGGTATTGGCAACGGATGGCTGGTTTCAGACCGTCATTGCAGCTGTAGACGGGCAGCAAATGCTTGTGCAAACCTCAATCAACGATCCGTACAATATTCCGGGTATCGTACGTATTCAACGTTCTGCGTTGCCATCTCTGATCGGCCCATCCTCAGCAGGACACGCAGATCGCGGCTTTACGGGTTTCGCGGAGGGAGATATTTTCCCGCTGAGCTATACACCGGCCTGGCAAACCGAAGACGGAAAGTGGCACAGCTTGTCAGAAGGAATCCCTGGCACATTGGAGTTCGACCGTGATGGAGGGATTGATCCGCAGGATGGCGGAGGAAACGTACAGATGGAGCGCAGTTCAGCATCTGATGGAGAGACAGACTTTACTCTGCTGTGGGAAGGTCCATTCCCGGGAGTGAGGGAAATCCGAACGCATTATCGTCAGGTGCCTGGCAAAATTGAAGTGTCGTATGAGCTTCAAGGCAATATTCAGAATGTAGGGGCACTTATTCCATTGATGGCGTATGACGGTCGGGAACGAAGTGTGATTCATCATGTGATGACAGCCGGGAAAGAAACTGAAAGCATTCGAGTCGAATACGCAGGCGCAAGCCTTGAAGTCATCCCCACGACGGAAGGAACAAACGTGGTATGGCCGGAAGAATTGACTGCCGTAGCCTGCCGAAATGGTTTACTTAAGGGAGCGCGTCTGGAGTGTGGAGGCAGCCGCATTTCCTTTATCATTCGGTTACCTGAATAGATTAGGTCGGGAGCCATAGTTATCTTCAATCCTGTGGAAAGGGAGAGGAAAAAGAAATGACAAAATCAGAAGCATGGCTGGAACAATCGTGGGAGCTGGCATTGAATAAAACGCTTGCCTTGGCGGCAAGACTGGGGGACGCCTTTCCACATGTTGCAGAGGGTGGACGTTATGATAATTGTGAGGAAGCGTGGTGGACAGCAGGCTTTTATCCGGGGTTGCTATGGCTGGCCCATCGGGCACGTCCTGACAGTGAGACCGCCAAAATTGCACAACGCTGCGAGGCTCGATTGGAGAAAATACTTTATAATAGCGAAGCTGTAGACCATGATCTCGGTTTTATTTGGCTGCTCAGCGGTGTGGCCGCCCATCGGTTGACTGGTGATGCAGAGTCCAGAAGACGGGGGTTATTGGCTGCTAATTTGCTGGCTGCTCGTTTTAACGTGAATGGCCGCTTTATTCGTGCGTGGAACTTCCACTCGAAGGATATGGATACACGGGGTGTTGCGATCATAGACAGTATGATGAATTTACCCTTGCTCTATTGGGCCTCGGAGGAAAGTGGAGATCCACGCTTTGCTGCTCTCGCTGTTCAGCATGCAGATACCGTGGCACGTGAGTTCGTTCGTTCGGACGGCTCCATCGCGCATGTAATTGAGTTCGATCCGGAGATTGGAAAAAAGGTCGCCGAGCATGGCGGACAGGGATTTGCTCCCGGTTCCGCCTGGGCACGCGGCACGTCTTGGGCGCTGTACGGTTTTACGCTTTCGTACGGGTACACGCGCGATCCGCGTTATTTAAAGGTAGCCGAGAACACGGCTGACTTTTTCCTGTCCCAACTGGGCGATGCTTGCCTGCCTCTGTGGGACTTTAGAGCAGAAGAAGGGCACCGCGAAGCATGGGATTCGTCAGCTGCGGCGATTGCCGCCAGTGGCTTGCTGGAACTAGCAAAACATTCGGCACGTGCAGAGCAATTTACAAAAGCTGCAGAATCCATCCTCAAGGGCTTGCATCACACATGTACGGCACGGGGCGAAGAACATGAGGGATTGCTGATGAACGGAACCGTACATTATCCTGAGCAAAGACACATCAATGTGCCCATTATCTACGGCGATTACTTCTTTGTCGAAGCATTGGCAAAGCTGCGTGGTGAGGAAGGTTTGTTTAGTGTTGAAAGGCGAAAAGCATAGTGAGTAAGACGGGCAGGAACAATCCCATTTCCAATCGGGTGTCGCTTGTCAAATGCACGGAATGAATAGTAAGCAGCGTATGTGCAATCTCGTTTACACATACGCTGTTTTTTTTGGCGCGTGAAAAAGACTGAATTTAATTCGATGTCAAAGTACTACATATAGGTAGATAAGAGACTGTGGCGCGCTTATTTCGTGCCCACTCAGAGTAAAATTACGGTGTATAAGCGCTTAAATCCTAAAAGAATGTTCATTTTAATGCATGGAAATAGGTCTTTTCACTTGTTTATGAGTTTTTATTCGTAAATTGACAATTTAGGGAGGTGACCGTATGATATTTTCTTGGATAAAGGAATAAAATGGATTTTAACGAATGCAAAGGAGTTATATCATTATGACAGTGACAAGTGATAGTGTGAGAAAGATTTACGGAGGATTTTGGGTGAGAACGGCAGCGTTTATCATTGATCTGATCATTCTCTTTGCCATAGTCCTTTTAGTTGGGGGGACATTTTCCATAATTCCAGTTCTTCTGGATATAGAGGAGACGGGTTTCATACTAGAATTTTTTATTTGGATGCCGCTGATTCTTTGGCTTGTGCTACCATGGCTATATTGTGGTTTTTTGGAATCATCGAAAGTACAGGCTACGCCGGGGAAGCTTGTGTTTTCTCTAGTTGTAGTTAACAGCAAAGGAAACCGTCTAGGATTCTTACACGCATCCGGACGGTACTGGATTAAAGTCATTTCTTTTATGCTTGTTCATATTATTTACATTGTGGTTGCTTTTACTGCGAAAAAACAAGGAGTCCACGATTTATGTGCCAAAACCTTAGTTGTAAATAAAAAAGAGTTGCAGCGACAAGAGCAGCAATCATCCTTGCCTCCAGCAGCTTCTAACATCATAAATTAAGGAAATTAACGTTGCGGAAGATGGAAGGGTACTTCCTTCATTTATCGGGGATGAACTTTTTATTCTGTCGGATCAGAGTCAAGAAACAATTGCAACAACCAGAAACCTGATGAATAGTGAAGTGTGGAAAACGATTCCTGCCGTTCAGAATAAACGGGTATATACGCTCGACAGTTCGTGGAATTTTGATGATGCCATTACGAGAGAGCGATTGCTGGAACAAATTCCAGATTTGATGAAGCAAAAGTAAACAAGGAACCAGCCAGTGCCTGAAAGCATTCGCTGGTTTCTTTGTTTTCTCATTATGTCATGAAAAAATTCCATTGTGACAAAATAAAAAATGTAAGTTATTCTTACAGTTTACATGTTCTTTTTAGCTTGTTTTGCGTTATAATGAAAGGATGCACATTATGAACGAATTGGAGGCACAGCCCGATTGACTACTTACCCTTTTGCCTTTGATCCGTCCAAGCCGTTTATTGAGCAGGCAAGTGACTGGATTGCGGATGTATTTTATGAAGTTTTGCCTGAAGTCGGCTTTGAGGTTCGGGATGAACAAATTTATATGGCATTCCAGCTAGAACGTGCCTATAAGGAAAAAAAGACCATTTTTGCAGAAGCAGGTGTGGGTACTGGTAAAACGCTGGTATACCTGCTGTACGCTATTGCATATGCCCGATACATGAGAAAACCGGCGATTATCGCCTGTGCAGATGAATCGTTAATTGAACAATTGGTAAAGCCGGAAGGGGATATCGCCAAGCTGGCACAGCATTTGAGTCTGACGATTGATGCCAGATTGGGGAAGTCGCCAGATCAGTATATTTGCCTGAATAAGCTGGATGAGGTGCGAAGCGGACTGGATGAGGACGCAGATGTTTTCCGTGATATCTATCAGGATCTACCGGATTTTGTTCATTTTCCAGATACGTTACAGTCCTTCACTCCTTACGGGAACCGAAAGGAATATCCTGAGCTAACAGATGGACAATGGAGCAGACTCGGATGGGATGTATTTCAAGACTGTCTCGTTTGCCATCAGCGGCATCGTTGTGGTCAGACGTTGTCTCGTGATCATTACCGCAAAGCGGCAGATCTGGTCATCTGCTCTCATGATTTTTATATGGAGCATGTATGGACCTACGAAGCGAGAAAGCGCGAGGGTCAGCTGCCGTTGCTGCCGGAGCACAGCTCTGTTGTTTTTGATGAAGGACATTTGCTGGAGACAGCGGCACAAAATGCGCTTACTTACAAGCTTAAGCACACTCAATTTGAGTCTATTATTACCCGACTGCTAGAGGGAGAAGTGCGGGAATCTCTGGCCATGACGATCGAAGATGCAATCTCCCAAAGCGAGGTTTTGTTTGCTGCGCTCAATAAGAGCAGTCAGCCAGTACAAGGGTCTAACCGCAAGGAATTTATCCTGAATGAATCGTTGATTCGGGAGGTGACCCGTTTTGGTGAACTGATCGGTACGATCGAGGAAGAGCTTGTGTTTGAAAGCGGGTTATTCTCTTTGGATGAGTATCAAGTTAAAATTGTAGAAGAACATTTGGAAATGATTCAAACTGCTTTGGCTTTGTTTAAGCGTCCTGAACTTCTCATTTCGTGGGTGACAGAGGATCAGGATGGATTAACGCTTGTGGTTATGCCGAAGATGGTAAAAGAGATTCTCAAAGAACGAGTATTTGCGCAGCATATTCCAATCGTATTCTCTTCGGCTACACTTTCCGTGGAGGGTTCATTTGACTATATGGCGCAGAGCCTCGGTATTGAAAACCCACTAACGTTTTCCGTCGCTTCACCTTATGACTACAGCGATCAGATGCAAGCCGCACTGTACCCGCTACAAGCGGGACATAACCCAATCCAGAGAGCGCTGACGCTGCTGGAGAAATCGCAGGGAAGAGCGCTTATTCTGTTTCCTTCTCAGGAGGAACTGACTGCCTTCCAAAGGGGTCTCGCTGCTTACCCAGAGGCATCTGCCTATCGTTTTCTGTATGAAGGCTCGGCTGAAATTAGCCATCTGATCTCCGCTTTTCAGAATGATGAGGAAAGTGTATTGTGCGCTGTTACATTATGGGAAGGATTGGACATCCCTGGACCATCCCTGTCGCATGTCATCATCTGGTCGCTGCCATTTCCTCCGAATGATCCGGTTTTTACGGCTCTGCGCAAGGATGCAGCAGATCCGTTCAGTGAGATAGATATGCCTCACATGGCACTTAGGCTCAGACAGGGCATCGGGCGTCTAATCCGCTCGCGTAATGATCACGGCTGGATCTCGATCATGGGTCAGGATTTGAATCGTCCAGAAGTACGCACACAAGTTGAACAACTACTGCCTGCCGGCGTAGAATGCACCATAATTGAAGGAAATCCGGAGGGAATAAAAACATGTTGAATTTTACAGCATATACAGTAGATCAAATTAAAGATGCTTTTGGTATTTTGAGTGGACAGCGTTATGAATTTATCATTGAGATAGAAGTAGAGGAAGACGACGAGCTATACACTGAAAACGGAATATATATCCGTGCTCTTTACTTAGTAGACGAAGAAAAGACAAGACTGCTGAAGTATGAATTGTTTGAAAAAGCAACGGATCGTTACATTGAGCTTGAACTTGAAGATGATGAGCTGCAAGCAGTTGAAAACTTCTGTAAAGAACATGTACAGGATGGAGCAGTAAATTAACAGTAAGGACACTTTGCTAGCACAGCTAGCTATATATTGCAATCTATAATGAGGATATCAAGGAGCCTTGGCAATGACCAGGCTCCTTTTTTCTATGACCAGTGAAGAAACTTATGTGATCTAACGCAGTCTGTCCCACACATTCACCATAAACAGCATAATACCCGCCGCGAGTAACACCCACCCTATTACGACCCACACTCCAGCCTCTGCAATCGCGTAATTTTTACCTATGATCCCCAATATCAACACTGGCAGACTGATGTTATGTATCCAAAAGTGGATACGTGCCAGAATCGTAACTGAAAGTGCAGGAAAGGTCACGTAGATTAGACCTATGATCCCAAGAGTCGTCCAGCCCAGCAAATGGATATGAGACTGAATAGGAGACAGACTATAATCACCCGACACGCCAATGATTAGACTGAACAGCACACCGAGGGCAAAATATACAGCAGCTATCTTTAAACATTGCTTACCCATAGATGACATCCTCCTATGTTAGACGTGAGTATTTTGAGAGATATTTACCATCATATCGAGGCAGAATATCAAGGGTGTGGGTGTTGTGACTGGTCCATTTGACAAAAGCTTCAAATACACATAAAATCTTATTGCATCAATACTTACCGCATTACTATGTTTTCTTGGAGATGATAGCGAACTTCTCCGACAGTAGGCGTTAATTTTTGACCATTGGTTTATTTTGGATTCGCCATTAAAAGGAGCTTGAAATTATGAATGTATATCAAAATACCCTTGAACTCATCGGACGTACGCCATTAGTGGAGCTGAACAGCTATTCTCTACCGAGAGGAATTCGCCTGTTTGCGAAGCTGGAGTTTATGAATCCCGGCGGCAGCGTAAAGGATCGGGTGGGTAAGGCTCTTATTGAAAAAGCATTAAAAACAGGTCAGCTGAAGCCAGGTGGGACATTAATTGAAGCAACAGCAGGCAACGCAGGTATTGGTCTTGCGATGGCAGCACTTCATTATAATATCTCGGTTATTTTTGCTGTGCCTGAGAAGTTCAGCCAAGAGAAACAGGACCTGATGAAGGCATTGGGAGCACGCATCGTTCATACCCCGACGAGTAAGGGGATGAAAGGAGCTATCGAAAAAACAAAAGAATTGGCTGCTGAAATAAAAGATGCATACTTGCCGCGGCAATTCAGTAATCCGGATAATCCCGAGGCATACTATACGACAATGGGACCTGAAATATGGAACGATCTGGACGGCAAAGTGGACGTATTTGTGGCAGGTGCAGGCTCGGGGGGAACGTTTATGGGAACCTCGCGTTATCTTAAGGAACAAAATGCAGCCCTTAAAACAGTCATCGTGGAGCCGGAAGGATCCATTTTGAATGGCGGCGAGTCAGGTCCACATAAAACGGAAGGAATTGGCATGGAATTAATTCCTGAATTTGTGGATAAAGGATATTTTAATGCCATCCACACCATTAGTGATGTCGATGCTTTTGGCCGTGTCAAGGAACTGGCTGCACGTGAGGGTCTTCTCGTTGGCAGTTCTTCAGGGTCTGCTTTACATGCCGCTTTACTGGAAGCAGAAAATGCACCGGATGGTGCACATATTGTTACCATTTTCCCGGATAGCAGCGAACGTTATCTGAGTAAAAAAATATATGAAGGCGGGATATAAAATGAAACGCAAAACAAAACTGATTCACGGTGGACTCCCTACCGATCCTCATACTGGCGCGGTTAACGTTCCTATTTATCAGGTAAGCACTTATGAGCAAGAGGAAATCGGCGTTCATAAGGGATACGAGTATTCGCGTACAGGCAACCCGACCCGGTTTGCACTGGAAGAGCTGATCAAGGAACTGGAGGAGGGCAAACGCGGTTTTGCTTTCGGTTCGGGTATGGCAGCGATTCATGCAGTGTTTTCCTTGTTTAAAGCAGGGGATCATATTTTGCTGACCGATGATGTATACGGGGGCACTTATCGTATTGTAAGCAAAGTGCTTAGTCGGATCGGGATTGAGTCCACATTTGTGGATACAACTGATCTGGAGGCTATTTCTAAAGCAATCCGTCCGAATACGAAGGCATTGTATGTCGAAACACCAACAAACCCGCTATTGAAAGTTACTGATATCCGCGCAGTTTCAGAACTGGTGAAAAAGCATGAGCTTTTGTTGATTGTGGACAATACATTTGCTACCCCTTACTGGCAGACGCCAATTACACTCGGGGCTGATATCGTCGTACACTCCGCAACCAAATATTTGGGTGGACACAGCGATGTTGTAGCCGGTCTGGCTGTAGTCAACAGTGAAGAGCTGGGCGAGCAGCTTCATTTTCTGCAAAACGCCATTGGCGGTATTCTCGGACCGCAGGATTCATGGTTATTGATCCGTGGTATCAAAACCTTGGGGCTGCGTATGGAAGCAATTGAGAAAAATGCAAAGGAAATTGCAGCCTTTTTGGAAAAGCATCCGAAGGTTAGTAAGGTGTACTACCCTGGGCTGGAAAGCCATGCACAGCACGAGCTGTCCAAAACTCAAGCTGAAGGCTTTGGCGGCATCATTTCCTTTGATGTAGGTAGCGATGCTAACGCGGTTGCCCTCCTGAAAAAAGTAAAGTATTTTACATTGGCTGAGAGCTTGGGAGCGGTTGAAAGTCTGATTAGCGTTCCAGCACGTATGACGCACGCCTCCATTCCGGCAGAACGCCGTGCAGAGCTAGGTATTACAGAAGGCTTGGTACGGATTTCGGTTGGGATCGAAGATCTGGAGGATTTGATCGAAGACTTGCAGTCAGCATTGTAAGAAAATAAACACAATGATCAAGAGAGGTGGCAGAAGCTGCCTCTTTTTTTGTTGTGAGAATAGCTTCTTTTTTGAAAAGCACAGAGGAGTACGTAGAGGTAATAACGAATAGTTTTATATAGTTCAATTGAATGTTAAACGGAATATAACCGCGACTACGTCTCTGAGGAAACAAAAACCTGGAGGGGGAATGTTATGAGGTTCACACATCTGGAAAAAGCAACTACTGTGCTGTCGGATCATCCGGTACGTCTGGCGTCTGCTTATGCAGTCGGCCCAGTCGAGCTTCCGGAAAATTGTGGTGTGGGCAGGGAATGGTCGAGTCATTTTACGCAAGAGGAATGGAATTTGGAAAAGGCTTGTGGTGAAGATGGAATCGAGCTTTCAGCAGGAGGAAAGGCAGTGTGCCGATTACTGACCGAGCTTGACCCTCGGACCTCTGAACTGAATCTAGGTGTTTTTCCGCCTTTGGCTGAACACGAAAGACTTTTGCTGGTTTCAAATCTACGTTGTATGACTGCACAGGAAGTGATTTTCAGACCGTTTGAAGGAACCGGACAAATTTGGATAGATGGCACATTGGTATATGCCGAATCCGGTCCCTTTCGCTTGTATTTGGAGGAAGGTGATCACACGGTCGTTATCATTGCTGCATTTATTCCTGATGAGGCCCGCTCTATTCGTATCAGTGGAAATCAGGTATGCGATGAACCAGATGTGATAGAGCTGCATCGTGAATTCGTAGAGCGTAATATACGTAATCATATGGCATGGTTAGAGGTTGAGCAAAGTGCTGGCAGGGAAGGAGAAGACAGCCCGATTTTATTTTATTTGCTGCGTAAGGATCGGATACTTCTTCCCTCAGATCAAACGTTATGGGTCGAGGTAACGAATGATGAGGGCTTGAAGCTGGATCAGTTTCCAGCCCATTGGGAGCAGGAGCAAAGCTATGCCTGGGATGAGGAAAAGATCGGGAATACGGGAATGCTGCACTTCACCGTTACCTATCGGGATTATGAGGCTGTAGAACATCATTTTGTGTATTCGGTACTTGTGCGGCCTTTGTCAGTCGTCGTGGAGGGCTTGCAGGAAGAGTATGACCAGTACATGCAAGCCTATGCTAAAGATGTTCTTCATTCTGCGCAGAAAATACAAATAAAGGGCCTGCTTGAGGAATTAAACAGGTTAACGGATTCGCCGGAAGATCCTTTTGAAATCTGGGATTCTCGGGTGGTGCGTGAATATATTAAGCTATTAAAACAAATTTTTATATCTGGACATACCGAACAGTCACAGCACCCATCGTTACTTCAGAAAGAACATATTTTTTTGACGGCCGACGGCATTGGTGAAGGTTTTTTTGTCTCCCGTTTGGACAATAGTTTGCAACGGTATACCATCCAGCTTCCCAGCAACTACACGGCTGAGCGACGGTATCCTCTGATCGTTCTAATGCCTGGCAAGCGATATGAGCTGGGACTGCCGGATTTTCAGAATAGAGGTTTTGGGCGGGGTTGGGAAGACGAGGCTATATTTGTTACTTTTTCGTGTCGTGGCGTTACGCTGGGCAGTTATATTGGAGAAGCTGCTTTTTTGGAGGGGCTAGATGTCATACTGCAAGCGTACCGAGTGGACGAAGAACGTATCTATCTGACGGGTTACTCAAACGGTGCATATGCTGCATGGGCGATGGCACAGGCTTATCCTTCTCGGTTTGCAGCTATTGCGGTAATCTCAGGGACGCCACACCCCAAGCATCTGAAAAATTTGATCAATATTCCAATATTGGATGTGTGTGGTGACCAGGATTACTTATTTGCCCAAGCATACACAGCTCCGGTAACCGAGCTTTCATCGAACCATTTTAAAGGTGTGATAGAGCGGCAGTCTAATCATTGGGATACGCATGAGTTAAGACTTTTGGATGGCATACTGGGTTGGCTTATGCAATGGAAAAGAGTTGCTGTACCTCAGCGTATTGCCTACCGGACGGAACGGGGGAGACATAATCGAGCTTACTGGCTGGAAGTGACACGCATGGATGAAAACGAGGAATATGCGGAGTTGTATGGCGAAATGAGTTCCACGGGTGAATTGGATATTGAGACTGTTCACGTCGAAGAATTTGTGATTCATCTCTCACAAGAGGACATGTCCCTGGAACTGGCCCAAGTTCGTATCGGAGCCCGCATTTTCATGTTGGATTTACGAGAATACAGCCGCTTTCGCTTTGTTAAAACACACTCGCACAAACGCCCTTCACCCGAATACCGTTTGATTGCTGAACGGGAGGGAGAGAGCAGTGAAGACTCCACCAAAAATGCGGATGCAGCTAAGAGTGTTGCGGATTTGCAAAGCGTGGGAAGAAATGGTGCGAGTCACGGTATGGGTGTACTTGATGTTTATATGAATCGACTTCACATTGTTCTTCCATCCAGTTATGCTACACCAGAGGAAGAGCAGGCGGTGAAACGAACGGCGAACGCCTTGGCTAGTCCGCGGACAGCGACTTGGAACCCGTACATTGGTGTTCATTATCCCGTGGTTTCTTCTAAAGATATTTCAGAGAAAGAACTGGCTGATAGCAACGTGATTTGTATCACTTCGGCCTTGTCCAGACATGAGCTGCTTCAAAAGTATCAAGCTCATCTTCAAATTGAATGTACCGAGGATGGGTATACATGGGGTGACGATTTTACGGCAGGCGAATACTGTTTGTCATATATTCAACCTAGCCCATGGTCTGCAACCCAGCAGATGCTTGTCGTATCGACCAATTCACCCCGTCTGCTGGGTAAAAACCTTTTTATGCGCAGACTGATTATGCCCGGATATTTTAATGGTCTACACCCGTATTTAAATAAAGAGATTATTGTGTATGATAGCAAGGGAGTACGAGCATTTAACTTTACTTCCATTAAGCATGCGCAGCATAAACTGCAAGGTCAATAAAGATGCATGAGCGTCATTATAATCCATATTTAAAAAACCGTCCGGAGGCACATTGGCGATCCTGACGGTTTTTTTTGCTGATCCATTGCAGTGATACCTTGATTGGGATACGTCATATATAAAAGGGCATTATGGCAACTCAGCTTTTATACTGCTCCATCAGGTACATGATCTTCACTTCATCGGCCAAATCTCCAAAGGGTTCTAACGGATTCTCCTGGATGATATGATATAAACGTTGGATTCGTTCCTTTGGCAGCTTCCGAACATATCTGGAAATGAAAGCGGCATGGGTGACTATGTAGCGTTTTTTACGGACAGCGGCACTGGCTACGCGAACGAGAATATCTTCGCCTCCTGCCATTTCTAAAATACGGCGCTCATAAAAAGCCACATACCGGAATGTCCGATCCTTAATCAGCTCACGATTGAGTCTGGCAACCTCTCCAATGTATCTGACCATAAGGGGTTCAAAGCTTTTGATCAGGAGAGGATCGAGCGTTAATTCCATATCTTTGCGAAGAACAAATGATTGCAGCAGAGCGACCTGCTGGAGCCTTATCCGATCATTGTGAATGAGTATGGCAATTTCGCGTAGCATTTCATAGCAGACACGCTCACTAAGTTGCCGCAGGGCAACTGCATTTTTGTGATTCACGTTCAATCCTTCATGGATCTGTCCTATACGGCCTCTGAAAAGGCGTATAAGCTGCCTACGCTGTTCATAAGGAACAATGCGCTGCTGTAGAAGGATCAAGGGCAACAGGAGAAGCGCACCGACGATACCACACAGTAGCATTTGCTGTGACGAGTGACCGAAAAAGATAGAAGCAGCCAGTAGCGCGATGCCGACGGCAAGGTCTTTATGAAAATAACGTTTGGCTCTGAGTTGGGCATATTGCTCTACAGGAACCAGCGTATCTCGACCACACGATGTACATTTCTCTTCCCAAAGGGCGGTGAATTGTCCGCAGCGCTTGCAGACTCTCAGCTTTTGGAAGGCATGCTCTGTGCGGGTAAAGGGGCGAAATTGCACAGCCTGTTTGGAGCTATTCATTGCGCTCACTTCTCCGGTTCAGCAGTGCGAGAAGCTCGGTGTCGATTTGTGTAATCGACGGGGCGCGTCTTTTATGTATATAGTAGATTAGTGATTTAATGGCGACAAAAAGAAACATAATCGCCAGACATCCGTATGAGATCATAGTGTACTTCCTCTTTCTGCTTAGATTTTTATTTTACTGTTTTACATGAACGGGTTTCGCTAGGGTTATTTTTGTCGTATTAAGGAGAAGGCTGGTGCCCGATTGCCCTCGTTGGGGTATAATTATATCATTACTGCAGGATATTGGTAAAATATCGCGGTATAATAGGCTTTTTGGTCGTATTCAGGCCGCTCGGACAGGATTTTCAGCTGGCGCTCATGTAAAACTCATTATAATTTAATAGTAGTGGAGTACAACTGTAATTTAGAATGAGAATTAATCGGCAAAGGGGTACAAGCGATGTTTAGTAGAGACAGAAAATGGTTTTTGGTCATC
>RCUE01000252.1_pt1 | contig 17146 bp, 10 predicted proteins | sample 2166111 | NCBI WGS metagenome assembly RCUE01 (sample SAMN09930795, study PRJNA488358) | compost metagenome | feature: garden; material: soil; isolation source: compost soil in phenylacetonitrile-enriched culture | place: Germany: Experimental Botanical Garden Goettingen | collected 2016-01-27 | reverse complement strand
ATAGAAGTACACTATGGTTATTAACTATAAGGAGCAAAAAAATAAAACATAAGAATGTGAGAAAGATTAATTTTTTAGTTTTGCTATCTCTCTCATTCATACTACCTTGGTATCTGAAAATCTTATTCATCTTACCTTGCTTAAAAATAACAGTGTATATGCTCTGAATAAAAATGGTTCCCTGTATCTTTGTTACATACAACTTGATTAGGAAGACTTCGTGGAGCCTCTATGAACGATGCATGTCTCAAGATGAATGGTCTCATTCCGTCGATCCGGCTGCTCCAATCGAGCCAACAAGGACTCAACGACGCGTGTACCGAGTCCGTACGGATAAGTATGTACGGTCGTGAGCGGAGGATCGATAATCTTGGCATTAGCAATATCGTCAAAACCTGTTACCTCGATTTGTCCAGGAACATCGATGTGCAACTCCTTTAGCGCACGAATAACCGAAATTCCAATATCATCGTTGGCACAAACAAATGCTGTCGGAAGCTTTGGAAGCTGCTTCAACTGTTCAAGCATCCACTCAACAGATAGATAAGGATTGTTGTCCTCAAGCTTGATGCTGAACGTCTCTCCAGATGAAGCGCGATGCATCCGGAGGGCTTGATCGTAACCAAGCCAACGCTCATAGAAGCTTCGACAGTGATTGTGGTCTCCGATAAATCCAATCTCCGAATGGCCGCGTCCAATGAGAGAACGAGTAAGATTGTATGTCGTGCGGTGATTCTCCATCAAGAGGATGTCGAATTTGTGTGGAGAGTTCAACGACTCTGGCAAAAAATCGATAAATACCGTTGGAATGCCCGTGTTTAGAATAGTTTCAATATAGGCTTCTTGGAAGATCTCAATACAAACAATTCCGTTCACATTTGATTGGTTAATATTGGAGGGCAGTGTGCATGAATGGATATCCTCAGGATTGACAAGAGATAAGATCAGATTAAAGCCTTCAGCGCGCAGGGAGGTTTCCATTCCTTTAATCGTTTCAGAGTAGAAGCTGATGGCGTTAATGTCCCCTCGTGTAAGAAGAGCAATATTGCCTCCATTCATAAAACTGTAGTTTTTGTATTTCATCTCCGCTGCTTTTTGGATTACTCTCTTTTTTGTGCCCTCTGGAATTTGCGGATGGTTGTTGAGGGCTTTGGATATGGTATTTCGAGACAGCCCCATTGCATCCGCGATGTCTTGAACCGTTACTTTCTCAGCCATAATAAGCTCCTTTTTATCCTGCTTCATAAAATCTTAAATGATAAACAAAAATTTATTCAAATGTAAATGTGAATGTGGTTTTTAGCTTGAAAACAATTCTTTGATCTTGCATACTGCTAATAAACATTCCCCTCTTATACTACACTACTCTTTGCCTTTTTTGTAGTAAGAGTTAGATAAAAAAGATTCTATACTATTAGGATAAATCGGTGTTCTTCTAAGAAAAGAAAGAGAGCTAGACCCCTTCTCGTGAGGGTTTGCTATCAAGGAAATATATAAACTTAAACAAGTAACAGAGTGAGTGGGATTTTCATTGCTTTTTATTTTTGAAAGCGCTATACTTTTGGTTATATAAATTAATGTTTATAAATATTGATTATAAATGTAAACTTGATGAACAATTAAATGCACAAGTATAAGTACTTTGAGGGTAAGGATGGAGGTAAACTAAAATGAGCTCTGTATAACCGGCTGTGATTTTATTGAGCTTTTCCGCCGGATAGCCAAATTACAGATTCGCTACACAACTCCTAAGACGGGGTCGAAAATTACAAACACTGAGTATTCTGCGGCGGGTCTTGCCGTTCCCGTTGGCTGGGAAACCGATGTCAATGCAGCAGTTTATAGCGAGATTTAAATGGGGTGCTGCGTAAGGATTCCTACTGCTTGTAATATATCGTAGGTACGGGGGGGCGGTGTTAGTGTTTATTCGGAAGGTGAAATTATACATATACTTGTATATCCGAAGAGTGGACAAATGCTGACCAGACGGCATTCTGAAGATGAATTCGTTAACATAGGGACGCCTTGAAGGCCATTGAAGCCAGATGAGAAAAAGGACCACGAGCTGCCGTTGAACCATATCGCATTAGATATGGAAGCCTTCTATATTGCTGGTCCATAAACCCGTGTCATTTTACTTTTGTCAACTCACAAAATTTTTTGGGCGGCGTTATGCAGCTGCTGCTGATTTTCCCGCTGAACCGGTAGGTTGTGCTCCGGAACCTGAACGGTTATTTCAATTTAAGTGCCATCTTGGAGCATAAGGATGAGTATAGTGTTCCACCGGGCTCGGATATTATTGAAAATTAACAAAAAGGGAAAGAGAGAGGGGAGTCGGAGTTTGAACATTCCCAATAGTCTCGTTCAAATCCTAAAATAGAAATCACAAGTTCAAGCTCTATATATTTTATAACAAATTTAATATGCTATCCCGGCCAGTTACTGTGCTGTAACTGGCCGCCTTCTACTTTTTTGGTAGAAGATGATTATTCCGTAGAGTAGAAATGGAGGGTAATCGATGAAAAAGAAATTCAAAGCTGTGCTGCACATCCTCATGGTGATGGCTATTATTATGACTTCATCTGGAGTTTACGCCGCTAGTCCTGATACCGGCTGGGCTGCACGGGCGGAAGGTAACACAGGAAAATCGGAAAAGGAGGGTCTTTCTATTTTTGAAAACGTTATAAATCTAAATACAAATTTGACAGGATGGCAGGTAAAAGGAAATGGCAAGTGGGGAGATGCCGCAGAAGGGCTCCTGCTGACATCTGATCCGCAGGAGGACGTGATGGCCATCTCAGAAACAATAGCAGATGATTTCCTGTATGAAGCCGATGTTATGATCAAGGATATGCAAGCGGATGCTTCTTTGCTCTTCCGTTCCAATGAAGACGGATTGAATTCGTATATGCTTCAAATTGCACCGCAGTCCGGTATTATCCGTTTAAAAGATGCGGGCAGTGGAGCAGGTAAATTAAATGAAGAGCATCCGGTTTCGCTCAAGAAAGGGGAGATCTATCATCTCAAGGTAAAAGCTGAAGGGGCCTCGCTGAAAGTATATTGGGGAACTCAATATAAGCCTGTGATTGATGTTCAAGACAGTTCATACCGATCTGGCCGCCTTGGACTTCACGTCTGGGATGGGTCAGCCTTGTTCCAAAACATAACCGTTAGCGATCTGAAAGGGAATCTGGGTTTGGTACTTGTGAAAAAAGGACAGTGGCAGCCTGACCTCAGCGGCCAAAAAGGAACGTCTGTGAACCAGAGCAAGGCTCAGCAAATCTATAGCAGGCAAGCTGCTGACTTTGTATATGAAGGAACAATCGTTTTCCGCTCCGATGCTGCTGCCGCTCTAGCTTTCCGGTCCTCTACCGATGGAACACGTGGATATGAAGCTACTCTGGTGAAGGAAGGAGAGCAGGTCCGCGTATCGCTGACGAAAGCGGATGGAACTGCAATTGCAGGCTCAGAGCGACCTTATCCGAGCTTAGCGGGGGCGAAGCATTATGTGGAAGTAAAGGCAATGGGTAACCGGATTCAAGTTTTCGTGGACGGTTATACTCCACCAGCAATCGATGTAACGGATCATTCGTATTCAACAGGAAACGCCGGTCTTGTTGTGAAAAAGGGAAGCGCTTACTTTCAGGATGCTTATGTCACGGAGTCTAATAATTATTATACTGAAACCTATCGTCCCCAGTATCATTATACACCGATCCGTGGGTACGCCAGTGACCCGAACGGGTTGGTCTATTTCGAAGGTGAATACCATCTTTTCCATCAGGATGGAGGCACATGGGCCCATGCCGTCAGCAAGGATATGCTGAGCTGGAAACGTCTGCCGATTGCACTTCCGTGGAATGATTACGGGCATATCTGGTCCGGATCTGCTGTGGCGGATGTAACGAATACTTCAGGCTTATTTACGGATTCGGGCGGCAAAGGTCTGATCGCCTATTATACTTCCTATAACCCAGATGGTCCTAATGGCAACCAGCGCATTGGCCTTGCTTACAGCAAGGATCAGGGGCGTACGTGGCATTATGCCAAGAATCGTCCGATCGTGGTTGAGAACCCCGGCAAGAACGGGGAAGAACCGGGGGGATGGGATTTCCGCGACCCTAAGGTGATTCGCGATGACGAGCATAATCGCTGGGTCATGGTAGTGTCCGGTGGTGATCATATCCGGTTCTTTACATCGGCTAATTTGCTGGACTGGACGTTGACCGACAATTGGGGTTATGGAGATTATGTTCGTGGCGGTGTGTGGGAATGCCCTGACCTGTTCCCACTGGTCGTGCAGGAAACGTCAGAGAAGAAGTGGGTTCTCATGATCAGTACAGGGGCGAATTCGGCAACAGGAGGATCGGATTCTGAATATTTTGTGGGAAGTCTGACTGCAGAGGGGAAATTCGTAAATGACAATCCGGCAGGAAAGGTGCTGAGAACGGATTTTGGCAAGGAGTATTATGCATCCATGTCTTTCTCGGACATGACGGATGGGCGCAGAGTGATGTTGGCGTGGATGTCCAACTGGGATTATCCGTTCGCTTTTCCGACTTCGGGCTGGAAGGGGGGACTGACTGTTCCGAGAGAGGTTGCTCTGGTCATGACCCCCGACGGACTCCGTCTCGCCCAGGGTCCGATCAAGGAGATGGAACATCTGCGCAGCAGGCTGTTCTCTGTAACTGACAAGATGATCAATCCATCTTCTCCAAACCTGCTGAAGGGACTTGTTTCTGGAGCATATGAGATTGAAGCCGAACTGGAGATTCCGGCTGGAAGTAACGTAACAGAGTTTGGTTTTAATCTACGTGAAGGTGCGAATCAGAAGACTGTGGTGGGTTATAAGCCAGGCGAAAGTAAATTGTTCGTGGATCGCTCTGCTTCCGGAGCTACGGATTTCTCCAATCTGTTTACCACAAGACATGAAACGGGGATGAAAGCCGAGAACAAGCGGATCCAGATGCGGATTTTGGTGGATGAATCCTCTGTTGAGGTCTTCGCTAATGGAGGCAAGGTGGTTTTCTCCGAGGTCATATTTCCTGATCCGGCCAGTAGGGAGATGAGCTTCTATAATCAGGGTGGCAATGTGAAGATTGTTTCTCTGTCGGTAAACAAGCTTGGATCAGTGTGGAATTCGGATAACGATTCGCCACTACGGATTGCAATGGACACGGGTGACCGTGAACTAGGGATAGGGCAAAGCGAAACGCTGCGGGCGGCAGTGGAGAATGGGCCTGGCAATGGTGTTCACCCGCTGGAGTGGAAATCCAGTAATGCCAAGGTGGTAGGCATAAAGGGAGCCGGCGCTTCTCAGGCAACTCTTATGGCCAAAAAAGAGGGCGAGTCCGTCATTACTGTATCCACCCCAAATGAAAAGGCATCCGCCAGCCTTCTTGTAAAAGTCTCTGGCGGCGAGTTTCATACCAGTCTCAGCGGCTGGACCCCAGATCCGTCAATGGCTTCATGGGTACTCAGCAAGGATGGAATTCGTGGAAGATACTCAAGCGACGCGAATTATATGGCCCAGGAGCAGGCTGGGGATTTTACTTATGAAGCTGAACTGAAGCTTGGCACGTCCGGCGGGGCTGGTTCACTTCTGTTCCGTGCAAGCGAGGATGGGCACAGCGGCTACTACCTGAATCTAGATCCTAACATGAAGTCTATTCGCCTGTTCTACAAAATAGATGGACGATTCGAGGAACGACAGGTTCTGGCGAAAGTCCCGGTCTTCATCCAGCGAGGCCAAACCTATAAAATAAAGATTCAAGCGGAAGGCCCGCATATCGTGGTACATATGGGAGGACTGAAAATAATGGATCTGAAGGATGGGACCTTTGCCGAAGGTCATTTCGGACTTCATGTCTTTGGCGGCTCTGTCTCTTATCAGAATGTAAATGTGACAGGAGGGAAACCGGCCAAGTTGAGGGTATCAAGCCTCGTGAACGTAGCATTCCAAAAATCCATATATACAGCCCGCCTGGCAAATGGCGAAGCAGTTAGTGTACAGGATGCAAATGAAGCCTCGGATCAAAAATGGGTGTTTGTGCCGACCGGAGATGATGCAGGTTCCTATTCCATCCGAACGACCTCCGGACAGGCGCTGGATCTGGACGCGGAGCACAATAAAATTCAGCTCTATTCTTATTTGGGCTACAATAATCAGCGGTGGATTGTCCACAAAAATAGGGATGGTTCGGTTGTCATTATCTCAGTTTATCATAATAGGGCTTTGACCATATCCGAGGATGGTTCAAAGCTTACGTTAGAGACTCCTCCAACGGATGAAATGCGACGAAATAGGTGGAAAGTAAGCTCTGATTTTTAGTTCTATCCTGTAGAAAAGCCCCTTCGCTTGGCGTAGAGGGGCTTTTGGCAAAAGGCGGATTTGTTATTGTGTTCATGCAGCTTCAGCTTACTTCTGTCAGGTTAGGAAAATCAATTTCTTGCTGGTCAGGAAAGCGTCGAGCTTCTTTCGCTTTTCGTATCGCCAGCGAGTGATAGAGACTGAGTGATAGAGACATATGAACAAGACCCGTTGAGATGTCCATGCTGCAAGCACCAGATGTTGCTTGTGGTGATTTGGCATGCCGATTTGGACGGATTTATTATTATGTGCAACGAGAATATAAAAAATCAAAAGAAATGGTGAATAATAAATGATGATAAACCACGAGGCCAAGGGAACGAATAGGATAAAATGAAATGGATTTGTAGGAGCCAAGGGAAAAGAGCTTTAGGTATGGATAGACTTTGTGTGGAATGTGGGACGGAATCGAATAAACCAAACATAACTTAACGATGGGGGCATTATTAATGAATATGGATGATGAGAAATTACTGTAGTGCTTTCAGAATGAGACTTTTCCCCTTGTAAGAAACAATTTTTAGACAGGGGAATGATGTACTTTGAAAATTTCAGATCGAGTATTAAGGCTTTATCTAAATCACATTTGCTTGGATTTGTGGCGGGGGCCTTACGGCGGTAAAAAGCACTATGACTAAGACGAAAGCCTCCAAGTGGGGAGTATTATTCTTCTGATGACCATACCTTTGATTATCAGGGCAAAGCTAACCCTCAGGACCATCCGGCAATTTTAAGTCACTTTATCGATTGGGAGTGGTTTTTCTTAGGTTGTGGGAACGATAGAGTCAATGGTTCTTCGGTCTTTGATGAAAGTGTTGAGTTCATTATTTTAGAGTTATAACAAATGGGTAAAAAGAAGCCCATTATCGTCGATACCTTTATGGAACCAGCATTTTTAAGAGGAATTTCTGCCTACAACCAGGTTTTCTTTGTGTTTGCCGAAGATGGACTAATTCGATCAGAGTATTTAGATCGAGATCACCTGAGAGGCATGGAGGATTTATTTCCTGTTTTATTTGATCCACAATGTACAAGAAGTGAAACACTAAATACAGTTGTTAAAGCTTCAAATCACTACCTACAATAAGCACAGCAATGTGAATTAAAATGTTTTATGAAAACATCTGAGTCAAATAAAAATGGAATATTATCGGCAATCGAAAATATTTTGGTCTGTCTTAAATACAAGGAGCTACTACATAGGATAGTAGTAGTTTCCTTTTGATTAAACTCCCTTGATATGATTTAGTTTCCTCACTTCACTTTCCAAGGAATAACTAAAAAGGTGTCCAGCGACCCTAGGATCGTCGGGACACCTTTGCTGTTCTTACAGTTCGATTTTTGTTTCACCCTGTTGCTCTATGAAATGCTTAACTTCTTCCAACGATGGCAAGGCTGCAATCGCTCCAACTTTAGTGCACACGATAGCGCCGACTTGATTGGCAAGTGTTATAAATTCCTGCTGTTGCTCCCAATCGGAGGTAAATGCCTTGGGCTGACTCAGCTGGCTGATTTGATACAGCATAGCTCCGACGAAGGCATCACCGGCACCGGTAGAATCGATCGATTTAACAGTAATACTGCTGATTAGCGAACGGGAGGTACCGCTTGAGATGAGAGTACCTTCTTTCCCCAAGGTAACTGCCACCGTTTTGGCTCCCAACCCATGCAAAAGATCCAATGAAGCATTGCGGTCAGTCAGCCCCGTAATGATATTTAATTCCTCTTCGCTTACCTTTACGAAATCCGCATTGTGTATTCCTCTTCTGGACAATGTTATAAACTCCTCCAGCCTATCTTTCCAGAGGTCCCCCCGGTAATTGGGATCAAAGGAGGTAAATTGCCCATTGGCTTTCGCTTCGTCCAATAAAGACAAATACGCTTCCCGGAAAGGATCGGCGAGCAAGGCCGTTGCCGAGCCAAAATGCAGAATGGCAGCCTGTCGAGTCCATTCTCTATCAATGTCCTGCAGAGACAGCTGACGGTCAGCTCCGCGGTTGAATACGAAATCTCGTTCGCCGTTAGCGGCAAGGGAAACAAAGGCCAGTGTAGTCGGTGTTTCCGGATCAAAAAGAAGCATGGAAGTATCCACATGCTGCTCCTCCAGCGTTTGCTTCAGGTAGATACCGAAGGGATCAGCACCGATTTTCCCCAAGAATGACGCTTTTCCTCCGAGTTTGGCTACGGCTGCGCTTACATTTGCCGGAGCACCGCCAGCCTGCTTGGAGAAATGCTGACCCTTGGCAAGATTAACATCAATATCCGTGCAGAAAAAATCAATGAGCAACTCGCCCACACAAAGAACCGTTCTGTCATTTTTCACTTTGATTCACCTCTTGGTAGATTTAGTTTAGAACAGGGGTCGAGTCCCGGTATACGATATCCGTTGCAACATGAGTCACTCGGTATGGCATGGTATTGTCTTTGATTCTGGACAATAACATTTCGGCTGAAATAATACCCATCTGACTACTGTAAATATGCACGGTTGTAAGATGAGGCTCGACAACCCGGGATTCCGAAGCATCATCGAACCCGCAGACAGCAACATCTTCTGGGACTTTAATCCCTTTGTTTTTTAAAGATTTGATCACGTTGATGGCAATGAAATCATTGGCGCAAATAAAGACGGAGGGACACTCCCTCAGAGCATCCAACTGCTGTTCCATCCAGTTCTCCTCTATAAAGAAGTTGCGGTCAGGCGCTACAATGCTATGGGCAGGATCTACGGCGATTCCTGCTTCTGCTAAGGCCCTATTAAATCCGGTCCAGCGTTCATTGAAGCTTTTGCAGTGATTGTAATCGCCTACAAAACCGAAGCTTTCATAGCCATGATCGATTAATTTCCGGGTAACACAGTATGTGCTGTGTTCATTTTCCATTAATACCAGATCCGCCTTCAATTCTGGATACATCATATCCGCAGCGCAATCAATAAAAATGGTTGGGATGCAAAGATCTGTGATCAGCTTGCTGTATTCCTTGCTGAACATTTCGATGCAGAAAATGCCAGCCACATTCGAAGGTTCAAAATTGCCGGGTAGGGTCATCGAATTGATATCATTCTCACGGACAAAATAAATGGATAAAGTATAGCCCTGTTTGCTGATTTCCTTCTCCAGTCCGCTGATCAACAAAGATCCAAAGTGTGAGCTATTAGGAAGATTACAGGTCAAAAGTGCGATATTGCCTTGTTTTTCAGAAGCTGTTTCCATATAAGAAAATTGTTTGTATTTAAGCTCCATTGCTTTTTTGACCACCTTGTCCCTAGTAACGGTGGGAATACTCTCCACTCCATTAAGCGCCTTGGATGCAGTGTTTCTGGAAATTCCCAAGGCATCAGCGATATCTTGTATCGTAACCTTTGACTTTCTCGTCATATTGTTCACCTTATTCTCCGAATTAAGATTCTTCATATTTCTAAATATATAGTATTTTCATGTTTTTAACAATGTATTTATTCAAATGAACAATAAAGGTTTACGTTTGTTTATTTATATTGTGTATTTTTGATGTATTTTTGCTAAAAACATTATAATTATCTTGAAATACGCTTTTTGAATGAATTTTTCACCCGAATTATATTGACTAATTAAATGTACATCTGATAAATTGTAAGAGTGAAATATGTTCAAATGTAAATTGTAAGCCCATTCATTTTGGGAATGTGTAAAATTCTCGTTCTGTTGGAGGTGTGGATATTACAAGCAAGTATTTGAAAAACATCTTGGTTAATTATGTCAGAGAGATGACATAACATGGCTTATATTTTGTGTCGTATAACAAGCCGTGAACAGTAGGAGGGAAAATATTGGCAAATTCGATCGTTCAAAAAAGGGGATTAAAGGCTTCAGAAACAAAAAAAAGAAACCATTGGTTAAGCTATATGCTTCGAAATTATATATTGTATTTGTTTCTGCTTCCGTCCATAATTCTTACCGTCATTTTCAAGTATGTTCCCATGTACGGCTCGATCATTGCGTTTAAAAATTTCAGCCCAAGAAAAGGCATCCTCGGCAGCGAATGGGTTGGATTTGAACATTTTCAGCGGTTTCTTTCATCACCAAATTTTTATGACATATTAATGAATACGCTTAAATTAAGCGCTTACGGTCTTATTCTCGGCTTCCCAGTACCCATCATTCTGGCCTTAATGCTAAATCTGGTCAGAGGAGCGAAGTTCAAGAAGAATATTCAGCTTATTGTATACGCACCTAACTTCATCTCGGTTGTTGTTGTTGCCGGTATGCTGTTTGTTTTTCTATCGCCAGCTGGAATAGTGAACGCTTTGGTAACAACCTTCACCGGCAAGCCGATTGCTTTTATGACTGATCCTGCCTATTTCCGAACGGTATATATTTTGTCTGGTATATGGCAAACAGCGGGCTGGTCCTCTATCATTTATGTGGCCACCTTAGCCAATGTGGACCCGCAGTTGCATGACGCTGCAACAATTGATGGTGCTTCATTGATGAAGAGAATCTTCCACATTGATCTGCCAGCTCTTAAACCCGTCATGGCCGTCCTGTTCATTCTCGCTGCAGGAGGTATTATGTCGATCGGCTATGAAAAGGCTTACCTAATGCAGACGGCTCTGAACACACCTACCTCGGAAATCATCGCGACTTACGTATACAAGGTGGGGTTGCAATCCGGCGATTATGCTTATTCTACGGCAATCGGGTTGTTCAATTCCGTAATTAATGTATTCCTGTTGATTTTCGTAAATACCGTCGTCAAGAAGCTGAACGAAGGAGAAGGGCTGTATTAAAGAAGGAGGTATTTATGGATATTCATTACACCGGGAAGGACCGGATTCTGCTCATCATCAATTATATTCTACTTGGTTTGTTTGTTCTCGCTATTCTGTTACCGCTGGTTTATGTGGTGCTTTCGTCCTTTTTAACTCCAAATACCCTGATTACCAAAGGGTTTGCCATTACATCATCAGACTGGACACTCACGGGATATGCCAAAATCCTAAGCAACAGTGCCATGATCCGCGGTTTTTTTAATGCTATTTTTTATTCAGCAGCCTTTGCGTTCGCAACCGTATTATTTTCCGTCTTCGCGGCTTATCCGCTTGCGATTGAAGAGTTGGTAGGGAAACGGTCCATTATGATCTTTTTCCTGATAACGATGTTTTTCGGTGGCGGTCTGATTCCTACCTATCTAGTGATTAAGGATTTAGGCATGTTGAATACGGTGTGGGCCATTATTCTGCCCGGCTCGATCAGCGTATTCAATATTATTCTGGCAAAGACCTATTTCCAGGGGCTTCCCAAAGAGCTGTTCCAGGCGGCGAGTATAGACGGAGCTTCTGAGCTCAGTATTTTCTTTAAAATCGTCCTGCCGCTTTCCAAGCCTATTATTTTTGTTCTAGCTTTATACGCTTTTGTCGGACAGTGGAATTCTTATTTCGACGCCATGATTTATCTGGATGATCCGAAGCTGTTTCCGCTTCAACTGGTACTGCGCTCCATTTTGATACAGAATCAGGTTCAGCCCGGCATGATTGCCGATGCGATGGCACAAGCGGAGCTTAAGAAATTGTCTGAAATGATTAAATACTCTGCCATTGTCATATCAAGTCTGCCTTTGATTGTCATGTATCCATTCTTCCAGAAGTATTTTGAAAAGGGTGTCATGGTAGGTTCGATCAAATAACAAATCGGGGGAATAGAGATGAAAAAAACATTACTAACCTTGTCTGTGTTGGCACTTTCTACTTCACTGCTTGCCGGATGCGGCGGTTCGGGCAATAATTCTGCGGCATCCGAAGATTACAAGCTGGAAAATGTTACTCTGCCGCTTAAAGAGAAAGTTACTTTGCATTTTATGACTCAAAGCTCGCCGCTGGCACCTTCCGATCCAAATGAAAAGTTGATTTATAAAAGACTGGAAGAAAAAACAGGGGTGCATATCGATTTTACCAACTTCACCTCCGATTCCTTCATTGAAAAAAGAAACCTTGCTGTTGCCAGTGGAGATCTTCCAGATGCCATACTGGATGCCGGATATTCCGATTACGATTTGTTGAACCTCGGAAAGGATGGAACTATTATCCCTTTAGAGGATTTGATTCAAAAATATATGCCCAATCTGCAGAAGGTATTAAAGGAAGCGCCTGAGTACAGATCCATGATAACCGCACAGGACGGGCACATTTATGCCTTTCCTTGGATTGAAGAACTGGGTTCTGAGAAGGAGAGCATTCATTCTGTAAACGACATGCCATGGATCAATGTGGAGTGGCTGAAAAAGCTGGGACTTAAAATGCCAAAAACCACCGAGGATTTAAAAAAAGTTCTGCTCGCATTTAAAAATGGCGACCCTAACGGAAATGGCCAAGCGGATGAAATCCCGCTGTCCTTTATGCTCAATAACGGCAATGAGGACCTGAATTTTCTGTTCGGATCATTCGGTCTTGGGGACAACGGCGATCATACGGTAGTGACCAATGAGGGGAAAGTGGTCTTCACTGCCGATCAGGACGGTTACAAAGAGGGGATTAAATATCTTAATGAGCTGTATAAACTGAACCTGATCGACGAGGAATCATTCGAGCAGGATTATAACACGTATCTAGCCAAAGGTCAGAGTGAAAGATATGGCCTCTACTTCCAATGGGATAAGGCGAATATTTCAGGAGACAACGATAAATATGAACTGATGAATCCGCTCGCCGGACCAAGCGGTGAAGTCAATGTGACCCGCACGAACAATCTCGGCTTTGACCGGGGGAGAATGGTGATTACCAGTGACAACCAAAATCTCGAGCTTACGGCAAAATGGATTGACCAGCTGTATGATCCTATCCAGTCCGTGCAAGACAACTGGGGTACCTACGGCGACAAAACTCAGCAGAACATTTTTGAATACGATGAAGCGAGTCATATGCTGAAGCATCTTCCGCTTAAGGGAACGGCCCCTGTCGAGCTACGGCAAAAAACGAACATCGGTGGTCCATTAGCAATTCTTGACGAGTATTACGGAACGGTTACGACTAAGCCCGATGATGCAGTGGGACGGCTTAAGCTCATGAAGGAAAGACTCGTTCCTTATATGAAGGCTGACCATAATTTCCCGAAAGTCTTCTTCTCTCTGGAGGATCAGAAGCAGATCTCCACATTGGAAACCGATTTGTTTGCTTACGTTAACCGCAAGCGGGCGGAATGGATCAAGACGGGTAAAGTGGAAGAAGAATGGGCCGAATATAAAGCCGAGCTGTCCAGACTGGGGCTAGATAAATGGCTGGAAATCAAACAGAAAGGCTATGACAGATATCTCAAAGATCAAAGCTGAAACATTTAAATGGTAGTATTTCAAATTCATTTGCAAACGAGCAACTCAAATTATTATGTTAAATACCTTATCAACAATCAAGAGGAGAGCGGATACTATGAAAGAATTAAACCTAACGGACGACTATAGCGGCAGAAAGAGAAAAAGTAACTATAGTGAGACGTACAGGCCTCAATTTCATTATTCACCGGAGAAAAATTGGATGAACGATCCCAACGGCATGGTTTACTTTGAAGGAGAATACCACCTGTTCTACCAGCATACGCCCCATGATACGCAGCCTGATTTTGGCAACATGCATTGGGGGCATGCGGTAAGCAAGGATCTAGTGCATTGGACTGAGCTTCCACCAGCGATTCCACCTGGGGAGGACGGAGCGATCTTCTCGGGGAGTGCGGTGGTGGATAAGAACAATACCAGCGGATTTTTCAAAGAGGAAGGATCAGGATTGGTGGCCATTTATACAAATGAGGGCAACAAGGCTCAGCCTGGAAAACCGCAGGTGCAAAGCATTGCTTACAGCAAGGATAAAGGTCGAACCTGGACAAAATATGAAGGTAACCCGGTTTTATTTCCAACGGACACGCTAGACTTTCGTGATCCGAAGGTGATTTGGCATGATGAATCATCAATGTGGATCATGGTTCTTGCCGTAAGGGACCGTGTAGAATTTTACACATCTCCAAACCTGAAAGAATGGTCTTTTGCAAGCGAATTCGGTTCCGACATTCCACATATACACCGAGGGATATTTGAATGTCCTGATATATTTCGAATCCAAGTGGATGAGGATCCTAATACCACGAAGTGGATTCTGATGCTAAGCGTCGGGGATAGAAATGGTGTGAATCCAGACGATCCGGAACCACCGGCAGGCGGTTCTGGCATGATGTATTTTGTAGGCAACTTTGACGGTAAGTCGTTCACGCCAGATGAAGCGTTGGAATCCATCGATACTATCAAATGGGTAGACTATGGATCAGACTTTTACGCGGCCGTGTCCTGGAATGGCATTTCGAACGAAGACGGACGAAAGATTTGGATCGGCTGGATGAATAATTGGCGTTATGCTACCACGCTTCCTTCAAAGGAATGGCGTGGCAAGACATCAATTCCCCGGGAGCTACAGCTAAGGACTTATCCCGAGGGACTTCGCCTAATCCAAACACCCATAAATGAATTAAGTCAGCTAAGAAAACCGATTTTGTCTCTACAAGACTTGACGATTAAGCCAGATATGAACGTGTTGTCTGATATTTCCGCAGCCAAGGCAGAAATTATTGCAGAATTTGAAATCGGTACTGCTATGGAATTCGGGTTTAAAGTACGGAAGTCCGCCAATCAGGAGACGATCATCGGATATAATATCTCGAATGAGGAATTGTTCGTCGATCGGACGAAGTCGAGCGCCACTGATTTTCATTCAGATTTCACAGCAATACACAAGGCCACTATGAAGCCAGAGCATGAGAGGATACAGTTGAGCATTTATCTGGATTGGTCAAGTGTCGAAGTCTTCGGCAATCATGGAAAAACAATCATTTCAGACATGATTTTCCCGGACTTCGAAAGTAAGGGACTAGAACTCTACGCCATTGGTGGAGAACTGAGGGTCGTGTCGCTTCAGATCAATGATCTGGTAAGCATTTGGGGAAATGAGAATGTTTAGACAGTAGTTATGATTATCATTCCAATTGAAACGTTCTTACAACAGAACCCGTTAAGCAGCGGCTTGATTCGACGAAATGGTTACAGCCCGATTGCTTATATCCGTATCTAAACTGGTCTCCAAAACTAATTAAAGTATTATCTTATGCCTGGATACGTAACCTCCCGTCGGCTCACAACCGTACCGGGGGTTCGTATCCTTAGAAGTTAGCAGAAATCGAAAGACTAACACGGAGAATTTCATAATATAGTTTTACAGTGGTAAGAGGGCGTAAGAATCTTTCCTTGCATCTTACCTATAATAATATGATGATTGACAATAAGATCATATTCTTTTCCCAAGGGGGTACCTAGTTCTTGTTCTCAGTTCGGGACAAGAACTTGCAGTGGTTATGAAGTCGCCAATTTGGCGGCTTTTTGTTTTACAGATAAATGATATTGTCTCGTGTTAAGACAAGGGCAATTAAGCGTTTGAATTAAAATAATGGGGCTGGGTATGCTAAATTAGCAAATATGGAATTTCTTGATTTTCATGAAAGGGTGAGACCGTCATCATTCTGCAAAAGGTACTAACTTATCTTATTAAACCGGATATATGGTTAGGAACTTTTTTCCCATTTGCTCTTCCGTTTGGAGTATCAAGAGTATTTCAATGGTTGCATACAGGGAACGGGAGAAATTTACACTGGTTCAGCTTTGATCAAAAAAAGTTTCATGAAACAAGAAATACCTCAACTAGTCGTTCCTTTTACAGCAGATCTAAATCAAAATTTGCTGGTGATGAAAGAAATCATCGGGCATAACTCAGAGAGCCTCTGAAAAGAAATATTACTAAAGTTGAAACTGAAAGAAACCATCTGGCTAGACGTGAAGTTGAACTGTTGAAAGAGATAGATACTCTTAGAACGCAAAGAACAGAATACAGAAGAAAACTAAGAGCTAGATCCAAAGAGTTTGGGGCAGTTTTACAGTTCAGTCACAATTCCTAAGTTATTAACCCTTCTCGATGAAAGGCCTAAGCTTAGCAATGTGTTTGCATTCTATCAGTTAGATAAACTCAATAGAAGGTACAATAAACTAAAATTAGCAGCTAGAGAGGTATTAAAACAGGAAAGAATAAAAAGACTACGTGATGAAGCTTATAAGGAGAAAATGGCTGCTGGCTATAAAAAAGTTAACGGATATATCGTAAGTGATGAGAGATGACTGGTACCTCTATGATCCAAACAATATTGTATACCTCATAACAGACTCAAAAATTAAATTAATTGAAGATTTACCAGCTACTGCATCTTTGTATTTAATGATGGAACTGCATATGTTTTTTATATCCATTTTGAAACGGAGAATAAAAAAGAAAATGAGAAGTATATTGTAGCGATCGGTGAAGGATTAACCGAGATTCATAAATATATGTTGAACAAAGAAAGTTGCCAACCGGCATTTTTTGTGCCCTTTTTTGTATCTTTAGGGTTACTCGATGGTAAAATAATGTATACAAGTGGATGTATTTTTATGCATTTAAGCAATGTGGATATTCTCATTAATTATGACACCACACAGTGAGTAACGGTAATAATTGAGACTGATTTGGTTGATAACCGAGACATTTTTGGGTATATGTTTGAGACATTTTTAAACCAGTAGAAACAAAGCCCCTTGTTTCTATTGGTTTTTTGTGTTTCTATTTACTCTATATATCCTATAAATGTTAACATATGGTATTATCGATATCGAATCCAAATTACGATCATAATTGATACTTTTCGTAAAGGTGGTTTGGTTATGGATTGGAGAAGTTGG
>RCUE01000251.1_pt1 | contig 17312 bp, 13 predicted proteins | sample 2166111 | NCBI WGS metagenome assembly RCUE01 (sample SAMN09930795, study PRJNA488358) | compost metagenome | feature: garden; material: soil; isolation source: compost soil in phenylacetonitrile-enriched culture | place: Germany: Experimental Botanical Garden Goettingen | collected 2016-01-27 | reverse complement strand
TGCTGTCGTACCTTGTTCCGGAGGATCAGAAGGGGACCGGGTGGGGAGTACTCTCCGGGATTGAAGGGCTCGGTATTATGATTGGCCCGGTCATCGGGGGAGGGATAGCCAGCCAGTATACGAATGCCGCTGCCATTAGCATCAGCGCTGCTTTACTGGCGGTTCTTGCACTTTTTTATTTGATTTTGCCGCAAAACAAGCTTGTCTCGGCTGGCGGGACTTTGCAGCACAAGAGGGAGAACGCTCATGGACCTGATCGGGTTAGTTGAACCGAGTATGGATACCTGGTCTTGCTCATCGGCTTGCCGCTGGACTTCATCGCGCTCCCCATTCCGCCGAGTACACCTGAAATCCAAGCCATCGAAAATCATCACGATACAAGCCTCAGTTCATCTACCTCAGTACAAGAAGCTGGTGAAGGTGCCGATTTTAATTACGATTCTTTAAAGGATTACATTGCCTATGGTCTAACTTATGATAAGAAAGAGGACAGATTTCTCTTCAATGACAAGCAAGTCAGATTGTTTGTTGATAAGGATATAAAAAATGAAGGTAGATCAAATAACTTTTACTATGATGCTAAAGGAAATCCGATTTCAAAGTGATTAGAGATGATAACAATAAGATAATCAAAATAACGGAAGTTCATGGGAGTGAGTTACAAGCCTTAAATAAAACATTTGGATTTATAATAACTGATGGAAATTTACAGTTTGAATAAGTAGAGTCATTATATAAGCTACTGAAAAAGCCTTAAACCGTAAAAGGTGAAAGAATACCAGTGAAATGATGGTTTTCTTTCACCTTTTTTAATAGACGGATTGTCAAGACAAGTACAACAGTTCCTCCTGTAACGATTCGTGAGAGGAATTCCATCTTAAGTTTTTCGGGGCCGGTTGTTAATCAGGGCGAGAGCCTGCTCCAGATCAGCATCTGTCACCAGAGCGAAGTTATGCCCCTTTGAGATAAATTCACGCTCAAGACTTGGCATTCTCGTTGGAGTCTCGTTGCCAGGATGAGTACGGGTCGGCGAAATAGACGCCCACGCCGTACAGTCGTTCCAACTCTCAGTGACAGGCGAATTCTTTCCCTCGCCCACGGTCGCGCTTTCATCGATAATGCCGTGCGATCGTCATATAATCACTTGGTAAAAACGTGTTTTTGCCACCACGATGTGTCGACGCAAGCTTACTCTATCCTCGGCTGGAAACGACCGTATCCAGCTCCCAGTGACCGAAGGTTTTCCGGCTGTGGATCGTATTGGGACGCTGCAAATCAGGCCTTTCAAATACATAAATAATCAGTCAATTTAAAATGCCGTCGCAACGGAGAAAGTAATCACTATTTATCAAGTTTGTCCCCTATATTGATAATGAAGTAGGTTTAGTTTTTATATGAGGTAAGTTGAAATAAGAGGTTTCAGAATGAAAAAGACTCCTTGGTATGATGTAAATGGGTCCACGATGCTGGCCAGCGACTGGATCCAAAAACAAACCAAGGAGACTACAAGATGAATTCTACTCAAAATGAACATATTAAATCAAATCACTTCTTCTACCTTAATTATCGGTGTAGACATCGCTAAATTCAAACATGTCGCCCGGGCACAAGACTACCGCGGAGTCGAGTTCGGGAAGGCTATTACGTTTGAGAACGACCGTGAAGGCTTTGAATTGTTCGTTAGCTGGTTCAGAAAGATTGCTACGGAGCAAGGGTTCCAGGACGTCATCGTTGGCATAGAACCGACAGCCACTACTGGTTGAACCTGGCCCATTTTTTGAAAGAACAGCACGTGACCCCTATATCGTGAGTACCATCGGGAAATTCTCCAGCTACACGATATTCTTCATTCGCGCCATTTCTAATGCTTCTTCACGGTTGTTGACGCCGAGTTTCGAGTAGAGAATCGAGCAGTAATTGCGGATCGTTCCCTCCGATAAAAATAGCTTGGCGGCAATCGATTTGTAGCGCAGACCGCTCGACAGTTGCTCCAGAATCTCCATCTCGCGTTTCGTAAGCCCGTACGGGTAGTTTCCCTGACTTGAACCGATTTTCTCCAACTGCTCACGTTGACGCTTCATCTCTTCGAAAACTCGCGTAGCGACCGATTGGTCGATCCAGGTTCCTCCATTATAAATAAGTTTCAAGGCTTCCTTCATCTCCCGCGGATGAATCGACTTCAGCATGTAGCCTTCTGCCCCGCGCTCCAATGCAGTTGCTGCCTGCGAGGAATCCTTAAACGTTGTCATGAATACAACCTTCATATCAGGCCATCGTTGTTTCATCTCAACTAAAGCTTCAATCCCGCCCATTCCTTGCATACGAATATCCATTAGCACGATATCTGGTTGGGAGCGATCACAATGTTCTAATGCTTCGCGCCCGTCCCTGGCTGTACCAACGACGTTAAAATCAGCATGCTGATCCAAAATTTGCTTCAAGCTGTCGGTAATGATCACCTGGTCATCAACGATCAGCAGGCGGATTGCATCATGTACAGGCTCTGTCTGCAACGGAATATCACATATGACGAAAGTTCCTTGTCCTGACTCGGAATGCACGGACACCGTGCCGTGAAATAGTTCAAGTCGTTCCTTCATTCCATTGAGCCCAGATCCAAATTGGATTTCTTCCATTCCGATGCCGTTATCTTCGATCTGTAATCGAAGCTGCTGACTATTGAAATGTAACTGAACGGATATCATGCTCGCCTTGCCGTGCCGAACTACGTTGGTTAGAGACTCTTGAAGGCAACGATATAAACAATTGTTTATTTTTTGCATAACAAGAGTCTCACTGCCGATCACACGGAATTTGACCGTTATACCTGTTGACTTCATAAAATTTTCAGTTAATTGCCGCAGCGATTCACTTAACGAATGGTTCAACGGAGTATGAGAGAGCTGATGCAGATGCTTTCGGATATCAACCAGACTGTGTTGGGCGATTCCGACAAGCGAATTGATCCTCTCTATTTGCGCATCTGGTACGGACGATCGCAGTGATTCGACGCCGACGATGAGCGAGGTAAGCGTATGGCCAATCGTGTCATTCAGCTCATGTGACAGCCGGCTGCGCTCCTCCATCAACGTAAGTTCCTCAATCCGCTTAATATGCTGCTCCAGCAACAGCTTTTGCTCTTGAATAATTCGGGCTTGCTTATGGGACTGAATTAAAATATTAAACGCGAAGCCGATGGCAAAACCAAGGCTGCAGCTAACGATAAACTCATACGGGAGACGATCAGCAATCCAACCGTTCAATACCGGGAATACGATTCCGCTAAGGATACCTGTCCACACATAGTTTCTTCGACTGCTCGTCAAGCCGATAGTAATCACGAGTAAAACAAAAGACCAAAGCAATCCCGGGGCTGCGTAAGCTAAATAAAGATAAAAAAAGCCCGTTATCGTGACTTCGATTGTGAGATACCAGTCTTCTTTCCTATAGAGGATGATTAATGGAACGAGATAAACGACGAAAGCGAGAGAAAGTACAACCCAAAGCGACACAACGGTTAATGACGGATCGACAAAACCAGCGCTTGCGATAATGACCAGCCAAAGCGTTCGTATGGCCACAAGTATCCAATCATACCAGACCCTTTTTTTCATTATCGAGAACACGAATTACGCACACCTTCTTATATTTTTTTGCAAATCAAATTCCGAATGATTCAGACCTATCATGCAATATAACTTCCCGATCCGTCAAGCGAAAGAGGGTGGGGTAACGGCGGTTAGAACGTAGCTTAGCAAGCACGTCATATAAGACAGTTGATAGTTTGTCATGCGGTATATGTGACAAGTCCAAGTACGATGTCATCAAAAGCTAGACGGTTTTATCACTGTTCGATTTAACAATATCAGAGGTAAGGTGAGGGGGTAAAGCAGAACAACATTCAAAATAATAGGAGCGATGCGTTATGAAATCATTCACCATTCGAAAAGGAGTAGCACTTTCTTTAACAGCTATATTGGCGGGTACACTGGCTTATGGAACTGTCCACGCAGAGGGTCAGACGGCAACTTATCAAGCTATCAATAAAGCTGCCAATACCGACAATATTTTATCGTCGGAATTCGCAAAAGAACCCAAAAAAGAACTCAACGAGAAAGAAAAGAAAAGAAAGCATCGGGAAGAAGTCAAACGCGTCATGGATCAAGTAGTTACCAACAAAAGAGTTCCAAGTGTCGTGGCAGGCGGGCTACAGGATGGGGAACGCTGGTCCGACGCTACGAGTACAGCCAGTTTCGAAGTACCACGCCCGGTGGAGCCGGATTTTTCATTCCGTATTGGAAGCATCACGAAGACATTCACTGCTACCGTTGTATTGCAGTTGGCTCAGGAGAAAAAATTGAACCTGGATGATTCGGTCGAAAAATGGCTGCCGGGGGTCATAAAGGGTAATGGGTATGACGGCAACAAAATTACGATTCGTCAGTTATTGAACCATACAAGCGGGCTTGCGAGCTATACTGATCTTGATTTTCGAGATATTACCTTGCCTCAAAATCCATTCCGTTACTATTCGTCCGACGAGCTTATCAGCATGGGACTAGCTAAGCCGCCTGTATATGCGCCAGGGAAGGGCTGGAACTATTCGAACATGAATACTATACTAGCCGGTCAAATTATTCAGAAGGTAACAGGAGAGACGTATGCGGAGCAGATCAGGAAACGGTTGATCGAACCGCTCGGGATGACAGGGACATTTGTAATGGAAAATAGTCACGATATTCCAGGTAAGCATGCCACAGGATATAATATGGACAGATCGGGTCATTTGTATGATTTAACAGAGATGAATCAATCATGGGCAAATGCAGCCGGAGATATAGTCTCAACAACCAAAGATTTGACCACCTTCTTCAGTGCGCTGTTGGGCGGAAAGCTTCTAAATCAAGAGATAATGGACCAGATGCTCACGACAGTAGATTCACCTATAGGTAAAGTTGGACTAGGGATTTATGAAATAAAAACAGCTGACGGGCAATCATACTGGGGGCATGCTGGCGGTACTTTCGGATTTGAATCGAGAGCCTTCGGATCTCTAGGCGGGCAGCATATTTTGGTAACGTGCATCAACTCGGTAGCTCCGGAAGTGGAGCCTGCTCACAATAAAATAATCAATAAGGAGTTTGGCCGTTAAGTTTAAAGCCGACATCGCGTCCTTTATTTGAGGGCGGATGTCGGTTTCTGCTGTGATTAACCGTCGTTTCATGCAATCGAGGCACAAATGTCCGCATTCAGAATAAAACGATAGATAAGATTCACGAGGGGCATAACGACGGCGTATTTTATATTCGGTCGGTCAAGCTCTACTATCGACTTCTTTACCACTCCCGCCAACAGATGGTTTACCGCCAAAATCGTAAAATAGGTTAGACGCAAATTCGATATAGAGAATAAGAAGAGATATATGGATTTTTAGAAATACATAGTAGGTATAGACAACGTAATATTACTAACCTACATATTGCACCAGACTACAATTTCTATTTAAAAAAGACTTCAAGGAAAATCAAACATTAAGACTATTGTACAAAAATATCAGAATTTCGTATATGTTATTCCGCTAACGGGATACGTTAGTTCAATGGAACAGCGACAGTCTAGGACATTATTTTCTCGTACTGGTTGTCACTGTTCCAATTTCAAAGTCCGTCTAAAACTTATTTTATGGAGAATAGCGATATGACAATTCGAAAGATGCATGGAATAATGTCGATACAATCGTATGGGACAATATAGGAGATGAATTTGAGGGAAAGAAACTTAATCATTATTCAAAACTTGATCTAACCAGGTGAATATGCGGTGGTTAGCCAATTTTAATGCTCCAAAATTTTCATTTTATCCCTCTGATTTTGTATTTTCGTCTAGTCTATCAGACCTAGGAATATTTTTCTAGGACAAAAGTTTTGGATTCGGTATACAAAAAGCCTTGTCTAGAACGTATGTTCGGAATATAATTTCTACATAATACATCAGGAGGCTACATACATGTCGAAAAAATTAGAAGGTAACGGCTTATGGGAAAGCAGCAGGATTATCATACCAGAACACAAGGAAGCATACTTAAAACTCATGAAAGACCGTCAGCGGAGAGGCAAGCCGGAACTTGACGATCAGGAAGTCCAGTTGATCGAGCAAGCGCTTATAGAGTCCTACAACACACGTCAACCTATAACACTAGTGGTTTTTAGCCCGTTCGATGACGAAGAACTCACAGGTGTAATCACGTCTATAAATACTGCTCGCAGGGAAGTGAAACTGTTTCGTGGCGAGGATGATTTTAGTTGGATCAAGTTGGAGGATATCATTTTCAGCAAGTATCTAGCAAAAATCTAAGGGTAGTAAATATTCTACTGATGTTATTCAACAAACAAGAAATGTCTCAGCTGCCTTATCTACGACAATTCAGCCGAAGTCTTTCTAGGAGCATTTGATGCTAGTGTTTTAGCTGAGCAGATCAATCCTCATATCGCAATCGAAAACTTCCTGATGACGATGCACTACACCCGCATCAAGTTAAAGAAAGAGGCATACAGATTGGTACAAGACTACTATGGGGAAGCCTACTTTTTACAGAAAATCCTGATGAGCTCCAACAACATCGCGCTGGACCAAGGTAACTTTTTCTTCACTAACGGTCCATTTGTTGTGCAAAAAATGGACCGCTAGCGAAGAAAGAAATCAATTCAGGTTAATGAAACAATTCTATGAGCTCTTGCTTGTGTACTTGGAAAATTAACAAAAGAGGCAGCGGGATTCCTGTCTCTTTTGTTATTATTCTACGTCTGAGAAAAGCGGAGTGGACAAATAACGCTCACCTGTATCAGGTAATATGACCACGATCATCTTGCCTTTGTTTTCTGGAAGTTTCGCAATTTGTGTTGCTGCATAAACCGCAGCCCCAGAAGAAATACCAACAAGCAGCCCTTCTGTTTTGGCAAGCAGGCGTGCAGTTTCAAACGCATCTTCGTTTTTAACTTTGAAAACCTCATCCACATATTCTTCATTAAAGTTATTTGGAATGAAACCAGCACCGAGTCCTTGTAGTTGATGTGAACCTGGAGTACCGCCAGACAGCACTGGTGAATCGAACGGTTCGACGGCTATCACTTTTACAGAAGGTTTTCGTTCCTTTAATAACTGGCCAACGCCCGAAATAGTTCCACCTGTACCTACGCCCGCGATAAAAATATCTACACCGCCGTCCGTATCATGCCAGATTTCCACAGCTGTAGTTTTGCGATGAATTTCTGGATTGGCAGGATTGCTAAACTGCTGTGGTATGAAAGAGTTTGGTGTTTCGGCAGCCAAGAGCTCAGCACGCTTGATAGCGCCTTTCATCCCCTCGGATCCCGGTGTTAACACAAGCTCAGCACCGAACGCAGTCAAAAGCTTGCGACGTTCGATACTAAACGTTTCAGGAAGTGTAATTATAAGTTTATATCCAAGAGCCGCAGCTGCAAATGCAAGTCCGATTCCAGTATTGCCACTTGTTGGTTCAATAATAACGGAGTCTTTATTGATTAAGCCTTTCTCCTCAGCGTCTTTAATCATAGCATATCCAATGCGGTCCTTAACGCTACCAGCCGGATTGAAATATTCCAACTTTGCTACCACGTTTGCCTCAATATTTTGGATTTGGCTGTAGTTCAACAGTGCTAGCAAAGGAGTATTTCCAATTAATTCAGTCAACTTTTGGTGAATTTTAGTCAAAATTATCCCTCCAAACAATTAATTCATATCTACTTACTATGACATAGATATTATCACGAATTTTTCTTCATAACCATGTTCTGTTAATTCATAGTGAGGAGCGGGAACGGATGGAACAGTTTAAACCTAAGGTACTACTCATAAAAAAGTAGTCCAAGCTTATTCAGAACCTGAGAGTCATTAAGAATGTATACAGTGTATCCTTTTACCCGCTAACCTAGTGGTCGGCGGATAACGAATTTGTATTTAGTAGAAGGCAAAAAGAGCAGTAAGGAATTAATCCTTCTGCCTCACCGTTAACATACGGGGAGGCGTTTTTGTTTTGGCAAGCTTACGGTGTATCAATCGCGCCATCAAGTTGCTCTTGCGAGAGTTTACGACTAAATGCCTACAATACGAAGTAATTTATGTTCTTAATAAGGATATCGATACATCATCTAAAAGAATTGTGGCAAAGGTATCCTCTGCTGTAACACGGAACACTAAATCTCTGGAAACAGTTCTTGAATTTCCCGAGATTGAGAAAGTGCGGGAGGATATGACAGGGGCTACGCCTTTTCCACTTTTCTTTGGTTTCATTTGAATTAACCCTCTTTCTGTAGACATATTTGCTACACTAGTAGTTTATGAAATATGAATAAGAGTGTTCATAGAGAAGAGAATACAAAAAAGACCGTCTATTGACGGCCTTTTCTATGTTTCGACTCGAAATATGTCGTGGAGGCTATCTATGCTACAAAAAGGATAAAATTAAGTAGATCTATGCGAAAAAATAGAAATTATAGGAATACAGGAAAAACGAAATAGCTAAAAACGAAAGAATCAGCGTCGCGGTGTATACCTTTCTTAATAATGTAGTCTCCGAAACGTTACATTTTCTTACAGCAAGATAGGCAGCCGGTACAAAGGCAAGCCCAAGTACCCAGAAAAAGATAATATTGAAATTGAAATTGGACATAGGCTGATAGGGGTCGCCTATCAATTGGATGCTTGAAGCAATGAGATTGATGATCACAAGCAGACCCAGCAGCGGTATTAAGGTTACACTGTCAGGCAAGGGAAGCCGTGAAGCACTCTTCTGCTTTCTTGCGTCCTTGAGCTTCCGCAGCCATCCAATAATACCGAAAATAGACCCAAGCGCAAACCAAATACCGCATCCCCCGACCAGAATATAACTGAAGATGGATGTTTGCAGGAAGGATATCGGCAATTGGTCATCGATCACTCCATATGACAACTGCGTCACTTTACCATCGGCATTGGTTAAGAAAAAAAGACGGCTGATGTTTAGGCCCGCGTGATCATAAGGAGTGCTCCCGGGAGTCACGCGTTCAAAAAAATAGGGTTTGGTTTCTACATAATCAACATGAATATTCATGGATGGAATACTCAGAGTGATTCCGCCATTGCCGTTGGCTGTGACCACTTCTTCCGCATTGGATAATACGGGTATAAGCTTCAATATACCAGATGATACTGCGCGAGCAGAACGGTATTTTCCCTCCACATCCGCGCTATGCTTCAACGTGCTGTCCGCTTGCGGAGTAGCGTGGGAACCCCCGACAAACAGGTCAATGAGTTCGCTTCTTGCCCCGGACATTTCATTTTCCACATTAGTCAGAATACTGATCCCAAAGTTTTGATCCGGCACGATAGAGACCAGAGAGGAGAATGAATCTGTATTTCCACCGTGCTCGATAACACGATAATCTCCCGCGAACCGTTCCCAAAAGCCATGGGCATTCCCCGGAAGCTCGGGATAGTGGGTATACGAAGCCTCATGCATTTCTCGCAAGGTTTCATTCTTGTTGAACAGCGAATATTTTAAGGAATGGTCCATGTTCAGATGAGCAAGCATAAAATGAGCCATGTCCTCCGAAGTAATGTTTAACGCACCAGCCGGCACATCATTAAAGAAAACATTCGGCTTTGCCACCCAGTTTCCATCCTTCTTGAAGTAGCCTGTTGCTTTATGTTCGATAACCTCTGGAATAAGATCATACCGTTGTGTAAAGTAAGAATGTTTCATGTCTAGAGGCTCAAATATATGTTTCTGAATATAGGTTTCAAAAGGCATTCCGGATACACGTTCTATAATATAACCGGCCAGGTTGGTCCCATAGTTGGAATAAGCAATCACTGTTCCAGGCTCATAAATCTGTTGAGGCTGGTTTCCGGGTGCGACATGCTCCTTGAGAGGCCTAAGATCAGCAGGATCATGAACCAAAAGTTTTTCCAGGCGCTCCTCAAAACCTGTCGTGTGGCTCATCAGTGATTTCAGGGTAATAGGCTTATCAAAAGAAGGCTTGAGAAAGCCGTCAGGCAAGTATGTGCGGATGTCCGTATTCAAATCCAGCTTTCCTTGCTCAACCAGTTGCATTACTGCCGTCCAGGTGAACAATTTCGATACGGAACCGGCCTCCATATAGGTTGTTTCCGTACTCATGGGTGTTTGTTTCTCGATGTTTGCGTATCCGTAACCTTTTGAAAAAACAATTTTTCCGTCCTTTACTATGGAAACCGCAGCACCAGGAATCGCTGTTCCTATATATTTTTTCATAATTTGATCTGTTCTGTTTTCGATTTCGGAAATCGGGATTCCAGAGGGAGTGGTTGGAACGGCCCCAGAAGCATATGCCTGGACCGGGATAAATGCCATCAATGCCAACAGGAACAAAGAGGCAAATCGTTTTTTCAATTTCATATCAAGTCTCCTTTTTGCTGCGCTTGAATCTTTAAGAGCAGTCTGTTTTTTGGAACATTTTTAGTGTAGCAGTCAAGTCTTTCTTATTTCTCTCCTGTTCCTTACTTTTTTCTTTCTCAAATGAAGCTTCAACTCTCAAATGATTTACCGAAAAAAAGCTATATTTACGTTGGTACAGCTTTATATGTATGTTGACAACCTATAAAATAAAGACAAGAAGAATCCTCATAGTTGAAAAAAATAGGAGATGACAATAAATGAAAGCCTGTGAACCTCTGACTATTTCATCTGAAAGCGGATACAATCTTCAAACTGATGAAAGTGTGCCCATTGCCCACGCTTGGAACATGATTGCGCGAGATCATAAGCAAGTGTTTGGCAACGAGCCATTGCAAACAGAAGTAGAGCCCTCGATCATTATCCGTTATGCGCAGGAAGGAGATAGCTGTCCGCATTGGCCAGAGGGCTATTGTCTGCGTTTTGTTGCTGGTAGCAAGGGAACGGTACTCCATATTATTGGCCGTGATGAATTAGGAATTATTTATGGACTGCTTCATTACAGCCGTTTCGCTCTGGGTGTGGAGCCGTTCTGGTTCTGGGCGGAGCTCCTCCCGCCTAAGCGGGATACCATAGTAATACCGAGCCAGAATGTTGACAGTATACCGTCCAAGGTCCGATATCGGGGATGGTTTGTCAATGATGAGGTATGCTTGATTGGCTGGAAAGATGATTATCCACCGACGGAGCAGGTGTGGCAGCCCGTTTTTGAAGCGTTACTGCGCTGTGGTGGAAATATGGTGATTCCCGGAACCGATTTACCACGCACAGGTATCCATCATAAGCTTGCAGCAGACATGGGTTTATGGATCACACATCATCATGCTGAACCGTTGGGGGCGGAGATGTTTTTGCGCGCCTTTCCGGGTAAACAAGCTAGCTACAGAGAGCATCCCGAGTTGTTTGAACAGCTGTGGCAGGAAGCGATTGAACGGCAAAAGGAAGAAAAGATTGTATGGGTATTATCTTTTCGCGGGCAGGGTGACAAGCCTTTTTGGGAAGATGATCCTTCCTTTAATACGCCGGACAAACGCGGACAATTAATCTCGTATGTGGTTCGCAAGCAGTACAATATGATCTGTGAATTTGTGGAGCATCCTGTGTGCTGTATGGCGATGTATGGTGAGATTGCCGAGTTATACAAGCAGGGGCATATGGAAGTACCCGAAGGGGTGATTAAAGTATGGGCGGACAATGGTTACGGTAAAATGGTATCTCGGCGCCATGGGAATCTTAATTATCGTGTACCAGCATTGCCTGAGACGCAGGATGGGGACAAGAATGGAGTATATTACCATGTGACCTTCCACGATTTGCAAGCGTCGAACCATCTTACCCAACTTCCCTCCTCAGCCAGCTTAATTATAGAGGAATTAACAACAGCGTTTACTTCAGGGGCGGACGAGTACCTGCTGGTCAATTCAGGTAATATTTTGCCGCATGTATATACGCTGGATTTAGTAGCAAATTTATGGATGAAGGGTGAAGTGGATGCTGAAGAGCAGCTTACTGATTTTATCGGACGGCTGTACAGTAGTCAGCTTCAAGAGATTTCCCAATTATACCGGGATTATTCCCGTTGCACTATCGTTTATGGCCCGCATAAGGATGATCGAGCAGGGGAGGAATTCTATCACCATCCAGCTCGGCAAATTATGGGGTATTGGCTACAAGGCAAAGAAGGCAGTGATGAACGGCTGTACTGGGCTACTGGAGAAAGGCCTTTTCCTGAACAGGTTCGCTGGTTCAAGGAAAAAGCCGAGTCGGTAATCCCGGACTGGGTTGAACTGCGAGAGCGGTGTCTACGAATCATGAAGCAGTTGTCAGAAGATGAATGTCGAAGGCTGTATAATCAACTGCTTGTGCAGATTGAACTGCATCTGAGTGGCTCACGTGGACTGGCAAGCTTATGTAGCGCTTATGGGCTGTTCCTTGAAAAAGATTATCCACGAGCATTTATACAAGCTTCTCATGCCGTTTGGAGCTACCGAATGGGTAAAGAAGCTTTATCGCTCGCAGGAACTGGAAGATGGGAGCATTTCTACCGGGCAGATTGGTTAACCAATCTGGATAACACTATTTCTCATGCGGACACTGTGCGGAGATTTCTTCGTCTTCAGGGAGACAGTCCGGATATGTTCCTATGGTCCAAACAATATTTAATGCCAGAAACAGAGAAATATATCTACCTAGAGAATACGCATCGCAAGCCCCTTCCCGATGATGAGTTGGCACGCAGTCTGGAGAAGGTATTATATTAAGGAAGACATGTAGCATAAGAAGCAACAGCGTCTGCCTGCAACCTTTCCAGCTTATACTACGTCAATGAAGTTGTTAATGGCCAAGCGGCCTAATTCAACTACAAGGTGGAATTTAACATGAGTATGAGAAAAGGTGCATTTGCAGCCATTACAACTGTAGCCATTTTGTCCTTTTCCGTTGGAGGTCAAATGTCTGCGGCAGACCGCCAATTTAAGGATTTGAATAACGTAAGCGGTAAAGAAAAAATTATATCCCTTAAAGATCAGGGTCTACTCAAAGGTATCTCTGATACGAAGTTTCTCCCGTCATCTAAAGTGACCGTTGCCCAAGGCATTCAGTTGATCTCCGGCGGACTCCAGCTCAGTTTGGCCGCCATTGATTTGAACAAGGAGCCACAGGTCAGTAGACTGTTTACCCATGTGAAGGATAATGCATGGTACGCCGAAGCTTTTATCAACGCGCACTATAATGGTGTGGTTATTCCAAAGGATATTGATCCTGCCAAAGCTCTGACTAAGGAACAGTTCACCCATATGCTGATTCAGGGCATGGAAAAAGCAGGCGCTCTTCCGATGATTAAAATCGCACCTGCGAATATTGCGGATGACAGCGAACTGGAGCCTTCTTACCAAGGTAGCATTCAACGCTCGCTAGTCTACAAGGTCAATACCTTGGATGCAAATGAAAAGTTTTATCCAAAAAGCGAGATTACACGTGCCGAAGCTGCTGTTATGTTATATAATGCATTGGAATACCTGAATACTCATACAAAATCGTAATAAATACAGCAATAAAGAGCTTTTCTTCTGAGGGAATTAAGCTTTCAGTTACTTGACATCATTATCGTTAATGTTATAATAAGGAAATCGAATTTAGACCTGCGGTAGCTGATTACCGTAAGGATATTTTCCTGGTCCTTCGGCATATAACACAGGTAACGAATAAATAAGCTGGCTCCGGATGAGGAGTTCAGCTTATTTTTTTGGATCAAAAAGCTTACCGTTTTCACTGATTTACATATTGAGAGGAGACAGGAGTATGTTTGGGAATGACTGGGATGATGTACTACGAGAAGAGGTCGAAAAGCCATACTTTAATGATTTAAGGTATACGTTAGCCCGAGAGTACAAGTTACATAAGGTATATCCTCCAAAAGAAGACTTGTTTTCCGCACTCAAATTAACGCCATTTCATCTGACCAAAGCGGTTATATTGGGACAGGATCCATATCATGGAGAGGGACAAGCTCACGGTTTAAGCTTTTCTGTTAGACCTGGTGTGCGAACGCCACCGTCTCTATTAAATATATACAAGGAGCTTCGCGATGATATCGGTACTCCCATTCCGAATCAGGGATACCTCGTTCCTTGGGCTGAGCAAGGTGTGCTGCTGCTGAACAACGTGTTAACCGTGCGTGAAGGACAACCGCAATCTCACCAGGGAATAGGTTGGGAACGTTTCACGGATGCTGTCATTGAAGCGATTAATGAGCGCGAGCAGCCAGCAGTGTTTATTTTGTGGGGGAGCCATGCTCAGAAAAAAGCAAGCTTCGTGAATACCAGCAAGCATTTGGTGCTAAAATCCGTTCATCCGAGTCCATTGGCGGCTCACAGAGGTTTTTTTGGCAGCAAACCTTTTTCGCGTACCAATGCATTTTTGCAGGAGCATGGAATGGAACCGATTCGGTGGGATATTCATAGCCGCTAGCACTGGAGGTGAGGACATGCGTCAATGGAAGGGACGTCAGGTCATTTTATATCACGGCAACAATGGTCATACCCAGAAGGTGCGCGGCACGCTTGAAAAATGGGATGAGATACGAAAGTGTGTTATTTTAGGCCCGAAAATGCTGGCTATTCCTTTTGAAAATATTACGCATATTACCATGCTTCCTCCGGGACGTGAGCGTAGAAGCCGCCATCCGGCGAAGCTGAACGCTACTGGTTATGTAATGAGCGTTCCGTTACAGTTTGATAATGCTATTCATTTTCAGTCGGCGGTGACGATTTGGAGAGAGGATCAGCTGATTGCTTATAATGTAAAGCTGGTTAGTCACTCGGCACACGATGTAATTCTTGAAGATGGACAAACCTTATCTAAGGAAGAGCATTTGTTTGTGGTAAGGTCACTGCGTGGAGAACTTTAACTGTAATAATTCACCTTTTTTTGATGAAGGGTTCAATTTAGTTAACTGCTTACCGATAAAAGATAATGGGATTGTTAATAATACCCTGTTTTATAGAATGAGACAAAGGGAGCGAAACGAATGGAACGTATGAAACGTATGAGCAAACGGAGTACCTTCTTACTTGCGTTGCTGATGTTTGTATTTGCAGCATGGCCAGCAGGTTTGATCCGGGCTGAGGAGAGCAAGACCTCCACGGTAGAGTGGGATAGTCAAAATCCGACTACATTGAATCTGGGTGGAAGCCCCGCTCAATTAAAAGTGTGGTCATTGACAGAAAAGGGCAAGGAAGATGTTACACAAAAGGCAGAATGGATCTCTGGGGATTCAAGTATTTTAAAGGTAGATAAGGGACTCATTACTCCTGTGTCAAAAGGGCAGATTAAGATTGTTGCTACATATGAGCAGCAAACGGTAAGTACAACGATTACAGTAAAATCGCCTTACAGCAAGCTGCAATTAAATCCGACGGGTCCACTGAATCTGACGATTGGCGGAGAATCGAAGCAATTGACTGCTCAAGGTGTTCTTACTGGAGGTGGGACGGAAAATGTATCCGGTGTCGAATGGACTTCTTCGAATGCGGCTGTTGCTACCGTTAAAGATGGTCTTATTCGTCCACTTGCCAAAGGCGTGACTTACATTAAAGCAAGCAAAGATGAACTCAAAGCACAAACGATTGTGTATGTGCGCTCTTCTTCCCAGGCATTGGTATTGAGTGCAACTGGGTCCAAATCGGTCTTTTTAGGTAGCTCCCCAATTCAGGTTAGTGCAACTGATGTCAACCTGACTGGCAGCAAAACAGATGTGACCAACACGGCAGAATGGACTTCCTCCAATCCGCTGGTTGCCACAGTCGAGCAAGGTAAAATCACACCGATGGATGCAGGCAATTCGACGATTACAGCGTCCTATCATGGTTTGAGCAAGACTCTGAAGATTAATGTACTTCCGACGGTTGAAAAACTGGTTTCAAGCAAAGCCAGTCTGACTCTCGAAACAGGAGGCAAAACTTCTCTTCCGAGTATATCTGCTTATTTGGTCAATGGAGCAAAAAAAGCAGTTCAATCCGATGTGAAATGGAGCTTAAGCAGTGAAAGTGCAGTTAAAATAGCAAATGGTAAGCTGGTTGCAGTGAACCCAGGCAGTGCAACATTGACAGCAACGGTAGGTGCGCTCAAACTGGATATTCCAGTGACTGTGCAATATAAAGTGCTCAAGCTGACGGCTTCTGAGAAAAAATATGTACTGGTTGCAGGCCAAGAAGCAAGTATTCCGACAGTAAAAGCCCACATGGCTGGTGGTGGAATACTGGATATTACCAATCAGGTAAGCTGGGTAGGTACAACAGCTGCAGTTACAGTAGCAAATGGTAAAGTAAAAGCGGTGAATGGCGGTAACTCTGGAATCAAGGCTATGTATATGAATAAATATGTGAAGGTACCTGTCATTGTGGAAGGAGCCATTTCTACATTGACACCAAGCTTTTCGAATGCCGAAATGAATTTGAAAGGAAGTAAGTCCATCAAAGTCATCGGCATATATACGGATGGTAAAAAAGTTACCCTGAGCAGTAAAGTGAAATGGACAACATCGAATGCTTCAGTAGCGATCGTAAAAGGCTCTTCCATTAAAGCCGTTGGAATTGGAAACGCAACGATTACGGGCACATATCAGGATAAGTCGTTTAACATCGAGATCAAGGTCACACCTAAGCTGCTCAAACTGGTATTGAGCAATAAAAACCTGAAGCTGCCTAAAGGCTCCTCTCAAGTGCTTAGTGTGAATGCAGTTTATGATTCAGGTGCTACTACCAATGTGACAAGCTCAGCGGTATGGACATCCTCCAAACCGTCGATCGTACAGGTTACAGCTGGTCAGGTGAAGGCCTTGGAAAGCGGAAGCTCCAGTATTAAAGTAGTCTATGGCGGTAAGAAGGTAACGACATCTGCCAAAGTGTTAAAATAGCTACGTACATTGCCACATCCACTTATAAAAAATAACCCCCGGTCCAAAGACCGGGGGTTATTTTCAGCTTATTCTACGCCGTCCTGATAATGATTTTTCCAATGTTTATCGCCTTTGTGTGCGAAGTCTTCAACTGTCTTTTCCAAAGTAGCTACCAGTTGGGCTTTAATCTCAGAAATTGTGTCTCGGAACAGTCTTTCTTCCGTACCATTGATCTTTTCACCATATAGAGCCTGAGCGGCTATAAATTGACGATGTTGCTCCACAAAACTGTCAATCGAATGCAATGCATGCTCCACGTATTGGGAAATGCTATGATGCTCGTTAGGCAGTTGCAATTTTAATTCATGAACTCTGTTTAATAATGCCATGATGATCACCTCGTGCGTTTTGTTATGTCAATAA
>RCUE01000249.1_pt1 | contig 17455 bp, 25 predicted proteins | sample 2166111 | NCBI WGS metagenome assembly RCUE01 (sample SAMN09930795, study PRJNA488358) | compost metagenome | feature: garden; material: soil; isolation source: compost soil in phenylacetonitrile-enriched culture | place: Germany: Experimental Botanical Garden Goettingen | collected 2016-01-27 | reverse complement strand
GAATCCTTTCATATATCCAGCATAAACTGCATCAGTAACGGTTGGAGCAAACCAATCATCTTTATTTACATCGGTAAAAGATACTGCTTGTCCTGGCTGAATTTGAAATGCACGATTTAGTAAAGCAGCCCACTCACTTCTCGTAATCGGACGATTCGGCTCAAAACGAGCGTTTTCTACACCCGAAACCACACCTCGGTGGCTCCATTTTGTAACGCTATCCGTTGCCCAATGGTTCGCCATATCCCCATAAGGTTGAGATACAGTAGAACTTTCTTCCTTTGTTACATGGTGTGAACTGTCGGCTGCCAATATGGGACTAGCCCATACAGAGGTCGCTAAAATTCCAGCCGTGAAAACATTAATCCACTTCTTCATCTTTTTTGTCCTCTCATGTATGTAGTGTTAATTCAAGACTATATACCTAATATTTTAGGTATATAGAATCACTTACCTATTATTACAAGATTAAATGAAGATGTCACTACTTTTTAATCCATAATAGGTTATTTTTCACTTAATTCAAATATCACAACAACGTCGTCATCTACACTAAGGAATTCACTCCCACGCTATTGCAATTCTTTTTTGATAAAACTCCCTTAGCGATACCAGGTTAACATGGACACGGAACGCGTGTATGGCCTCTCTCTGCTCTATGCTGCACTCATTCCGGCATTCGTCCATGTAACAGAAAGAACGCTCAGAATAGCTCATATATTGTCATATGAGGGCAAAAGAAAAAGCGCCATTCAAAGGCGCTCGGACTTCAGTTCTTCAAGCTGTTCAATAAGCATTTTAACATTGTGTTCCATCCCGTTGGTAAGATGATCGTAATTTTCTTCGGTTAGAGTCTCCCACAAATGCCCGGTGTTACCAATGAAATTACCCAAACTACCATATATCAATTTGCACGCTGCCTCGTAAATTGGACTTGCAAGCAGATTTATTTCGGTAGAGCTAATGGTAGGTACCAATGTAACATGTTGTAAATAAACTAAATGACCGTAAATTCTGCGTAACAAAAAAGTTTTGTCCCCGCCAATTCGATCCGCTAACAGATCAACGTGACTAGAGTAATCGGTAGAATAATCAAAGTAAAATCCAACAATTTTGTTGCTATTTCTTTGATAAAAAATCATGGCTTTAATGAGAGTAATTACATCGCCATATACAATTTCAGCACTGACCTTGATTCTTTGCTTTTGTTTCTCGTCCTCCGCTTTTTTTTGTTGCTTCATTTGGTAGATCGACGCAAAAAATCCGCCAGAAATCGATGCTGCAGCTCCGATAATTGCTCCGACGAATCCTTCACTTAAAAAATTCCATGCCAAAAGTAGTATCTCCCCTCTTACAAACTTCGACTTAATTGAATTTTACCTCCTTTTGGCATCGGGGTCTACTACAAAACTGTTTAACCCCATCCCATCTACCCCATACACAACCTTTGCATTTCTTCGGCCGTTTAAACTGATTCATTTGAGTATGATAAAAAGGCCACTCATTTGAGCAACTCAGTATTGTTTCCCTTTGTAATCTTTTAGCGTATCCCATACTATCTCTTTCAGGTCGTAATTTTCTTCAGGTAATTCAACACCGGTGAGAGCCTGCAAAGACAATACATGAATTATTTCTTGTACTTCGAAAAACTGCACAAGGCTCATCTCTCTGGCTTTTAAAGTGTGTCGAATATTATGTACATCCAAATAATCTAATTTTAAGACATTTTTTATTCTTTCCAAGATATAGTCCTCCCTATTTAATGAAGATACTTTAATAATTGCATTTTCCGAACACTATACCATACTACAAAAAATAGCTGGTGTAAGTACACTGCACTCTTTGCTTAAAGCATTTGAGTTTAGTTACTAAAGACAAATTACAAGACCATTCTACAAACTGCCAGGAATGACCGTCAAATAAGGTGAATAGAGAATAGACTCAGAAATCAAAGTCAGTTTATTCATTCTCTGGACTCCTCCCTTTCTCACTTCTATCCTGCTTTCTTGGTTGCAGAATTACTTTGTTTAACCTGCAGAATCATTTCAATAAGTTGTTCCCTGTTAATCAATCGAACGTTATTGGATCTTGCCAGTCTGTATGCTTGCTCTGTGTAGTCACTATTTGTCACGACCCATGCTGAAGATGCACGGTAATGAGCTACCGCACCGTAAACCTCCTGAACCGCCTTAAGCCCAACATTTTTACTGTACCGTTTCGCCTGTACCACGATACGCTGACCGCTTTTTGTAAGAACCAGATCGGCACCGTAATCACCAGAAGCTTGTGTAACCTCAGCTTTGTATCCTTGAGCTCTGAACAGATGTCCTAAATATCTCTCGAATTGATGACCATCCATTTTATCAATTTCAGTAATCCCAGAGTTACGTAGTCTTGTTGAAGCAGCCATTTGACGATAGAAAATAAATGCTATAACTATTGCTACTGCCATAAAAGATGCAAAAACAGATGCACCGATTGAACCCGTTACTGAATAGATAAAAAAGAACGGTGCAATTAACGCAATCCCTGCGATGACCTCCTCAACAGAACTTTTCTGCTTTCTTCTCCGTCTTCTAGCCATTAATAATTCCCCCTTATTCTGTATATATCGAAAATATAGAGACTGGAATTAATAGGTAGAATAAAAACCTCTACGGAATTGAACCACGCAAGAATTCTGATCAGGCTATTAATATCCCCATGATTAATGTTGCCTTGTCGCCTGCGCTGGCTATGTAAAAAAGGCCGACAGATTGGCCGACCTGATCACCGGGGTATTGGCGCCTCGGTATGTTCTTCATTCGACTTTCCATGGTATAAATTTACCACACCAAAAGTCCAGTGCAGGTCATAAAGAGGTCAGTTTCCGATCATTAAACAGTCATTATTTTTTTAAATTCTCAGGACGTCGTATTTTTTTTCTTTCAAAAATAGCCCTTGCATCTTCTAATTCCTTTTCCTTAAGTGCCTTTTCTGATTGCTCCTGCTTATCTAGGCGGTCTTTGTTTTCCTTTTCCTCTGCTCTCTTCTCCTCATAACTTTGAGCAACTATATTGTCCAAAGAAGATAAAAATCTTGTCGCTGCATAATGGTATGCAAACAAAAAAATCATACAAAAGGCCAAAACATAAAGAATCCAAGAGTAAATATGTCCCATAAAGTAACTATGGGTCATATCATTAATTTTTTGCAGCATGTACCGTCCAAACGTATTAATTTTATCCTGATGCGCAAAGTTCTCCATTTGAATATCTTTTAGCTTTATAGTCAGATTACTAAGTTGGTCATCTATCCTATTATTTAAGGCAATATTGTTACTAAGTGTACTTACAAGTATTGTAATTATAATAGCAATCATCGGCATTAAACTCGTTATAGATTTGTGTTGTTCCATCTCGCTCTTAATGTCTGATTGTATGGTTCCCAACTGAGCTAACGTTAAATCTTCCTTCAATCCTTTTTTAATCAAATCGAGTTTCCCCAAATTAATAGGCGTTTTGAACCAAGGTCTTCTCCTTTTTAGATTATATTCAGTTTTTAAAAATTCCCTTGCGTTTGGATATTCCGTATAATCCTTTTGCATGATTAGCCCCCTCTATTGTTATATATCGGTAAAACACAAAAAAAGTATATCAGCAAGAAATCTAGTCTACGGTACAGCTAAGTAGCTCCGCTGAATAACCTCACTCGCGTACTGGATAGCTTGTCCATTGACAGTGAAAGCAACTGATCCTTGGCGACCGTATCCGTCTCCTTGTCCACATTATATGTGGCAATGTCCTCTGTCTCCTTATGATCGAATTGATGGACTGATGCTCTCTATCTAAATACGCTTGCGTAATTGCCGCCTCACCCTGAACAAAACCTATAAGCCTATTCATCTTTTTACTGCCACACTACCTATTGAAGGAGGCATAATATGTGCATCTGGCTCCATCAAATATTCTCCAAATGTCAAAACAAAAGCGTCAGCTCTGTCTGGAGACTTGAGTCCGCGCTTTTTCATATCTTTCTTACTTTCAAGCATCATTTTACCTTTACTGGTCATGTTCCATTTACGTGCTGTAAGTTGGGTTATAAGAACATCATCATCAGGCAATTGCAGAACACACGCATCTCCATTCATGAAGTTGCTCATATTCTGTTCTAATTGTTCCTTTATGGATGCCCACATTTCAGTAACTAGATTTCCATAGTGTTCATCTAATGAGGAGGAGCCGTTGTTAATTGGGATGATTTCATACGGTAGTCCTTCTTCGGCTACGATTTCATTTAGTCGATCCGTTACTCCTCCACCTACACCACTATCATCAACTCTTATTCTGATTCGGTTTAAATATGGATGAGCAACATGCAGCTCTTTAGCTAGGTTAATCACCCATCCCGCAGTTACCATTGTATCTTTCTTGAAATGATGATGTTCTCCTACAACTCTTGGCCCTATCCCAGCAAACATTGAAGTTTCATCATCACCAAACCGAGCAACGTCAACGCCTATAGTTAGCATATCTCCGCTGGGTTCGAGCTTTACTTCTTTAGCTGCAAATTCAGCCACTTCCAACGAAATAAATGTATCCGATTCTCCACGGGGAAATTCACCTTCAACCCGTACTCTCCAGACATCACTGCCTTCACCATACTTACGCTTGAGCATGGCGATATTATCCTTGCTGGTTCTTGGGCTGTCTAAGCAGGATACCTTGCGTGTTTTATAATCCGCTCTGTCCTTATTGTGTGAATCATAAAAAACACCCGACGTTTTTGTCGGGTTGCCACACATCAATATTTTATTGAACTCACCCGATAGAGTACCTAAAATAGCTTCCATGATTGGATCAGCAACACCCGATGCCTCATCCACAATAAATAGCATGTAGTCCTCGTGAAAGCCTTGCATATTCTCAGGCTTGGTAGCTGTACGAGCTGTAGCGAACCAGCGTTCCTCGTAGTTCTTCATGTAGATTTTGGTTTTAGTCCATTTAAGGATTCTTTTCAGCACTGGGCTTTTGGACTGCCATTTATTTATCTCAGCCCATAACACGTCATGTAGCTGCTGTCTTGTAGGAGCTGTACAAATCACTTTTGGATAAGGGAAACAGGACAGAAACCAAAGGGCCGTTGCCGCTTCCAGTCCAGTTTTTCCTACGCCCTGACCTGAGCGGACAGAAACGCGCGGATTATTGGCTAAATCCATAAGAGTATTTGCTTGCCAATCGTCAGGATAAAATTTTAGCATTTCTTGGCAGAATAAAACGGGGTTAGTCCGATACTCAGGAATCCGTTTCTTGAATGCTTGCGCCCGCCGTCTCGTTTCCGGTGAATCCTTCGTCTTCATCGCCAACCACCGCCTCTACCCAATCGTCTATTAAATCGTCTTCTGTGTTGCCTTCTCCCGTGACCTTCGCCCTTTCAAGCTCAAGTTTCTCACGCTGCATCTTAAGTTTTTCGTCCTCAAGCATCCGTTTATGTTTGTCTGGAAGCAGATCCATGTATTTACTCAGCACGTCCAATGCCTTAGTTTTATCGTGTAGTTTAACACTTACGCCATCCTTGCCCTGCTTCACCTCTGAAACAAGCGTGCCGTCAATTTCATCACTGTTCTTGAAAGCAACAAAATTATATCTATATTTCTTCGTGTCCCCAGTGTCTGGATCAAGGACTGGCTCTCCTTCCAATCCAAGAACGTCTTCTTCCTTTTGACCAAATTCCACGTAATCTGTAATGTCTGCAAAAGCTATCTTCATGTACTCCATCAGTACGCGCTGAGCATTCAATCCTACATCATCAATCATAGATTCCTTGTGCTGCCGAATAATGTTTTGAATTTCAACTTTCTTCAACAGAGCGAATCCAATCTGATAGGCAGTTTTCTTACTGTATCCTGCCGCAATCGCTGACCTGGTAGCATTGAAGTCTCGAAGGTATTCATAAGTGAATATCCTTTGCTTAGGCGTTAATCCGTCCTCATCGGGAATTTCCGTTTCAGGTTCTTCAACAGTCGCTGGAACACTCTGTACTTTTTCGGAGCGTTCCGGTATTTTTTTCGGAACGTTCCGTATTTCTGGAGCAGTGACTTTTAGCTCTTTAGAGAGCGCATCAACTGTAAGCGGGGTAGCATATACCTCTCTTGGCTTATCACCTTGATATGTACCAATGAATTTACGCCGCTCCATTTCATCAATTAGTCGGGCTGCTCTGCTATAACCTATCCTCATTCTCCTCTGTAATAAAGAAACCGAGGCTTGTTTGGCCTCGGCTACAATTTGGACAGCTTTTAGAAAAAGCTCGTCAGGGTATGATGTTGTATCTTCATCTTTATTTGGTGTTTCCTTTTTTCGAATCGCTTCATTTTCATTGGAACGTTCCATATATTCAACTTCTCCAGTAATTAAACTCTCCCATTTATCTTTAGCCTTCCATCCTCTTACCGTACCTTCAGATACACTAAGTTGAGAGGCTATATCTGTGAGACGTATGTTGCCGGAACTGGTTTTGTATAAATCGAATGCTTCATCCCGTTTGGGATCTCTTTTTCGTCCCATAATCTTATTATTCCCCCTTTTCGATAATGTATCTGAAGCTAAGGAAAAGTTTCCTGACATACAAAAGAAGCCGCCTATTGGCGACTTCGACTTAACTGATACCCCACCATATTCGACTGCTAATATAAATCGCAGCTACTGTACCGATCACTACCGCAACTATTAAAAGAATCCTATATATTTCTCTTGTTAGCCCCCTCGGTATGATTGTACACAAAATTTCACCTAGAATATAAATCACTACCGCTGTAATCGCTCCAATAATGAACGGGCCTGCATTGTCCCATATTCCTGTCCAAGTCATCACTTTTTCCCTCCTGTTCTTTATTTCGTCAGGAGAGTAATAATTCATTAGTTGGTTATTAATTCAATAAAAAAGCCGCCTATTAGTGATCCGTATCTCTAAACATATCATTAGTAAAATTATCGACTGCACTTGATCTGCAAAAGTCTTTGTATCTTGCTGGACTTCTATCCAATCATTCATAAAGTTCCCTTAATTAATAATTTGCTCTGAGCCATTATGCGTAATTTGAATCCCCTCGTAAGCCGCAGGACTCCATTCATCGTAAGTAACCGAAACAATTTGCAAGTCCATCAAAAATTGCTCAACGTGATAACTAACTTAGCTTCATATCCCCTCTCTTTCTGTTTGTTTGTCACCAATTATTTGATGAACTTTGAGGAACAAAAAACCACCCTGCATCGGGTGGCTTAAGATACTGTTCATTCTATTTAATAGTAGGGTTAATAAAATCTATGACACCAGAACCGGTTCCTGTTATCTCAATAACAAGTTTTTGAACTCCTGTTAAATTAACAGTTATATTTTCTTGGACACTTCCTCCACCCAAGGAAACTTGCTTTAAAACTTCCCCGTTTTCATTTTTAAAAGAAATATTCCTCAGCAATCCAGATTTACTTAGATCCTTATCATCAATGCCGACAGATAATTTTAAGTCAGAATATTGATTATTTAACGCATAATTTAGCATAATATAATCAATTCCTCTTCCGTAATAATAAGTGCTATCTATTTTAAAACCCAAAGATCCGTACGATTTTCCGTTTATCACCATGCTTTCGTTACTACTAAGAGAAGGCTTATTCGAATAAGAAAGCTGGGAGTCTAAAAAATCAGGAGTCCCTAAAGGTTTACCCTCGCTTTTTTCTCCTATTATTACACTTTTATTATTAGAATCCCACGCAGTTTTAATTCCTACAAGATCACTAACAACAGACAGAGGAACATACGTATTTCCATTTGCAATAAATGGTTTTGCACTCCCAGTAGGAGTTTTGTCGATGCCATTCTGTATTAATTTAATTCCGTAGTTGACCTCTAGTTTTACCGTATTAGAAGCTGCATAGGCAACCCCTCCGGTTAAGAGCGTGGCACAAGCAAGACCCAACACAAATCCTTTAATTTCTTTTTTCAAAAGAATTTCCTCCCATTTAAAAAACATCGGAAAATAGCACCTTTTTCCGGAACGTTTCCAGCAATCATTTGCACCCCGAAGGATGCTCATAGGTATTGCAGTCTAATCTTCGTAAATCACTAACACATTAAAAAGCTCTCTCAGCGATTCTTTTTCTTAGTCGAAAATCTTTGCATCTCCAATTGCCCCATAGACGAAATCACTAGATTTCGGATCAATTTCAAAAACAATTCTAAATTTCAGTACACCCGTTAAATCTACCGTAACTGGTAAAGGATTATCTCCACCTTTAACAGAAAAACGAGATAGTTCTCTATCATCGCCTATAAAAGTGATTGTCACATTCTCTGGGGCATTCTTAGTCTTATCATCAACACCCAATTCACCTGTGAACTTTTTGAACTTACCGTTCAAGTTATAATCCAAACTCAATTTTTGTGTTAACGCATAGGGACTAATATAAGTGCTAATCCCTTTCTGATATTGCTTGCCAGCAATAGTTATCTTTTCTCTATCATAGTTTTGATTTAAATCCAAGTCATTCACAGATCTTCCATCCATCCGGGCGTAAGGAATATCACTTAAGTATTTGAATGCAGAATCTTTTTTACCAAACCATATGGTCTTGTTTTTGCCATCCCATGTTACTTCTTTACCAGCCGCTTCCCCAGCAAAACGAAGAGGTACATATGTTGTTCCTTGATAAATGAAGCCCTGACCTGATGAAGGTACTTTTTGATTTCCATCTACCATATATTTTAAATTATCGTATATGACCTCAATTTTCGCTGTGCTAGCAGCATATGCTGATACACCTGTAATCATTGTCCCGATCGTTAAACCTAATACAAGCCCTTTTACTTTGTCTTTCATCAAATATACCGTCCCTTATATAGTTAGTTAGACCTAGTCTCAAAGTCATAATATAGGTTTTCCTCCCTATCTGTACAGGAATATTTTAACATGTTCTTTCTGGTAACCCTTCACGTAAGTAAATGACACACAGCGGAATCAAACCGCTATCATCCTGTATGTGTCAAATAAGGTCAGGTGCATAATGAACCCTACCTTTTACATTTAAACGGTATGTGTTCCTTCCACGCCTCGGGCTTCGCGTTCTAATGTCCGTTTTCTAAGCCACAGAAGCGCTTCTTCCAACTTTGTAATTACGAATGCATTATCACGGCATCGAAATTCACTGTTTTGGAATCCTTCAAGACGTGCAAGAACCATAGCAATTAAATCTTCGTTGGTCACTCCATTTACTCCAGCTTCTTGGATCGGCCCTTCTTGGAAATGAATATTCCCCAGGACGTTACCGCTATGATCATGAACCTCGAAATAGTGTGGTGCGTTGAATTGATAATCCTTTTCGTGATGGACAGTAGTATATTTTTCGGTAAGCAGTCCATTTGATATCTTTACCAGCTCCATACAAACCTCCTGAACGCAAAAAAAGCGGTGGTTTCCCATCGCTCTCTCACTCATATTAATTACGCCCTAACCCTCCGTCATGCGCTTGCCACTGCCGCTCCCTTATACATGCGGTATGGTTCCCAACGGGAATTATTTCACAGCGATTACCGTCAATCGCTATAGTCCGCATTACGTGCGGAACAATCTGCCGCCCTTATTGATGGGGTATTATGACCCTCTTTACGGCTGTCTCAAATTAGTTGGATTGGGTTAGATGTGGACAAGAGCCATTCTCCCTTGCATATCGGTTCTCCCAGGGCGTGTGGGACTATATCGACAAGTCCATGGGCCTTTCACCCAAGCAATACCCCTGCAAAGTGCGTCTATCCTCCGCCACCACATCACATATTTTATCGGTATAACATTCAATTTTTAGATAGTTGGAACAGAACTTCTCCATCCAATGAGGGATCGATCTCCATTCGCATTCCTTTTTCTTCAAAGAAGTGTTCTGTTAATTCATTCATGAACTCTTCACTTAGGCTCTGAACATAGATTTCGGAATGGATTCTCTCACGAAATTTATCACCCATTTCATTATTTAGATTGCGTTTTGCGAGAGGGCTCATTCTAATTAAATCAGGTTTAATCCCAAAATCATTCTCGTAAAGAGAAATCTGTTGATCGATCGCGTCAATAAGGACTATCTGGTTTTCGAGTACAGGTATTTTCGACATCAAACTCAACTCCTTTATAATCAAATATTACCATAAAAACAGTCAATGATGCTTAGGTTTCAACACACTTATCAGGCGTGTACCCAGCACTAGCCCCCTGCAGAAGGCCATCAACTGTTTTTATGATGTGCCCATTTATCCGTGAGCACTGACGGTTTAATATTAGGCGGTAATTTATAACATGCGGTTACCGCTAATCCGCCATGCCTGGAAAGGGCCTTCAGTGGACATCCTTCTTGCTCCGGGTTTAGTTTCGGAAAAATTACTGAAGCTGACTGGCTAGTACCTTGAGTCCACTTGGTACAGCAATTTGTTTGCCATCATGTTCATTGCCGTTTACATAAGCCGTATCTTTGTCTACATAGTAGACTACACCTTCGCCGCCGATGATCGGAAATCCACTTTCGTCGTAATCCAGATTGGTACCCACATACTTGCCATGCTTAACTGCTTCATCTTCCAATGGATGGAGATGGAGAATTTTTTCCTTGTCCAAGTAAGCGTAACTATGTGCCATGTTTATTGCCTCCTAGAATGGATTTAATTTGTTCCTGAATAAAGTGTAAATCCTTTCTAATGCGCACCTACTACGGATTTACTAGTTCCTACTGTCAGCAGAAAATAAAGTAGTAGACTGAGCCTAGAAATTGAAACAGCGACAACCAAGGACGAAAAAAAGTCCTAGACTGTCGCTGTTCCATTGAACTAACGTTCCTCGTTAGCACAGCAATATTTTCAATTCGTGTCATGAAATCTCTTCACAGCAATGGTGCTAGAGTATCCCTTAAATTATTTAAATGTATTTTTGATCGGAGGACTGTCACTGTAGTTTATTATTTTAATCCCAAAGTTTGCTTGTAATTGTTCGTCAGAGAGTGGTGTTGCATCAGTAACGATCACATTTGGGCGTTCACTATAAGTTTCTATATATTCTATTTGTGGTTTTTCAGATACCGAGCCGTCTGGATCACCCATAAAATATGTTGCAGATCCGTAATTGTAATATATCTCAATTTCCGAATCAATTCTATCGGGTTTGATGATTGAACGTACATTATTGTCACTCAATATAGTAATCCTACGCGTTCCGCTTTTTAAATGTTCATTCCACCGCCTAATCTTACCGAATCCCCCGGCGTTTGTAGAAATATTAGAAAAATCGCAAACAACGGTGTCACTTACGTCATATTTTTTTCCGTTCATTTCATATTTTAATTCAAACGGAAATTCACTGTGTTTTATGGTTGGTGGTGAAGGATCAAGAATGTTTCCTGCCCAAATTATTAACCCTATGATGAGCAACGGTGGCAGTACAAAGATGCCAACGATTTTGGCTATCAAACGTTTTGCAGATTTTTGCATATATTCTCTGTCTCCTAGAATAATTCAAATTAATATCATACAATCTTGCATTTTAATTAAATGTTTCCGAGCGCGTACAGTATCCGATAATACTCATTACCTAAATTAGACAATCAAATGAGCTATCCTGCCCGTTACTTCAATAAAAAAAAGCAGCCCTTCATGAACTGCCCTACTGTTAGTCACTTCAACAATAGGATGAGTCCATTCAAGGGCTACCTCATTTACCAAGTAATCCAACCACTCGTTCGTTTGTAACTGTGTAGGAGCTCGTATTCTTCACTACGCATCAGTCGTTTCATTTTTGTTCTATACAGACGATAATCATCTTTTCTTGCTATTTTACATTCTTTGTTGTAATGAACACTCTTGATTCCTTTACGGAAATCCTTAAGCTTCTCTTTTCTTGGATCTTTGGGCTTATTATTGATCTCCAGACTTTGCTGTTTCTCATCTTCCCAGAATTGAATCTCTTCCCGTGTAAACATCTTCATCCCCGTTGTGCCGGGTTAGATTTTGGCATTTGAAGCCATGACCTTAGACACAACTAATAGAAGAAGATCTTCGGATTGAACATTAAATCACCTCTGATTTTATTCGCCCTTATTTTAACATATTTTTAACTATCCTGCCCGTTTAGCTTAATGAAGCATCGTCAAGACTATTACTTTATTTTTTTCTGACACTCACAATAAAGACCGCAAAGGCTTAAGCCCTTACGGTCTAATTTACTTCTGGCATCCTAAGTCCAACTTCACCTTCCTTGTTTCGTCCCCGTCCATAGTCGATGGTGACAAAATCCAAAGTCCGGTTGATCTTTAAACTGTTCGCTATGTTTGCGATAGCCCTACGCCGCTTATCTGCAAATGTTGTTTCTGAAATACTCGGAATATCACTGCGATATCCATTTTTCATGTACTGTTGAGCTTTGAGATATTTCATCCCATCCAGAAAGAGCAGTTTTGAAATGAGTCCTTCATGCTTATCGCGCATATTGTTTATTGCAAACTTAACGTTGTTCGTAATGAATTGATAGAATTTGTAGTTTATATGGCGCTGATCCTTCAATATAACGGCATTAGCAGTCACGTCTGCTGTTAATTCTTGTCCCGAAACTCGCTTAGCAACCGATCCTTCCGCCGATAGCAAATCATACGCTGCCATACCATTTTCCAACTGCTGGAGCGAATATTCGTAGTTTTTTATTACATCTATCAAATCGGTGTATTTATTGAGTAACCACTTAGTTTTTCTAATATCGTCTTGTTCGATATCTTCAAAAAAATTCACTTGAATGATTTTAAAGTCATCTTCTATATCATCTTTTGTTTGTAGTATTTCATTATTTATCATCACAGATAATCACTCCAATCAGTTATTATAAGAACAATAGACAAATCTCATATTGTATTGTATTTTTAATAGGAAAATATTACATTAGGATGTGAAATATTTTGGTCCAAAACTCAACTGTCGAATCATTCAAGAATATTAAGGAATTAGAAGAGCACTTTAAATCTCTTTCTACAATGAAGATCATGGTAAATGATCGAAAAGCACTTTTCACTTTACGAGGTGCAATAATTTTATTCGTTTTATTAGTAATGTCAATAATAATTACAATTTTAGTTGCTATAAAATTTAGTGGATGGTTGCCTGCGATAATCACCGTTCTAGTAGCATTATTGGTAATCTCACTTCTGATCCTATCTATTGGTCTATCTCATTCATCTGTTGTAAGGGAACATCCTGAATTTGCATCACTAATAACAAAACGAAAATTTAAATTAAGCTACGATGCTAATTTTCTGTTTGCTTATAGATGCCATGAGGTAAAAACAAAGCTTGAATCTTTAGGATTTGAAAATTCAGACATCGATAGTTTAGTGGAGCACTTCTTAATGAAAAGTAATCAAATTAAGAGCAGACGTTGGTGGCCTATAACTCTATCTTGCTTGATATTATTCCCTTTATGGAGCGAATTTGTAGGAAGTCAAATTTCAAAGGGATGGCAGATGATTCTTTTATTAATAGGTATTTCAGTTGTATTAATTTATATCGTGTATATCATTCAAACATCTTTAAAGGATATTTTACTTGCAAAAGCTACCAAATATGATGAGCTTATAAATGTATTAAAGACCATAAAAATGCTTTAGTACTGATCAGAGGTTTCTATTCAGGCGTAAAGGAAACCTCTGCTTGCGTCTACATCTTTGTTTTTAATTGTCCGCTAACGTGGTTTATCTGTCATTGTTGTTCCTCCCCATCCTCTTCGCCTTCATATTCGTCATCCAAGGATTCTACGTAACGTGTATGATCATCTTCCGAACCGCCTACATACTCGTCGTTAATGTAATAGCTGTACGATGTGTATGGATGGGCTTTGACGCAATCCGTGCAGTATACTTCATCATTAATTTCATAATGTTCCGTTTCTGGCGGCAGGTCTGTTTTACAGTGATGACAAACTCTTTTAGCCATCTATATATCCTCCCTATCTGGGTACATGTAGTCTAAGCATTCCGATACTTCCTCAAACTTGAATTTTTCTGTGATGACTGGATGCGTGTACTCATTCCAGATCATCCAGTATGACTTCTCGAACATCTGCGCCATTTCATGAACCACTTTTGCTACATTATCAATCTCCATTCATATCCTCCCTTAGTATCATTACGTTCGCTTGCACGATATGATCGGGTGCAGGTGTTACCTACACCCTGTATTGGTTTATGCCTCAACTATCTCGTCCATATAGACCGTAAAACTGTTTTCGTCCGGATTAAATGTAAAGCTCATGAATTTATAGTCTGTACCTTCAAAATTGATTAATGGACGTAATTCAACCAATATTCGCAATTCTTCTGCCGATACGTCCCGCGTGAAGGTTATACCATCCACGTTAATAAAGTCAGTCTTCAACATATCTATCATCCTTCCAACGCTCAGAGCGTATTGTATTGGTGGTTACTCCCCTAATGCCTCTAACTCCTGACCTATTGCAAACAAAGCTTCATCCGCTATTTGAGGTGGATTTACACGGCGTGTTGTGAAGACTTCCAGAAACTGATCATCTATGGTTTCAGACCATTCCCCGTTTAATATTCCGTTCAGGGCGTCTGTTGCCGTCTCCAGTGCCGCGCTTTGCCGGGCTATTGTCCGGTCCCTCTCTGCAAGCTGCTGCTGGATTGAGTCTACCAAAGCGGATACATCTACCTTTTGCGGAAACTCAGTCGAAAACGATCCGCTGAAACCCTCAAGGAATATAGAACCGTAATCGTGCCCTTTATGCTGGAATTCATCCGATCGGCATGTCCAAATCTTGCCGAAGTTGTCCGGGTGGTCATGTTCCATACAGGTATGCATTACAACCTGATCGCCCTTTTGCAGCTTATATGTCCGTTCACTCACCTTTACCGCCTCCTTGGGTATCTGTCGGTAGCTTTATTGCTGCATAGTGGGTTACATTGTTGATTCTGTAACCACCAATGCCGTACCAAACATACCCGTCACTAACCAGTGACTTAGCATGTTGTGCAATACTGCAATCCCCTGAACTTGTTATAACCAAGTGGTCTACGTGACTTTCGATTGATCTATCTGTTGGATCATACTTGATCCATTCACTCGCTGCGTTCATTGCTCTATCAGCTCCTTATAATTTGATTGGGTAGGGTAAGAGGCTGTTATGCCTCAATTCGTTCCAAGACATCTTCTAGCTTTTGAAGATCATAATCTTCAGCATATTTTCGAATATCCTCAACTTCAAAATTGGATTCCCGGACAATATCGTAAGCATCGGCGCCCCAATCAGCTTGTAATGCAGCGGCGTAAACTATTCCTTGAATGAATCCTATCTCTCGCTGAGTTATCCGCTTCTTTGCCATGTTATCTCTCCTTTATAGGTAGTAGGGGGTGTATCCCCCTGAAGGGCTGTTCCCTCCTAAATTAAGCTGTTTTAAAATACTTTTGAATCGCCTCGCCAACCCATCTGCCCATTGGTACAGCAACAGCATTACCTATCTGACGGTAAGCGTCATTGTCTGTCCCGGCGAACTGGAACCAATCGGGGAAGCCTTGTAATCTCGCATACTCGCGAACAGTATAAGGCCGTATTGATACCCCATCATTCACAAGTCGTGTTGATCTATCCTTGGCATAATGAGCAACACATGTAGGTGCCCTGCCTTCCAAGTCGGTGATAATGGGCAGGTCCCGGTATCCGCCGTTTAAACGCTTCTGCACGTACTCAGGCGTGTATACCTCAGCCCCGACATCTATGATGTCTTTCATGGCTATTGGGTTCTCGTCTGGATAGGGCAAGTGGTTAAGAGGTTTCTTAGTGCCTATTACAATCAACCTTTTCCGCTCCTGCGGTAGCCACATGTTTGCATTCACCGGGCATTCAACCCTGACATAATAGTTTGGCAGTCTGGTCAAGCATTCCATGACAACTTGGAACTTCCTCATCCCTGGTACATTCTCAACGACATATGCCTCTGGTTGCGCCAGTGCTACGTGCCGGAAGAAATGGAGGAATAGGTCGTCTCCGGTCCTCGTGCCGTGAATATCCGCGATTGTGCTGTATCTGGTACATGGGAATGTCCCAATGTATACATCTGCATCTTGCTGGTCCAGTACAGTGATTTTAGTTATATCAGCCTCATTTACTTGATGATCAAAGTTCTGTCTTAATGTCTCACAAGCAATTCTGTCTATTTCGAAAGACTCTATGACATCTATCCCAGCCTCGATCATCCCAAGGTCAAGGCCTCCAGCTCCGCTAAAGTAACTCTTTGCTGTAATCACTCTGTTGCTGTTCCCTCCTTCTTATCCCCTGGGCCTGTCCTCTCTGCCCTTGGGGGGCTATATTTAATCCTCGAAACGTTCTCCATAGCCATAAGATGGAGATGGTTTACTGAAATTGTTCAAGGCATCGGATATCATATTTGTAAAAACAAGCATTTGCTTATCATCCATAGCTTCCAATAGCCGTATCTCTTTAGTCTTCAAAGTTCGTCCTGCTGCTGAAGTAATCAGTTCCATGACTGGCTTTATGTATTCTAGACGCTCTTTCTTCTCACCCTCCATACGCTGCCTCGCCGCCTGTTTGCGGTTGTGCTCTTTCCAATCTTGTTCGTCGAACCAAAAGTAATCGCCGTATTTATCACGGAATACCGATATCCAAAATTGAAGGAGTTCTTCATTTATTTGTATCCGATCATGGCAAGGCCAGCAGAGCCGCAGTCCGTTTGTCTTAACTCCTCTTCCTTTTCTTCCACGCGGATAAACGTGATGAGTAGTCGTAGCTTCGGCGGCTTTGCAACATTCACAGATTCCGTTTGAATCAGCAATCAGTTTCGCAATTACATCCTTCGGGAATTCTCCACGCTCCTTGGTATTAGGCCGTGACTGGTGGTGAGAGAGAATATCTTTCTTCCATTCAGGAACAGGTTTTTTATCTTTTTTCCGTTGTCCTAGGCTGCTGTAAGCCTTCTTTTGCTTTGGCTTTTTCTCCGGCTTCCAAAATGTTTGATGGGACATTCCCCTCGCCACCTTTCCAACAGATAATTCGTATTCCCTGTGCTTATGCTTATATTTTGAGCCTAAATCACTACGGCTCCACTACGGATTTTAGAGGTTCAAGCAGTCCTGCTTCTTCTAAAATCGAATAATACTTATATCTTTCTAACGTTGTTACGCGCACTTTATTTATCGTATGTGATGCGTAGAAGGCTACAGCCTGCTGTACCTCAATAGGCTCTTCATCAAGCTTGTTTAAGTCGAGCATTTTCACGAACTACTCTCCCTTGTAAGGCGATTATATTTTTCTTCAAAATTATGCTTTATGTCAGGTGGTAAGGTATCAATGGCATCATTCCAAGCGTTCAATAATTGGTTGTTATGAGAATTATATTTTTGTATCTCCACATAACGTTCGGATAATGCTGTG
>RCUE01000248.1_pt1 | contig 17460 bp, 16 predicted proteins | sample 2166111 | NCBI WGS metagenome assembly RCUE01 (sample SAMN09930795, study PRJNA488358) | compost metagenome | feature: garden; material: soil; isolation source: compost soil in phenylacetonitrile-enriched culture | place: Germany: Experimental Botanical Garden Goettingen | collected 2016-01-27 | reverse complement strand
TAGAAATAGAGCATTGTCTGGGACAGAGAAATGTTTTGTGGTATCCTGAGTGTATTGTCTTGGTTACGGTGCGAATGTGAAGCTCACATAAAAAACCTGGATCCTTCGCACCTCGAAATTTGTCGAAATGGATTCGAATTAATTTTTTTGATAGAAGTCAATAGTGGATTCAAGCTTGTTTGGCATCGTTTTTTTCGAAAATGCATGGAATTGATATCATTAGGGTATTAATTCCTTCATTTTCGCTGTCGCACTCTATGTGAGTGCGTGGATTGAAATCGTTAGCGGTAGTTTTGGCGGTGGCACCCCCCATCGTCGCACTCTATGTGAGTGCGTGGATTGAAATAAGTAGATCATCTACATTAACCGAATGAAGCGAACGTCGCACTCTATGTGAGTGCGTGGATTGAAATACCCTATGAAGTACCCAAAGCAAGAACATACAACAAGTCGCACTCTATGTGAGTGCGTGGATTGAAATATGAAGCATCGAAGCCGAGCCGCATCGATCCTTGCGGTCGCACTCTATGTGAGTGCGTGGATTGAAATTTTTATCACATTTGTTGTATGTGTAGTAGTTATGCGTCGCACTCTATGTGAGTGCGTGGATTGAAATCATTCCGTTATATTTCCAGTCCTTGGGATCAGGAGGTCGCACTCTATGTGAGTGCGTGGATTGAAATTTCGCATGATTTGATTTAATCTTTTTCTAGCCAGAGTCGCACTCTATGTGAGTGCGTGGATTGAAATCCTCGCCGGGTGTCAGCCCTCCGAACCGGACGGTTCAGGTCGCACTCTATGTGAGTGCGTGGATTGAAATACTTATGTAGGTGATTTAAGGCTGTAAATTACAGTCGCACTCTATGTGAGTGCGTGGATTGAAATCATACATTACGTTCATGACTCCTGAAAACACATCGTCGCACTCTATGTGAGTGCGTGGATCATGACGGAGCAGTCGCCACTTGGTCGTATAAGTGGAGAGCGCCTCTTTATCCGAAAATATGAAGAGGTCCGTGAAGTAGAGGAACTGTAGATTTTACGTGGCTTGGAAGGGACGGTGGCAGTTCAGTACAATTCCGTTCTTGATGAGCTGATCTTGCAGCATGGACGCCATAAACGCCCTCCGTTAGATAATGTGAGTGCCCTATTATCTTTTGCCTATAGACTGCTGTCCAATGATATGAAATCGGCACTGGAAGCTGTGGGCTTGGATGCTTATGTAGGTTTTCTGCATAGAGATCGTCTAGGACGAGCCTCATTAGCACTGGATGCGATGGAAGAGCTTCGAGGAGTATATGTCGACCGTTTCGTTTTGTCCTTACATTGATTAACAAATAATTGATTAATGCAAAGGATTTAAAAAAAAGAAAACGGGGCCGTCATGATGGACGATGATACGAGGAAAATCGTATTGAAGACATGGCAGGAACGGAAACAGGAAAAAATGATTTATCCTTATTTGAATGAGAAAATGTCTTGGGGGCTGGTGTCCTATTCACAGAAGTATACGATATGGAAAGCCCACTGATTTTGTAAGGTGCGAATGTGAAGCTCACATAAAAAACCAGGGTCCTTCGCACCTCAAAATTTGTCGAAAAGTAATTGAATGAGTTACCTTCAGTAAAAGTCAATGGTTGATACAAGCCTTTTTGGCATCAGTTTTTGCGACAATGCGTGGAATTGATATCATTAGGGTATGAATTACTACATTTTCGCTGTCGCACTCCATACAGAGGGACAAAAAAAAAGTCGCACTCCATGTGAGTGCGTGGATTGAAATCAATCAGGTGGTTTTGAAGGCAAGCCGGGCCGTAACGTCGCACTCCATGTGAGTGCGTGGATTGAAATAACGATGAATATATGGGGTTTGTATACGATCCGGGTCGCACTCCATGTGAGTGCGTGGATTGAAATCGCAGATTGAGGTGGTAGCATGCAACTGGGTAATGTCGCACTCCATGTGAGTGCGTGGATTGAAATCACAAATGTCCAACAGTGCCGCAGGCGGTCATTGGTCGTACTCTATACGAGTATGTGGTTGAAGTATCTATAGTATTCGTAACCTTGCATAATAACTCCCAGCAGGCTTTACATGATTGGAGTCAATATATAATTTGTTTTATGAACTTTAAGATTATTAGTTTAGTTCTCTCTAAAATACTATTTCCACATGACTATAAATAATATTTGTTTACATAACGAGAATAGATCTAATATGATTAGCAAGTGGAAGTGAGTCTAGTATTTTTAAGCGAAATACAAGTCTCTTCACAATAAACACCCAAAAGTCATGAAATGAATATTGCGCTATGGGTGTGAAACCGAAATCCTTAAATTAAGTAGATAAGAGAGGAAAGGAAGAGAAATTACAACGCTGGACAATTATATTAGCATTATCTATGGATTCACTTAACAACGAGGAATGTCCAAGTGGGGATTGTAGATGCTGTCGATATTGTACCTTATGACACGATTACACATTTTAAGTATTTGCTCAAAGGGGGAAAATAATTGAATTTATTATCTATTCCTGGTCTATATTTTTATATCTATCTAGGTATAGGCCTTATCGTGGGATATTGGTTTGTATCTAAGGAATTAACTGAACGTGCACAGGAAATGCAGCAAGAGAACCCAGAGGAAAACGATGAGGAACTGTCAACAGCTAGAGAGGGTCTTTATCAATCTCTACATGATCTTTATCATTTAATAGGTCAGAAAGGTGTTATTGCTGCGATCTATATTTTATTTATGCTTTTTTGGCTTCCGATGTGGTTAGTCATTACTTGGAAGAGGTTATTCACGAAGAAAATTAAAGGAGATTAAAAAATGCAATATATCGCCCACATACGGGAAAGCGACCAAGAGATTCAAACGGTTGCCAAACATCTATCGGAAACCCGACAATTAGCAGAAACCTATGGAGACAAAATAGGTATTCGACATATCACCGGACTCGCTGGCATGCTTCATGACTTAGGGAAGTACACGGAAAAGTTTCAAAATTACATACGTTTGGCGGTACAAAATCCTGACAATCCACCGAAACGAGGAAGTGTAGATCATTCTAGTGCGGGTGGAAAGTTATTATTTAATCTTTTTCACATTCAACCTCAAGGCACATTCGATAAACAGGATTTATTTATCAAATATATATTGACTGAAGTTGTAGCAAACGCTATTATTTCTCACCATTCTTATTTGCAGGATTTTCTAAACCCACAGCTTGAATCAAAATTTTTGTATCGGGTGCGTGACCTAGAGATAGAGGGGTTTAAAGATGCAGTAGCGCTTTTCTATAAGCAGGTCATGGAGAAATCTACATTTTTTAATTATGTGAATCAAGCAAAGGCTGAGTTGGATCAATATATGAACCGAAATGATGAGGCAGATTTTGAACTCAAATTGATGTATTTATCCAAGTTTGTTTTTAGCGCTTTGATAGATGCAGATCGAACCAATACTCGCTGCTTTGAAGAAAATAAGAACACAGGCGATAAGATCGCAGTTGAAGCAATGAATCACCAAAAGTTATTTCATGAGTATTACGAAAAATTAATGATGCACATCAAATCCCTACAAGCAGCTAAGGATGCCAATACACCTATTAATCTACTTCGAAAAGAAATGTCCGAACAATGCGAACAGTTTGCAGAAAGGCCTTCTGGAATACATACGCTCTCGATCCCTACTGGCGGTGGAAAGACGCTAGCCAGCTTTCGTTATGCCTTAAAACATGCTGTAACATTTAAGAAGAAACATATTATTTATGTCGTTCCATTTACGACTATTATTGAACAAAATGCCCGAGAGGTTCGCAAAATAATAGTGGACGATGCGAATATTCTGGAACATCACTCTAATGTAATCATAGACGAGGTAGAAGAGGGAGAGAGTAATGAGCTTGAAGATGTAGTTGTGAGTACGCGTCAAAAATTAAAGCTGGCTAAGGACAATTGGGATTCGCCGATCATTTTCACCACAATGGTGCAATTTTTAAATGTTTTTTATGCTGGCGGCAGTAGAAATATTCGTAGACTTCACAATTTAAGCGAGTCTGTCATTATTTTTGACGAAGTACAAAAAGCCCCTACTCACTGTATTTCATTATTTAATCAAGCAGTGAATTTTTTGAAAACATATGCTCATTCAGGTATTGTTCTCTGCACGGCTACACAACCCGAATTGGATTTTGTACATAACAAGCTAGAAATTGAACCAGATGCAGAAATGGTGCATGACCTGAACCATGTTATAGAAGCGTTTAAGCGGGTTGAAATTGTGGATAAAGCAACGGATATGAAATTTAATACGGAGAAACTTGCCGACTTTGTTGAGGAAAGACTTGCTGATGAACAAAGCGTGCTCGTTATTTTAAATACAAAAACGGTGGTGAAAAACCTATATCACAGATTAAAAGAAGGAAGTGGTACAGCCCCGATCTACCATTTAAGTACATCCATGTGTCCAGCTCATCGCAATTCCATATTGGAGGAAGTTAAAAATCACCTGCACCATAAAGAGCCTGTCGTTTGCATCAGTACACAATTAATTGAAGCGGGAGTGGATATCAGTTTTAAGTGTGTCATTCGGTCCTTGGCTGGTTTGGATTCCATTGCTCAGGCGGCGGGCAGATGTAATCGCCACGGAGAAGAAAGAATGAAGCAAGTATATGTCATTGATCATGAAGAAGAAGATCTCAAGCGATTAAAAGAAATCAGAATAGGTAAAGAGATTTCTAGAAAAATGTTTATTGACTTAAAATGTAACAAAACTTGCTTAGGCGGAAACGTATTATCAGTCCAGTCCATGGAAATATATTTTCAAAAATATTATTCCGAGTTAAAGACCGACTTAAATTATTTTATTCCTAAATTGAGAAAAAATATGACTGAGCTATTATATGGCAATCGTATAGAAAATACTTATTTTCAATCTTATTGCAAAGAAAATGAGACGATTCTTCCCTTATTCTTAGCGAATAGCTATAGGACGGCAGCGGACCATTTTCAAGTCATTAAGGATCATACTACCGCGGTAATTGTTCCTTATGGGGATGGAGAAAAAGAAGGAAAGGAGATCATCGCGGACCTAAATGGACAGCAAAGCATAGCAGACCTTACCGATTTGTTACGCAGGGCACAACAATTCACTATTAATATATTTAACTATGAGAAAGACCGATTAGATCAAAATAAGGGGTTAGTTTCTTTTTTGGATGGAAAAATATATGCACTAACCGATGGAGCTTACGATGACTGTTATGGCCTCAATCTTGAAAATGACAGTCTGCTTAGTGGATTTATCCTTTAAAAACTCTTTGATTGGGACTAGGGACTTATATTCTACATTGACTGACCCTGCCAAAAGTAATATTCTGGTACTGTGTTTAGAAAAAATAGTCATAGAAAGGAGGTAAATGCTAGTTGAGAAATGCGATCGAATTTAAAGTTTATGGAGATTATGCACTGTTCACAGATCCACTAACCAAACTTGGTGGTGAGAAATTAACTTATAGTGTTCCAACATATCAGGCGTTAAAAGGTATTGTCGAAAGTATTTATTGGAAGCCTACGATTATGATGGTAGTAGACAAAGTTCGTGTTCTTCATGCTATTCGGATGGAATCCAAAGGCGTTCGCCCCATCGAATATGGCGGTGGTAATACCCTTGCTAATTATACTTACTTGAAAGATCCCTGTTATGAGGTTCAGGCTCATTTTGAATTTAATCCGCATCGCCCCGAGATGGAATATGACCGTAATGAGAATAAGCATCATAACATTCTCAAGCGATCATTACTTGCTGGTGGGCGTAGAGATATTTTCCTAGGTACACGAGAATGCCAAGCTTATGTAGAGCCTTGTGAATTTGGTATAGAAGCAGGTTTTTACGATAACTATGGTGACATTCATTTAGGCAATATGGTACATGGAATTAACTATCCAGATGAGACAGGCAGGGATCAAATGGAAGTCCGTTTGTGGAATCCAGTAATGAAGGACGGAGTCATTGATTTTATTCGACCGGAGGAATGCACACAAGTTCGCACAATAGCGAATATGCAACCTAAACGGTTTGATGAAAATAACGTTCAATCCGCTGATGAGTTGCTTGCGCAATGGGAAGGGTGGGTGAATTAAATGAGCTGGTTGCTAAATTTATATGAAACGTATGAATCTAATCTTGACCGTGTTGGTGTGATTGAGAAGAAATATAATGATCGTGAATATACATTGTTGCCTATTTCCCACACGACCCAAAATGCGCAGATCGAAGTCGAAGTTACAGAACAAGGTGATTTTCATTCAGCCAGGATACTGGATAAAAATGAGTTTAGTACATTGATTCCTTCTACTGAAAAATCCGCCAGTAGAGCCGGCTCTGTCATATCACCTTATCCGCTGCATGATAAATTAAGCTATGTTGCCGGAGATTTTGTAGCATATGGTGGAAAAATAAAAAAGAAGAACCATTTTCTGCTTATATTCAGCAGTTAGAAGGCTGGGCTACTTCAGATTATGCCACTTCAAAGGTGAAAAGCATATATCGTTACTTAAGCAAGCGCCGCCTGATTAAAGACTTAGTAGACGAGTCAATTTTATATCTTGATGCGGATCAGAAATTAATAAGTACATGGGACAAGAAGTACGAACCTATACATGGGGAAAACCACCTATATTTACAGCGGTTCCTGGTGAACAAGAGAGCGTATTCATTCGTTTTAATGTGTACTCTCCAGATAAAGTTTTAACTAAAGTTTGGGAAGATAAAGAAATGTATGATTCATTTGTTGGTTACTATAGCCAGTTGCTGGGAGAAGAAGACATTTGCTATGTTACTGGAAAGCAGCTCCCTAGCACAGACAAGCATGCCAATAAAATCAGAAATTCCGGGGATAAGGCGAAGTTAATTTCCGCCAATGACACGAGTGGATTCACGTTCAGAGGACGATTTGCCCACAGTCATGAAGCTGCAAGTATCAGTTATGAAGTATCTCAAAAGGCTCATAATGCCTTAAAATGGCTCATTAATCGTCAAGGTAAAGTCATGGAGCAACGTGTTTTTCTAGTGTGGGGAAATGATGAACCGAGTATTCTGAATTTTACCGAAAATGATAATATCTTTGCAATGGGCTTGCCATCCAAGGCTAAAGAAATAAAAAGTCATACAAACGAAGAGTTTGCTTTTGAATTAGCCAAAGCGTTAACGGGTTATGCCAATACACTAGCTGTCAAATCTAATTCCAAAGCAAAAGTCAATATTCTTGTACTTGACTCAGCAACAACAGGGCGGATGGCTGTGATCTATTATCGTAATTTGGATAAAAAATTGTATTTTGAAAAGCTTATTCACTGGCATTCCACCTGTGTATGGCTTCATCGCTATCAGAAGGATGAGCAGGGTGAATATTTACAATTTTGGGGTGCTCCAGCAACGAAAGATATTGCTTTTGCAGCATACGGTTCAAAGGCTAATGATAAACTCGTTAAGGGTTTGATGGAACGAATGCTCCCCTGTATAGTAGATGGTCAAAACATTCCTCAGGATATTGTGAGGAGTGCTATTAACCGCGCCTCTAACCCGGTATCCATGGACAAGTGGGAATGGGAGAAAACACTGAGCGTGACATGTGCTTTGGTTAACCAACGGGAGGGATACAATGTGGCATTAGATAAAGAAAATATGGATCGCAGTTATTTATTTGGCAGACTGTTGGCGATAGCAGATGTGATGGAACGAAGCGCATTAGACAAGGATGAGAAACGATCTACAAATGCAATCCGATATATGAATGCATTCTCACAACATCCAGAAAGAACCTGGAGGACCATTCAGAATGCCTTGCAGCCACATCAGGCCAGACTTGGTAAACGCTTAAGCTATTATTCCAATATGATTGATAAAGTGCTTCACAAAATCCCCTTCAACGAATTCAACAATAAACCATTGACCGGGAAATACTTGTTAGGACTCAGTAGCCAACGCTATGAAATCTACCATAATAATCATAAAAAAGATCTTGAGAGCAATAACGACAACAAAGAGAACAACACCTTAGACATGAATGAACAGCAGGAATCCTAAGTGATTTTAAAAATAAGTACGTACATTAAAGGAGCGTAATCATATGTCTATTTTGGATCACAAAATTGATTTTGCAGTTGTTTTGTCGGTTACTAGAGCAAATCCCAATGGCGATCCCCTGAATGGCAATCGTCCGCGGCAAAATTACGATGGTTATGGTGAGATTTCAGATGTGGCTCTGAAACGGAAATTGAGAAATCGTCTGCAAGATATAGGAGAGTCTATTTTTGTTCAATCGAATGATCGGAAATCGGATGCTTTTAATAGTTTAAGAGAACGTGCAGATGCCAATCCTGAATTGGAAAAATTCTTCAAGGGCAAGGAAGGTTCAAGTGATGAATTTGCTAAAATTGCCTGTCAGGAATGGATAGATGTTCGTAGCTTCGGTCAAGTATTTGCGTTCAAGGCGGCGAGTAAGGGAGCAGGAGTGTCCGTTGGAGTAAGAGGTCCTGTATCTATACATACGGCAACCAGTATAGATCCTATTGATATTACAAGTATGCAAATTACAAAAAGTGTAAACTCCGAACCAGGGAAAGAAAGAGGTTCCGATACGATGGGGATGAAGCATCGGGTGGATTTCGTGCGTGTACCTTTTCAAAGGAAGCATCAATACACAACTAGCTGAAAAAACAGGATTTACCAACGAAGATGCTGGAAAGATCAAGGATGCGCTGATTTCGTTGTTTGAAAATGATGTCTCATCCGCTCGTCCTGACGGTAGTATGGAGGTTCATAAAGTCTATTGGTGGGAGCACAATTCCAAACTCGGAAAATACTCATCTGCTAAAGTACACCGATCTTTGGAAGTGAAACCGAAAGAAAATGTAAGTGCAATCGACAAATCGTTTGATACACATTATGAATGTATATTAACACCGCTCGAAGGCTTAGAGGTTCAAGAGTATGCAGGGCTATAACGAAGAAGATTATTTGCTGCTATCCGGTTTACAGCATTTTAATTTTTGTAGAAGACAGTGGGCGCTTATTCATATTGAGCAGCAATGGGAAGAAAACGTGCGGACGATTGAGGGCAATCATTTGCATAGGAAAGCAGATCAGCCCATGATTCGTGAAAAAAGAGGGGATAAGCTCATCGTACGCGCGTTACCTGTACATTCCAGAGAGCTTGGAATTACAGGAATCTGTGACGTGGTAGAGTTCATATGTGATCCCCTTGGTGTTCCGCTTGCGGGGGAGGAAGGTAGCTACCTTCCTTTTCCTGTTGAATACAAGCGTGGCAAACCGAAACGAAATGACTCGGATCATGCACAATTGGTCGCACAAGTGATGTGTCTTGAAGAAATGCTCGTGTGTGAGATTTCAAAAGGCTACTTTTATTACGATGAGATCAAACACCGTGTAGAGGTCATCATCACGGCGGCTGACCGAGAGCGTGTGCGTACAAGCTTGCAGGAAATGCGGCATTATTTTGAGCGAAATCATACACCTAAAGCCAAAGCGGGACCACACTGCCTGAGCTGCTCACTACATAACATATGTGTTCCCGAAATACTGAATAAAAAATCAGTTTCAAGCTTTATTGAAAGCAGGATAGCTGAATGAAAAAATTACTAAACACATTATTTGTGACCATGCCAGATACGTACTTGTCACTAGATGGGGAAAATATCGTGATCAAACAAGAAGAGTCCATTCTTGCACGGTATCCTTTGCACAATTTGGAGGCGGTTTGCACTTTTGGCTATTCAGGGGCCAGTCCAGGCCTCATGGGAGCTTGTGCAACACGCAATATAGACCTAACCTTTATGACACGAAGCGGACGCTTCTTGGCGAGAGTTACCGGGGAAAGCCGGGGAAATGTGGTACTGAGAAAAGAACAGTACCGGATTTCCGATGATGATAGAAGAAGTGCTCTTGTAGCCAGAAATATGATTATAGGCAAAATATATAACCATAAATGGATTTTGGAACGGGCAACGAGGGATTATCCACTTCGTATTGATACGGAACGCATGAAGAAGGTGACCGCTTCTTTGACAGAGATCATGAAGCAAGTCCGAGAAGTGGAGGAACTGGACATTTTACGCGGTTTGGAGGGGACGGCGGCAGTTCAGTACAATTCCGTGTGGGATGATCTGATCTTGCAGCAAAAAGATGATTTTTACTTCCATGGGCGCCATAAGCGCCCGCCGCTAGATAATGTGAATGCCCTATTATCTTTTGCCTATACATTGTTATCCAACGATATGAAATCTGCACTGGAAGCTGTCGGTCTGGATGCTTATGTAGGTTTTCTGCATCGAGATCGTCCAGGGCGAGCCTCCTTGGCACTGGATGTGATGGAAGAGCTTCGAGGAGTATATGCCGACCGTTTTGTCCTTACATTGATTAACAAAAAATTGATTCATGGGAAAGGATTTTACAAAAAAGAAAACGGGGCTGTGATGATGGACGATGATACGAGGAAAATCGTACTGAAGGCATGGCAAGAACGGAAACAGGAAAAAATGATTCATCCTTATTTGAATGAGAAAATGTCTTGGGGACTGGTGCCCTATTCACAGGCTTTGCTCTTGGCTAGATATATTCGGGGAGATTTGGACGAGTACCCTCCATTTTTGTGGAAGTAGGTGTGAACACTTGCTCATTTTGATCACGTATGATGTAAGCACAGTAGACAGAGAAGGTAGAAAAAGACTGGCAAAGGTTGCGAAAAAGTGCGTAGATCACGGACAAAGGGTGCAAAATTCTGTGTTTGAATGTATTTTGGACTCGACCCAGTTCCGCAGCTTAAAGTATGAACTCGAAGAATTAATAGACCCAAAAGAAGACAGCTTGCGCTTCTACAACTTAGGAGATAACTACAAAAAGAAAGTAGAGCATATAGGGGCAAAGGAAGCTTATGATATGGAAAGCCCACTGATTTTGTAAGGTGCGAATGTGAAGCTCACATAAAAACCCCGGGTCCTTCGCACCTCGAAATTTGTCGAAAAGCATTAAGAATGCTATCTATGAGAAAAAGTCAATAGTTGACACAAGCCTTTTTGGCATCAGTTTTTGCGACAATGTGTGGAATTGATATCATTAGGGTATGAATTACTGCATTTTCGCTGTCGCACTCTGTATGGAGTGCGTGGATTGAAATAAACGGCTGCCATTTAAGAGCTACATAAGCTGGCCGTCGCACTCTGTATGGAGTGCGTGGATTGAAATTTATGAGGGTGTGGTCTACTACTGCATCACCTGTTGTCGCACTCTGTATGGAGTGCGTGGATTGAAATTCATTGTACGTTACTGTCCGGTCACGCCAAATCGGAGTCGCACTCTGTATGGAGTGCGTGGATTGAAATCTCATAATCTACCGTCAGGATCCCCGTCTGCGCAGCTGGTCGCACTCTGTATGGAGTGCGTGGATTGAAATACCTGGGCCGTAAGCGTGGAATGACTCCCCTTCTGTAGTCGCACTCTGTATGGAGTGCGTGGATTGAAATCGCCATCAATGCAGGCCGTTGTAAATTCGCTGCTGGCGTCGCACTCTGTATGGAGTGCGTGGATTGAAATGTATGAGCGTAAGCATGATTATTCAAATCAATAGTCCGTCGCACTCTGTATGGAGTGCGTGGATTGAAATAGCTTGGAGATGCCTGACCTGCAACTATATGACGTCGCACTCTGTATGGAGTGCGTGGATTGAAATCATTGTAATTCAGGCTGACATTGATACGCCTTCTAGGTCGCACTCTGTATGGAGTGCGTGGATTGAAATCAACATATGTACTTGCCTCTGCAGCGTCATGAATTTTCAAGTCGCACTCTGTATGGAGTGCGTGGATTGAAATCGTACTAAAGAGCAGTTGAACGGTGTGGAGAAGGTAGTCGCACTCTGTATGGAGTGCGTGGATTGAAATTTTAGTCTCTGATGTCGTAGGGTAGTCTCCTTCAGTCGCACTCTGTATGGAGTGCGTGGATTGAAATTACCAAATTACAGCGCGCCCGACAGCGAAGGAGTAATGTCGCACTCTGTATGGAGTGCGTGGATTGAAATCGATTATATGGCAGCCATTGAGACTCAAGACTTCAGTCGCACTCTGTATGGAGTGCGTGGATTGAAATTTCACGCTACGCATTGTCTTCTTTTCTTTCTTGCGTCGCATTCTATATGAGTGCGTGGATTGAACTTTGAACATGAACACGCGTGGTATATCCCCGTCGACGTCGCACTCTGTATAGAGTGAGTGGATTGAATTATAATAAATGGAGGACGTCCTCAAGAAAGAAATAGGCGCACTCCATGTGACAATTGACGATGCGGTAGGATTCACGGTCAGTCGTTACGGCATATGGTTTTGTTTGACTGGAATGCTTTGCATAGTTCTCAGGGTTTCAGCCGCAGAAGGAAGAAAATAAAATCGAAGTGAAACGATGCTTGGTGATATGTACAACTCTCGCAATGAGCGCGATGAGAGGCAATGATGCAGGGGAATGAGGCAAGAATATGAGGGCGTACCGGGGATAAAATGCGGAAGAACCACCGAAGGATGAAAAATCCAGTGCGGTGGTTCTTTTTTTTCACTCGTCTTGTATGTCATCATTATAGGGGGAGGCGATGAAGGATGTTCCAGGATTTCAAGCTCGTCAGTGACCGCCCGGTCTCGATACAAGTAAAAGAATACGTCAATCGTTTAATTATAAAAGGGGCGCTTCAGGCGGATCAGAAGCTACCTTCCACACGAGAAATGAGCGTTCTGCTTAAGGTGAGCCGCAATACAGTCATTGCAGCCTATGAAAGCTTGGAGGATGACGGATTTACGTATGCGATTCCCGGAAAGGGTAGTTATGTGGCCGCCATGGTGAGCCGGTCGGTCGTAGATAACGGAGGATCTGACGACTCTGCCACTTGGGAGATCGACTGGAAGGCAAGAATGAACGAGTATGCTGTATCGGCTGTTGATCTGGATATGATGAAGCAGGGCATTCGTGCCCAAAAAGGAACTATCTCGTTCACAAGCATCGCTCCAGATGAGCAGCTGTTTGATCTGGGGGATGTAAGGCGAGCTTTTATGGATCGGATGGCAATCGAAGGACAGGTGCTGCTCAACTACGGCTATGCCAAGGGCTACAAGCCGCTGATTGATTACCTGATGCATTATATGGAGAACAAGGGTGTCGATATAATTGGCAAGGATATGTTGATTACAGGCGGGTTTACAGAAGGCTTTGACATTGTGCTGTCGGCTTTACGTCCTTCTTCACGCCGCGGAGCAGCAATTTGTGAAAATCCGACCCATCACACAGCGATCAAAAATTTGAAGTTGCAAGGATTTGAGATTACCGGCATTCCGATGGAGTGTGACGGTATTGATGTGGAGCGGCTAGAGGAGGTACTGCAGACCAATAGCTTCGATTTGGCCTATTTGACTCCTTCCTATCACAATCCGACAGGCATCGTCCTGTCGCCGGCAAAGCGCAGCGCTGTTATGAAATTAATGGCGCGCCATCAGATTCCGGTGATCGAGGATGGATTCAATGAGGAGCTGCGCTACTCGGGAGCGCATGTTGCGCCCTTAATAGCGACAGCAGGGCAAGGGAACGGAGTAATCTATATTGGCAGCTTCTCCAAGGTGCTGTTCCCTGGCTTGCGAGTAGGCTGGGTGCTTGGAGACCGAGCACTGATTGACACTCTGGAAAGCATTAAGCGTGCGCGCACCATTCATACCTCAACAATCGATCAATCGATTTTATACCAATATATGCTTAACGGAAATTTCGATAAACATGTAAAAAAAGCACGTACAGAGTATAAGCGCAAATATGAGCTGACAAAGGCATGCTGTGAAGCACATCTTCCTGAGGCGCAGGTGTCTGGCGACGGGGGCTTGCATTTGTTCCTTACCTTCCCGACAGGCGTAAATACACGCCAGCTGCTAGAAGCTTGCACAGAACAGGGCGTCATTTTTACACCGGGAGACAGGTTTTTTATTCAAGAAGGCGAAGGGACGAATACATTGCGGCTTGGGTTTTCACGAGTAACGGATGAAAATATCGAACGGGGTATTCAAATAATCGGCAAACAGACGCGTAAATTTCTTAAGGCATAAGGATTAAGAAAAGAGCTATAGAGACGGAATATTGTTCTGGAGAAGCACCAGCGATCAAAAGAACAATCCGTAACCACATAAAGATTTTGAGAAAAATGAGGTGTCATGATGAAAATTGGCGTTGTTATGGGTGGTATTTCCTCTGAGCGTGAGATTTCTTTGCAGACAGGTCAAGAGATGATCAATCATTTGGATCGCAGCCGTTATGAAGTGGTTCCAATGGTGATCGAGCAGCGAGCGGATTTAATCGCGCAGGTCCAGCAGGCAGGCATTGATATCGCGCTGTTGGCACTGCATGGTCAGTATGGCGAGGACGGCACGGTGCAGGGAGCGCTGGAGACGCTGGGCATTCCCTACACAGGCAGCGGTGTCCTGGCAAGCAGCTTATGCATGAATAAGCAGTTATCCAAGATGCTGTTGAAGGCAGCGGGTGTGCATACGCCTGCAGGCCTTTACTGGCAGGGGATGGACGATTATGATCCGCAGGTGGTGGAGCATTTGGGCTACCCGGTTATTGTGAAGCCGAATACGGGGGGATCCAGCATCGGCATCCAGCTTGTACAAAATGAGAAGGAACTGCTGCCGGCTGTTCAGGGGGCTTGCAGCTTGGATCAAGCGATCTTGATTGAGCCCTATTATGAAGGGACGGAGGTTACCTGCTCCATCGTAGATGGCGAGGTATTGCCGATTATTGGTATTAGCTCCGCTCGTTCAAAGTGGTTCGACTATAAAGCTAAATATGAGGTCGGTGGTGCTAAGGAGGAAGTGATCGAGCTTCCTCTCGTTATTGAGCAGCATGTGCGCGAGGCGGCACTGGCCAGCTACCGGCTGCTGCAATGTAAGGTCTATGCAAGGGTTGATATGATTTTGTGTCAGGATAGGCCTTACGTGCTGGAAGTGAACACATTACCGGGAATGACCGCCAACAGCCTGCTTCCGAAAAGTGCGGCAGCTGCGGGTATAACTTTTACACAGCTGCTGGACCATATTATTGCCAGCTCGCTCCATGAGCGGAAAAAGGAATGGGGGATGGCGTAATATGTTTAGTGAAAAGGGGACAGGGCGGTTTGTATCCTCGCGTGTACGGGATATTCGGCCATCGGGAATTCGCGCTTTTTTTGATCTGAATGCAGCAGGAGGAGATACAATCGCCCTTGGGGTCGGAGAGCCTGATTTCGTTACACCGGAAAAGGTGCGTGAAGCTTGCATTCAGGCATTGCGTGAAGGACAGACGAAATATACTTCGAATGCCGGCTTGATGGAGCTGCGGGAGGAGATCTCTGCTTATTTTTCCGGCAGCTTCGCGCTTTCCTATGATCCTGAGCACGAAATGATCGTGACGGTGGGGAGCAGTGAAGCCGTCGACCTGGCGCTACGAGCAGTGATCGATCCGGGTGACGAGGTGCTGATTCCGGCACCAAGCTATATTGCCTATGAACCCATTACCCATCTGCATGGCGGTAAAATTGTAGAGGTGGCGGCTACGGCAGAGGAGCAATTCAAGCTGACCCCGCAAGCGCTGCAAGCGGCAATTACACCTCATTCAAAGGTTTTAATGATCAATTATCCCTGTAATCCGACTGGAACAGTTATGACGAAGCAGGATTGGCTACCGATTACAGAGCTCATTATCAAGCATAATCTGGTCGTCATTTCGGATGAAGTGTATGCCGAACTGACTTACGGGAGAAAGCATGTCAGTATCGCCTCTTTGCCGGGCATGAAGGAGCGTACGATTGTCATCAGTGGTTTTTCCAAAGCATTTGGCTATGCGTGCGGACCGCATGAGCTGATTGCCGGCATGCTGAAAATCCACCAGTACACAGCCATGTGTGCACCCACCATTGCACAGATTGCCGCGCTGGAATCATTGCGCCATGGCTTGGTTGCCAAGGATGAGATGATGGCGAGCTACAATGACCGCCGCAAGCTGTTTGTGGCCGGCTTGAATGCAATCGGGCTTGCTTGTCATGAGCCTGAGGGGGCTTTTTATGCCGCCTTCCCTTCAATTACTTCTACTGGCATGTCATCTGAGCAGTTTGCACTTCGTATGCTGAAGGAAGCGAAGGTGGCGGTCGTACCGGGACATGTATTCGGATCAGGCGGAGAGGGCTTTATTCGCTGCTCATATGCAGCCTCGCTCGTCGATTTGGAGAAGGCGCTGGAACGGATGGGAAGGTTTATGAGGGTAATGCAGCCGGTATGATGAACAGGGTTAATAACTCAACTTTTGCTGAACGTTTTCATAAAATATTTTACAAATACCTTTATGATTTTCGAAAACATATTCGAAAACATAAAGGTATTTTTCTGATCAATGTAGTGGATATTTTCGGATGTATTTACCCAAAGCCCGAACGTTCAGCTTTGGAGTTAACTGGTGGAACCCTGCTTTTAAATGCGCTATCGATGAATTAAATATATTCAAATATACGCTTCCTCCTTCACAGGTGGCAGAACTGGCTGAGGTGAAATAAGTCCAGGCAGGTATTTGTTGCTAAGCCAAAAAGCGAGTCTGTTCAGGTGCGAATGTGAAGCTCACATGAATTCTCCGAGAGATTCGCACCTCAGATTTTGTTGAATTATATCGAATGTGAACAAGTTTTAAACGATCGCAAGAGGATGAGGTAATATTAGATGCGTTTTTGCCAAAATAACGCTAGAATGTTATTTAAATAGGGGGCATTTGACCCATTTTCGCTTCGCACTCTATATGAGTGCGTGGATTGAAATAACGATCGAGCCGACCTCGTAGTGTATAATCGGAATGTCGCACTCTATATGAGTGCGTGGATTGAAATACACGTAAAGGCGAAGCGGCTGCGGCGGCTACGAGTCGCACTCTATATGAGTGCGTGGATTGAAATTTATTATATCCCGCACATGGCGCTTGTATACCAGGTCGCACTCTATATGAGTGCGTGGATTGAAATCTTGAAGTCTTCCAAGATAGCAAGGTCACGTATAGGCGTCGCACTCTATATGAGTGCGTGGATTGAAATAGTAAAGACTGGTATTATCTTATTTCTACCAGCCGCACGTCGCACTCTATATGAGTGCGTGGATTGAAATCCTGAAAACGAAGTGCCTATGACCATCTTTTGCAGTCGCACTCTATATGAGTGCGTGGATTGAAATTTTTTAGATATGTGGGACCCTAAAAAGAATTATCAGTCGCACTCTATATGAGTGCGTGGATTGAAATATTCGGTAGTTCAGGATCGGTCCGAGAATATGATCGTCGCACTCTACATGAGTGCGTGGATTGCGAATTTGTTGGCTGGTAAAAGGTTTGGTTTAGAACAAG
>RCUE01000245.1_pt1 | contig 17673 bp, 11 predicted proteins | sample 2166111 | NCBI WGS metagenome assembly RCUE01 (sample SAMN09930795, study PRJNA488358) | compost metagenome | feature: garden; material: soil; isolation source: compost soil in phenylacetonitrile-enriched culture | place: Germany: Experimental Botanical Garden Goettingen | collected 2016-01-27 | reverse complement strand
ATGCCATCCCATCTACAATACTGTAAGTAAAGGGCATCATCACCATGATCAGAAATGCAGGAAACGCTTCAGTAAAATCACTGAAATCCATCTCTCGCACATTTTGCACCATTAGCCCCCCAATGATGATCAACACGGGTGCAATGGCACTATCAGGAATATAAGCCAACAGTGGAATAAAGAAAAACGTCGCCCCGAATAAAATAGCAGTTACCAGCGGTGTCATTCCCGAGCGTCCCCCTGCTGCAATACCAGCCGTCGATTCCGCAGCGGCTACCGCCGGACTGCTGCCCAAAATACCGGCAAAGATATTGGTTACAGCCAACACACGCAAGCTGTTTTTAAATAAATCCGGTCTACCAATCATGTTGGTTTGTGCAGTAATCATACCAATATTCTCGAATAGCACAATGAGTAGGAGCAAAAAGACAGCGATCCAGAAAGCTACCGAGACAATGCCTGAAAAGGAAAGCTCTCCAAACAATTGCCCATACTGTCGCACCGTTTCAGAGGTTCGTACCGTGCTTGTAGGCTCTACAGCTCCCAGTATATAAGCAAGCCCAGTTCCCGCCAAAATACTAATTAGTAAACCTCCCTGAACGTTACGCACAAACAATACAATAGCGAGCAGCAACGTTACACAAGCCGTAATTACCTTGGGATCATTAAAATGGCCAATAGCCACAAAAGTCGTCTGATGAGCAATCACGATGCCGCTTTTTTGCAATCCGATAAAGGTTAAAAACAAACCAATGCCTACCGTAATTCCGTGCTGCAAATTATGGGGAATCGCTTGGCTAATCAGCTTGTACAATGATGTAAAGGCCACAATGGCGAATATCACCCCTGTGACGGCAACTACCATCAACGCTTCCTGCCAGCTCAGCTTCATGGAATGTACCAGCGTATAAGTGAAAAAGGCATTAATCCCCATCCCTGGTACAACGACCATTGGAGATTTCCCACCAAAAGCCATCAGTAGACAGCCGATCATCGATGTCAGCAGTGTCCCGAGCATCGCCCCTTGGAGGGGAATCCCGGCATCTGACAAAATAGTCGCATTAACCATAACAATGTATACCACGGAAAAATAAGAAATGACCCCAGCGGCTAATTCCTTTTTCCAATGATGCTCGGGCTTGTAACCGAGACTTCTGGACCATAGTCCATCCTTCATACCAAAACCCTCCAGCAAGTTGTTCAATCTGTTTACAGTAAGCTGCACTTTTTCAAAACAAAAAAGAGCTGTAGCAACTGTGACACAAAGGATGTGATGCACAGAACTACAGGTCTTAAAGTGAATACATACTGCTGTAAATCTACGAATGCACTGCCATGCTATTTTTACAACTTACACACCAGCGTGTTCTAATAAATCCTTCACGGCTACACTAACCATGATCAGTCCTGCTACCGGAGGTACAAATGCATTGCTTGCAGGCGGCTGCTTCGCTTTCCGGATTTCAGGTGCGTTGGCAGGTACAATTTTTTTTGTAATTTCTTCACGTGGCTTCTTTGGTTCCTCATCGGAGAATACAACCTTGACGCCTTTGGTAATGCCTTCCTTACGCAACTTGGTGCGGATGACACGGGCAATCGGGTCCATTCTGGTTTGGGAAATATCCGCTACTTGAAAACGACTTGGATCCATTTTATTCGCAGCGCCCATACTGGAGATCAGCGGAATCCCCCGTTTCAGGCATTCCTTAATCAAATGAATTTTGTAAATAATCGTATCTGAAGCATCCAGCACATAATCCAGTTCGTACTTAAATAACTCCTCATACGTTTCTTCCGTATAAAACATGTTCAGTGCAATCGCTTCACATTCAGGATTAATCAGCTTCACACGCTCTACCATCAGATCAGCCTTTTTTTGACCTACCGTCGTTGTCAACGCATGAATCTGGCGATTAATATTGGTGATATCTACAACATCTTTATCAATCAAAATGATACGTCCAACACCTGTGCGCGCCAGTGCTTCCACTGCAATCGAACCGACACCGCCGATACCCAGCACGGCCACCGTGCTATTTTTCATAACCTCAAGACCTTCAGTTCCGATAGCCAGTTCCGTTCGTGAAAATTGATGCAACAATATGGTATATCCTCCCTCACTGATTTAAACTCTATACTTGAACTCCAGCATACAAACCACGAACCCATTATCCATAAAAGGGTAACGGGTTCACGGCATTCTATAATCTATCCACAGTGCACTTGCAAAGACAAACGTTCATCTTAAGCTTTAGGAGTAACAGGTTTCGGGGCAAGACGGATGTGAAGCTGTTCCAATTGAGCTTGATCCACTTCGCTTGGTGCATCCATAAGCAGGTCTGTCGCGCTGGCTGTTTTCGGGAATGCAATGGTTTCACGCAGGTTTGTACGACCTGCAAGCAGCATCACAAGACGGTCAAAACCGAAGGCAATACCACCATGTGGAGGCGTACCATATTCAAATGCATCCAGCAGGTAACCGAATTTATCCTTCACTTCCTCAGGCGGCAGGTTGAGCGCTTTGAACATTTTCTCCTGAACTTCACGCTTGAAAATACGCATCGAGCCACCACCCACTTCGTAGCCGTTCAGCACGATATCGTAGGCCTGAGCACGAACTTGACCTGGATCTGTGTCCAAGAGGGCCAGGTCTTCTTCCTTCGGACGAGTGAACGGATGGTGCTCCGCTACATAACGTTTTTGTTCTTCATCATAGCCCAGAAGCGGGAAGTCTACGACCCAGGCAAATTTGAATTTGTTATCGTCGATGAGGCCCAAATGACGGCCAATTTTCAGACGAAGTGCGCCCAATACATCAGCAACTACTTTTTTATTATCCGCAGAGAAGAGTAACAGATCGCCTTCTTCAGCTCCCGTACGCTCTTTCAAGGCTTCGATTTCTTCCGGTGTGAAGAATTTAACGATAGGCCCCTTGAATTCGCCTTCTTTCACTTGGATCCAAGCCAAGCCCTTTGCTCCATAACGTGCTGCAAAAGGACCCAGGTCATCAATGTCCTTACGGCTCCACGTGCCACATCCTTTGGCATTGAGAACTTTAACTTCCCCGCCCTTTTCAATTACGGAAGCAAATACTTTCACACCACTGGTTGCCACGATATCATTGACATTAATCAACTCCAGACCAAAACGTAGGTCAGGCTTGTCTGAACCGTATTTATCCATCGCTTCTGCATGTGTAATTCGTTGGAACGGTGTTTCCAGTTCTACTCCAACGGTTTCTTTGAACAATTTCACCATAAGACGCTCCATCATAGGCAGCAAATCATCCTGTTGCATGAAGGAGGTCTCAATGTCGACCTGCGTAAATTCAGGCTGACGGTCAGCACGCAAATCTTCATCACGGAAACAACGTGCAATTTGGTAGTAGCGCTCCACGCCACCAACCATCAGCAATTGCTTGTACAGTTGTGGAGATTGCGGCAAGGCGAAAAACTCACCTTCATGTACCCGGCTAGGTACCAGATAATCACGGGCGCCCTCTGGGGAACTTTTTGTCAAAATCGGTGTTTCCACCTCAATGAAATCCTCACCGTCCAGGAAATCACGGAATACTTTTGCTGCTTTGGAACGCAGCTTCAAGGTCTGATGCATTTCCGGACGACGCAAGTCCAGATAACGGTATTTCAAACGCAGTGACTCGTCTACTTCCACGCCATCTTCAATGAAGAACGGAGGTGTTTTGGATGCATTCAATACTTCGATTTCAGTGACACGCACTTCAATTTCACCTGTAGGCAGGTTCGGGTTAATCGTTTCTGCATCCCGTTTGACAATGGTACCAGTAACCTCAAGCACATACTCACTACGAACACGGTCCGCAATTTGCAGTGCGTCACCGGAATATGCCGGATTAAATACGATTTGTACAATTCCGCTACGGTCACGCAGGTCTATAAAAAGTACGCCCCCCAAATCACGACGGGTTTGTACCCAACCGTTCAATGTAACTGTTTCTCCGATATGCGCATGAGTCAATGCGCCGCATTGATGACTCCTTTTCATAATACACACTCCTGTTTATGTTTAGTAGTTAATGCTATATGACAGCCAGAGGGAGACTCCCCCTGACTGATGTTACACATCTTCTTTATCCTAGTTCTTCCACCAGCTGATCCAGCTTAACAGTGCGCTGCTCGCCCGTTTCCATGTTTTTCAGTGCAATTTCACCTTGAACCAGCTCATCTTCACCCAGAATCGCAGTATACCTTGCTTTAAAGCGATCGGCTGATTTCATCTGCGCCTTCATTTTACGACCCAGATAATCTCGTTCTGCGGAAAATCCAGCTTGACGCAATTTGAATAGTTGTTTGGTTACTTCCGTTTCTGCCGCCTCACCCAACGCCACCATATAGATATCTAACGGCTTGGATTCGTTCAGTTTGACACCTTGATGCTCCAAAATCAGCTGGATTCGCTCCAGTCCAATACCAAAACCAATCCCTGGCTGATCCGGTCCGCCCAGATCTCCAACCAATCCGTTGTAGCGGCCGCCTCCACCGATCGTGTCTATGGCACCAATTCCTTCAGCTTTGAATTCGAACGCTGTCAACGTATAATAATCCAACCCCCGTACCAAGCGCGGGTTAACTGTATATTCCACACCCATGGCATCCAAATTTTGCTTCACTTTCTCAAAATGTGTGCGAGATTCCTCGTCCAAGCTATCCAAAATCGAAGGTGCACCTCCAAATTTGTCCTGGTCATCTTTGCTATCCAGCACTCGCAGCGGATTACGCTCAATGCGTGCTTGGCTCTCCTTGGTCAACGTATCCTTAATTGGCATCAAGAAGTCCACCAGATGCTGCCGATAAGCTGCGCGACTGGCTGCATTACCGACGGAGTTAATCTCCACCTGTACTCCTTTCAGACCCAGTTCACGGCAGAATTGATACCCGAAAGCAATAACTTCTGCATCCAGTGCCGGATCGACCGCCCCAAATGCCTCAATTCCAAATTGGTGAAACTGGCGCTGACGCCCAGCCTGTGGACGCTCATAACGGAACATCGGACCGATATAATACAGCTTAGTTACATCCGGCTCCCCGTATAGTTTGTTCTCCACATAGGAGCGGACAACCCCTGCTGTTCCTTCCGGACGCAAAGTCATGCTGCGCTTCCCTTTATCCTCAAAAGTATACATTTCCTTTTCCACTACATCCGTCGTTTCACCCACACCTCGAACGAACAAATTCGTTTGTTCGAACATTGGTGTACGAATCTCTCGATAATTAAAGCGGCGGCTAATCTCACGGGCTTTTTCCTCGACCACTTGCCATTTTTCTACACTGCCCGGCAGCAAATCCTGTGTTCCCGTCGGTTTTTGAAAGGCCATTAACGTATCCCCCCATCGTTGTATTTCATATTGTGCTCTTTCTTCTTGCTCCACTTTCAATATAAAACAAAAAATCCCTCGTCCTGTTAACATTAACAGGGACGAGGGATTGTCGTTTACAAATCACCCGTGGTACCACCCACATTCCGGAGTTTACCCAGACAACCAGCATAAGAATCACTCATTGCCCGTCAGCAATATACTGACTCCGCTCATACGTATAACGCCCGTAACGCGCAGTACGGCTATTATGCAGGACCATCCACTGTCGGCACAATTACAATGTACTTTCAGTAGGGTTTCCTCAATTGTTCGCCGCCTGTTCTCGGGGAGGTCATTCATCCGTTCATCAAGGGAATTTTTACAGCCTGGAAATTCCTCTCTGCGCTTGTGGGTTCGGAGTACTTGGTCCCGTCATCAAATCATTTTTCATTATTTTATGATTTTAATGAACCGCTTCGACAAAGTCAAGACATTCTATAGCTTCTCTGCAACTTTGTATCATTGTCACACATGGACACGAAGAGTTTCCGATGTTCGCCAGGTAGGCAGACACCTCACAAAATACAAAAAAACAGCCTGACTTAAAAAGCCTAAACTGCTTTTAGTGATGTAATGTATCCCTGGTTTTTCCTAACAGTCTGTGTTTGGGAACTATCGCATGCTTTGACGAAGGATGGGAGAATTTACGTATCTTCATATTTCAATTTTATGTTTTCCATTTATTTAATTCAGATTACAACTCGTTTCTTTAATATAATGAAATTGGATTTCAGCGATTGTTTATAGTGGAAGGCCAGTCTCCAAGAGATTTAATGCTTCAGATAATAATTCAGAAAAATTTTCAGTTGGATTTTCCGCATAATGCAACATAACAGATATGTTAACACCTATGACGGCGCCTGCAAAAGTTCGAATCTGCAAGTCTCCAGGATCTCGTCCCACCCGTTTGGAAACCATCTCAGCAATCATATGCATTGTATCAGTCAAATTATTCAAGGTTGCAGCCCGGAGTTCCGGTACTGACATCACGAGTTGGTTACGCTCACGTGTAGTAGACATTTCGTCGCCGGACATGTCAGACATGGTTGCTAACATAGCATTACGCACAGCTTGAAGTGGAGTTAAATGAGCTGGCTGTTCTTCAAATGCAGATATAAGCAGGGGATCATAGTTATCTGTAACAATCACATCCTCCTTGCTCGAAAAATAGCGAAAAAAGGTGCTTGGTGAAATCTCCGCTGCTTCTGCAATCTGTTCCACAGTAGTTTCGTTATATCCCAGTTCGCTGAATAGGCGTAACGCATGCATTTGAATCGATGCAATGGTTTTTGCTTTTTTTCGCTCCCTCAGCCCAAGATTTTGCTGGTGTTCAAGTGACATTTGTTTCACTCCTCAATAGATTGCTCATTCAAGTTTCACTCCTCATCGAGCAATTTGCTTCAGCATATATTTTTGACCACATGCACACTATTGCCCGATTTTGCGTTTACACTCAGTTTATCATGATCCTTTGTACTTCACGATACCCAGGATTGTATTATTCCTGACTGTAAAGCAATACATCAAAACTTGAAACCACTCCAATTTCAGCTTTTATAGGCGAATATGCGGCGTACAGAAGCTGATAGGTTGAATCAGGTTGGTTCTATTGAGAAATTCAAAAAATTTATCTCCTCACCTCGTTAGTACAATTCCCTGCCCACCATCAACAATAACCCTGTCGCCGGTTTTCATTCTTGTAGTAGCATTTCCACATCCTACAACAGCTGGAATGCCTAGCTCTCTGGCTACAATTGCAGCATGAGAGAGTGGTGCTCCTATATCTGTTACAATCGCAGCTGCTTTTGGAAAAAGTGGAGTCCAGCCTACATTCGTTGTCGAGGTCACCAGTATTTCACCAGGAAGGAGCTGGTGTCCATCCTCAGGATTCCTCAGTACACGTACAGCCCCCTCAATTCTACCTGCCGCTCCAGCAACTCCTTCAATGATTTCAGAATGGATAGAGCTATCTAATGGTATATATGGATCATAATAATCTACTCTGCGATTGGGATCCTCCATCCATTGTAAAGGTTCAAATCGCCCACGTATAATCGAGGGGAACGCAGGCAGTTGCTTATATTTTAAATAGTTCACTTTTCTGGTCGAGATTCTCTCCTCAATAACACTTCCTCCTGCAAGCCAGCCCAATATCTCATCCACATATAAAAAAAATACATCTTCTCCTATGCCAATCAACTCGCCTGCTTTCAGCGCGAAAGAGCGATTTAATCTGAAGACACGCGTCCATTCCGAACGAACAGCTTCCCTTAAATGCGGTCCTTCAGAAATTTTTGCTATGACACGTTTCAACTTATTTATCTTGTATGGAAAACGCTGCTCCAATCTTCTCCAAACCACTTCATTTTGTTCACGTTGTTTATACAATAAATCGTCAACATTTATTCCAGATTTCTTTGTTTCTTGGATTTGCTTTTCCAGCCAACTGGGTTCTTCTCTTGGATCAGGTATCGATAGCTCAAACTCATGTGGGCCTCGATGACCATATTCCAATAGATAATCCTCCTGACTCATTTCACCTTTCACGACTGAAGATATACCAACAACAGGTCCCAAGCTGGCCAAACCTGTACTTCCGCTCAGATTAGATAGAAGTACACTAGCATCATCACGTCCAAGCCATTTCTCCAACTTTTCCTTCAATCGAACAAAATTTTGCATCTTGCTACTAGGTCCTTCCAGTGCAATCCACATCGCTTCAATATTTTTAGGCCAAAGCTGCTCACGCCATAATGTAATCAATTCTTCCTTGGACTGGACATTGCCAATTAACTCTTCCGTTTGAGTGCACCAGGCCGCTGTTTCTTTTATGTGCTGTGGTAATAATTTCATCGCTTTTCGGGTCTGTTTAAAAGCATACAGCATCTTGGGGAGCATTATTTTAATGAGCTCTTTCCTAGAAAACGGATATATAGGAATTTGGATTTCATCTGGAATTCCCCCAAAAACATTGCTCATTTTTTTTAATATTGACTTTTTATTCCACCCAAATGCAAAAAAAACGGACAATGGTACACTCACATTGGAGTATACTCTTCCACAGATATTACCAGACATTAAATAATGACCAGGAATCACATTATGTTCTTCGTCCAAAGCACGAATAATAGACCAGCTTAAGGGAGTAACAACATCTGAAATGGATTCACCTACATTAGTATTCGTCCAAAGAAAATCACCTGATAAAGAATCATTCCATTCAAATGTATCCATATTTCCAGGGCTTAAAGTAGTAACAGGTCGTGCTTGTAAAAAAAAGAGTTGGCCATTGGCAATGGCCCATTCAATATCCTGTGGTTCTCCCATCGCTTTTTCCAGACGGGAAGCATACCAATATAGCTTTTTGATATAAGGAAGTAATTCTTTTGGCCCTTTATATCGACCTGAGGGTTTAAATAAGGAGAAAACACGAGCATTTCCTTTACCAGATACCAGTTGCTCCCCTAACCCGAACACAAAATTTCCAGACATTACTGAACGATTGCCCGTAATAGGGTCTGCTGTAAAAAGAACACCCGAGATTTCAGAAGGAACCATGATTTGGACTACAATCGCCATTTGGTGTGCTTCTTCAAAACCCTTAACTGCACTGTATGCCCGCACCCTCTCACTGTATTGAGAATGGTGAACCACATACAAGGCTTTCAGAACGTCCTCGTTTGTTTGTACTTCTAAGACACTTTCAAACTCTCCTGCAAAAGAAGCTAAGGCTGAATCCTCGCTCAAGGCTGAAGACCTTACTGCAAATGAGACATTAGGGTAATCCTTACGAAGCTTTTCCAAATACCTGATCATTTCTTTCCATGTCTTTTCCTTAAGTTTTTCCCCTTGAAAGGCCTGTGGAAAAACAATAAAACCATTAGGAATCGGATAACCAGCTTGAAGCATCCTAGCAAGCATCCCTCCTTTGCCTCCGGTCCATTTCCGCAGCTCAGGAGTTATCTCTGCAAACCATTCTATTTCATTACCCATTTTGACACTTCCTAACTTTTTCAGTTGTAATATTTCGGTCCCGTAATTGGAAATGGGTATATTTATTGTTTATATTTTTATTATTTCGGGACTTAGTATCTTTTTACACTTTATACAAAAAGACAGTCAGTGTCAAATTAAATAATCTTCCACTTTTTTTGTATCCTGTATCGTTAGCCTCATAGCAACTTACTGTACAAATAAGTCCTAAAAAAGAAAATAGCCTGCGGAAACGGTCCGCAGGCTCAAAAAGATATATCAAAAGGGGGTCATGCTGTTATTATAAACTGCTAATATTAAGGAATGATGTTTCGAATATTACAATTGTATTACAGTCACTCTTTTGTAGCTAAATTCTCAAGTATCGACAATCTTGTGCCGTGCTCTCAACTTTAATCCAACTGCGATACATATCCACGATTGGAACGCAGCTTATAAATGACCTCATCATAATCGGCATCATTCACCTTTGCAGATAATACATACCGTAATTCATCTTGATCACCGTTAATATACACATCTGTTGCACGGAGCAACCCTCCGTCATGATTCGTTGTTCCGCTCCGATCTTCATCCAGATCCCTTTGGGCTGAGCCAGAGTTAATCTGGCCATCCTTCGCATCTGGTAAAATATTCTCGCCATAAGCACCCGCCGCAGGGATTGCCGCACCCGCTGAGCCTCCTGTGCTCACAGAGCCAGTATTGTTATAAGGGACCAACGGAATTAAAACCCTCGTCTCCCGACCGAGCGTCTCATCCAGAGCACCTACTTCCAAATGTTCAGTTCTATAAGCCTGAAGCGAAGCTCTAGCGCCCTCAGCTTCATCTTCTGTGCGAAAATAAGCCTGAATCTGTTTAGCCATATCAAATCCTCCTCGTTAGGGAATTGTACTGGCATAAATCTAGGAAGCATTCACGGAAATTACAATGCCTTTAACAACTCACGCACAAAAGCGGGCTCATCCTTAGGGGTCCGAGACGTAATAAAGTTACCGTCCACAACCGCCTCTCGATCCTCAAAATAAGCACCCGCATTAATCAAGTCATCTTTCAATGGAGGATAAGCTGTAATCGTCCGGCCTTGTAACAAATCGGCACTCGCCAAAATTTGTGGCCCGTGACAGATAGCGCCAATCGTTTTTTTGGACTCATTAATTTCAGTTACAAATTTCAGAACATTTGCATCCAAACGGAGATTTTCCGGAGATGATCCACCAGGAATAACAACTGCATCATAATCACTTGATTTCACATCTGCAATGGCTTTTTCAATAGTATAGCTTGCTTTACCTTGCTTACCGCTCACTTTCTCACCTTGCTTCAGCCCAACAATATCCGCCTCATGTCCAGCCTTTTTTAATTCATCATAAGGTACCTTCATTTCGGAATCTTCAAATTGGTCAGCCAATAAAAATGCAATTTTACTCATGAATGTTCAGATCTCCTTTCCGGTTATCCCTGATACAAGTTTAAAATTAAGCTTATTTTTCTACCACGATTTGTTATTACCCGCTTGATCTGTTTTTATAACAATTCGCAGCGGCGGAAAAGAAAAAGGAGCCTTTCGGCTCCTCCACTAATTCAATGCTACATATTTTATTTTTGGCCACTTTATGCTACTTTCGGGTGGCACCTTATTAACGCTCCATTTAACCCAATGTTACCTGCGCGGCAAAGCGCCGCGTCCTGGCTTGTCTATGGCTGTTGCAACATGCTGTAATAACGTATCAGCATTACGAGTAAGGCTGATTGCCTCCTGCATACTACCGGGAAAAAGCAGCATAGTGCTTCGATGCCCGTCCATTTTTGGGGTTTGACGCATAGCTTCGTCTCTCCTGTCACCCTTAGGCTATCCGCCTGGCTAATCACCAATTGGGATGACATTATGGTCCCTCTGAACAGCTATTTTATTCTACTCAGACCTCGCCGTGAATGTATAGTTACGAACGTTCGGTATCCAAAATCAGTGTGACTGGGCCCCAGTTCGTCAATGAAACATCCATCATAGCCCCAAAAATTCCCGTTTCTACCTTCAGGCCCTTGGCTCGAAGCTGACTGTTGAAGAAATCATACAGCTTCTCCGCTTCCTCAGGTTTGGCCGCCCCCATAAAGTTAGGCCTTCTTCCTTTACGGCAGTCACCATACAACGTAAATTGAGAGACAGACAAAATGGCTCCACCGACATCCAGAACGCTGTCATTCATTTTGCCTTCAGCATCATCAAATATACGTAATCCCGCCGTTTTATCCGCCAAATAAACGGCATCGGCTGCTGTATCTCCCTGACCAATACCAACCAGCAGCATTAATCCGGTTCCAATCTTGCCGACCACCTTTTGATTCACCGTTACCTGAGCGTCTTTACAGCGCTGAATAATGATCTTCATCGCCTATCCGATATCTCCTTTAACCTTCCCTTTTAAAAGCTGCTCACAGCCGTATTATGGCTCTTTTAGCAACCCATGGGTCTTTCTACCCAAGATGTGTTACAAAGGCTATAAACCTATCTGTACGCTTCATAAGGTTATTGCATAATCCGATGCACGGTGTATACATCCTTCACCCGTTTAATCCGTTCGACAACAGAATGCAAATGATCCGTGTTGCGAATGAGAATCGTGATGTGAATCATCGCCATTTTATTTTTATCTGTACGACCTGTAACGGCCGAGAAGCTGGTTTTGTTCTCAGAAATGGCCTGAAGCACTTCATTCAGCAAACCGTTGCGATCATGGCCCGTAATCTCAATATCGACACTGTAATTGACTTCCGCTGCTTCTTCCCACTCTACTTCAATCACACGCGCCTGGTCTTCGCCCGTACCCGAAGGAATATTCGGGCAATCCGTCCGGTGAACGGATACGCCGCGTCCACGTGTTACATAGCCAATGATGTCATCTCCCGGTACGGGATTACAACATCGTGCAAAACGAACGAGTAAATTATCGACGCCTCTGACGCTGACACCGTTGGTCGGTGTTTTTTTCCGTTCGCCCTGCGGCTTGTACTCCTTGACCTCGGTCGTCAATTCGATCAACCGTGCCTCTTCTTGTTCCTTACGCAGCTTCTCTGTCAAACGTGTACAGACCTGCGCTGCGGTTATACCACCAAAACCAATCGCAGACAGCATATCTTCGGAATCGTTAAAAGAGAACTTCTGTGCCACTTCCTGAAGCTTGTCGTCGCTCATCCACACCGATGGCTCGATATCGCGTTTTCTTAGCTCACGTTCCAGATTTTCACGGCCTTTTTCAACATTCTCCTCACGCTTTTCTTTCTTGAACCATTGTTTGATTTTACTGCGCGCGTGAGAGGACTGAGCAATTTTGAGCCAGTCCTGACTAGGTCCATAAGAATGTTTGGACGTCATAATTTCGACAATATCCCCAGTTTTAAGCCGATAATCCAAAGGTACGATTCTTCCATTTACCTTAGAGCCAATCGTTCGATTGCCAACTTCGGTATGAATACGGAAAGCAAAGTCCAGCGGAACGGATCCGGCTGGCAACTCAATGACCTCTCCCTTAGGAGTAAACACAAACACAAGGTCTGAGAAAAAGTCCATTTTGAGCGATTCCACAAATTCCGACGCATCCTTCGCTTCATTTTGCAGCTCCAGGATTTCTCGAAAAAAGGTGATTTTATCCTCAAAGTTAGTGTTGTTTGCTCCGTTGCCTTCTTTATAGGCCCAATGGGCCGCAATCCCGAATTCAGCGGTACGATGCATATCCACTGTGCGAATTTGCACCTCGGTAGGCTCCCCGTTAGGACCTACTACTGTCGTATGAAGGGACTGATACATATTGGCCTTAGGCATAGCGATATAATCCTTAAACCGCCCCGGCATCGGCTTCCACAACGTATGGATAATCCCCAGTGTGGCGTAACAGTCTTTAATGTTATCCACAATAATTCGAATCGCCAGCAAATCATATATTTCATTGAACTGCTTGTTCTTCGTCGTCATTTTTTTAAACACACTGTAAATATGTTTAGGGCGTCCGGACAGATCAGCCTGAATGCCCATCTCTTCCAGCTTTTCTCTGATACGCTGTATGACATTATCAATAAACTGCTCCCGCTCTGCCCGCTTCTTATGCATCAAATTAGCAATGCGATAATACTGCTGAGGATTCAGATAGCGCAGAGCAATATCTTCCATTTCCCACTTAATGGCTGAAATACCCAGTCGGTTTGCAACCGGACAGAAAATCTCTAACGTTTCATAAGCAATCCGACGCTGGCTTTCCTCTGACTGATATTTCAAGGTACGCATGTTGTGCAGACGATCTGCTAACTTAATGACAATGACACGAATGTCCTGCGCCATAGCAATAAACATTTTTCGATAATTTTCGTTCTGTTGTTCTTCCTTGGAACGGAACTGGATACGCTCCAGTTTCGTCAGACCATCGACAAGCATCGCACATGTATCGCCAAAATGCTCGCGAATCTGCGCCAAAGACACCGTCGTATCCTCCACAACGTCATGTAAAAGAGCAGCGATAATGGAGATGGTATCCATCTGCATATTAACGACGATATCAGCAACCGCAAGCGGATGCAGAATATAAGGTTCACCGGACTTACGAGTCTGGCCGGAATGGGCCTGTTCGGCAAAATCATAGGCGTCCCTGATGCGGATAAGATCTGCTTCTCTGGTATAGGCCCCGGCCTTTTTAAGTAATTGCTCTATCCCCATTCTGCTCTATTCCGTGTCCTTTCTATGCAAAATGGAACCCGCCGATCAATGTCGCGCAAAGGTTCCCTTTTAAAAGTGATTTCCTACAATTATGACGGTTAGCACGTCACACGTCAACTATTACAGGTTTGGCATTGTAGCATTATTCTGTCACACATGGATAAGTAAAATGAGGAATGTTGACGAAATGAAACGAATTATATTGAAAAAATTACGAAAAGTAATTAATGTATATAAGAATAATTGAAAGAACTAAGGAGTGAACTGCGTTGCAACGCGAAATTCAAGTTAATGAAAAGCTACCGGCAGGACCTGGGTTCCTGCTCAGCGTACAGCATTTGTTTGCCATGTTTGGCAGCACTGTGCTGGTGCCGAATATTTTCGGCGTCGATCCCGGCATGATTTTGCTAATGAACGGTATTGGCACATTGTTGTACATCTGGATCTGCCGTGGCAAAATTCCCGCCTATCTCGGCTCCAGCTTCGCTTTTATCGCTCCCGTCAGTCTTGTGCTTAAAAACAATCCCGGCGGCAACGGCTATGCTATGGCCCTCGGTGCTTTCATCATTACAGGTATTATTTTCTGCCTCGTCGCACTGGTGATCAAATATGCCGGAACCCGTTGGCTGGACGTCGTATTTCCTCCAGCTGTTATGGGCTCCATCGTAGCCTTAATCGGTCTGGAGCTGGTTCCGGTTGCAGCAGGCATGGCAGGCATTATCAATGCCGATCCTACTAAAGCTTGGACTCCAGATCCCAAAACGATTACTCTTTCGCTCGTTACACTCGGGGTTACTGTTCTGGGTGCGGTGTTGTTTCGCGGGTTTGCCAAAATCATTCATATTCTGATCGGTATCGTAGTGGGCTATGTGCTTGCTTATTTTATGGGCATGGTCAATACACAGGCCATCGCAGACGCTCCTTTTTTCGGACATCCTGCAATTACCACTCCAGTTTTTAATACCTCTGCTATGCTGACGATTCTTCCTGTTGCTCTGGTCGTCATCGTAGAGCATATTGGTCACTTACTTGTGACTAGCAACATTGTCGGGCGTGAGTTGTCCAAAGATCCTGGTCTCCACCGCTCTCTGCTGGGTAACGGTATTTCCACCGTCATTTCGGGTTTTGTCGGTTCTACGCCTAATACGACTTATGGTGAAAATATTGGTGTCATGGCATTAACTAAAGTGTACTCTGTATGGGTTATTGGCGGAGCGGCTATCATTGCCATCCTGCTGTCCTTTTCAGGCACGTTCTCAGCGATTGTTTCTAATATTCCAGCTCCAGTTATGGGTGGCGTATCCTTACTATTATTCGGTGTCATTGCTGCCTCCGGTCTAAGAATCTTCGTTGAGCAAAAGGTTGATTTCGCCAAGCCAACTAACATGCTACTTGCGACCATCGTGCTTGTTGTCGGAATCAGTGGTACTACGCTCACTTGGGGCGCTGTAACCTTGAAAGGTATGGCATTGGCTACAATCATCGGCATCATCCTCAGCTTGTTCTTCAAGCTGATTGACGTGCTCGGCTGGTCCAACGATAAATCGCAGGCACCTTTAACCGAGAAAACACCAGATTGATATCTTTTTTTCAACTTTAAAACGCCGCTCCATGTTAGTTATGGATCAACACGCTCAGGCTGTATAGACAAGCGTGTAAAGATCCATATCTCATGGAGCGACGTTTTTTTATGCACTGCCTTTTTTTCTAAAGATATCACACACGAAAGCGAGATACGACCTGATTAAGCGTATCAGAGACACCTGTAAGTGTCTTGACAGAGCTGTCCATACCTTCCAGATCCTTAAGCTGCCGTTCGGATCGTTCCGAGGCTTGCTCTGTACGTTTAGCTGAAGCTTTCGCAATGTCTGCAAGATATCCAATAGAGGCTGCAACTTCCTCTGAACCTGCCGACATTTCTTCTGAGGCAGATGAAACCTCCTGCACTTCTATCGCCACCTGCTGAATATCTTGATTCATCGCAATAAAACGTTCTTCCACCTCAAGTAAAATAGATACTCCTTCATCCATCTCCAGAGCACCCTGCTGCATTCCTTCCAAAGCTAATTTGGTTTCTTCCTGCATGGATCGGATTCGACTCGTAATTTGTTCCGCAGACTCGCTCACGTTTACAGCCAGCTTGCCGATTTCTGAAGCCACCACAGCGAACCCTCGGCCATGCTCCCCTGCACGTGCGGCTTCAATGGAAGCATTCAGTGATAGCAACTTGGTCTGCCCACTAATTTCCTGAATCATTCCAATTATGCTGCCAATTTGGGCGGACCGCTCATTCAATGAGCTTACTACCCTGCCTGCCTCATCCATAGATATTTTCGCTTTATGCATTCCTTGGTTGACCACGGTCAACCGTTCATTTCCTTGTTGTGCCTTATGTTCAATCTCAGTGGTAGCCTCGGATACATGCTGGATAGATTCAGCAATACGCTGTATGCCAACAGCCATTTCTTCCATCGCAGTCGCACTCTCTGCTGCTGCGACCAATTGAAGCTCGGCTCCTTCCTTCACCTGTGCCAGTTCTCCTGCATTATGCTGCGCATCTTTAGTAGTCCCAGAAATCTCTTGGGAAATTTTTATAGATACGCCTGAGATAACATCTGACTCTTCGCTCAAACGTGATGCCATTCCTCTGGTTGCCGCAATCACCTTATTGATCCCGTCAGCCATTTGGCCAAATTCATCCTTACGTTGTTGTGTTAGTTCAACGCTGTAATCCCCATGAGCCATACGATTGGTTATCTGCATAATTTTTTTAATCTCTTTGATCATACCTGAATTGTTAATTAATAACGCTCCCATAATTAGCAAGATGCCTATAACACTAACAATAAGAAGAAGTTTAAGCATTTCGTTCGCAGAGCGGTTCAAATCGGATTCTGGCAGTAATACGCCGATTTTCCATCCGGTTTGTGGGAGTGTTTCGTACATTATCCGGTAGTCCTCACTATCAATGGGTACGGATAGTTGTCCGGACGTACCACTTTGAATAGATTGTGCTGCTTCCGCATTCATCGTTTTTGTTAACGGCTCGCCTGCTTTTAAGGACGGAAGACCGGATGACAAAATGGCTCCATTCTTATCCATCAAGATCGCACTACCGTTAGCACCAAACTTCATTTTTTCAATAAACGTTTGAATGTTTGTCATATTCAGGTCGCCAGTAATGACACCTAACAGCTTCCCTTCCCTGTCATAAAATGCTTTCCCTGCAGTAATCATATTGACTTTCAGTCTGCTATCGTAAAAAGGCTCCGTAAAATTTATTTCCTTACCACGTTCCACGGCTTCTGTATACCATGGCTGTGTTAAGTAGTCATATTGTGGATCATCATATTCAATCGTTTGCTTCACTAGCTGGCCATCTCTATGCACATATATGGAACGGTAAGTCACTCCCGGATCATACGCACCTTTAGCAAAATAAATGCCCAACCCGTATGACATATCATTTAAAGCCAACTCTTGTTCAAAAAAACGTCCATAACCCTCAATGTTCATTCCTGCTCCCAGTTGTTCCGCACTCTTAGTCAGCATCGAAACAAGTAAAGCATGACGATCTACGTTA
>RCUE01000244.1_pt1 | contig 17996 bp, 27 predicted proteins | sample 2166111 | NCBI WGS metagenome assembly RCUE01 (sample SAMN09930795, study PRJNA488358) | compost metagenome | feature: garden; material: soil; isolation source: compost soil in phenylacetonitrile-enriched culture | place: Germany: Experimental Botanical Garden Goettingen | collected 2016-01-27 | reverse complement strand
ACCTTGATGAACGTGAGAAAAGTGATCTATCTCGTATTTTGTGGAAGGTTCAGGAACTGCGGCTTCTGGACGGTAAGCCTCCACTTAATACGTATCTGGTAGTAAACACCGACGAAACATATGCGGCTGATATAGTCCGCATCATGCAGGCTAATAACCATTGGGGACCAGTGATTGACCCTAATCAGGCGGAGTTGAAGTATGACGGAGATATGCTTATTCTACCGGAGACGGAGGAGGCGATTAAATGAAGCACTCTCAAAATGAAATTGAACGTCCAGAAGTAACGCAGCGGATCATAGAATTACTAGACAAGCAAAACGAGAAAGGTCTAAAGAAGTATGGAACCACCATAGACCAGGTATCAGATATGTCCTATGACTGGAGGCTTATGGCGCTGGAGGAGGCAACTGATTTGATTCAGTACCTCCAGAAAGAGGTTATGCGACTCGAAAGACTTCTTAATCCGATCTAGGCTAAAATAAAAGGAGCATAGAGGGTTCTTAATTAATCCTCTTGCTCCTCAGTAATAAACAAATCTTCAATGGTAACATCTAGCGCTTTAGCGATAGCAAATAAATGCCAGGCTTCATGGCGACTATTTTTATCAAATCTACTAATTGAACCTTGTGGAATTCCAGTCATTTCAGACAATTCCATTTGAATGATACCTTTCTTTTTTAACAAAGGCGTCAAATTCGGTTTCACTTTAAGCAATGCAATTCACCTCTCAGTCGAATTATACGATACCGAATATTTATTAGCAACATGCATTGACTCTATATTCGATATCGTATATTATTAGGTCAAGAACCACAATTCGATATACGATATGGAATAAATTATTCAAGTCCACAGCATTGCGGAGATTCTCAGGTGAGATTGATACAAGCCAAATGATCAACTCAGGAAACTTTTCCTACGCTCTACATTGTATCCGAACGAGCAACATTGTACTGGAACCAAAAAACATATAGGAGGGGTGGATATGACGGAGCAAGAAGCGGATGAATTCACCACAGCATTATCCGAACGTTATGTGGAGATACAAAAATATAATTCTCATAACAACGAATTATTGAACACTTGGAATGATGCCATTGATACCTTACCACCTGACATAAAGCATAATTTTGTAGAAAAATATAATCGCCTTACAAGGGAGAATAGTTCGTGAAAATGCTCGACTTGAACAAGCTTGATGAAGAGCCGATCGAAGTGCAGCAGGCCGTGGCCTTCTATGCATCTCACACAATAAGTGAAGTGCTCGTAACAACGGAAGAAAGATATAAATACTATTCCGTTTTAGAGGAAGCAGGACTGCTTGAACCTCTAAAATCCGTAGTGGAGCCGTAGTGGTTTAGGCTCAAAATATAAGCATAAGCAAAGGGATTACGAATCAATCTTGTTGGAAAGGTGGCGAGGGAGAATGTCTCATCAAACATTCTGGAAACCGGAGAAAAAAGTTAAAGAGAAAAAGTCGTTTAGCAGCCTTGGACAGCGAAAGAAAAGCAAAAAACCGATTCCAGATTGGAAGAAAGACATCTTTGCTCACCACCAGTCACGTCCATCCCGGGCTGATCGAGCCGAGTTTCCGCCAGAGGTTGTTAAGGAACTGATTGAGGAAACGGATGGGTTATGCCAGTGCAACTGCGGACGAAATGCAACACAAACTCACCACGTAATGCCGAGAGGTCGGAGCGGACGTGGTGTTAAGACCAATGCCATGCGTGTCTGCGATGCCTGTCATGATCGTATCCAGACAAACGAGGAAGAGCTTCAAGGATGGATATCAACATACTCTCTGATTCATGGTCCTAGATTTTGGTTTGACGAGCAAGATTGGGAAGAGTTCAACCGCAAGCAGGCGGCTATGGAGCGCATAGAAGCTGAGAAGAAGGAACGTTTGGAGTCTATAAAGCCGATCGTGGAGTTAATAGCTTCAGCGGCGGGGCGCTCCTTGAAAGTAAAAGAGATTCGATTGTTAGAGGCAATGGACGCTAAACAGATGAGCGTATTTACCACCATGATATCCGATGCCTTGAACAATTTCAGTAAACCATCTCCATCTTATGGCTATGGAGAACGTTTCGAGGATTAAATATAGCCCCCCCAAGGGCAGAGAGGACAAACACATGAAAATTCAAATCGAAGGAAGTTTATATCTGGAGTCGGATGGCATGCAGTTTATTTTAAAACAGTACAACGGGAAAATGTCCGTGGCTAAAGATACCGGGAAAGAGACTGAGCAATATAAGACGCATGGATATTTTTCAACTGTAAAGGGCGCTTTAGAAAAGGTCGTGAAAATGAAGGTCATGGACAGTACAGCTACAACGCTTGGTGAGCTTTTAAAGGAGCTTGAAGGCATTCGCCAATACATTGAGTCCAAGGTGACCATTTGAAGCTCGTATAAGGCGCACATTAAGCCCCATATGGGATAAGAAGGAGGCTTAGCCCTCCATAAGGGGGAGAGACACATATGCGTAAATTAAGCTTGTTCTCTGGGATCGGTGGAATTGATTTGGCAGCTCATTGGGCAGGCATGGAAACGGTAGCATTTTGCGAGCGTGAGCCGTTTCCGCAGGCTGTGCTACGTAAGCATTGGCCCAACGTCCCCATATATGACGATGTATGTACGCTGACAGCAGATAGATTAAGGGAGGATGGAATACTTGGAGACAATCGAACAATTGACATTATTTCCGCTGGATACCCCTGCCAACCCTTTTCCAATGCCGGGAAACGAAGAGGCGAGGAAGATGACCGTCACCTCTGGCCAGAAGTTGCTAGATTACTATCGGAAATCCGGCCACGTTGGTTCCTTGGTGAAAATGTTGTTGGGCACATCACATTGGGGCTCGACATTGTGCTTAATGACTTGGAAAAGTGTGGATACACCACACAAACATTTATTATTCCGTCTGCAGCCGTCAATGCCCCGCATCGCAGAGATAGAATCTTCATTGTGGCCCACACCGACTGCGAGCGACCACAAAGGGGCGAGACGTCCAGAGACGTTTGCCAAGACGGGACGCAACCCTCTGACAAACAGTTTGCCAGACGCGATAATGCATACAGACAGGGGCCAGATAAATCCCAACTGGGTGGAATGCTTGATGGGCTTTCCTCCAGACTGGACCAACATAGATGGCCCGCAGCGTTAGGACAGGATCAGTACGATTGGGAGCCGCCACGGGTAACCACCGGTATTAAAGACCGTGTGGGCCGGCTTAAGGCGCTCGGGAATGCAGTTAATCCACATCAGGTTTACCTAGTGTTGGCAGCTATAAAAGCCATAAATGACAATCTGTGAGGGGGATACACCCCCTACTACCTATAAAGGAGAGATAACGGTGACTCATGATCTAAAAATATTGCCTGAATATTTTCACGCTGTATGTACTGGAGATAAGCCGTTCGAGGTTCGGCAGAATGACCGTCCTTACCAATGCGGTGATCTGCTCAAGCTAAATGAGTGGACACCGGATGCTGGATACACTGGCAACAGCACACATGTAGAGGTTACTTACATCCTGTCTGACCCGGCCTATGTAAAAGATGGCTTTGTAATAATGGGCTTGAATATTGCCCCTTAATTCATACCAAAGGAGAGATATACATGGGCATCAATTATACAGCGAAACAATTGGATATGATCGAACAAGCTATTGAACTTATGGAAAGGTTGGAAGCGGATATTAACGATGAATCAACTAAAGAAAGCGAAAACGCAAACGGCGTATGGTGCCAATTGGATAACATGAGAAACGGCATTGATAACTATTAATTGTGAGGCATAACAGCCTCTTACCCTACCCAATCAAATTAAAAGGAGAGATATACATGATCAAATGGATTGAATTTACCGTGAAAAAGCCAGAGGAGGAAGGGAAGTACCTTGTGTCTGATGGTAACTACGTAGATGTAGGTGATTATCTGCTGCACTATAACGGCGATGTTGAGGATTACGAATGTAAATGGCACACGCCAAACATCGGCTTGGAACACGATACGATAACTCATTGGGCATTTATAAATCTACCGGGAGAGGCTTAACAGCCTCTTACCCTATACCCCTATATAAGGAGCGATAAGCAGTCATGAATGAACAATATTTCAAAGCTGAAAAAGGCAACAAAGTGGTAGCAGTATTTAAACACCACGATCCAGATGTGCTGGCTATACAGAAGCTTTATTTTACCCGTGAAGGTTGTGCGATTAAACAGATTGATCGGCCCGAGTATGATTCTATTGCATCCCAAGGAGGCGGTAAAGGTGAGTAACTGGACATATAGCGAACATGACGGTAAGCACATCATCAACGACGAGCAAGGCGTATTGGTGGCGATGGTATGTGATGCACAAACAGCAGAATTGATTGTTCGGCAACACAAGGAATTGGCAGAGAGGGACCAGACAATAGCCGATCTCACCAAAATAGTTGCACAGTGGGACTGGGCAATATCCCAGCAAAGTGCTGCTCTTTGCTGGTACGAACTTGGAAAACCGGAGTTAGCTCGCAAGGCATTAGGTAGGGAGTAACCACCAATACAATACGCTCAGGCGCGGAAGGATGATAGATATGATAGACGAGAAATTAGATTTTGCTCTTGCTGGTTTGCTGGGCTGGGTAAATTGGTGGGATGGTGAGAGGCTTACATGGGTTGATGGAGCCACAAAAGAGTTCCGACGCAAGGTTACGGATTGGCAACCTTCCAACGATCCTGCCGCCTCTCTGGAGGTACAGGCAAAGGCACTGGAAATAGACACAGACACATACATTCGGCATTTAGGCGCACTTATATGTGATCGTGCTGCCGACCATTACAATATTTATTCAATCGCAAAATTGCTTAACGCCAGCCCACGCCAGAGGGCAGAGGCTGCTTATATGACATTATCAAGTAGGGGTTGATCATCATTCCGTTTACCTCCCCGATATGATAATGGCGAGAGTGAACCTCTCCCCTATAGTTGAGCTGGACACTAGGCTATAGGTGAGAGGGCATGTTGGAGTATACCAACATACCCATTATATACGCTCGCTATATATAAATAAATGTCGTGGGACTAGCATGGAGGGTTAAAAATACTTTTCAGGGTGTAGGTAACACCTGCACCCGATCATATCGTGCATGCAAACGGAATGATACTAAGGGAGGATATATAGATGTTCGAATATTTGAAGAAGAACCCATCTCCATTGTGGGAGCTTGAACAAAAGGAAAAATTTGAACAGGAACTTAAAGAAGACAAATGGGACATGAGCAATCCACGTAATAATCACTTGCTCATGTTGGCGCAAGAGAAAGCAGAAGTGGAAAGGATGCGCAAGGAAATAGAGGTAAGTCGTACCCCAAGACTGCTTGATGAGTGGGGAGATGATTATGGGGACGTCCTGTGGTGGAAATTCCCGATTGAGGAACCACCATATTGCGGTACTCCATTGGATGCAGACTGGCCGGATTATCATACGCATTGGACGCCAATAACCATACCCGTTTTGAGGGAGGAACAACAATGACAGAACGTAACTGGCAAGAGGATATGAATCTGTGCATGAAAGTGGATGAAGCATGGTCAAGGGAATTATTTATCGCAGATCAACCTGACATTACTACCTACTGGCTCCAACAATATGCAGCCGCTGAATCCCTTATACAACAAAAGGATGCAGAGATAGCCAAACTAAGAGCTCTCCTGCCAAACGAGGTGGATGTATGAGTCGTTACATTAAAAACAAGTACCGATCAGTGCGTAAAGAATTCCGTGAAGATATGTATGATGCTATAAAAGAAAATCCAGCACTTGGCATGCTCGTTATTAAAACGTATGTAGCCAGCAAGCATCGCACCCACATCCATAAGATATGGGGCATGTTCTTCGATCATCCGGATTTCGCCAAAGACTATAACAAGAATCTCATGGGGCAGCATTTGACTGGACGTGATGAAATATTCCATTCTCTATATTTCGCTGCACCGAAAATCCGCGATAAGTACTTGTGGAGGATACCAGAAGCTTTCGCTATGGGAGATGCCTTAGCCGCAGCGTACAAAGCTATGCGGCGGGAGAACACCCCATGATAAGAGCCTATACCTATATATTATGCGCTGTACTGGTTTATGTGGGTGTTGTGCAAGTAGATAGGTATATGTTGATTGAGCAGATTATACCGGATACATTTAGTTTTGCAAGGAGTGAACAAATATGGATAGCGAACAGTCTGTAATTATACGTAGCAAAGAAGATGATTCTGCCGATACTCAGAAGATAATCCAGGTAAATTTTTTCGATGATCTTGAACAAGATGATATTCGAAAAACGAAATGGTTGCTGGGCAAATACGCTGATCTAGTCGATGTGATAAAAAATTATGAATATTCCCTCCAACAGATTGAAAATGGAATGTCGGCCTATGATATACTCGCGGCTGAAGGATCGGTTGCTAAACGGGTAAGTGGGCAAGAATTAACGGCAGATGTGACAGCTAATACGGTTATCCTCAAGGATCAGCGTCACGTGAACTATAAATTTTATAAATTCATCACAAATAACGTTAAATTTGCAGTAAACAATATGCGCGACAAGCACGAGGGATTGATAGCCAAACTGTTGTTTCTAGATGGCATGAAATATCTCAAAGCACAACAGTACATGAAAAACGGTTATCGAAGTGATATTCCGAGTATTTCAGAAACTACTTTTGCGGACAAGCGGCGCAGAGCCATCGCCAATATAGCAAACAGTCTGAAAATAAACCGCACTTTGGATCTTGTGGTTATAGACTACGGGAGAGGGCGTAACCGGGAAGGTGAAATTGGACTTAGGATGCCAGAAGTAAATTAGACCGTAAGGGTTGAAGCCTTTGCGGTCTTTATTTATTGTGAAAACTAATTCAAATCCGTAGTAGGTACGGAGTAGAAAAGATTTACACTTTATTCAGGAATAAATTAAATCAATTTTAGGAGGAACATGAATTATGTCTACACAACCACGTTTCGCATTTCTCAGCTCTGACGGTATTTTGCACTTACACGATGAAGAACATGCAGCTCAACATGGAAAGCATGTACAGACATCCTTGACGGATGACGAGAGCGGATATCCAGTCATTGAGGGTGAGGGCGTTGTCTACTACCCATGTGAAGACAAAGCTTATATCAAGGGCAACAAAGGTGACGGTAAACTCATCCTTACTCCACCAATCCTCAAGCAGCTTGCATCAGAATTGAAGTAGGTCTTTCAACAACAGTTCACCGGCACGAATATTGAAAGAAGGCGGTGAACTGTTGAAGGGAACGACTGTCCTAAAGCGGGTACCACACCGCAAGTATAATCCTAAAATATAAAATGTTACGAACACTAAGGGGATTTACAACAAAACTATTGTAATCCCCTCCCGGCTCATGCCGGGTTTTTAGCGTTTATAGCTATATAAAATAGTTAGATTCCATAACACGTAACCGTTATAAAGCAATTATGTAAAGATGACCTAGTAGTTTTGAGAAAGAAGATTAAACTATTATTATGTCGAAATAATTCAGTATTTCGTTTAATATAATAAGACAGAATAGAAAAGGGGAATTTATTTCATGAAAAAAATTTGTTTTTGTTTAATTATTTTTGCTTTGATGAATCTACATGTTAAGTTCGATCAAGTTGAAGCGAGCGGAAATAAAATCAATTTAAAAATATCGAAAGAAGTTTCATATTATGGTGAAATCAAAAATGGAAAACCGCACGGTCAAGGTACTATGAAGTGGGGAGAAACTAAAACTTACTCTGGGACATGGAGTAATGGCAAAAGATCAGGCTATGGGAAATATACATTTATTGATAAGAGTCAGGCATCACCAGAAGGGGACATGCTGGACAATATTAGAACTACTACATATGTTGGTAATTGGATAAACGATAAACAAAATGGGCAGGGGGTTTTCAAGACAAGCGTAGATGCACTTCATAGTGGGAACGAAGAAGGTTTACTTGAAAAAGGGTTATTTAAAAATAATATATTTGTTAAAGGATATTCATTAGGATTTCTATCTAATAATTATATAAGTATTTCATACAAAGATAGCAATAATGAGGTTTCGGTTAATACGGAACGTTTGTTGTTAGACGGAGCAAATAGCATTTCTGAACTAATAGAGCTTGGGAAGTACTCTGATATTACATTTACAACGAAAGATCAAAAAGGGAATAAGAATACAATTTCTTATTCTTACGTCAAGGAAAGTGATGCAGAATATGCACCCTTCCATTTCTCAAAGGTGCGTTATATGAATCAAAAAGTTATTTACGAAACGGAAACTCATGCAGAACTTGATAATAGAGAGACGCAACAGGAAATATATAATAAAATAAAACCTTATAAAGTGGGACTTGAAGGCATGTTCAGTCTCATGAGAAATTTTTACGAAAATATATAATGCTAAAAATATAATTTTTAAATAAAGTGTAAAATCGAGGAGATTTAAACCTGCAACTAAATAGTCGATTTGTAAAATGGTATACATTGAGAGGTCGCTGGATTGGCGGCTTTTTTTATTTTTCAGTTCAGGCATCTTTTCCTTAGCTCAGCTACTTTATCAAAAGGGGTGAATAATAAGATATGGGACGAAAGAGAGATCCGAAACGAGATGAAGCATTCGATTTATACAAAGCCAGTTTCGGTAAAATACGTCTCACAGATATAGCCTCTCAACTTAGTGTATCTGAAGGTACGGTAAGAGGATGGAAGGCTAAAGATAAATGGGAGAGTTTAATTACTGGAGAAGTTGAATATATGGAACGTTCCAATGAAAATGAAGCGATTCGAAAAAAGGAAACACCAAATAAAGATGAAGATACAACATCATACCCTGACGAGCTTTTTCTAAAAGCTGTCCAAATTGTAGCCGAGGCCAAACAAGCCTCGGTTTCTTTATTACAGAGGAGAATGAGGATAGGTTATAGCAGAGCAGCCCGACTAATTGATGAAATGGAGCGGCGTAAATTCATTGGTACATATCAAGGTGATAAGCCAAGAGAGGTATATGCTACCCTGCTAACAGTTGATGCCCTCTCTAAAGAGCTAAAAGTCGCTGCTCCAGAAATACGGAACGTTCCAAAAAAAATACCGGAACGCTCTAATGATATGGAGCGTTCCAAAACAAAAAGGAACGTTCCAGTAATCGAGGAGAAGCCGGAGCCGGAAATTCCAGACGAAGAGGACTTAACGCCAAAACAGCGGATCTTCATAATGGAATACCTCAGAGATTTCAACGCGACAAGGGCGGCAATGGCTGCTGGATATAGTAAGAAAACCGCATATTCAATTGGATGGGAATTATTGAGGAAACCTGAAATTAAGGCTGCGATACAGAATTACAACGAATCCCTGATGGATGGGGTTGGTTTAAATGCTCAGCGGGTTCTAATGGAGTACATGAAAATTGCTTTTGCAGACATAACGGACTACGTGGAATTCGGTCAAAAGGAAGAGGATGTTCTTGGCTTAGAAGGAGATCCCGTGTTTGATCCTGACACTGGAGAAACGAAGAAGTACAGATACAATTATGTCTCTTTTAAAAACAGTGATGAAATTGATGGAACTCTGGTTTCAGAAGTCAAGCAGGGTAAGGACGGAGTGAGTGTAAAGCTACACGACAAAACCAAGGCATTGGACGTGCTGACTAAATATATGGATTTGTTGCCAGATAAGCATAAACGAATGGTTGAAGACGAAAAACTCAAGATGCAGCGTGAGAAACTTGAGCTTGAAAGGGCAAAGGTCACAGGTGAAGGCAATACAGAAGACGATTTAATTGACGATTGGGTAGAGGCGGTGGTAGGTGATGAAGACGAAGGACTCACCGGAGACGAAACGGAGGCTTCAAGCATTCAAGAAACGGATTCCTGAATATCGGACTAACCCCGTTTTATTCTGCCAAGAGATGCTTAAGTTCTATCCTGATGATTGGCAGGCAAGCACTCTAATGGATTTAGCTAATAATCCGCGCGTTTCAGTACGTTCAGGTCAGGGCGTAGGAAAAACAGGATTAGAAGCGGCAACAGCTCTATGGTTCTTGTCGTGTTTCCCATATCCAAAGGTAATTTGTACAGCTCCTACACGTCAGCAGCTACATGATGTACTATGGGCAGAGATAAATAAATGGCAGTCTAAAAGTCCAGTTCTAAAGCGAATCCTAAAATGGACTAAGACCAAAATCTACATGAAGAATTACGAGGAACGCTGGTTCGCTACAGCTCGGACAGCAACCAAGCCTGAGAACATGCAAGGCTTCCATGAGGACTACATGCTATTTATTGTGGATGAGGCATCGGGTGTTGCTGATCCAATCATGGAAGCTATTTTAGGTACTCTATCGGGTGAGTTCAATAAAATATTGATGTGTGGCAACCCGACAAAAACGTCGGGTGTTTTTTATGATTCACACAATAAGGACAGAGCGGATTATAAAACACGCAAGGTATCCTGCTTAGACAGCCCAAGAACCAGCAAGGATAATATCGCCATGCTCAAGCGTAAGTATGGTGAAGGCAGTGATGTCTGGAGAGTACGGGTTGAAGGTGAATTTCCCCGTGGAGAATCGGATACATTTATTTCGTTGGAAGTGGCTGAATTTGCAGCTAAAGAAGTGAAGCTGGAACCCACCGGAGACATGCTAACTATAGGGGTTGACGTTGCGCGTTTTGGTGATGATGAGACTTCAATGTTTGCTGGCATAGGCCCAAGAGTTGTAGGAGAACACCATCATTTCAAGAAAGACACAATGGTTACTGCTGGTTGGGTGATTAACCTAGCTAAAGAGTTGCATGTTGCTCATCCATATTTGAACCGAATCAGAATAAGAGTCGATGATAGCGGCGTAGGCGGAGGAGTAACGGATCGACTAAATGAAATCGTAGCTGAAGAAGGACTACCATATGAAATCATTCCAATTAACAACGGCTCTTCTTCATTAGATGAACACTATGGAAACCTAGTTACTGAAATGTGGGCATCTATTAAGGATCAATTGGAACAGAATATGAGCAATTTCATAAATGGAGATGCGAGCGTTCTACAATTGCCTGATGATGATGTTCTTATAACCCAACTTACAGCACGTAAATGGAACATGACCAGCAAGGGTAAAATGCTGCTTGAAAGTAAGAAGGATATGAAAAAGCGTGGGCTCAAGTCACCAGACCGAGCTGACGCTTTTGTTTTGACATTTGGAGAATATTTGATGGAACCAGACACACATATTATGACTCCTTCAATAGGTAGTGTGGCAGTAAAAAGATAATAAGCGATACACTTTATGATGTAAGGATAGCTGGAGATGGTCAGGCAGTATCGGCAGATTGATTTCGTACGGTCTGAGGCGACGATTACACTGGCGTATTCAAAGCATCAATGCGATCACCAAGCAAACGGAGGACATCACTATGTACAACGTGGACAAGGAAGTGGAACTTCAGGAGAAGGACAGGCTGCTGGAACTGACGATGAGCAAATTGTCCATTAACAACGAGATTTTATTCAGCGGAGTTATCTTGATGATGCAGGTGAGTTTGATTATTTTGATTGTGGGAAAATGGGAATCAGTTACAGCAGGTATCGACGGGAAAAGAACAGAGTAATCAGCTTGCTGGCTATGATAGGAAAGTTCAAGGAACTTGAGGTCGGCTAACGTTGGCCTACTTTTTGTTGCAGATTTTTTGGTAAGTTACCGATATAGATTAATGAACTTAATAGTTTAAAATATATAAAGATGAGGATGAGAAATTTGAAGAAGGTATGGTTGTTAAGTGTGTGTTTGATCTTCATCATGAGTTTTATTGAGAGCCCCAGATCAGTAAATGCTGCTTCAAAGAATGTGAATTTGAAGATGGAAAACGGGGCTTTATATTATGGAGAGGTGAAAAACGGTAAGCCGCATGGTAAAGGTACGATGAAATGGAGCGCAAATAAAAGTTACTCTGGTGAATGGGTGAATGGGAAGCGAGAAGGCCTCGGCAAATACATCTTCATAGAGGAGCTCATAGATGATGCACCTGAGCAGTCTGCAAAGTATAGCCAGACATATGTTTATAATGGTGTTTGGAAAAACGATAGAAAAAATGGGCAAGGTACTTATACAGAACATAGCAATTGGCCATATCGTGCTGATCAAGGAGATCTGGTACAAAAGGGGATTTTTAAAGATAATAAGTTAATACAAGGCTATTCTATTGAAATAATTGCACACGAAACAGCAAATTATAATTATAAAGATGCCGAAGTATCTATACAAATCTGGCAAGAAAAATCTTTTCCCAATGGATATAGCACGAGTTTTCCTAAGAATTACTCGGAATTGCTTAAGATTATTATAGATAATAGTTCAATTTCATTTCAAAAAAATGGGATAGAACGGGATGTAAGTAATGAAAAGTTCTTAAAGGCTCAATTAAAACCCTACATAGAGGGATTTGATCAAGTCATTAAAATTGCTAATGACATAGGAGCCTACATATAATTTGGCTGGTTTTTGACTGCTTAATGACAGTTTAATTGATTTTCAGTGTGATTTAATTGAATCATGAAAAATCAATTAAGGAACAACTCCACAGCTTTCGAGATTTTGTAATTAGGTCGGCAAGTGTGCCGGCCTTTTTGATTTTTCCTGTAGTTCTGAATGTTGTGGCGGAAGAGAGACGTAGGATGACGCCTGCATACTAAAGGCTGATAGCCTCGACGATTTTTCAAGGGGAGAGAAACATACTGCCTCAGTAGCATTGACCAGTGTGCGCAAGGGAAGGCGCGATTATGCGGCCGCGAACAAGGGCAAGCCCTGTACTCACTTAACGGGCATCTGTAACGCACAGCGGTAGATTAGTAGCGGTATGCAGCTTTCGGTTAAACAGTAAGTCATTCCATGCGGGAGAGAGTGGCCCCCGTCCACATTGCACATGGAACGCGCAGGTGGCAAGGAACCAGTTAACCATAACAGTCTGGTCAGAACTCTTGTGCGGTTCAATTTCGCAGAGTGCTTCACTCTTTCCTATTAATTCCAATCACTTTATTGACGATATATACAGAATAAGGGGGAATTATTAATGGCTAGAAGACGGAGAAGAAAGCAGAAAAAAAATTCTATTGAAGAGGCTATTGCAGGGATTGCGCTAATAGCCCCGTTTTTCTTTATCTACTCAGTTACGGGTTCAATCAGTGCCTCTGTTTTTGCATCTTTTGTAGCAGTAGCAATGGTCATATCATTTATCTTTTATCGTCAAATGGCTGCTGCAACAAGATTACGTAATTCTGGGATTACTGAAATTGATAAAATGGATGGGCGTCAATTCGAGAAATATTTAGGACTTTTGTTCAGTGCTCAAGGATACAAAGCTGAGGTTACACAAGCTGCTGGAGATTACGGTGCTGATTTGGTTCTTACAAAAAGCGGTCAGCGTATCGTAGTTCAGGCGAAACGGTACAGTAAAAATGTTGGGCTTAAAGCGGTTCAGGAGGTTTACGGTGCGGTAGCTCATTATCGTGCATCTTCAGCATGGGTTGTGACAAATAGCGATTACACTGAGCAAGCATACAAACTGGCAAGGTCCAATAACGTTCGCTTGATTAACCGAGAGCAGCTTATTGAAATAATTCTGCAGGTTAAACAAAAGAATTCTGTAACCAGGAAGGCAGGATAAAAAGCGAGAAAGGGAGTGGATATATAATTTTGGAATCAGACAAAAACTAGGGAGGAATATTTTTGAATGTTTTTGAAGGTGCAAATGTAGATATGTGGGGTGCTGTAGGAGGAAACAAGCTATTAATATTTATTTTAGCCTCAGTCTTTTGGTGTGTAGTATGCATTCCCATTAAAAAAACACTTGGAAAAAGATTAACTGGAATCCTAGCAAGTGTAGGTGTTCTGGTTATTTTATATTATTGGGCTAAGCTGTTTCTCAATTAGGAGCAACCTTCGGGGGCTCTTTTTTTAATTTTGTAGGATTGAATGTATGTCTTAAGCTTTACTTCTGTTTATGAACGAAATGCTGTAAGGAGTTCAGAGAAGGCATGTACGCGTTTCGTGGTCATGTTGACTGGTATACGAATATGGTAGGCTAAATCAACAAGAATCTCATTTGTATAGAGGCAATTCTCAAGGCGGGCTGACGTCATTCTTTTGATATTTATTCAAGAAAAATCCTCTTATGGATTAATAAGTAGTGACATCATCGATTAATCTTGTAATAATAGGTGAGTGATTCTAAGTACCTAAAAATTTGGGTATATAGTCTTTGCTTATCACTACATACAGAAGGGGACAAAAGAGATGAAGAAGTGGGTTAATGTTTTTACGGCAGGAATGCTGGCGACTTCCATATGGGCTAGCCCCATATTGGCGGCCGACAGTTCACACCATGCAACAAAGGAGGACAGTTCTACTGTATCTCAACCTTATCGGGACATGGCGAACCATTGGGCAACGGACAACGTTACAAAATGGAGCCATAGAGGAGTGGTTTCGGGTGTGGAAAACGCTCGTTTTGAGCCAAATCGTCCGATTACGAGAAGCGAATGGGCTGCTTTACTAAATCGTGCATTTCAAATACAGCCAGGACAAGCAGCATCTTTTACCGATGTAAATAAAGAAGCTTGGTTTGCTCCAACCGTTACTGATGCAGTTTATGCTGGATATATGAAAGGATTCGAAGACGGTAGCTTTCGTCCTACGCAAGTATTGAGTAGAGAAGAAGCGGCTGTTACTGTAAACCAATTACTTCAAATCCCTTCTTCTGATACCAATAAAACCTTTAAAGATAGCACATCACTGCACAATTGGTCCCAAAAGTCTGTTAATGCTGTAGTTGCAGCCGGTATTATTGAGGGTTACCAGAATGGTACATTCCAGCCACAAAAATCGTTGACTCGTGCTGAGGCAGTTACGATTCTTGATCGTGCTGTTAATCATTTTGGTACTTGGTATGGAGAATCGGGAACATATGGGCCTTCGACTGGACTCGACAAGCAGGCAGGCAATGTTATCATCAACACAACGGGTGTAACGCTTCAAAATACGGAAATCGCGGGTGATTTAATTATCGGGAAAGCCGTCGGGAACGGCGACGTATTCTTGAAAAATGTTAAAGTTCACGGTCAAACCTACGTTTACGGCGGTGGAGAGCATAGCGTTCATCTGAACAATTCTGTGCTGGTTAGCATCATTGTAAACAAAGTGGATGGCACTGTTCGTTTGGTGGCAGAAGGAGCAACGTCCATTAGCGAAATAAAAATCAAGACGGGCGCAGCCCTCGATGTCTCACAAGGAGCGAGTGTTGATCGAGTTACTCTAACAAATGAGCTCCCCGCAAAATCTAATGTGAGCCTTACGGGTTATTTCCACACAGTGAATGTAGAAGCATTTGCTATTAATGTAAACATTCCAAACGGACAGATTGATACGTTAAACGTAGCTGACAACGCTACGGGTACAACTATAGATACAGCAAAAGAGTCTTCTATTCTCTCGCTGGTGCTTAATACTGCTGCCAAAGTAATAGGATTAGGTTCTGTTGATAAAGCCATAGTTAATGCTGAAAATGTTTCTTTTCAAACAAAACCTAAGTCTGTGACAAATGGCGACAAGGTGAGTAGTGATATCAAAGTCACAATAGGCAATTCGACGAATACTTTGGGATCACAGGGGACAACATCATCAGGTGGCGGTGGGGGTTCTTCTAGTAACTCTAATGAATCCGATAAATCCAAAGATGAAGATAAGAAAGATAATACTCCTCAAACTCCAGAAAACAACAGCGGGGACTTTAAAATTTCTGTTCCTAAAAAAGTTGTAGCTGTTGGAGAGGCAGTTTATTTTACAAGTCCTCGTGATGGGGTAGCATATTTTTCAAATCATATTATTGATATTGAAAGTATAACCTCTCTTGAATTAGGTGTTGAGAGTGGAGAGGTTCAAAAGATTGAAGTTCAGGCTAATAAAACGGTTAGTTTCTCAACATATGCTATTAATAATTATGAATATCCAAGTAATTTCGAGTTCAATCTCACTGTTTATGACAAGAGTAATAACTATGATAGTGAAGATATCACAGTATTAGATGAAAATCGGGCTATTGTTGGGTATCCTATATTTACACACTCTCTGGCAACGGAAGATGAAGTTGATCAATTTTCTTTTGATTACAATCGCTTAATTAACCTTAATAAAGGTAAGACCGCTAATGATATAGTTCAGTGGGCAATTGGTGACGGTCCGTTTCTTCCATTTACAGAAAAGGATGGTGAAGTGGAGGTAAAAGATAACTTAGTTATAATATCTCCAAAAAGTTTGAAAGATAGAGTGGATTATAAATTCAAAATAGTGGAAGGTGTTGTCGTAACAAGGAACGGCGAGGTAAATAATGAGTTCTATATCGGGGGGATTAGAAAGACAGTAAGAATCACAATGATTCAACCTATCGGGGATATATTAAAGGTTAAAAAAGGAGGCGATATTACATTCTCTCTTTCAGACGTTTCGGAAGTGTATCTGCTAAATACATTTGTTTGGGGAGGCCAAGGCAACTACGACGATTTGGTCGCAGAAAACTGGGGTAAAAAGGTAATTGTTACGGATGATGAAGTAAATAAACCAGTTACTATTTCTACAGGCGATTTGCCGTCAGGAAAATATAAACTTGATGTTTGGAATGGGGAAAAATTGGATCTTGAAATTATAGAATAAAATTGAATGCCCTTAGGCAAGCATACTGAACATACTATAAGAGGGTCGGGAAACTTTTCCTGCCCTCTTTTTTTGTCCCAAGATTCCACCTCAAAAGAAGCTATAATACTTATTCACTCGAAAATCGGTAGTAAATCCGAATAAAACAAATGATATCCTTTATCCATAGAAGTTTGTCAAAGAAAGGCGGTGAAATCTTGAAATGGTACCATAGAGCTGTATATTCATTTGCGAATGCTGTTCTTCCGGCAACGGTAAAGCGGCAGATGATGGGTATAGGTAGAGCAACAGTACCTAATAATGCTAACCCGTGGGGCATATTTAACTGGCTACCCAAAAAACATCAACAGGCTCAAAATATTGATCTTACTAAGTTGCAGAGCTATACAGCAGAGGAATTGCTGGAGTTGCTTATATCTGTTCATCCAGACGTATCCTATGCCCTATACACATACTTACGTATGGGAGATACCGATTTAACATTTACAGCTAAGAAGCCAAACGGGAATGCAGATAAGGGTGGACAACGAGTACTGGATGGACTCAAAGCTATGCTTAATACACCGCTACCTTCGCCGGGATATCAGCATGGACGGTCACTGGATAAGTTGGATACGATTCAGCGAATGATGATCATGGTCCGCGGCGCTTGTGCTGGGGAAGTTGTGCTGAATGAACGATGTAATGATGTGATTGATATTGTTCCGGTTGATCCGGCGTTAATTTGGTTTCGTAGGGAGCCGGATACTAATCGACTTACACCGTGGCAGTATGTAAAGAACCCACGAAGGAGCGCAAATGAAGAATGGTTTGGCAATTACAAAAAGATTGACACACCAACGTTCATCTATGAAGAGTTTGATCCTATGGTTGATGACCCTTACGGACGCACACCCATGCTTCCAGTGCTGCAAGTAGTATTCTTTCATCTTCAAGTGCTGGCTGATCTAAAAGCAGTCGTGCATAACCAAGGGTATCCAAGGCTTGATATCTCCATGTTGGAAGAAATCATGTTGAAGAACATGCCAAACAACTTGAAGAGTAATCCCGATGGTCAACAGAAATGGCTCAAAGAGCGAATGGATGAGATGCTGAATCATTTCAACTCACTCAATCCAGATGATGCCCTTGTCCATTGGGATAGTGTAAAAATTGAATATCTCAAAGGCGGTAATTCAGGGCCGATGATTGATATTAAAAAGCTCATCGACATTATTGATACCCAAATGGCGACTTCACTCAAGACGCTGCTCACCATCCTTT
>RCUE01000243.1_pt1 | contig 18028 bp, 16 predicted proteins | sample 2166111 | NCBI WGS metagenome assembly RCUE01 (sample SAMN09930795, study PRJNA488358) | compost metagenome | feature: garden; material: soil; isolation source: compost soil in phenylacetonitrile-enriched culture | place: Germany: Experimental Botanical Garden Goettingen | collected 2016-01-27 | reverse complement strand
GCGGAATCGTAAAAGAAACCCCTGCTTTTAGCAGAGGCAATAATGAATCCATAATAATTTGTATTTGGCGATCATCCATTGTACAGACATCCTTTAAAAAGAAGGTTTGGTCTTCATTTATTATTTGGAAACGTCGGCTCCAAAATATTTTTCAGAAATTTTCAAGTACGTACCGTCAGCCTTCATATCAGCCAACGCTTTGTTGACTGCCTTGATCAAATCTTCGCTGCCTTTATTAAATACAGCTGCGCTGTGTGAAGCATCCGCAGATTCGTCCACCTTTTTGATCGGAGCATCAGGCTTTTGCTTTTTCAGATCCAGATAAGACAATCCGTCGTTGACGGTCGCATCTACCCGTTTGGAAGTGAGGAGATCAATAGCTTGGTTGAATCCTTCGGTTGCTACAATTTCCGCACCGTTGCTTTTTGCGATTTGAGTCAGATTGCTAGTCAGGGATTGCCCTGCCTTTTTGCCTTTTAGATCCGCAAATTTCTGGATGTCCGTATTATCTTCACTCACGATCAGAACTGCCTTAGAGACAATGTACGGATCGGAGAAATCATATTTTTGCTTGCGCTCATCTGTAATAGACACTTCATTGAATACTGCGTCAAACCGCTTGGAGTTCAAGCCTGCAAATATTCCGTCCCATTGCGTCTCGATAAATTCCGGTTGCACACCCAGGCGCTTACTTACTTCAGTTGCAATATCGACGTCAAAGCCTGTCAGTTTGCCAGCAGCATCATGGTAAGTAAACGGAGCATAGGTACCTTCCGTACCGATTCTCAGCTTGCCACTGGCTTTGACAGATTCAAGAGTAGCTGCAGCCGTTGTATCTGCTTTTCCATTATTAGAACCGTTCTCTCCAGTAGATGCATTATTCGTGCCAGCGCCTTTATCATTGTTGCCGCAAGCCGAAACCAGCAATGCCATCACGATGAATACAATCGGTAAAAAACTAAATTTTCTCATGTTATCCACACTCTTTCCCTTTTTCTTGATCACCTAGCGCAGGCTAGTCATTGAATAGTACATCATTCATTTTCGCGCGTCAATGCTTTTATCCAATAATCCCTATCCAAAAGGTAAGTTATATTTTTTTATCATCTAAGGCTATTCTAGGTTGACTCAATCATAGGCAGGCTATTCATTTTCACTCCCCTCGCAGCAACTTTTTGTGTACCATTCCATAAGAGATTTCGTATAATAGGTTTTAAAATACAGATTAGAAATATTTACCGGAGTGTGATCATGGATACCCATAATACAACTTTATCCCCTGAAGGAAGGCACTCAGCCTGGGCTACCTTTACTTCACCTTTAAAGCAATCCAAAGCGTTCACCCTCTTGTGGCTTGGACATTGGATCGCTATGTTAGGAAGTTCTGTTACGACAGTCATTTTGCCACTGGTTATCTATTCTCTGACAGGCTCGACCACCATCATGGGATTGGCGATGACGGTTTATATGCTGCCAAACGTACTTATTCTTCCTTTCGCAGGAATGATCGTGGACAGAATTGACCGAATTCGCCTTCTTCTGTTCACGAATGTCGCCCGCTTTGGTCTGATGTTCGTTGTATCGGTGTTGATGTTTACGGACGGGATGAAGTTGCCGTTCCTATTCGTTGGCCTTGCGTTGTACGGATTGATGGATGGTATCTTTAATCCGGCTTATTCGGCCTTACGTGCACAAGTGTTCACACCGGACATCCGCAATGCTGCCAACGCTCTAAGTCAAATCAGTATACAAGCCGTTCGTCTACTCGGTCCTCCGCTAGGAGGCTTTATTGTATCCTTTTCCTCCCCAGGTGTCGGCTTTGGACTGGATTCTATCGCTTATCTGGTATCCTTTGCCTGTTTTTGGATGCTAAGTGCTCATTTGGCCTCCATCATCGGTAAACGTCAGGCCGATTCAGAACAGGAAGATCAGGGTGGACAACATTTTCTCAAGGATTTTATAGCAGGCTTTGCTATTCTCAGAAGTCATCCTTGGCTATGGATTACGATTCTCGCCTTTTCTTTCATTAATATCTGTTATTCAGGTATTATCGCTGTGCTCATCCCGTGGCTGTTCAAGGTTCATCATGGCTATAATCCAGTCGTATACGGCATTGCAATGGCAAGTAGTGGCATTGGTGCCATGCTGGGAGCCTTTGTGTATGGATCACGCAAGCATTGGAAACACCGCGGTCTGCTCGCTTACTTAGGAGCTTTTGTCAGCGGTCTCGCCTTACTGCTGTTGTCTATAGTCACCTGGATGCCAGGATTAATTATGAGCATGATGCTCGAAGGATTTGGCATTATGATTTTTGCGATTATCTGGGAGACAAGCCTGCAGGAATTAGTCCCCGCTGAATCCTTTGGACGTGTAGCCAGTCTGGATTTGATGTTTTCCTTTGCACTGCTTCCGGTCGGCTATCTGGCCGTAGGTGCCGTGGCGGACAAGCTTGGTGGCATCCTCACCATTGGTATGTTTGCAACCATCGGCATGTGTATCGTGCTGGGCGTGCTAATTGTTCCTCATATCAGACGGTTTCAATAGGGGAATATGTAACCTTTTCTCAAAAAAGCTGCTCCCACAGGTTCATTTGTGAACCTTGCGGAAGCAGCTTTTTTCCATTTTGACTCGCGTCCCATAGGACGAGTCTATTCAATAATTCGTAAAGTTAACCTCTGCTCCGTCCAACGGAACGGAAGATCAAGCTCACAATCACGACTAGCACAATCGCACCAATTAATGCAGGAACGATGTAGAACGATCCGATTTCAGGACCCCAGTCTCCCAGAATCAAGCTACCCAACCATGCACCGATAAAGCCAGCGATGATGTTACCTATCACGCCACCCGGAACATCACGACCTGCGATAATTCCTGCCAACCAACCAATAATACCACCAACAATCAATGCCCATAACCAACTCATTTTGCGTCACCTCGTTTAAGTTTTTATCGTTGTGTTCTATTATTAACCACTCGAACTCCTTTTGAACACACAGAATTCAATTGGTTAATATTACCACAGAATGAAACACTGATTTAGGGGTTTGATATCATCCTACGTGCCTCTACGACTATTTATACCCCTTGTGTGAAAAGTGTGTCTAATATGCGTTATCCTTGTATTCCTGCTTTTTTTGTGCCATCCTCACATTATGGCTTCATCAATGTCACTTCATGCATAAGTTACAAAAATAACAGATTATTAAGGAGTGACCCCAACTGGAGTGTCGAGTAGGATGTGCCGCGTGCTGCATTGCCATTACGATTTCTTCCCCTATTCCCGGCATGCCAGATGGAAAACCAGCTGGTGTTCCTTGCCCTCAGCTAACTTCCGATTACCGTTGCCGATTGTTTGGCAAACCTGAGCGCCCAGTTGTATGCAGTGGGTTCCATGCTGATGAGGATACGTGCGGAAGCACTAATGAAAGAGCATATCAGCTACTGAGAGAGCTAGAGGAGTCAACTTTACCGGGTAAAACTTAAGGAGAAGTTCATTCTATATGAAGGAGAATTTTGATTATGAACGTTATTGAAAAAAGAATTGCCGAATTGAAGCAATATCGACCCGATCTTACCGCCCCGAAGGATATAGATTTATTCTGGGCCAAAACACTGGAAGAAGTCCACGCCAAACCTGTACATGCGTTCAAAACTCTCGTAGAAACGCCATATCCTCATATTCTTGCCTACCGGGTTACTTTTGAGGGTGTCGATGATACGCCTCTGCATGCCTGGTATGTACGCCCCCGATTTGCCGGAGATCAAAAGCTGCCATGTATCGTTCTGTTTCATGGCTATACAGGCGGAAAAGGCTATCCTGAAGATTATTCCTCCTGGCTTATGCTTGGCTTTGCTGTATTGGCAGTAGATGTACGTGGTCAAGGTGGAGAAACGGGAGACCGTCTGGGTGATGCTCATGGTACGGTTAAAGGCTGGGTAACGAAAGGAATATTGGACAAAGATACCTGCTACTACAAAACGATTACAACTGATGCCCTTAGAGCCGTAGATTGGGTAGCGGAGCAGTCGGATGTCGATTCGGCTAAAATCGCAATCAGTGGCGCCAGTCAGGGCGGCGGACTTTCATTAATGGTGGCTGCGCTCAGCGATAAAGCTGCTATTACAGTAGCGGATATCCCCAATATGTGTCATATGGATTTTGGTATGATGAATTCTACCAGTTCGCTGACGGAAGCAGCTGAATTTGCTAACCGATTTCCGGAGCATTTGGAGCAGGTGCTACATACATTAAGTTATTTTGACGTGATGAATCTTGCTCATCGTATTCGTATCCCGATCATGGTATCGGTAGGGTTCAAGGATACTGTGTGTATGCCAGAGACGATTTTCGCCGCTTATAACCGTATTGAATCACCGAAAACGATTGAAATTTATCCGTTTACCGGACATTGGGTTGAAGGCTTTCAAAGACGTAAAACAGTTGAATTTTTAGTGCAGCATTTTTCATAATTCCTCCGGTGCACAAAAAAAAGAACACCACGCATCAACCTGCGTAATGTTCTTTTCTGCTGCATCGGGGCCAGTCCCGCTTACGCCAGACAAACTCCTCGACAACTCACACAAAACAAAACTTCTAAGATTACGATGCAGCTCGCTGTTCTGCTGCCGAATCCCCTGTCCATTTTCGCACCCAAACAAAATCCATAATCATCAGACCAAACGGAATGAAGGAGGCAAACATAATAAAAAGAGGCCGCCGTATAGACCAATGCAGTGCTGTTTTCCCATAGATCAAAGCAACGAGGAGCAACAAAAAGCTCACCCGGTATATGTTACCAATCACCATAACCGCCTGGGTCATGCCCGCAGCTTGCAGCGGCTGGTGGGTGAATAGTATCGCCAAATACGCTATAGCTTGAATCCAGAGCATGAGCCGGACACGCCCCAAAGGTGTTCTTAACACAAATTCAATCCCCTCTCCATGAGCAGGAATGTTCTCTCATCCCTTATGCATCTTTTATTATAACGAAAAGATCCACAAACTCCAACCTATCCATTTTTGAATTTTGACCAAATGAGTTGTGTTTGATACAGTTGTGTAAGAGGTGATTATAAATGCTTAAACTGGGTATACTGGACCAATCTCATATTCCTGAAGGCGGTTCCGCTCAAGATGCATTGTCTAATACAACAGATTTAGCGCGTGAAGCTGATCAACTGGGGTACAGCCGCTATTGGGTATCCGAGCATCATGCGTCCAAAACACTAGCACACTCCAGTCCCGAGGTATTGATTGCCCATTTGGCCGCTCATACATCGCGTATTCGTGTGGGTTCAGGCGGTATTATGCTACCACACTACAGCGCATATAAAGTAGCTGAAAACTTCCGTCTGCTGGAGGCGCTCCACCCAGGACGCATTGACTTGGGGATTGGGCGTGCTCCAGGCGGCTTGCCGCTGGCTACTCGCGCTTTGCAGGAAGGGAAATACCAAGCTGTCGAACAATATCCACAGCAGATTCTAGATTTAATCGACTACTTCCATGATTCGGTGCCTGACAATCATCGGTTTGCTGGTCTTCACGCCTCCCCGATGATATCGACCGTTCCTGAATTATGGTTGCTTGGCTCCAGCGGGGAGAGCGCCAGATTGGCCGCGATGATGGGTGCCTCCTATGCCTTTGCCCAATTTTTCGGTACTCCGGGCGGCGTAGAAGCTACCGCGCGTTACCACGAGCAATTCATGCCTTCGATTTTAGGAGATAAGCCCCGCTCTATGGCGGCAGTTACGGTAGCCTGCGCTGAAACTGAAGAGGAAGCTGAGCAGCTGGCGTCCAGTGCTAGTTTGTATTTCCTTTTACTCATGCAGGGTAAAGAAATGAATTCTCTTCCATCGGTGAAAACAGCCATGTCCTATCCCTATACAGAATTTGATCGTGAGCGGCTACGTCAGTCCGCAGCATGGCGTGTTGTTGGCACTCCTGAACAGTGCAAGGAACAGCTGCTGAGACTGGCTGAGCAGTATCGCACCGATGAGTTACTGGTCGTTTCATCGATTCATGACTTTGATAAGCGTGTTCAGTCCTACCGACTGCTGGCCAAAGCTTTTAATTTAGTATAAACAGACGGTTGAACTGAGGCTAATTTTCAGAAACATTAAAACCCCCGCCTGCCTATAATGGCAACAGCGGGGGTTTGTTGTAGAGGATCGGTTCATTAGAACCAACTCATCTGTACTATAGAAGTAGTGTAGATACCACAAAAGTTGAATGTCATATGGTACTTTGGTAGTATATCCAACGGAACGAAAGTATGAGTTGTTTACTTCTAAAGTTCCATCATCCATATACCAAAGGCTCATACGCTATACTTCATATCTTCAAAAGAGTGCAACCAAAAGTCCCATATCTTTCACTCGTCCAAAGTTGTAAAAGCTACGGAAAATTCTAGGGCTCTATGCCCCATACCAGCTTACCCTGTTGATATACGGTGCCATGGTCCCAGTCTGCGAATACTGTTTGGGCAGCTCCATAGGAGTAATCGTTGGTCTCATCAAAGTTGCTCCAATTCGCCGCATGAATACGAGATTGAATCTCTCCAGTTTCGCCACCGGGCTGGATCGTTCCTGCTCCATCTGTGAAAGAAATTTCTACATATTTATCTACCTTGGCCTTCGGATTTGGCAATGTTACAAAGGTTGCCTGTACCTTTTCATTGCCAATTCTGGCCCAGTCTACAAAAAACTGCTGAGCTTGTTTGCTCTCATCTGTGTAATAGTAGCGAATTTTCAGATCACTTAACTTCACTGCTGTTTTACCCGTATTTTTGATATTGAATTGTGGTCGGATCGCATTATCCTTGGCGTTCGTGTCATCGGTGCGATATTGAAGCACTATCCCTTCATTATCACCGCCTGGTGCACTTCCACTGTGATCGCCACCGTTGTTTCCACCATTGTCTCCACCATTGTTTCCACCATCGTTACTACCGCCATTGTTGCCATCTCCGCCATTATTCCCGCCGTTGCTTCCTCCACCATGATTGCTGGAGCCTTCCAGAATCGCCTGTTTTACAAATTTGCCGGAAGCCGTTAATTGTGAATCAGGCCATCCACCCTTGCGGTCAGCACCAGGCAACAGGGCAGCAGAGGTCTCATTTTTGTCGGAAAGCGACCAATTGGCCCAACTGATTTTGCGACTGGCCATAAAATCAGTCCATACTTTGGATTCATTCAGGAACGGACCACCGTTACCCGAAGCGTCACTTGTACCCCACTCGGTAGCAAAAATGCCTACACCTTTGTTCAGGGCATAATCAATCCGATCACGTAAAGATTGTCCATGTGTACCTGCATAGAAATGCACGGTATACATTGTATTTTTATCTGGAAGCGGATGGTCTGCTGCATCATGTACATCCTGACTCCAAGTACCTGTTCCTACAATAATAATATTATCCGGGTCTTTAGCTCGAATAACCTGAGATACCTCAGATGCATAAGGTCGGATTTGATTGTTCCAGTTTACATTCCCATTCGGCTCATTAGCAAGTTCATAGATTACGTTAGGCAAATGACCGTACTTAGTGGAAAATTCATTAAAGAAAGCTTTGGCTTCATTTTTATGAGTGTTCGGATCGCCATCTGAGAGAATGTGCCAGTCAATAATGACGTACAGGCCCAGTTTCTGTGCTGCCTCAATTGCTTCCTTCACTTTATTTTTCAATGAAGGGTTGGCAATATAACCATTTTCTTCAGTGTACAACGCAACTCGAAACACGGAAATGCCCCAATCGTCCCGTAACCATTTCATAGTGTCCTGATTCACCAGATCCCCAAACCACTGAACGCCATGAGAACTAATGCCCTTGAGCTGTACAGGTTGTCCATTTTTATCCACCAGTTTACCGTTCTTTACTGAAAGTTGTCCGTAACGTTCCACAGGGGTCGTCCCGGCCGCCTCTGCTGTCGGCGCATTCCAGTTGAAGCCATTCGTTAACGTCAATAGCAACACTGCTGTTAACATTACTGCTACTCTTTTTGCGATCCTTGGCAGGACCCATTGCCCGTTCATCATTTACACATTCCTTCCTTTTAATAAAGTAGATAAGACTTATCAGTACGTTGTTCTCCGCTTTTTCGCCCCCTCTTTTATACAATAAAAGGATCAGGTCCAACATTCGATGTCACTTACCTGTATATGGATGCTACTACTATTATAGTTAGTTTCATGTTACATTTCGACTTTATCCCAGAAAATGAATAAGAAGTCACGGTTTTGAGATATGTACCCATTAGTTGGCTACTATAGAGTACTGAAGGGACAAAAGTCTCATTTACTTATTAAGTTTAACCTAAAAAAAGACTGCTTCCCGATGCCTAGGCTCGGTACAGCAGTCTTATCATGATCTTATATGTGATCAGATAATATTAACAATTCGTCTTAATGTATGATGTCCCTATTACCCCTTAGCGACAGCTTGAGGTTCTTGGGTTGCCTGATCTTCGTTCATATCGCCGCCATCCGTCGCTTGATCTGTCAGTACAGTCTCAGATGAGTTACCTATTACCTTGTCAATAAGTTGCAGCCAAGGTTCTTCACTACCTCCACAGCTCTCAATATCACCGAGCAGGGACTCTAGCGTGGTTCCTTCTTCTGGCAAATCAATAACTAAACTGTCTTCGTCAACTTGGATGGTGCAGCAGGTTTTCATTGTAAATCCCTCGCTTAATTCATATTTGAGCATGCAGTAAGCTAGCTCAGATGGGATGAACTCCCATGGATTCCGGGATAAGCCCGTTGAATCCGTCTGAAATTATAAACCTAATGCACATCAATTGCAATGAACAAACCTTGAATTTTTAAGAATTAGCGAGTGGTACGGGCAGGAATGGAAATCTAAACGAAGTGTTCGTGCCAGTAATTTTGGATTTATAGAAAATCAGTTCAAACAATCAGCAAGCTCCGTAAAAATCACGCCAAGCGCATAAGCCCCCGCGTCTGGATAACCAAGGCTTCTCTCTCCTACCGTTCCGGCACGGCCCATACGCGCCACGATGTCTTCCGTCTTTTTGGCCCCTAATACAGCGGCTTGAGCACCACTTACAAAGGCTGTCTTCACGTCAAAATCTAATTTTGCGCTCTCCAACCAGCTATCTGCACATGGCACTAATGCATCTATAAGTGTTTTATCGCCAACAACGGCTCCTCTGCCGAAAGAACGTTCGCCTGTTGATTGTATGCCTTGCACCGCAGCCTGCATCATATCTGCGAATTCGGAAACGGTGAGTTCGGTTCGTTCGCCAGCAGATCGTGCCGCTGCGCGAAATGCTGAGCCCCAGATCGGACCCGAAGCGCCACCGCAGTATTCCATGATGACGAGCGAGCATGAATGAAGAAAGGCTCCCATCGTCAAAGAGTCTTGATTCAGGATGTCTCTCCATTCCCGTTTCAGCTGACGAAATCCCTTAGCAACGCTCATGCCAAAGTCGCCGTCGCCTGCATGAGCGTCAAGATCGCAGAAAGGTACCTCATTCTTGATGATAACCTCACTCATCTTATCGACTAGGTAGGTAAGATTGTTCAACGTAATTTTGTTGTTTTCAATAACTGCGAAGGCAGGGTCCGTTTCTACCTCAAAGGATACTTGCCGCTTTTCGTCTGCTACAGTTGAAATATCCGTGAATACGACATGATCAACAGGTCCAGCCACCTTGAACGCAGGCGCGTTGCTTTCATGAGAGAGGAGCGTTTTCAGTTCCTTGTCCAGCTTCATGATGGAAACCGAGATACCTGCCATATCGATACTCGTCATATAATTGTTGACAAAAGTACGATCAATCTTGACCCCCTTCGCTGCTAGTTCGCGAGTGACCGAATGGTTGAAGAGGTACAGTTCTTGCAGAGGCGTACCGCCGAAACCATTGATCAACAGGGCGATTTCTCCGCTGAATCCAGTTTCGATCTGCATGTCTCGAAGGAGATCGGTTACCATTCTGGCTGCCAGCGTATCTGCATCCGTCAGCTTCTCGCGGCTGGTCCCAGGCTCGCCGTGAATGCCAACACCGTACTCGATTTCATCATGCCCGAGCTCTAATGTTGGCGTGCCCTTCGCCGGCACGGTACACGAAGTCAATGCGAATCCGATACTGCGTACATTCGCAGCGGCTTTCTCGGCTACTGCTTTAACTTCCGCCAGACTCCGGCCCTCTTCCGCCGCTGCACCCGCGATCTTGTGGACGAGTACCGTTCCCGCCACTCCGCGCCGTCCGACTGTATATAGGCTGTCTTCTACCGCGATGTCGTCCTCAACCTTTACATAGTCCACTTCCAGACCGTCTTCAGTGGCCAGATGGGCGCCGTTTCTAAAGTTCATAATATCGCCGCTGTAATTTTTGATAATCAGCAGCGCACCTTTTTTCCCGGTCGTCGCTCGGATGGCCTGATATACTTGAATTTGTGAGGGAGAGGCGAAGACATCACCGCAGACCGCGGCATCGAGCATCCCTTGGCCAACGAAGCCGGCGTGGGCGGGTTCATGCCCGCTGCCACCGCCGCTGATGAGCGTTACTTTCTCCGCGTTCAATTCCTTTTTCTTGAGCACTTTGTATTTTGGCAGAAATTCCAACTCAGGATGCGCGAGCGCAATACCACTGCACATCTCAAGGACCAAATTTTCCGCACGGTTGATGACCTTTTTCATGCTACTTTACCTCCGCTTTGTACTGGCTCCCGATACGGTTGGCCGCAGCGATTGCCGCTGCAACCTGCTCCACTGTGACCGGAAACGGCATGGAATGAATCGATTCCTCCAAAATGCAGGCCTTTGCAGCTACTTCCATAAGTTCTTCCTGGCTGATATGATCGACGCCGATATCAGCCAAGCAAACCGGTAAACCGACGGCTAAACAGAAATCAAGTACCTGATGTAATTCTTCCGTCGGTGCGTTTTCGAGCACCAGCTGTGCGATCGTGCCGAACGCAACTTTCTCTCCATGATAATAATGATGCGTGCCTTCCAAAATCGTGAGTCCATCATGAATCGCATGGGCCGCCGCAAGTCCGCCGCTCTCGAAGCCGAGGCCTGAGAGTAAAATATTAGTTTCAATGATATTCTCGAGTGCTTGCGTAACCTGGTTTTCATCACATGCCGCTTTTGCTTTGGCACCGTCTTTCAACAGCATTTCATAGCATAGCGTTGCAAGTGCAATCGCCGCATTTGTACCTACTGCTGGCGCACACTGTCCTTCGCGTACTCCGTTAGGCAGTCCGGCATTGACCCTGGAGTAAGAACGGGAGGTCGCACGGGCTTCAAAGTAAGTCGACAGTGCATCACCCATACCTGATACGAGGAATCGGGTTGGTGCATTGGCAATTACGGTGGTATCGACTAATACGACACTCGGACTTTGCTTAAAATAGGCGTAATCGTCGAAAGCACCTTCCGGAGTGTACAGAACGGCCGAGTGACTTGTCGGTGCATCCGTCGCAGCAATCGTCGGACAGATGATAAGCGCTTCCCCTTGAGCCACACATTTCGCCGCGTCGATCGCTTTCCCGCCGCCGAGACCTACGATACAATCGCATCCGTTTGCAGTAGCAATTTCCTGAAGTCTGGACACTTCCTGTCTGGAACACTCACCCATAAAACCGCTTTCAATAAAGGTCACGTTATATTTACCCAAAGTGGAATCGAGTTTATCTTTTACCCGCGCCACATCGGCAGGATGCGCAATCAGTAAAGCGGATTTGCCGAAGGTGCTCACATAGTAACCCAAATTCAACAATTCGTTTTCACCTTGTACATATTTGCTTGGGCTGATAAAAGCTTTTCTCATCTATAATTCCTCCTTATGATTGTGTTGGCTTCGTTCTGATTAAAACTATAACCGAACCATGTAAACTTTACATTGGAGGAATCAAGGAATATATTATAATTTACAATCGTATTTTTTTGCACTGAAGATCACGAATTGTACTTTTTTGTTATTGATTACAAGATAATTTACCATTAAGGGATGAGAATCTTGATACGTGAACATTTGAGCATCCAGAAAATCTTTGATTTAAAAAAGTGGGAGCAGTTGCAGGATTCATTAGCATCCGTTACCAAATTAGCCATTCTCACCGTCGATTATAGAGGGAATCCCGTAACTAGCCACAGCCAATGCCAATCGTTCTGCAAGAAGGTTCGTCAGAATGAGAATCTTCTTCCCTACTGCCAAAAATGTGACTCTCGCGGTGGACTTGAAGCGGTACGTTCCAACAAACCTTATATTTATCTCTGTCATTATGACATCGTCGACATCGCGGTACCGATCATTATTGACGATAAGTACATTGGCGCCGTCATGGCAGGTCAGGTCCGCTTAGCCGATCCTTCGAGTGCCCTACAGCTGGAGCAAATCCTCACGTCAAAAAATGAAAAACTGTACAGTTCCAAATGGGAGGAACTTAAGAACGACTACGCCGATCTGCCCTCCATGACCTATCAGAAAATTCAGACGATCTCCAACATGTTATCCTTATTGTGTAATTATATTGTTGAAGAAGCGATGAACAAAAATCTTCTCGCGGAAATGTTCGAAAAGGCTTCGGCCATAGAATCCACTCCGCAGTTGTCCGAGATCCTTCCTGGCTACTCGCTGAAGCATATCGAAAGCCTTAAGAAAGAAATGAATAATATCTTAGCAGATGCCTATCTGAACTCCTCAGGGGATGAGGATATTCCGTGCGGAAATCCTGTACTCAAACCCGCTTTTGAATATATTTATGAGCACAAGGGTGAAACTTTCTCTCTAAAAGCCATGGCTGACTTGTGTCACATTAGTCCGAGTTATTTTAGTCGGCTGTTTGCGAAAGAAACGGGTGAGAACTTTTCCAGCTATCTGTCCCGCTTAAAGATGAAATGGGCGAAGCAGCTGCTCGAAGCCACAGATATTCCGGTATCCCAGATCAGTAGCGAGCTTGGCTTCAATGAGCCGGGGTATTTTATTAAAATATTCAAAAAATATGAAGGCACAACACCTGCGGTGTACCGAAAGTATTACAAGGGATAAATAAACGAAAAAACAGATGATTCATGGGTATATTGTTACCAGAATCATCTGTTTAAATTGGTCTTGGCAAAGCTCTTATCTAAGCTACATATCTGTGTGTACTGATCAGGCTGCCTGAGATAGTGGCTTGCGCTCGATGATCAGTTTAGTGCTTGGTTTGATGGCTCTTTTGACGACCATCATTAAGGAAATCAGTGCAATTACCCCCATAAAGATGACGACCGGGATATAACCCGTATATGATATCAGCTCTACAACCGGGTACAGGATGGCAGGTACCCTGAACGAATACTCATCAGCCGTCTCCATATAATACGCCAACCAGGAGAGAAAGCCCCCGATCAATAATGTGTATAGAAAAAAGACGATCGACGGTTTCATAGATGCCCAAGCTGTATTCGTAGATTGCTCATAAGTGTAATCCTCTTTCATATAGCTGTACAAATGCTGTACGAACGCGTCCTTTTCGTCACTGGCAAATTCCATTTTCACTTTTTCAGGTGTGGAGCTACCTGCTTTTGTATAGGTAAGAAGCAATGTATCATCAAATTTGGTCAAATTTGTTTGCACGCTTTCTATTGCATGTAATGGAATACAATAATCATAATGCTCCATTTCTTCCATCGTCACAGTTCCTTCGGAAAGCTGCACACTGATTGCTTCTGCCTGAGCCTGAGCCAAATCGGTAAGAATGGCATGAGGATGAAGAATAGCAAAACGTTTATTATCCAATTTATAAATTTTCGTTTTCCCATCATCATGAACGGACATACAAATCCCCCTTTTTATCAGCAATTTTATTATGGTGTGTTTCTTTAGAGCTACCGTAATGTTTCTGACTGATCCTGAGCATTCGTTTCATTGTGCAAGGATTCTGATTTTTTCTTGCGAAATAATTTGGCAAAAAACTTGCCTATCACACCAAACACACCTGCACAAGCAGCACCAATGAGGACGAGCACCTTAATTCCCGCGCCCTTAAAAAAAGCAATGATTAATGCTAACAAGCCTACCTTTTTAGCTACTGCCAAGCCAGCTCCTCCCAAGATCAGTCCAGTCAGGCCATACTCAGAAATTTTGTCTGTTGAAGCATTAAAATCCTCGTATCGCTCACCTGATTTGACTGTCAACTTGGGTAATATTTTCTCATTCAAAAACTTCTTATCCGCCTCCAAATGTGCAGGATCGGACACTAATATGGCAGAGATATAACCCTGACGAGTGAGCACGCGAACATTATAATTAATCAGCTTTTCCTTGTTCCCATCCTCCGCCAGCATAGACCAAGTTAGATTATGGGTCGCTTCATTATAAAAAGGCTCCACATCCCAGCCTGTAACATACAGGCGATCACTTTCCGCCTTTTCCTTGTTACTCTCTTCCGTACCTTCTTTATAACTATCTAGAATGGCATCTGCATCGATATCTTCTTTTTCATCATCCTTGATATGTCCAAGTTCATAGTATTCAAAAACAACTTCCCAATTTTGATTTTCATCCTTCGGAAATATACTCCCAATTTCCTTGCCAGATGGCTTTTCGTGATTCATCTCGCTTACCTTTGCAGTGTTAGCCGCATCCAAAAAAAGAAGAGATGAGTCTAAATCAACCGTAGCCACCTTTCCCAGGTCTACCTTTCGGCCACCTTCAACCCATTTTAATTGTTCACTGGATGAAGCCCACGCGTTTCCTCCACTGAGTAACACCAGACTAAGCGCCAACAGCGCTCCCAAAATCGTTTGGCTCCATCTCATTTTGTTGTTACATTTGTTATCTAGTCTCTTATTCAAAACTCATTACTCCTTTATAAATTCCAATATCTCCCGTGTCCCCAACCATATTAGCCACTGCTTTATATTTTGTCAATTCACAGTAGCAAAGGGCGTTTCCAAGACTTAATACTCATTTTTATACATATGTATGCAAATTTCTACTCTAATCGGACTGGTTTTACAAGGTATAGAGGAGCGATATGAAAAGACTCATTATGGACAAGCACAATTGCGCAATGGCTGCAACTTATCCGTTTAAGTCTCATCTAGCATATAAAATGTCGAATTTCAGCAGAATAAGGAATGTACACTTCACCAAACAAGCGACTATAGTCTTAGTGACTTTCTTCCTGTTTTTTATACATATGTCATCTTTTTTATTTAAAAGAATGTATAGGCTTACACCGGATTGATTTATCAAATGCCGGGACATAGAAGTAAAAATAGAGGGGATGCACACTCCACTCCTCTATCAGTTATTTTAATCCACAATCATCCGTCCGGCTCCGCCGCCCTGCCAGCGGCCTGCTGTGCGCTTCCCCCGTCCGGCTCCTTCCAAAATCAGCACCAGCTGCCTATGGAGCTGAGCATGTGAAAATTCCCTATATTCCGCACCACTTCGGTTCGCAATATAATGCTGGATAGATTCTCTGTCCACAGCCTCCAGGTTCAGACACATCAATGCAAACATACAATCCATCGGATCGTTTGTACCGCTTTTGAGCAGTTCGGATGCAAAGTAGCGCATCGTTTCCGGGCGCAATGTGCTTTGATACAAGCTCGCAAACGGGGCATGGATATCACTCCATGTATTAAATTCAGTAGCCATATCAGCAAAATCCTGATAATTGGAGCGAAGCACGGCTCCATCTTTGAGTTTGAACCGGCCCAGTTCCAGTTCATCCAATCCGATCTCAGCCTCGGCCTCCAGCACAATATCTGCATGATGCACGGTGAAATCCGGGCGATCTGTTTGTTCCAAAAAAAGCAGCTTCAACACCGACAGCCGCCCCGTGGCTGCATATGGCACTTCCTGCTCCTGCTCCAGCAGGTATAATCTATTCTTGTGCTTTACAATGCCTCTGCCTACGGTCAGCGCATGTTCCCCAACGGTCACGTTCATTCCGGTAATAATGCCATCCGAATAATCCTGATACCGGATATCCAGAAAACTACGGGGGTAATCCCGCAGATTTTCCAGCATCTCGGTTTTGAGAATACGACCTTTTTCAAACTTTGGAACGATATGCGTTAACATGGGGTTTCCTCCTTTCTCTATTCTTCTTTATTTAGGGGAACAGATAGCCGATTCACACCGGGCGCAGGCGGCGGAACTGTAACTCCATCATCGGTGGTGGGTGGAGCTTTACTTACTCCAAGTAATCCAATAAACAGGCGAAAATTCTTTTCTATACATCTGCGTAAATCCATCGTGCTCCCCCTGATTGAAGACTGAGGTTCATTATAATCTCAGAATTTATTATCTACCTTTACATCCCGGCTCCGCTCCCAGCCTGCTCGCGAAGTATATAATTCAGCTCACGCTTGTCCACAACATAGGTACGGGCGATCAGATCGTGAAGAGCCTGTTTTCTAGCTGCAAAGCCTGCCATGATAAAACCGATCCACAAAATGATACTCGATACAATTTTACTCCAGTAGCGGGCACTCGCACGTCCAAAGCTCAGCTTTTGGTTAAATTCATCTACTACAACGATACCAAGAGCCAGCTTGCCCACCGTAGCTCTGCATTTGGACGATTCCATGATCGCAAAATACAGCCATGAAGCCCCCAAATTCATCAAAGTTTGTCCCAATAATTGCATGGTAAAAATAGCAGTCGGCCCGTTTGTCAGCATAGAGGTTTCTGCCGGAGATGGCACCCAATCTCCATTGGCCTGAATGATGATCCAGACCAGTCCGATGATCATAAATACAAATCCTAAAATAAGGCTGTCAATGATATAGGCCAAAGTTCGTTTCCAAAAACCTGCATACAGCATGTTGTTCCCTTCAGGTGTTGTGTGCTTTTCTGATTTCTGCATTTGAATAATTCTTAATTTATTATTTCGTGCCGTCAAAGAAATCCAGCTCGGAGAGATCATTTTCGAAGGCAAAAAAGCGCTTGGGACCCAGATACAGCAATTCATCACGGCGGGTAATCGGCACTACATAAAAGCCCCAACGACTATCCCCGACAAAAACAAAATATTTCGTTTCCTCATTGCGGATGGAGTCCGTATCATCCTGCGGGATATCCCGACCGTACAGCTCTGCGATTTCCTCATACGGCATGGGTTCAAAAGCATCTGGCCGACTGCGGTACACATGGCGCTGACGCAGCTTACCCCCGTTGGCCATCAGGAAGAATTCCACTTCGACCGCTTGAGACGGCCGGGAAATCGAACCGCGTACCCGGTTGCTTTCCAAACTCGCAATCAGCTCCTTCTCACGCCCCGTATGCGTCCATGCGCTGACCGTATACGGAATAGCTGGAATATGATTGGTAATGACAGGCTCAATGGTCCCCATTTTTTTAGCGTTCAGGTAACGGATAGCCCCGCGCAGACAGGCCATTTTCAATTCAGGTACCCGGCTTAGATCTTCTGCCTTTTGTCGGAACTCAATACTGCGCCCTGGCACAAATTCCTTAAGCGCTTCGCGGAACACGTCTATCCGGCAGGACTGCCCGGTCAGTTTGATAATCGAATAATCCTGCAAGCGCCCCTCCAAATAAAAATCATCCAGAAACTTGCGCACAATATTGTAGATATCTGCCTTAAGTAGCTGCTGTACTTCACGAATATTAAACACCACATCAGGCAAACCATATTCATCACGGAACCGTCCGTTCTCAATCACCGAAACCAGCCAACGATCCATTACGGCAATGTTCAGGTCACTTTCAGCAGATAATACCTGCTCGGATTCAAAGCGACTGCGCAAGATCCCCGTACGTAGAAAAAATTCCTTTTTCATATTTTCTGCCGCACTCCACAACAGATGAAAATTACTCAGTACCCGTTGATATTCATCCCGTGTAGCATGCTCATACCGTTTGAACGCGGTAGGCAAGATCGCCTCTGCGTCGCGATAGCGTTCCTCCAGCCCTGCATATACAGCATCTACTCCAAACTCATCCACATGACGGTACAAATCTCCCGAAGGAATGCCGATCAGAGCATCAATATCGGTGTCAGGCAAACGAGTCTCGGCAGCATAATAACCTGCAAATA
>RCUE01000241.1_pt1 | contig 18095 bp, 18 predicted proteins | sample 2166111 | NCBI WGS metagenome assembly RCUE01 (sample SAMN09930795, study PRJNA488358) | compost metagenome | feature: garden; material: soil; isolation source: compost soil in phenylacetonitrile-enriched culture | place: Germany: Experimental Botanical Garden Goettingen | collected 2016-01-27 | reverse complement strand
TCTGATTTTTGAACGAGCTTGGTGACGCTAGATGTAAGGTCGTTCAGAATCCCTACGATCCCTGCTTTATACTTCAAAGTAAAGTTCAGGATTTTAGTAGAGTACGCAGCGGATTCTTTCGCAGCGTAGGTTGCATAGTAATCTACTCCATCCTTAACATCCCCGACAAGTTTAGGATTATTGTTCGTCCCCGTTTCCGTGAATAAGACGGAGTTATATCCTTCTTGAACGTCGAGAACTCTTGCAGCAGGTCTCGGTAAAATTGCGGTGCGGTTCAGTTTGTTGAACGTAACCTTCTCCCGATAAACAAGTCCCGAATAAACGGTGATTTGATTTCCTCCGGAATCCAAGTTTATAGCGCCGTAAACTTCAACGTCATGAATGTCCAAATTAGCGAGCGGGTAATCCACTGTCGCATAATGGGTCCATCCCGGGGCTTTATTCTTGGATACATATTCAATAGTGTTAATTGGAGGGTAAATCCCATCAATCATGGATACCCATTCAGTATACGCGGTTTCGGATTGGTTAACGGCCCTCCATCCGTTAAGAAACGCTTTAACAGCGTCATCACTTGGAATTAGATTAGGTATCCATCCCGCTTCGTTCAAGGTAGGGGTAAAGCGAATTTCATTCATTTGTCCCACGGATTCGCTGCTCAAGTACGCACATTCAGCTTTCCCGGAAGAAGGTGAGAAAATGAATCCGTCATAACGAATAAAACGAACGCTACTACCAACTTTCCCCGCTTTTAAGGTATGGAGATAGGCGGTCAAAGTTCTGTATCCAACGGCCCCGTCCGATACGGCTGTCGTGGACGTATTGGCATCGATAACAAGTCCGCGCTGAACTCTTCGAACGAGCGTGGCTTCCCCCGCATTCGATACGCTTATCTCATCCTTTACGTCCCCATAAGAAGACAGGGATTCTGGAATGTAGATGGTTTGGGATTCCCCGGGCTCAAATACAGGGTTGGTCTCCCCAAGAACAAGGACAGGTTTTGTAAATCTGAATGTTCCTGCTCCCAGCGTATTGTTGCTAAAGAAAATACGAATGGTCGCTGTATCTGCCGTAAACGATCTTGGAGCATTACTAGGTGTGTACGGGAGATAGTAAGTACCTAAAGAGGTTCCGTTCAGGCGATAAACAGCTACCTGTCCATTATGCTCCGCAGCGAAAGTATACTTCTGTCCTATAACTACTGGAATGTCAATGTAAGACGGGCTCGCGGTAGCGGTCGCGTTGAGAACGATCGTATACGGTCCCTCTAATTTCGCTGTCGTAGCTAGGGTGGCGGCGGTAAGTGGGGGAATTAAGTTCCCTCCCTTTTTTACAATAGCTACACCATTCAAATCCTGTCTTCCGTTGACATGCGGAAGGTAATCCCGAATATTATTGTCTGTGATGTCTACGTGTATGCGGTTATAAATGGATTCCGGAACTTCATACACCCCGGCTCCGTCAAACTCCACGGAGGAGAATGATCCCTCCGGGTACATATTGTACAGTTGAATCAGTCCATTATGAGTAGAGGCGGGCTGCTGCCATTTAACATAAAGGACTTGAGAAGCTAATCTTCCCTCTACATCTGGAAGTTGATCCGTCCCATTGTGGATACGCAAGGTAGTTACTCCCAACAAGTCCGTTCTCGTATTTACAATGGCAACGTAGTACTTCCCAGCCTCCAAAGATACTTTTCTTTGAACTCCCAGAGCTTCGGTAATACCTGCGGTGGAAACGATCATTTGCGTCTTGGCTCCGTAGATTCCCGGAGAAGAAAGGGAGAACGATCCCTCCGAAGAAATGGCTTCCCAGCCAACCCCTATCCCGTTCCCTCCATCAACTTCAAAATCTCCCGTATTCCAGAGAAGGTTTACGCGAGTTTCCCCGTAGACGGAAAAGTCCGGCTCGCTGGATTGATCCGTTGTGATGACAGACGTTGGAAGAGGAGGGTTAGTCGAGATTTCAGAGACATCTCCAATTGCAACGTTCATCTTTGCCTTTGTGCGCATATCTGTATATGGAGCGGCGATAATATCCCCGGCTGCTTTTCTCCCGATCAATACGTACTTTTTCCCGGCGGGAGCATTGTCCATAGTAAGCTGAAATTGGGTCTGCACTCTTCGGGAAGTTTCTTCCCCGGCGCGAGTATCGAAAATCCCGTTATCCATAACAGGAGCATCTACTACGCCGCCCTCGTGGATTTCCGTAGTGAACTCAACGTTCTGATCCCAAACAGCAAGGTAAAGATCAGAAGCGGTACTTGGAGGAGTGAATCCCGTAGGAACCATAAGCTCATAAAGAACTCCGTCCAGAACAAAAGCGCAGGGATCGAGGAATACTTTTCCCCCGGTTACGCGCAGCGGAGGGAGCGTGATAAATCCGTCGGAAACAAAATTCTTAATGAATGACATGAGTTTTCCTTCTTGGATTTTCTGCATTTCATTAAGCTCTGTTTCCATAAGATAAGCGTCATCCCCAAAAATAATTCTGGCGTAGTTCTTGAGGCGATTATACTTATCCGGCGTTCCAAAGTTTGCTGCCATTAACTCTCACTCCTTTACTTGGTATTACTAAATTAGAACGTGAACTTAATCGTTCTTTTAAGTTCAATGGAGCTAGTTTTGTAAATAACGCCATGCGTCTTACGGTTAATTGGAATCCCGCTCCCCAGCGTTGCTGTGGCGTTTCCTCCGTAAATGGCGAACTCCCGCAAATATCCGTTAGCCTCGCTTGTTCCGAACGTTACGGAAATCTCTAGGCGGTTCGTAGGCGTTGTGGAAGTTGTGGTTCCGTCGGCTTGAAGGAATCTCATATCCCCCGGCTGGATCGCTTTACGGAACAATGGCGTAAGCAATCCGGTATCCGTTTCGGAGGGGCTTGGCGGAGCTTGGTCGTTCCACGTTGAGTTACCGCTCCCCACTTCCCAGTACATTGCTCCCTTATATCCGGCCTCCCCTTTTACAAGCGCTGCAATAAGGCGGGAAAAAGCGGAAAGAACAACGTTGAATTTTTGATAGATTACTTGAACTTCCCCAGTCTCGACGTTACGAATTTCGTCCCATACTTCCCCTTTAAATCTACGATTTAGCTTTTCTTCATAATTGCTCATTTTTACATCTCCTCTCTTAGTTTCCTCCTAATTTGAACTCCCCGAGCTTAGCTTTACCCAAGCGGTTCTGCGGAATAATAATCTCATCCTCGCTGTCGCTGTCTTCCATGGTCTTCGCGAATACGTCCGTGTCAGCTTCTACGAATATAATTTCATCGAAGTGATCGTCGCTGTAATTAGGTGCGAATGTTTCTTCATCGAAGAATTCAACTTGAGCCGCAGCTTCATCATCCGTAATCTTGGTAGGATCAAATACTTCGTCCCCGTTTTCCGTAATCAGGTCCGGCATAGAGATATCCTGCGCTTGGATACGATATTCATCGGAATAGAACAAGGTCACGATGACATGAAGCTTGCGGTTAACAGGCCGGAAGAAATTCGCGAAGTACAAGAATCTTTCCGTCCGTTTGTCAATCTCCGTCAATCCCCCATTAGCTAGGACGTTAAGGTCAATGTAAATATTGTCCCCTTCCCGCTTCACGGGGTTGATCTGGGTATCGTTTCCGTAGAAAACGCGTCCCAAATACTCAAATACTTTAGCGTTGCCTTTTAGTTGGTATAAGATCGGAAGAATTTTTAAGAAAGCTCTTTGATCCTCTTCCGAAAGAAAGGATGGAAACGGAAATCCGATGGTCTCATACAAATACGGAAGGAATTCCTTCGGCGTCTTTGCAATATTGAACATGTTCTCTCTTCCCGTGATCCTATCTCTCAACCAATCCATCCCTACGGATGCAACTTGGAAGAAACGCTTGAGCGGATAAGCTATCGGCTGCTGCTCGGCATCTTTACGCTTATAGATGTTAGGCAGCCGAGAATATATCTGCATCCCCATAGATGTTTCTAATCCTTGGGCGGGGTATAGGTCCCCATAGAGTGCGTAAACAACTTTCTCCGCGAGATTCCCCACAACATAATAAGTACTGTGTTCATCCGCGAATCCGTAAATCCCGAATCCGGTAATCCAGTCCTCGTTTTCAAAAACTTCGCGGTAAGCCGAGAAGCAATTAGCTTGTTGAAGGGTATCCGTAGGATAATCCCACTCCTGCGGGTCCCACGGCATTGCTGCTGCGCGGGACTTATCAGGAAATCCTAATGGGGAGATAAAGACGGGCTTTTCCCACTCCTCATAGAATCTCTTGAAATCTTGGTAAAGGTACTGATCTTTCCCGTCGATGGTCACTTCATAGATGGAGTTCTTGATGTCTCTCAATGACGGGTCCTCAACCTGCGTTAATGCGAAGAATCCTGATATGGATATGAAGTCCAAATCCCCGTTTACGGGGTTATGTAGCTTGGATTCATACTCTTCATTAGTTGTCCCATCAGCTACAGGCTGCCAAGGAGCGTACGTATAGGTGAAAAATCCGGGAGGATATTGCTCCCGAGCAAATTTCGCTACTTCTTTCCAAGCGTCTTGGTATTGTTCCAGCTTGGATAGACAATAACCGATCCCAATCCCGTAAATCTGCTGCGGGTAAGCTAATTCCACACATACTCTGCGAATGAAGTTCTTATAGTATTCAAAGAAGTCAATCACATTCGTAGGATTGTATGTTTCGGGCTTAAGATCACTATTACTAACTATCCTTGGCTCGATAATGACTTTCATCCCGTATTTCTGTGCTTCTTGTGTAAGGTACGTTGCGTTCGTAAACGTAACTTCGTCTACCCGAAATTCCGCTGCATTGATTCCAGTTGGAACAAGGGAAATCGGAACGATCAAGGTATTCAATCCCAGTCTACGCGAGTTTGAGATGATAAGCTCACGTTTGGAGAGGGAGTTTACGCTAACGGACCCGGCTTTCAGAACGAGGATGTCCAAGATTAAACACCCCCAACGATTCTTATATCAATGTTCTCCATTGCAGGAATTTGGGTCTCGCTACAAACAACATCTTGGACGCTAGGGTCCATAGCCACATTCACGATCCCTTCCGTGGATCGGAATATTACGGAGGACATCCGAGAAACATATACATCGTCCCCGAATCCCGCTTTCCCCGGATCGAATTCTGCGGAAAGAGCTTCTATGATTCGCCCTTTCGCAACGTCCCCGACTACCCCGTCCGCGATGTACACGTTCGCGACAACGTTGAATTTTATATACTCTGGATCGCGGATAACAAGGTTTTGGTTCATGATCATGACTTCCTCAATCCGCGCCTGAATCTCCGATTTTGTTCCGGCGGACAATGGCTGTCCGGTTGTAGATGCAAGGTACAAAAGAACATCACTTGTTTCATTGAATGTCTCCACGCATTTCGCTTTAGAAACGGCGGGAGATAATTCCGCTAAATCCTCAAAGTCCTTTGGAGTAACGGCGCGGTTCTGGGTCCGGTAAGCTTTCGGAGCGGATACTTTGATATGCTCCAACGACTCCGCGTCACTTCCCCCGGTAGCGGGCATAAGGTTAACGACAGAATCTATCCCGGTCACTCGGTCATCCCGGAGAATGGTTATCTTCTGCGCGCCTACATTCCCGATTGCTCCTCCCCCATAGCGATAATCAGCGGTAACAAGGCATCCATACGGGGCTTTCATCCCGGAGACTCCGTTCCCCACCTGAATCTGCGTCTTTCCATCATCCGTCAACGTGGTCACGAAATGTCGGTCTGTTGGAAGGGAGTCAATAAATGAATCCACATGCTGCCACAAGTAAATTACTCCATTCTCCTCTGTCTTAAAAACGATACTGTTATCAAGTACATTCTCATAAGCGAGGAGGAAGGTTTGATTCGGCGTTGCGTCCCCGTTCCCAAGCTCTTCATCAGGGGAGGTTATCCCTTGTGTGGCTTTAATAGTAAGTGTCGTTTGTCCAGCAGCAATAATGGCTGCCTCATCCGTCTCGAAAATGATTTCGTCCCCTAACGACGGGTCCGTGGAAATCATTGTTCCTCTCGGAATCTCGACAGGAATGTCCAGAAGGTCCTCACTCTTCGTAAATGTAATGTCTACTTTGGCGGCTGATTGTCCGTAAGGCTTATACCCCAACATCTCCGCTATGGCATAAATCGCTTTGCGGGTGCGGGCAAGCGGCAATAAATTTTCTGCGGTTGCTTTATCGTTATAGTACGAAAGAATATGAAGGCCATAAGACAAATTGATGAGGATAACAATCCCCGGGTCCGTCTCATCCAAATTGGTCCATTCTGGCATCAGAATAGGGATGTTATCCTTCATCATTTGATAAAACCCTTGATAGTCTTTTGTGACGTAATCAATAGGTAATTCCAATCCTTTCCCCTCCTTTCTAAATGATCTTAACTAGTCTGGGTTGGAATAGTTAAGGTTACATCCGATTGATACTTATTCACTAGCACATCCACATTGATTATATAAGCAGATGGGATTGTTGGATGCGGAGAATAAGTAATCCCATTCAGTGTAACCATAGGGAGAAATAGCTCGGCGGCTCTCTCCATTTCGAATCTTCTATCCGCGAATTCAGTCTCATCTTCGATGGATTCGAAATTAAATGAAGCCCGGTTTCCGTATTCCGGGTGCATGATTAATTCCCCGGCCCGTACTCCCCAAATCTGCTCAAGCTTTTCCATGATAAGCGTGTAATCGTCCGGAGTGAGTTCCGTCATGGAAACCGATCCCCCGGATGTAATGCGGAAGGGGAAGGATACTCCTTTATAACTTGTTGCCATTCAGGATCATCCTTTCAATGCGTCAATAGATTGCTTAACTTTAATCCCCGCTACAGTGATATCATTCGTGGATGCGAAGTCTTTGGTGTTAATGCTATCCGTGGTAACGAGAGGCGTTTCAGTTTTAACCGTTGCTTTCGCTTCTTTTGTTTCAATTTTTTCTGCGGTAATATTCTTGGTAAGAATATCTGTGTTCACGTTTATTTTCTTCGTTGGATCGTACGATGCGGTTTTAAAGAATGTTTCCTTAATGTAGGTATTAGTAGGTAAAATCCCTACCCATACTGGATACTGAATATCGCCTTCTTCAAACTCTATATATACTGAATCCCCCTTTTTCGGGAGAGAAAACACTCCGGGAGGTAAACAAGCTTCCGCCCATCCTAATTCATCACTATCATTGATGGTCGGGCAGGTTACGAGAATCCTTCCCCGCTTTTCCGGGTCGTTTACATCCTCAACGATAGCACGAAATTTGCCGTAAAAATTGTTCTCCATTTATCGTGTTACCTCCCCTGTCGCTTTGTTTACTTTTACTGTCTTTCCGCTACTAGCGGACTTGGTTGGTGCTTTATCTTTGGCTGGCGCGTTCTTTTTCGATGGCGCGCTCTTCTTATCAGCGGAGGACTTGGTTGATCCTCCACTTTTGGAACTTGCACCCGTCACGTTTTGTTCTACGGTTATTTGTACGGTATATCCGTCTCGTCCGATGCGATGTAATACTCTTTTGGCGGTGTAAATTCCGTTAAATACGGCCCCTGCTCCAAAAATCTGTAATCTCTGTCCGGACTGGTAACGGCAATCTGGCATTACCTCAAGAGTCCCCTCGACGACTACAACTTTGGGCGTATCTTTCTTCTTTTTGGAGTCTTTCTCCTTTTTCCCGGGATCGTCGCTAGGCATCAAGTAATCCAGTTTATTAGCCATTTAATCCTGTCCTCCTCATTTCTTAGAATTTATTTTAACTTCCCCCGTTGTTTTATCTACGGAGACGGTTCCTCCGGAATTGGGGGAAGGTTTAGGGGTTCCCGGCTGTCCTTTCTTGACAGTACCGTCTTTCATCTTAACATCGGAAGCGGCTCCGGTGGAGTCGGCTTTCGTCTTCGATTTGCTTGATCTATCTTCAACATCCACATCGCGCTCTTGAAGGGATGGGCTAAAGGAAAGTATCTGGCCCTCTATTTTGCGATAATATAGAGGGTCCGGCGTGGTATTTGGTTTAGCTTTACCTATTTGAATCTCGGTTTTACTATCTTTACTTAATACAGAAGCTGCACTTTTACTAATTGTCATACCATTTTCCTTCGCTTTACGGACGACGAAATCATAGTCTGTTTCATTCTTTTGTACGATATGGTCCACGACTTTTACGGTACTTTCAACTTTTGCTTTTATCCCATGCTCTTTGAAAATGGCGTTGATGACATCCGAGACTTTTTTCTTCTTCCACGTTCTCGTTTTTTTGACCTCGCTCATGGTGTACGTGGCAGCAAGTCCGATAATAGTCATCTTAGGTACTCCCTCGGTAGGATAGGATGCCTCTAAAGCATATATCTTCCCGGAAACTTGTTTGTGATTCTTTCGGTGTCCGTACTTTAACTGAATGGGAACTCCCTTCTTGATCCCGGGATCGTTCAGCCATAAGTAATTAGGATCGGAGATGTATAATCTGAATAACGTGTGTTTTCCAACTTCATCTTCAACTTCTATTTCGTCGATACAGTTGCTTCTCGCTAGTTCAAGTGGTTTTCCGTTTAACGTTACAGAGAAATACGGCTCCATTAAAACGATGTTATCCTGAATCTTAGGCATCCCCGATCACCCTATCCGGAGATGGAACATAAATCTGATCCCCCGGTTTGATTTCAAAGGGGCTTGTTAATCCCGGATTGGCCTCCATGATGACCCATTCGTAATCAGGGTCCCCGTAGAATTCATTCGCGATCAAATCAAGGCGCATCCCTTCATCAATCACGATCACCATGTCCTCCATATCAGCAGAATACTTCGGAACGGGAATCGGGTCTAAATAAGTAATTCCGGTATCCTCATCCAAGAAGGTATAAGCTCCCTCGAATCGACTCCCAACGTATACAGCCATGCTCTCTCCCTCCCTTACTGTGGAATAAGGAGTCTTAAGGTAACCGCTGCGGCCCAAGGCTCCAAAGTCGGGGAGAATTCGGTGTAGTCCGTATCCATTCCCGTAATGTAACATTCTTTTACAAACCATCCATAAACAAACTTTATAGGTTTAGGAGCGAGGAATCGATTTGATCCCTTCGTATTTGCTTTGGGGATAAACTTGTTGAGGTGTCCAATGTAAGATTTCGTTATTCCCCGCTCGAACCTATCATTCAAATACAGGGTAAAACTAATTTCCCGCTGTTCCCCTCCGGCATAGCTTAAAAGAGGGTAGCTAATGCCCGCCGGGGTAAGTACATTGTACGTAACGTTGATCGTATCGTGGAAAGCTTCCGGATTGAACTGGAACGGCTTCCCTCCCAACGATCCTTTAGTAAGTCTCGTTTTTGGTGCTAATAGCATGAATCGTCCCTCCTTTCACCTAGATATATTATACACACGTTTACCGAAAATAGGTAATAAAATTTTAAAAGGGACGGATTTCTCCGCCCCTTCTTTTAAATCTGCATGATAATGTCTTCCAGCGTTGCATTTCCAAGTCCTTTGGAACGCTCTTCCCGCACGATCTTACGCAATTCCGAAAGAATCGCTTGGGCTTGGGATTTAGGGTCCGTGGTCTGGGTTCCGTCAATCTTGATTGTGACATTTTGAATTGTAGTGCGAGCGTCTACGGTCGTATTTCCTCCGCTTGGCTGCGATCCTCCCCGCTTAGGGGTTATTCCTCCCTCGGCGTACTTCTTTATCCCCAATCTCTTCCCGGCTTCCTCCCACAAAGCTATGCCGCGGTCTCGGTGCTTATCACTAAGCGGGATAAGGGCTTCTTCCCCGTCTTCCCCGAATATCCCGACATGCGGCGTGTCCGTAATGGTCCCGCGAGCGTACTTAGGTAGAAGATTAAGTTGCTTTTGAGTTTCCGTATTAAGCATGCCCGGGAAAGTATCCTTGTAGAGCATTGGAACGGAAGGTTCCCCAGTGGAAATCGTCTGGATAGTTTGAAGCATGGGACTAATAGGCTTGAAGTTTGATGTGGCCGTTTTAATCCCTTGCAATTCCCCGACAATGGAGCTAATCTGCGATTGATCGATCCTAACGGGCGTATTTTTCGTGAGAAGGTTCATGGAGTTGAGAGTATCCTTGGCCTCTTTCTTGGTAATAGGTTGTTGGTCCGCGATCTTGTTCAGGGCTTCTTGGCTTTGTCCTTCCAGAAGAACTTGCATCGGGTCCTTTCCTAATTCCGTAGGCTTGTAGGTCGGAACGGGGAGGACGGGTCCATTTTGGAGGTCCTTCATGAATTGCTCCATGGTGTATTCGATCCCGAGTCTACCCTTATCGTACTGGGTCCCGAAATTAGATTCGTTTGTTGTACGATAATTGTCTGCGAGCTTATCTAAATCCTCTCCCCGAATTAATCTAATTCCTTTCTCAAGAAGTCCCATCTTGGTGTACTCATACTCCCCGGCGTCCCCCGCAAAAGGCATGGGGACTTTGGTCTGTCCTGCCGTTGTTCCGAATAGCTCCTCCGCTACTTTATCCGCTCCGAGGTTAGCTAACTCTGCAAAGAAAACAGTCAGTCCCGCGCCAATCGCATTAGCTCCCGGGGAGCGGGTTCCTGTTCCCCGCGTCTCCACTCGGGAGAGTGATCCCCCTGATCCGGGCTTAAATACATTCCCTACTTGCTCTGGCGTTAACGTTGGACGGTTTGCTCTCGGCGGAAGATTAGTCCCCGGTTTCGACGTTCCCCCGGTACGGCTCAAGTTACTTCCTTGTGGTTTAGGAGGCTCATAGTTCCCCGGTAATTTCGTTCCCCCTCCCGATCCCGGTTTAGGATTGGAGTTAATCGTTCCGTTCCCTCCGGCTCCCGGCGCTCCCGGAGTTCCCCCTCCCGGTGGTTTAGTCCCCCCTCCGGGAACATTGGGGCCGAGATTTTTAGATAATCCTGCTGCTTCTCTAAGTAGTAATACAGACTTTCTTATCCAGTTATACAAGGTAACAAATGGGGCAATGACGCCTTTCATTATTTTTCCTATTCCAGCTATCCCAAGAAGTGCGGCAACGACAAAGCCAATTTTCTTCCCGAGTTCGTTCCAGTAAGAGAGATCGCTGGAATCTCCGGCGGTGATACCTAAAAGGTCGAGGAGCTTAGTCATTAAGTTATCAACGGCAGGTATGTTGTCCCCGATCCATCTTCCAATAGGTAAAAGTACTTCCTTGTAGAACTTCTTCCCTAATTCGATAACCTGCTTAAATCCTTCCCCCATCCCTTTGAATAACTCTTCCGCTCGTCCCTTGAGCATGGATAGGCGTACAGCGGTGTCCCATAATCCTACAGCGTTCAGGCGCTTAAACTGTTCTTCGGTAAATTCGATTTCCTTCCCGTTATCCGATCCGAACAAGGCCCCGAATATATCACCGAATCCCATGATTTTTGAGAAGAATCTTTCGATACCCTCTAATCCTTCCAGCTTAACGTAGGCTCCCTTTTGGAACATGTCCTGCACCTTTTTCCATTTGGAGGTTACGTTCCCTACAACTTTATCCACGGCATCTCGGAATCCGAAAATATTAAGCTGGTAGGCGAACATGGCTCCGGCGAATAAAATACTCGCTCTCATGATCCAGAATGTAAGGGTACGGAATCCCCTCACCATCCTCCAAACTCCCCCTTGAAAAGCCCCTTCCGTGGATTTCAAACGGAGCATGGCATCATACATAAGGGTAAATGCCGCTACAGTCTGAACGACTCCCCCAGTTAATTTGAGGAACAATCCAGAAGCAACTAGTATTCCCCCTCCCATTGCAGCGACAGCGGAGATAATTTTAGCTATACCGGGGTGCTTTTCTGCAAGGTCTTTAAATCCTTCGATAATGCGGGAAAGGGCTTTGGCTGCAAGATCAATTGGCTTCCACAACATTTCGAATACTCCCGAGAAGGTTTTACCAAGTTTATTAATTTCGTCGTAGTCCATTTCGGATACAAGGTCACTAATGACTTTTAAGGAGCGCTTGGCGGCATCGAATGCTCCGGAATCTGCAATTCCTTTAAAGAGGCGTTCAACCTGCTCCTGTAAGTTACTTGTTATTTGCATCCATGTACCCTCAAGATTACTCATCATTCCCTTAGCGATCTTGTCAGACAATTCTACAATGTCCTTCGTCAATCCTTCCGGGTCCTTGGCAAGCTCTCTCCCGAGAATCATTTCAGGGTCAATATCCAAACGGGTTTTAAACGATCTTTGGTCTCCCCCGTACAAGTTACGAATCGCTACGAGAATACCTGCCATCCCCTGATCGGGACGGAAAGCTGCTAAATCCCCCATGTATTCAAGGAAGGACTTCATTTCCCCCTTAGCATTTGCGTATTGCTTCTCAACTTGGACTCCGATAGCTTTAAAACCAATCATGGATTTTACAACATCTTCAATCTGGAACGGGCTTCGAACAGCTAAATCAATTGCCCAGTTGAGTTGAGTTTCCGCGAGCTTAGCGTTATCATCATACAATCCGGTCAAGGTTTTACGGAAGGTCTCGTATTTGGCCCCAGTCTGAACTACTTGCTTCCCAAGCTCTATCATGGTCCCTGTGATCTTCTTCCCGGCGTTATAGACGGAATTCCCTACTCCCGATATAATCTGTCCGGCCTCGCTCATAGCGAGCATGCTCAAGCTGTCCGTAAGTCCATTAACGGACCTAACAGTTTGCTCCGCGCTGCGTTGTAAGCTTCCGAAGTTAGAGATAATCCCGGAAATAGGTCCGGCGGTTCTATCAACTACTCCGACATTAATCCCTATTCCCAAAAAGTTGTCCATTCTGAAATTCCCCCTTTACGGGTTTAATCTTCTCCACTCTCCCGCCGAACTTGCTCACGAATGAACTCCACATACATCTTCCTCTTACGCGAATAGAGCGAAAGTATCTCACTTTCGCTCCATTTATAAAAGTACGCTATGATATGAACTTCGTTGTAAAGCGAGTCCGGCGTTATCCCTCCCCCAGCAAAACGGTAGCAGGGACAGTTACTGTCCGGTTCAATCCGCAAGCGGGGCAGCAGGTCTCGGTCCGCAGGTCTGGCCCAACAGTCAGGTTGTTAACAAAAGAGATGGCGGCGTTTCTGTCCTTCTTAACCATCTCCCGGAAGGTTTCGAAAGAGTAGGAATCCAATCCTTCGATGTCTTCCGTAATCAAGGCGAGGAGTTGCGTAATGGACTCGGCAGGGTTAACCATAATCGTTGCTGCCATTTTCTCTTGAACTTCTCCGGAAGGGAAGGTAACGAGGATTTTCTTATACAGTTGATCCCCTTTCTTGATCCCGCGAGGAAGCTCCAACTCCACTACCCATGGCTGATCGTGGTTTACATAGTGAACGTTGATATTGTTGTAATTCAATTCAACTTCATACTTGGTATTGCAGGAGTGACAGGTTTCCGTCCAGCGAATGAATTCATCCGTTGCAACGGATTGGATGTAGTTAATCAAAGTGATGAAGTCCCGGTCCGCAAGAAACATGGAGCGAACATGTTCTTTCTTAACGCGGGTCAAGGCCCCCAATCTCTTCGTCAGGTTAAGAACAAGCTCCGTGATCATCTTCCCACCGTTGTTACGAACAGCTTGGGCAGACATAGCTTCTTCTACTTGGCCCGTCATTTCCCCGATTTCTACTTCCCGGTGAATTTTCCCGTCTTGATCCTTAAAACCAATCGGCAGCAGCAGGGTAGGCGCTTCGAGAATTTCCTTAATTGTTTTTACGTTAGTTTCGATCATTTTACGAATTCCTCCTCAATATTTACTATCATCATTATAACCGCGCACTTTTATATTGTAAATCATTTAATATCCACATGCTGGAATCGAATCGTGATCCGCTCGATGAAGCTCTCGCTGGACATGGCGTCCCGGTCGGGCTCCTCATATCCCACAACAATTACTCCCTGCAATTCCGTGGTACGAACCACGGTTTTCCCGTCCCTATCAAGCTGCTCGATCTTAACAATGGCGAGGTTGTCGTCCTTCGTAAGCATCATCCCACCTTGCATGACATCGAATTGCCCGGCAAACACTTTTATCAGGTCGTGGTCTTGAGAAGCGCCCCTCTCCATAACAATAGGCTCATAGTTCACTCTTTGAATGGCTCTGTGGACGAAATCGCTTCTTCCGCCCTCGGTTATCTCTGCAAGCTCTACGCTTGCTTTAACCCCTGATACAAAAGAGAATCCCGCCTTGGCGATCCGACGTTTACCAACAAAAGAAACGCGGAAATTAAATGTCTTGTAGGGGTCCTTCCGAGAAGTATCCGAAAAAGTTAATCCTCCGCTCATGCTATCCCTCCTTATAGTTGCTAATATAAACAAAAGAGGGGATTTCTCCCCTCTTTCGATGGTCACGATTAGGAAGCGCGTCCGTTCGTGAATCTGATTCCGTTGTGGCGAATTGTCAGACGGTCAATGGCTACCTCGTTGGCGGTAGCGTTGAGTTCTGGCAATTCGTACTCGACAGGCCAAGCTTCGATCAGTTCCCATGTCTTAACGACAACGCGGTCGCGGTCCATGAGTTCGATCTTAACGGTGCATTTCATGTTGTGATCCGCTTGTCCCGAGTTCCCTGCCGTGTTAACGTTCAGGTTAAACCAATCGAACAAGTCCGTGTCTTCCGACATCCCCCGAGAGAGGACAACAGGGTCATACGTAACGAGTCCGGCGCTCTGTCCAATGGACAGGTTTGGATCGTTACCATCCCGGTACGGAACAGCTTCCGTGGTCGCTTTCAATCCTGTAACGGTGTTGAATCCCGCTTTTGCGAAATTCTTCTTCCCGCTGATCGTTACGCGATAGTTGAAAGTTTTATATGGGTCGTGTCTCTCCGTATTGGAAAAGCTCAACCCAGACTCCGCATATGCGGTATTCAGCAATTTATTAATCAGGTTCATCATGAGACATTTCCTCCTCTCTATTATAGAACTCTTACACGGAAGATGATGAATTCAGCAGGTCTTTGCGTCGAAATACCGATGTCCGCAAACACTCTCCCCGCTTTTACATCGTCCGGGGTTGTGGTAGTTCCGTCGCAAATGACATAGAAGGCTTCCTCTTCGGAGTTACCCTTCAATCCTCCGGCTCTCCACAATCCGCGCAAGAACGCTTCGCAAGTGCTCTTAATCTTGCTCCACAAGTCTTGATCGTTCGGTTCGAATGTGGTCCAGCGAGTATTCGCAAGAATCATGTTCTCCACGTAATCGGCGGTCCGACGGACGGTGATATAGTTGTTATCCAGTGTTCTTGCTCCCCAGATAACAACGCCCACTCCCGGGAACACGCGCAGAGCATTGATCCCGTTAGGGTTCAAGACTTCCTGCTCCTTGTCATCCATTACATAGTCGAGTCCGAGGGCCCCCATAACTCTTCCGTCCGTTTCCCCCGCAGGAGATTTAAATACTCCGCGATTTGCATCAGTATTAGCGAATACGCCAGCAATATGTCCGCTCGGAGGTACGCTCTTAACGGGATTTGATCCGAAACCAATAGGGTCCGAAACAACGATCCACGGTCCGTAGATTGCTCCACGCTCGGCGGCGATCCCTGCGGAATTCTTAAATTCCAGCATTCCGTCTGGTGTTTTCCCGTGAGGGAAGTCACAGATAACGAACGTCCGGCGATTAAGAACGAATGCTTCCATTCCTTTCAGAACGGCGGTATCCGTGACGCCCGGAATTGCAAGCAGGTTGATATCAATGTTGTTAAAAGCTTGAATTCCGTTACGCAGGAGTTCACTACCAAGATAATCTGCTGCAACAAGTCCGGTAGTCCCGTCTTCCCCGCCCGTAAGAGAGATAGTCGCGGCATCCAGATTCGCGTCATCGTCAATGGTCGTGAACACGATATTCCGGGACGTGGAGTTAATTACGTCTTCCGCCGTTTTCAACGTCAATCCCACATAAGGGGCTTCCGCTTGCGCACTCCCCTTCAAAACGGTAAGCGTGAAGGTTTTCGTGGTAGCGTTCCAATCGCTGATTTTAACGGAGAGTTGGTTTCCGAAAGAACCGTGAGAGCTTGCTTCTACTTTGGCAACGGCTGTGGCTCCGGACATAATGTCCGCAGAAGCAGCGGCGGATGTAGGGGCGTCAGAAGCGTAATGGACTACGCGGCTGATAACAGCGGTAGCGCCCCCGTTGTCAAAGTATCCCTTAACGGCGTAAGCGAGGTAAGAGTTTTCGATGTATCCTCCGAACTCTTCCTCAAAATCCCGAAAGCTACGAATCGTAACAGGTCCGAAACGTCCTTTTTGGGTTACTCCCGCAAATCCTGTGATGGAAGTCGAAACAGATTGCGCGGGCTTATCTGCTTTGATTTCCTCAATATACTGGCCCGGAGTTAAGTAAGTTGGCATTGTATCCTTCTCCCTTCATTATTCATTGCCCGTCATTCGAAGGACAACGAAATTTCTGTTGTTAAGCTGCTCCTGCAACTCCGGCGCTTTAAAATCTTCGTCGGAAATGGTCTTAGTCTCCCGAGCGTTGAAGTAGATAGCGCTCTTGTTAGGAACGTTAACCACATACGGTTGCGGCTTGCGATTCTTGACTGTAACCATGGTCTATTCCTCCTTTCATTCAATGCGGGGAATGAATTCCTGGGCGGCTGGGGTGTTAGTGCGATCCCAAAGATCAAGGCTAGTTTCAACTTTGATCAGGTATTGTTCCGCGAATTTTCTTACTCCCTCTTCGGTTCTACCGAAGTCCTTGTATCCGCTCCCCGTAAGGGAGAAGCTAACTTCTGTAACATCGTATTTGACGCCCTTGATCGTAATGTACGTCACAGTCGTCATTTGCTTCCGGTAGAACATCCGAATCTTATTCATGTCCGTATGGTAGTCTGTATACATCCGGACCGTATAATAAATATTGTACGGCTCCGGGTTGTTCCGCTTATCCATGGACTGGATGACTTCTTCTCCCGTCAGCGGGTCAATCGTTTTTACAATGTTATCAATAACAGGATCGACAGAACGACGGATAGCGTCGAACGTCTCATTGCTTCGATAAAGTACGATTAGCGGGAAAACAAAATCCTCAAAATCAACGTCTGGGTTGTATATCGTGACGGGTACTTCCCGGTCATCAATAATCAATCCAGAAAACTTCGCGGCGACAGCGACATCGACTTCTTCAAAATCGATAATGTACTCGCTCATCGTATCGCCTCTTGCAAAGTTACTTTTATCAAGTCTATCGTCTCATTTGTAACTCTTCCCCGCATTTCTTCCCAAGATAGCGTAAAGGGGTATCGTGCTGGCTGCCTATCCGTCCCATATTCGATGTAGTACGAAAGCTCTTCAAGAGAAATTCCGCTCTCCTGCTCACTCCCGTCCTTAACGCCAACGATCACATTGAACGAGTTTCCGCTGCTCTGGATATCCTTTACTTCGATGGCATCCACGAACGTTTCCGTCTTCGCAAGAATGCGCGAATCATATCCTTGCGCGATCTTGCGGGATAGATACTCCTCAACCAAAGGTTCGAAAGCTAGACGCTGCTGCATGATATTCTGGCGAACACGTTGGGCAATCAATTCTCCGATGGGCTTCAAAACTTTGTCCTTGTAATTGGCTCTTTGAAGGTTCCTCAAGTGGACGTTAATTGCTCCCCAGTTCCCGTATAATCCGCTTGTCATCTGCTCTCACCACCTTTAGCTTAGTAAATATCCAATCCGTGATAAACTGGACTTTCGCGTTTTTTCCAACTATCTCAAAAAGCTGTTCGTTATCATACTTATCGAAGAATTGGATGATCGCGCTTGGATCAATATCCCTCAATCCCTTATCGTGAAGCTCCTTTGTAACGAAAGTAATTTCCCCGGTTTCCCTTAACTCCCGGCCTCCAATTTCCCCGATTTCCTCAATAGGTTTCTGCTTATACGTTCCGTAGAACAGCAGCTTATTGGCGAAATCGTACTTCTTTCCTTTGGATTCCCGGTACAGGGGATGTGGATTACTCTCGTCCTTAAGGAATGGAACGTAGAACATTTGGAGTCCGAAAGACTGTCGCCACGCTTCGGAGAAGGAATCGCTTATCTCATCCCGCTCCTGTTGTGTCATTGCATCGTCCGCGATTGCCATTTCTTATCCCTCCCTTACGGCTTTGTCCGGAAGGATTGTTCTGAATATCCCTTTAATCCCAAACGATTCTCCACAACGAGACA
>RCUE01000240.1_pt1 | contig 18116 bp, 17 predicted proteins | sample 2166111 | NCBI WGS metagenome assembly RCUE01 (sample SAMN09930795, study PRJNA488358) | compost metagenome | feature: garden; material: soil; isolation source: compost soil in phenylacetonitrile-enriched culture | place: Germany: Experimental Botanical Garden Goettingen | collected 2016-01-27 | reverse complement strand
CATGAAGCGGAGCAGTTTATATATACATGTTATGAGGAGCTGGGCCGAAGCCGCGATGAAGCGGAGGCCCGGCTTCTTAATATTCGTCACGACATAGAGACTACGGGAATGTATGATCATACGTACGAAGAGCTGGAGCACGGGGCACTTATGGCTTGGCGCAATAGCAATCGTTGCATCGGTCGCTTATTTTGGGACAAGCTTTTGGTCAGGGATGCGCGGGGCGCGTCAGATGCAACGGAAGTGGTTCGCGAGCTCTTGGAGCATATACGCATAGGAACGAATGGCGGTAAAATTAAGCCAACGCTTACTGTATTCCGCGCCTCCAAGCCAGGGCAGCCGAATATCCGCATCTGGAACCATCAACTCATTCGTTACGCTGGATATGAAACCGATCAAGGGGTCATCGGGGACCCGATCTCGGTAGATTTTACCAATACTTGTAAAGACATGGGCTGGCAAGGAGCGATGACTCCTTTTGATATATTGCCACTGGTTGTGGAAGCAGGCGGGCGGCCTCCCGAGCTATATGATATTCCTGAACATTTGGTAATGGAGGTGGCCATTGAGCATCCAGAAATCTCGGGTTTCGCTTCCTTGGGATTACGTTGGTATGCTGTGCCTATGATTTCGGACATGACGCTGGAGATTGGCGGTATCATCTATACAGCGGCTCCCTTTAACGGCTGGTATATGGGAACAGAAATCGGCGCCCGCAATTTTGCGGATACCTTCCGCTATAATATGTTGCCACAGGTGGCTAAGCTGATGGGGCTGGATACGACGAGTGAAACAACGCTTTGGCGTGATCGGGCGCTGGTGGAATTGAATATTGCTGTGCTGCATTCTTTCAAAAAGGCGGGAGTCAGCATTGTCGACCACCATACCGCAGCGGCACAATTCAAGCTGTTTGAGGAACGGGAAGCCAAGGCTGGGCGCGCACTGACAGGCAATTGGACATGGCTGATTCCCCCGCTATCCCCGGCGACAACGCATATTTTTCATAATTCCTACGATAATCGGCTTGTGAAGCCGAATTTCGGAGTTCAAGAGAAGTCGTATATGTCGAGACAGGCTAATACAGCATCAGATACAGTGCTTCAGCAGAAACGCCAAGGCTGCCCTTTTCATTCCGGATAACGATGGGAATGACCTGATTGCTGCATTAGGACTCGAGCTTATCCCATGCAACGATAAATAGGGTAGCCAGTGGTCCTATTAATAGGGAGAGAAAAAACCAATTTAGCCCGCTCCGATTTTTGGATTGTGCCAAGCCGGCATTAATCAGGGCAAGTGTTCCCCACCCTACATAATAATCTTCTGACATGGTATTCTCCTTTGTAAAAAGGTATAATATCGTACTGTGTATGGTATGAACACATCCATGATTTCATGAATTTAGAGTAAATATACCTTTATATATTCTGGTTTGAGGAGCGAAGCTAAGTTGGAAAGATATCAGGCAGAGCGCATTGTCGCTGAGCTTTTGGAACGGGCTGCTATAGGTGTGATAGTCAAGCTGGAGAAACGTTTTCCTGGCGGAAGGCTGATTGGGGGTAAATATGCTATGAATGCTCACGCCATTACCATGTATACGGACGTTATCGAAACACAGTGTTTACAGATGTTCGGCAGCATTGATCGAGTTGAGGAGTATTTTACAGTTGTGCTTGCACATGAGATTGGACACGCCGCCGATACGGAATTAGTGGACCTCTCCGATGCGTTGGAGCAAGAGAGTGGGATAGGGACCCGGCAACGACTTGCGCTGCAAATTGAAGAAAACGCATGGAATTATGCGCTTGGGTTGGTGCCTGAAATAGATGCAACGTTTATTTCTGCCGTAATAGACGAGTCCTTGCTGGCCTATCGGGTCCCGATTATGGAGCAGTCTGACATTGCGTAACAAAGATGATCCGAGAGCCGTCAGGCTCTTTTTTTGTTGATTAAAACAGACGAGATTGGGTCGGATGATCTAAAGGAGTAGCTTTTTAAGCTGCGACACGCGTCCCTGGGATAGTTCGAGCATTTCGGCTAATTCTTTTTGAGATACATTTGGGTGCTCCTGCATGAGCTGTTTTAGTTTATTCAGGAGATCATTCTGATTTCTGTAACTCCTTCTTTTCTTGGGCTGGACAGGACGTGCTTCACTCAAATGACTAGAAGGATTATCGCTCTTCAGATTTTCAATACAACTTTTACATATCAGATGATCCCTGAAATAGCTCAAATGATCTACGGCACCACAAAAATAGCAAGAAACCCCCGTATACTTGCGAATCATCAGTCCCTCTGGGGTAATAAAAAAATCGAGGGCATCTCCAATATTAATATTCATAGAATTGCGCAGCTCCTTAGGCAGCACAATGCGGCCTAAATGGTCTAATGGCCGTGTCATTCCTGTGTTCTTCATCATTTTTCCCCTTTCCTGAAATGCGCTTATAGTTGTAGGAATTGTATGTATATATGCTGGAAGTACAAAGCGCTTATATTACAGTTTGTTTTGGTATAGCTATGCTGAAAAAAAAAGCTCCGGCATGACGAACAATTACGTCTGCCGGAGCATTGTACAGCCAATGAATCTAAGATGTCATGTCGAACTACTGTGGGTTGGTTGTCCAAATACCGGCTACTTTTAATTGAACTCGTGGAGGCAGTTTCAATGTGGCTAATGTCAGATCGGCCAAATCCTGCGGTTGAAGCATGCGATCCTCATCACCAATAGGTAATCCTGCGTTTGCCGCCAGTTCTGTATTGACAGTGCTTGGAGTCAGCGCGGTGACGCGAATGTTAGATTTGCGAACTTCCTGCATCAGTGCTTCCGTGAAGCCCATCAAAGCAAATTTGGATGCGCAATATGCTGAGCCTGTTGCAAAACCCCGTTCTCCTGCCGTCGAGGAAATATTAATAATGTTTCCGCTCTTTTGCGCCAGCATGCTTGGAAGCACAGCATGTGTGACATAATAGGTTCCCATCAGGTTTACGCGAATAATACGTTCCCACTCTTCGGGGTCCATATCTGCGACTGTGCCAAAGGTAGCAATGCCTGCATTGTTGATCAAAATATCGACAGCGCCCAATTCGTGTTCCAGTGAAGCTACAGCGGCAGCGGCCTGTGAGCGATCCGATATATCTGCAACAGCACTCACCACTTTCACACCGTATGTACTCCCCAGTGAATCCTGCAGCTTTTGCAGGTCAGTCAATGTGCGTGAAATTAATCCCAGGTTAACGCCTTCCTTAGCTAAAGTTTCGGCAATTGCTTTACCGATTCCTTTACTGGCTCCTGTAATAATAGCTGTTTTATTCTTAAGTTCCATCCAGTCTCCTCCTTATTAATCTATAATGTGGTTGTGCATCTGGGCACATGGTTACATTATACAAGGTTAAACTCATTGAACCAAACTTCGCCTCTGATGAGGCATTCATTTAGAGGTCTCTATTTGGAAATATAAATATCCCCTGAAGTGGTTTCGACCTTAATCACGTTCACACTACCGGGAACAGATTCGGGAGTATTGATACTCCCAGAGTCAGAGCGGACATTATAAACACCTTTAAAATCGGGAGCTTGCTTAATCTTCACGTCACCAGAATCAGCATTCACTTCCAAGTTGGCTACGGCACGTTGCGTAATATTTGTCTCCCCTGAGGTTAGGGAAATAAGGCCATTACCGCTATAATCACGAATGGTAACATCACCTGAAGTAAGCTTTAACTCCATATCTGCTGCAAGCTGACTGGCTGTAAAATTGCCGGATGTTAAATTTGCGATCAGGTGGGTACTTTGGAGGTTTGTAATCTCGGCAGTGCCTGAAGTAGCGGTGATGGAAGTATTCTGCACGGAGGCATCCTGAAGTTTTACATTCCCTGAATGTGCATCTACCTGTAGGTCAGTTAGTGTTTCACTAGAGGGCATCTCTACGGTAATCGTTTGATCCAAATCAGGAGTGATCGAAAAGAATGACAAGGAAGGGGCCGGCTCCGATTGAATGGTAAGCTTACCGTTCTCAATTTGGGCATTATGAATTTGGTCGGCTACCTTTGTCTGAACTTCTCCACTAATGCGTATCGTACCTTGGTCACCAGAGCCAGGAGTAAACAAAATAGAGACATCATCAGAACTGTCCACCTTCAGCTTCTGTAGCTGACCACGTGTAAACGTCCATTCTTTGTTAATCGCAGTTGTTTCCTTCATGACTTGTTGACTCCATGGGGCACCGTAGGCCACCATTCCGGCTGCACCGATGACAATGCACAGACCTGCTGCAATAAACCACTTTTTATTCATGTTGTTAGTAAGCTCCCCTCAGGGTAGTCAGATTCCATTTCCAGTATCGTACTGTGCCTTTGACCATAAGGAGTAAGAGATAACGTACTCCAGGCAGCAGCAATAGACCTATACCCGTCAACGTGATAGAGAAAAAGAATTTGGCCGGGTAAAAGGTGCTGTTTAGCGCATAATCAGTAACAGCGAGAAGGGGGGCTACAATGAAGCTGATCGATACCACAGCCAATGAAGCCCATACTACCCATAGGGTAGCCATAATCGGGATGGAGATCAGCAAGTTAAGAAACAGTAGCCCTAAGAAAGTAAAAAGATTGCGTGCGAAGCTTCCCTGGCGAAGCGGAGGAGAAGCGTTCCAGGCTGCATTGGGATCATCCAACGCTTCTCGGGCAATATCCTCGGGGTTACCCAGCTCATGGGCAATCTCACTTTCGCTTTTGCCATTAACCAACCCGTAGTCAAAATGCTGGCTCAAATCACTAAGCAGCTCATTGCGTACCTCTGCAGGGAGAGGAGAAAGACGCTGTTCCACCTCTGTAAGAAACTGTTTTCTATTCATCGGAATTTCCTTCCTCCAGTAGGCTTGCGACATGATGGACAAAATCATTCCATTCCCGCGTAAGTTTTTTTGTATAATGGCTTCCAGTATCAGTCAGCCGATAATATTTGCGAGGAGGCCCCTCGGTCGATTCCTGTAAATACGTTGTGCAGTATCCTTCTGATACCAGACGGCGAAGCAGTGGATATAGGGCTCCCTCGGCTACTTCAATATGACGGGAGACGGCTTGCGCCAACTCGTAGCCATAACGGTCTTTGCGTCCAATTAGAACGAGAACGCACAGTTCCAGTACCCCTTTTTTGAATTGGATGTTCACATTCACGAGCGGTGCTCCCTTCCTGGATGTTATCAATAATTCATAGGTGTCGTTCGGAATAAGGGGAAGAAACGTGTGTTTGTGCATAATTTGTCACGGGTACTAATTATAGAACAGTAGTCAGGTATAATTTAACATCATGTACTGATTAATGCAAGGTACTAAATTTTTAATAATAAAATATTTGTGTCAAAATGGACAGATTTCCTTCCTTGGAGGCTTTATTGAGTAGCGAATGTTGTAGAAAAAAGTATTTTTATTTGGGAATTCATCGAAATATGGCTGGAAGCACAGATAGGATGCCGCTTTAATTTCATTCATTAAAATGATAGATTGTAAAGTATTCAATACGGTTAAAGATACTTTTTATGAAGAGGTGGGTAAAGGATGGATTGGAAACAGTGGTATATGGAACTGGAACAGGATGATGAATCTTGGGATGTATCTGAGGAGATTGTTCTGCGTGGTGTAGTACAACTTAATTTTTGCGGGCAACCCTCGGAAGTAGAAGTCGAATTTATCGTGGGAGCCGACTCCGAAGAACAGGCACAGACGATAGAAGAACCTACACAGTTGCAAAAAAAGACATGGGAGCAGTATATGGAATATTCATCAGCTATTCATCCTCAAGTGTTGGAATCCATACACCATCATTATGCTGGCATCGTGGAAAAGTATCGGAATGCTTACAGTACATGGGGAGAGGACCCGGATGAATATGCGCCTTATGTGGAGCGGCCGGAACAATTGTTGAATCGAATACAGCTTATGTCTATATTGATTTCCGACTCATCGGCAAAGGATGAACTGTATTTGAATTTTAGTTGTTCCTGGGATCGAGAACATGGCTTAGGCGTACATATGAAGCAGATGAAAATGGAGCATATTCAAGGCGCTTATACATTATATGACCTAGAATAAATCCCCTTCCCGGGCTTTTAGCAGAAAGGACCGGAAAGGGGAACAGAATATGTTGAAAATGAAGGCGTGATTCGAAACGATAAAAAATTAGTTGGATACAGCCAATGCAGCCCGGGCTGCTTGAGCGGCTTGTACCATTTGTCGCAAGGCGGCGACAGATTCCTCTTTGGTGCGGGTTTTCAGACCACAATCTGGATTAACCCAGAACAAATCTGATGGCAGTACGCGCAGGGCACGCTGGATCATGCTTAGCATTTCAGATACATCGGGGATGCGCGGACTGTGGATATCGTACACGCCCAGACCGATGCCTTTGTCGTATACCTGATCTTCAAAGCTGACAATCAGTTCTCCGTGGCTTCGCGAAGTTTCAATAGATATAACGTCGGCATCCATATCGGAGATGGACTGAATCATATGCTGAAATTCGGAATAGCACATATGCGTATGGATTTGGGTCGCAGGTTCAACGGTGGCCGTGGTCACAAGGAAGGCTTGAACTGCCCAATCCAGATAGGCTTGCTGTTGTTCTTTTTTCAGCGGAAGCCCTTCACGAATTGCGGGTTCATCGACCTGAATCATGCTGATGCCCGCTTGTTCCAGTGCCTCTACCTCTGCCCGTAATGCCAGAGCCAATTGTAAAGCAACTTGGCTACGCGGAATATCATTGCGTTCAAAAGACCAGTTCAAAATGGTCACAGGGCCTGTAAGCATTCCCTTAACAGGCTTGGAAGTTAACGATTGAGCGAATGCCGTTTCTTCCACAGTCATGGGCTGATCGAAGGAGACGTCTCCGTATATAATCGGCGGTTTGACACAGCGGGAGCCGTAGGACTGCACCCATCCGTTTTGTGTAAAAGCAAAGCCATTCAGCTTTTCGCCAAAAAATTCAACCATATCGGTCCGCTCAAATTCCCCGTGTACAAGCACGTCAATGCCAATGTCCTCCTGAATATCAATCCATTCCTTGATTTGCTGTTGGATGAACGTCCGGTATTGCTCGGCAGACCATTCTCCTTTGCGATAGTGCAGGCGGGCCTTGCGGATCTCGGCGGTTTGCGGGAAGCTACCAATGGTCGTCGTAGGCAGTGGAGGCAACTTCAGCTTATTTTGCTGAATCTCACGACGCTCGGCGAAAGGAACGCTGCGTGTTAGAGGCTCCTTTGCCAGCAAGTCAGCCAGATCGTCAGCTGTTTGTACGCGTGCCGCTGAGCTGTTGAAACGGGCTACCGCATCTGCACTTTGTCCAAGCTTGGTGAGTGCGGATGGATCGTGTTTGCCAAGTGCAGCCGTCAGGACGGCGATTTCCTCAAGCTTTTCATCGGCAAAAGCCAGCGCTTGCACCAGTTCTCGATCCAGCTTGTGCTCTGCTTCCAGACTGACTGGCACATGCAGCAGACTGCATGATGGCTGTACGATAAGCTGCTCGGCAGTGGTCTGTTCTGCTAACTGACCCAGCAGGGTAGCCACAGCGTTAAGGTCGCTGCGCCATATATTGCGCCCGTCAATGACCCCAGCGCCCAGCGTTTTTCCTTTAGGGAAACCATACTGCAATATATGCTGGAGATTTTCGCCATCATCATACACAAAATCAAGACCCAGTCCCTGTACCGGAAGTGCGGACAGACGCTCATAATGGTCCAGGCTGCCAAAGTAAGTTTGCAGCATTATATTTAAAGAGGGCGCAGCTTGGGCCAAAGCTTCATAGACTTCCTGAATAATGTCCAGATCCTCTACTGGGAATGAGGTGGTCAGGACAGGTTCATCGATTTGGACCCACTGAACACCTTCTGCTGCTAGTTCAGACAGGACACGGGTGTATAAAGGCAGGAAGGTTCTTATAATAGAAGCAAGCTCCTTGCGATCATAGCCTTTGGAAAGGGTAACGAATGAATAGGGGCCGATGAGGACCGGTTTCCCATCAATGCCTAGCTCTTGTTTTGCTTCACGATAAGCCCGTAAAGGTTTATTTTCAGTGAACACCGGGACTGCGTTTGCCAATTCAGGAACGATGTAGTGATAATTGGTGTTCATCCATTTGGTCATTTCACTGGCGGTTGCTCCCTTCTGTCCACGAGCGATCCCGAAATACACGGACAGAGGAATCGGACCTGCGGGACGATGGTTGAACCGTTCGGGTACGAGACCAAACATCACAGATGTATCCAGCATGTGATCATAATAGGAGAAGTCTCCGACAGGAATGCGATCAATCCCCTTGTCACGCTGCTTGCTCAGATGCTCCAACCGTAATCTTTTCATTTCCGTTTGCAGTTCGCTTTCGCTAATACTGCCGTTCCAGAAGCGTTCCAGTGCTTTCTTCCATTCCCGGTTTTCGCCGATACGCGGATATCCTAGATTACTGCTAATTAAGCCGGACAATTCAGGCCATTCAATGACGGACATGTACTTTTCCTCCTAGTGGGTGGCTGTTTTATTTTTACGTACCAAAAAAGGCATTCTTCCCCCCAGAGTTAAAAATAAGTAGGGGAAAGAATGCCTCCGTGATTAAAAAATCAAAAATACGGCGACTGCTCTTAACACCTCCCTATCTTCCGTAGGTACTTGCGATGTTGTTAAAATAGGCAGGTCTCCTGACTTACGGATCATGACTCTCAGCATCCCTTCCCGGTCTGTGGACCAGTGGTTGTATGAACAGCTGAAAGTTCCCCGTTTACAGTGGCGGGACCGTGCCGGATTTGCACCGGCTTCCCTTTTAAGCCTGATCTGAATAGAACAGACACCTATCTCCAAGCTATGCGGTTAAGGTATGACGAATAATTATGCACTCGTATACTTGTTCACCATCATAAGTGAAACTTGCAGGATGCGCAATAGAAACTGCAATGGAATCTGTTAGGGATATGCAAAAAAAGACAAGCCTCATCCATGATGGAGACTTGTCCTAGATTAGATATAGCATTTGCCGAGTAACCTTCGCCTTAAGTCAATGAAACGGTGTAACCTGCCTGAATGCTGGCTTTTACATCTACCAGACGCTGGTTGCGACTGCCCCGGAAGGGAAGGGTCAGGTCCTTTTGCTGTTCTACAAAGCGACCATCCACAATCACATCGCACAAAAGTGCTAGCTTTTGTCGCTCCTGATCTGTGAGTAGATCTTCATAGACAAAGCCAGTGTAAGCCCACACAGTTCGGTCGGGACAGGCCGCACGGAAGTCACGCACAAATTGCGAGCATTCTGCTGCTGAGAAAAACGGGTCTCCCCCGCAGAGAGTCAGTCCGTCCAACAACGGATTTTCCATGATGTCACGAATGACCTCCTGTTGTCGTTGGGGGGTGAATGGCTCACCTGCACGGAAGCTCCACGACGCTGGATTAAAGCATCCGGGACAGGCATGACGGCAACCGCTAATGAACACGACGGTACGCAGGCCGTATCCTTCATTCAGAGATTCCGGAATGTAGCCACATAAATTCACTTATGTTTCACCCGGTCTCGAACTTCTGCCTGTTTTGCAGCATTAAATCGAACGGTATAATCTCCTGTCAGATATCCGGTTACCCGACGTAAGCGCTGAAAGTGTGTGTGCTCCTCATCTGTGCCACATTGGGGGCAGCTTGTCCCGATAATCCCTTCATAACCGCATTCCGTACAACGATCCACCGGATGGTTGATGGAAAAGTAGCCGATATTCTGATGCAGCGCGTATTGAACAATTTTAAGAAACGCATCCGGGTTATTCCGCGCATTACCGTCCAGCTCAATGTATGATATCGCACCAGCGTTGCATAGGTTATGGAACGGAGCTTCCAAGCTGATTTTACGAGCAGCCGGGAGCGTGTAATACACGGGAATATGAAAAGAATTCGTGTAATATTCTCGATCATTTACCTCAGGAATAATCCCGAAATCACGTTGATCCAGCAAGGTGAACTTGCCCGACAGACCTTCGGCAGGCGTAGCAAATAATGTAATATTTAGATTGTGATATTCACTCATTCGATCGCAATACACGCGCATAGAAGTGATGATTCGCTGTGCCTCGCGGTATACGAAATCATCCTCCCCGTGGTGTTTTCCGTATAGTGCCTTCATGCACTCAGCCAGTCCGATGAATCCGATCGAAAGCGTACCGTGTTTTAGTATGCTTCCCACCTTATCATCTGGCTCTAGTTGTTCTCCACCTTCCCATACCCCTTCGCGCATCATAAAGTCCGAGGCTTTGGCCGGCTGGCTGGTCTGGATTTGATAGCGATGGATTAGGCCATCCACCGCAATGCGCATAACTTCTTCTAGTCTCGCATCAAAGCGATCACGGTCAGGTGTCAGGCGTTTGCCTGTGCAAATACCATACTCAATGCCAAGCCGCACCAGATTAATGGTATTGAAAGAGAGATTTCCCTTACCACTCTGCCGATTTCTACCGAAACGGTCAGAAATGGTGCGGGTACGGCAACCCATTGTCGCTATAATGGTATCCGGGTCATCAGCACGGTAAAAAGGCAGGTTGAAGGTGGCATCCACATTCACAAAATTGGGATACATCCGTCTGCTAGAGCATTCTACCGCCCGTAAGAACAAATCATAATTGACGTCGCCTTCTGCCTGATTGATTCCCTCTTTGCATTGGAAAATATGCTGTGGAAAAATAGGAGTTTCCCCGCTACCCAAGCCGCGAATCGTGGCCTCCAGCAGCGATTGAGTAACAAGCCGTCCCTCAGCAGACGTGCACATTCCGTAATTCAGTGAAGTGAATGGAATCTGTCCACCCGCGCGACTGCTCATGGTGTTCAGGTTATGAATGAGCGATTCAGCAGCCTGTCGGGTTTCCGTCTCCGTCTCTTCGCGAGCGAATGCGTATGAACGAGGGCAGGCTTCTTGCAAATGGGGATTGGCCATATGTAGTTCATCGTCAGTCAGACTAGATTCTATCTCTTCCTCGAACAGCCGAAGTCCCTTGCGCAGATGCTTGCGGAAGGACCGGGCAACGTATGGGGCAAGGTCCCAATCTATTTTATTGGCGGAGACACCTCCGAATTGGCTATTTTGCTGAGACTGGAATATTATGGCAACTAGTGCCATGGCGGACATAATCGTTTGCGGTGTGCGTACAGAGCCATTGCCTGTATTGAATCCGTCTTGTAGTAACCGGCCAAAAGGGATAAAGATACAATTCGTAGTTCCGAGTGCGTATTGGTCCAAATCGTGAACATATACATATCCGTGATCAATCGCGTTCGTCAGTTCAGGCGGAAGTACCCGCAGGCGCGCATACCATTTGGCATACTCGGACCCAAGCTTGCTCATTTTGCCGCTGAACGATTCTCCATTCAAATTTGCATTCTCCCGCAGCATGTCCAGATCTTGTGCCCCAATGACCCGCTCGCCGATGTCGTATAATTGATGTTCCTCCAGCACCTTCATCGTAAAACCCTCCATATAGTAAAATATATATATTTTTCACAAAAACAACATATTGATGATATCTAGTGATAACCAATTGTTTCGATCTATATATTGTATATACGTATACATCGGGAGTATGTGACTATTGTCACATTAGCAAGAGCGGCCGACACGAAAAAGCCAGGTATAGAGTAAGGGGCACATCCGTAGATATGCGCCTTACTCTATACCTGGCAATCGAAGTTGTGACAAAAAAATGAATAGGGTCGTCGGTACATTGTGTATGATTTTGGGATATAGATTTAGAAGGTTTAGAGTAGCTTTTTCAACTGGGACACCCGGCCTTGGGAGATATCGAGCATTTCTGCATACACTTTTTGTGGCAGGTTCGGGTGATCCTGAATTAGCTTGCGAAGCTTTTTTACCATTTCACCTTGCTGCACTCTGGATTGCTTGGGCTGCCACGTTGTGTTGTTTCGGATCGGCTGGGTATGTTCTTGAGCCTGGATAGCATCATTGCTTGTGGCATGCACATTTTCATCGGTCTTTAATAATTGAATGCAATCAGCGCAGATAAAGCTGTCCCGAAAATAAGTTAAGTGATCCACCGCGCCGCAAAATTTGCAGGAGACACCCGTGTATTTTCTTAATACAAATCCTTCTTCATCTACGAAGAATTCAAGCGAATCACCGATATTGATATCCATTGTGGTGCGCATTTCCTTAGGGAGTACAATTCGCCCCAATTGATCCAGGGGCCTTGTCATTCCGGTATTTTTCATCAGCGCTTCCTCCTTCAATGATATATCCTGATTATACCAAAAAATATTATTTTTAGCTTTGTATATTGAAGGTAAAATGCAACTTTTTTTGTCTTTATGCTGCGACTCTCTTTCATCCAGTATAGGATGTTTTCGGTATTGTTGCCGGGATACTCCTTTTTAGCTATGATATATTAAAACGCTTTCATGTATGCCTTTTCATTATATTCTTAAAATGGGATAAGGAGATGACGGATATGAGTCATGAAACAACGGATATCGAATATTTATATCAAGATCCGAAGATTCATCTGGATGAGCGTGTACGGGATCTCGTGTCGCGACTAACCTTGGAGGAAAAGATCGAATCCATGTTGCAATACCAGCCGGCCATTGACCGATTGGGAGTCGCAGCTTACAAGCACGGTACGGAAGCGGCACACGGGATAGCATGGTTGGGTGAGGCGACTTCATTTCCTCAGCCAGTAGGATTGGCATGTACTTGGGATACGGAGTTAATGCGTCAAATCGGCTCTGTTATCGCAGATGAGGCGCGTGTCTACTATCATCGTGATCCTAAATTAAACGGTCTGACCCTGTGGGCACCTACGGTGGATATGGAGCGTGACCCAAGATGGGGACGCAATGAGGAAGCTTACGGCGAAGATCCGTATTTGACGGGAGAGCTGTCGAAGGAGTTAGTCAAGGGGATACAGGGCGATCATCCGGTATATTTGAAAGCGGTTGCCACTTTAAAACATTTTCTGGGTAACAATAATGAAGTGGATCGGGGAAGTGGCTCCTCCAGTATAGATCCACGAAACCTGCGAGAATATTACCTAAGAGCCTTTGAGAAGCCTTTTATGGAAGGCCGCGCCCAGTCGATGATGACTTCCTACAACCTGATTAATGGAACGCCTGCTACGTTATATCATGGGGTTAACGATATTGTCAGGGACGAATGGGGGATGGACGGCTTTGTCGTAAGTGATGCGGGTGATGTCATGGGGATTGTCAACGATCATCAGTATTACGATTCCCACACGCCAGGTGTGGCCGAATCTATTCGGGCGGGAATTGACAGCATTACAGATGATGCGGAGCTCTCCAAGCGGGCGATTCGAGAAGCTTTGGCACAAGGATCGCTGCAAGAAGAAGACTTGGATCGGGCATTGTTTCATACGTTCCGTGTCCGTTTTCGGTTGGGGGAATTTGATCCGGCTGCAGACAACCCCTATGCCTCGATCGGAGAGGAAGCTCTCGTGACAGAGCAAGCCCGTGAATTGTCGTTGCGTGCGGCGAGGGAGCAGATCGTATTGCTTAAAAATGAGCATGAACTCTTGCCATTGGACCCTGCCCGGTGTGGCAAAGTAGCGGTCATTGGTACGCATGGCAATGAGGTGTACCGCGACTGGTATTCCGGTACGCTGCCCTACCGGGTTACACCGCTGGAGGCGATTCGTACCAAGCTGGAAGGCGAGGACGAGAAGGAACGCGTCGTGTACCTTGATGCCAAGGATCGCGTGACCTTGACGGCGGCGAATGACGGATCGAAGCTCGCAGTTGATTCTTCTGGTGAGATGCGCCTATCCCAGGATGGAGACCCAACGGTATTGACCATGACGGATTGGGGCTATGGCAGTGTGACGTTACATGATGAGCATCTGGGTACTTACGTGACGAGTGATGAAATAACGCTTCGTGTGACAGCTGATGAAGCGTATGGCTGGTATGTCAAAGAGGTCTTTGGGCTGACTCCTGTTGGACAAGGAGAGCATCTGTGGACGACATGGAATGGCAAACCAGTCATTGCCGGAACAGAGGGCTCATTAAAGGTAGTGGAGGCTGAAAAATCTGCACTTAACGCTGTAGAGTGTAACGCCTCGACAGCCTCGACAGTTTCAGGACAGAGCCATACAACATTCCAGGTAGAGACGGTGTCAGATGGTTTAGCGGAAGCGATAGCCGCTGCGCAAGCGGCAGATACAGCAATTGTATTTGTTGGAAATCACCCGCTCATCAATGGAAAGGAAGAGAATGATCGCCCAGGCTTGGAACTGGCAGCTTCCCAGCAACGGCTTATCGAGGAAGTGTATCGCGTCAATCCGAATACGATTGTGGTTCTGACGGGTAGCTATCCATTTGCCATCCCTTGGGTTCAGGAGCATATTCCAGCGATCGTATACACGTCTCATGCGGGACAAGAGCATGGTACGGCAATAGCGGATGTGTTATTTGGAGATTACGCGCCAGCGGGGCGTTTGAACATGACCTGGGTTCAGAGCGAGGATCAATTGGGCGACATCAAAGATTACGATATTATTCGCGGTGGTCGTACCTATCAATATTTTGAAGGTGTATCCTTGTATCCATTTGGCCATGGATTGACGTATTCGCCTTTTGAATATAGTGACCTGCGTACAGATGCCCTGAAGGATAGCGTAACATCTATTGCTGCACTGGATGCCATGGATACGCTCCAGGTGTGGGTAGAGGTGACGAATCGGGGCGTAGCTGCTGGTGAAGAGGTTGTGCAACTCTATGTACGGCCTGGTGCCTCACGAGTAAAGCGACCATTGAAGACATTGTGCGGTTTTCAACGTATTCGCTTAGAGGCAGGTGAGACGCGAACGGTTTCCTTTACGATTCGGATGAAGGATTGGGCGATCTGGGATGTTACGCGGGATTGCTATTGCGTTGAATCGGGTGAATATACACTGCTGGCTGGTGCTTCCTCAGCGGATATCCGATTGGAGCACCCTGTGTACGTTCGAGGCGAAGTCATTCCACCACGCCAAGCCGGACGAAGTATCCGCGCTGAAAACTTCGATGATTGCTCCGACATCGTACTAGATGAAAGCAAGGAGCAAAAGGAGGCCTGTGTACGTCCGCGCACACCTCAACGTTCTGGTTGGATTGCCTTTCATGGCGTAGACATGGATACGGTGAGTGTGGCCGAGCTTCAGTGCCGCGTGTCAGGCAACAGCAGTGATGCCACAATTGAGCTGTGTTTGGATGCACCCGATAGTGAAGCCGTGGCACGTGTGAACGTGGGCAATACAGGAGGGGCGCAAGCATGGGTTACACTCTCCGAAGCGGTACATTCAGTCTCTGGCATACGTGATGTATATCTGTTGTTGAGCGGGGAAGTGCGGTTAGCTCATTTTATTTTGGGCGATCATGCTACAGAGGATTCCGGCTTTCAGGCTTGAACTTACTTCTGACATCACGTACAATGCATTCAACGAAGTTTCTACAGCTTAGGGGTGTCATCTCATTTGAATAGTGAAAAAAGACTACGCACCGCAACGCCCAGATGGCTTGGGGTGGCGGTAAAGGCGCTTGTCTATTTGGAAAAGCACGGAGAACTCTGTGCCAGCGGTTCTATTGCCCGTTCCATTGACTGCGAAGTCACTTTGGTGCGCAGGGTGCTGACGCGACTTGTACAGGCAGATTTGATTGCAGCACGCGAAGGTCGTGAGGGAGGCTATGTGCTTACCCGTTCGGCCGACCATATTACACTTGCCGATATATACCACGCCATTGAAATATGTGATCCAATTTTCCCGGGTATGATGCATGAACCGGAAACCAATCCTTTTTGTGAGGAGTTGGCGATAGCCGTATCCGAAATTTTAGCCGAGAGCGAACGACGTATGCTGGAAGTATGGGGGGCCCATACGCTGGCTTCGCTTGCCAAGCGTACATCACTCGTGGTGGGGAAATGCAATCATAATGAAGATTCAAAATGATAATAGCCGAACAACTCTCAAAAGAGGGTTGTATCGGCTATTTCTATGAAATGGTCATGCCTCAAATTATATTTCATATGAGCAAACCCGGTTACGTCCTGCATTTTTAGCTTCGTATAGAGCTTTATCTGCCTGCTCCAATAGGGCTGCCCCGGACATATCTTCCCCGGTACCTGGAAAGGTTGTCACGCCGATGGACACGGTGACTTTAAGAATAAACCCGTCCGCTAAAACAAACTCATACTGATTTACTCCGCTAAGAATTTGATTAGCTATGCGAAGTGCTTGCCGAAAAGCGCAATTCGGCAAGAGTACGGTGAATTCTTCTCCCCCGCTGCGGGTGACTACATCATTAGGACGACATTTTTCCATTAAAATCTGTCCAAGCTGGCGCAGCACTGCATCTCCTGCGGCATGTCCGTAGGTATCGTTGACTTCCTTGAAGTGATCAATATCCAACACCAGTACGGATAAATGCTCATGACGTTGGCGAGCTTGAGGGAGCTTCTCTTCCAATGAGAACTCAAGCTGCCTTCTGTTGCTTAAATTAGTGAGATGGTCTGTGTAGGAGGTATGCTCCAGACGAAGTAACAGCTCATTGGATGTGTTGATAGATTCAGCAATGAGGTACAGAAGACATCCACCGACCATGGAAATGAAGAATTGGAGCGGATACACGTGCAGAACATCATCAAGATTTTTCAAATTAATCATAAGGGGACAGAATATAATGCCCAAAGCAAAAACGTTCATAATCATCAGCTTGGGTAAACGTGACCAGGACAGATGTGACAATAAAGCGCACCCCAGGCCAACGAGTATCATAAAAATAGCGCCTACGATGGCTTGAGCGTTAATACCAAACAGCAATAATCTACCTATACATATAAACAGAGTAGCCGTGAGCGCTGCTGGGCCGCCGATGTAAGTGGCGGTAGCTACGATGGCCAGATGACGAAGATCGGCAATCGTATTAAATCCTACTGGAATTGAATAGTACATCATGACAATGCCGTAGCACCCAAAAAGGGCGCCTCCAATCCAATGTATCTTACGCTTCAAGGTGTGCAGACGGATTTTATATCTTTGTGATATGAGGCCGGTTATGTACAAAAAGGTGACAAGGATACAGGTATTTACAAAAAACGTACTGAACAAGATGTTAACCCTCCCGAGAGGCATATTTCTTCATTTTATCAAAAAAACTGACATTAAGCTTGCAAATGAAGAATTTATTGAAATTTATTACGCGGGTACGCTTATAACGTTTCGTTCACGTATTTGGTGCATAACTGGGAATAGATTGAGCATACTCCAAAGATACAAGAATAAGGAAAAATGGGCGGTATCTATTGCTGCCTTACTGGAGATGAGGTTTGCTCATGATTCGCTATCCCTATCGCAAACATAATAGAAAATCAGGTGTGGATAAGAAGAATGGAAATTCTCCGCGCTATTTAAAAATCGAAGCTTGTTTGGAAACCAACTTGCAGCAAATTAAGAAATTGACGTCAGATAGCCCAGACTTTCTGATGCGTCGCTTTAAGTTGGGGCTGAGGGCGGATGTTCCCGCCGCTATTGTGTTTCTGGATAGTATGGCTAAAACGGATACGGTGAATGAACTCATCATGAGATCCATGCTTAGCCGCCCATCTGCTGAAGTGGCTGCTGAGGCGGAGAATGCAGAAGCGCTGTACGTAAGAATACAGAGTCATGCGCTTGCACTGGGAGAAGTGAAGGACTGCGATGATTGGAGTTCCATGATGGAACAACTGTTAATGGGGGACACGATCATCTTATTGGAAGGCTGCGAAAAAGCGATTGCGTGCGGCACGCGTGGGGGAGAGACACGCGCAGTCAGCGAGCCAACAACACAGACAGTCGTCAGAGGACCGAAAGAGGGATTTGTAGAATCCCTATTCACGAATATTTCTCTGGTCCGGCGACGGATTAAAAGCTCCGATCTTACATTGGAGATGTTCCAAGTGGGAAGCACGTCTCTCACGAATGTGGCCATGCTGTACATGAAGAACATTGCAAATCCAGGCGTCGTAGATGAGGTTCGTAAACGGATAGAAAACATCAATATTGACGCTATATTTGAGTCCGGCATGGTTGAGGAGATGATACAAGAAAATCATTTCACACCAT
>RCUE01000238.1_pt1 | contig 18179 bp, 17 predicted proteins | sample 2166111 | NCBI WGS metagenome assembly RCUE01 (sample SAMN09930795, study PRJNA488358) | compost metagenome | feature: garden; material: soil; isolation source: compost soil in phenylacetonitrile-enriched culture | place: Germany: Experimental Botanical Garden Goettingen | collected 2016-01-27 | reverse complement strand
GTATTCAGGATCGTTTCCTCGGCTACTATAAATCCTTGCTGGAGCACAGGTTGCCTCTCCGTAACGAGTGGGTGCTCAGTGACCGGGACGACGAAGGCTCTTATGTTGAAATGGAGCTTCCTCAGCCGCTGCCGACTGCCTTTGTATGTAATTGCGATCAGGTCGCTCACAATCTGGTGCACAAGCTCATTGCTCTGGGATACCGCGTACCTGAAGACTGCTCTGTGGTCGGCTTTGACAATGATGTATACGCCACTCTTATTGTTCCGCAACTGACCACAGTCGGAGTAGACATCGAGCAGATGGCACGTACCGCAATTGATTCGATGATGAAAAAAATAAGCCATCCCGGCAGTCGCTTTGGTCGGGTCCTGGTGCAGGGTCATATTGTATATCGTGACTCCGTGCAGCCCATCGAGAGGCCATGATCATCAAATATTCCACAACCAAAAGCCGCTCAGCATGTCGCTGGAGCGGCTTTTGACGTTCATAAGTATTGCAGTGTGATCATCGTACTCACTTTCCATTGTGGATCTTGCAGAATCCTGGATTAGGAGCGCTGGGCGACAAAGGAATTGCCCGCCCGATTGAGAATCGGCAACATCCGCATTTCCTGCCCCATCGAGGCTTGGCAAAATGGACAAGCTGGCTCGTTCAAAAAGGTGAAATCCGTTCGCATCCAGCCATTGCAACCCTCATTTGTACACGACCAAATAGCCGTATTTTCCTCTGGAATGATTTCCGGGGCCTGGCGTCTGTACATCTATATCCCCCCTCGGTTTTTTATAGGGTAATATCCCCTGTCATTTTACTGTTAATCCCCACCTGTGCCAGGATTTTTGAAAAATTCACCTGTGCGGGTATTAATATGCTCCAAGCTCCAAAAAATATGCGCAATTTACCAAAATGTTTATTTACGGATAGCCTTGGTCCAGAAGCCGCCATGAAATTGCTTCGGCTCTACCGTAATGACAAAAGCCTTAGGGTCCAGCTCCAGAATGGACTGATACAGCCTATTCTGGTTTTTCCGTTTAGCCAAAATTTCCATCACCAGGCGCTCTCCATCACGCCCACTGCCCAGCCAGGCTGTAACGCCGTATCCTTTGTCCCGCAGCGCATTGGCAATTCCTCCATTAATCTCATTGCTGATCACCTTAACGGTGACATAACCAAGCGCTATTTTTTCCTCAATCCATGCTCCAATCAGAATACCCAATGCATAGCCAATGGCGTATACCGCAAGACTTGCCACTTGATCCAGATACTTAAGCACAACATTCAAGCCCAATACATAGACCGTAACTTCTACGGTGCTAATGAGCGCAGCAATGTACTTCTGTCCTTTCAGCGTCAGAATCATGCGCAGTGTATACGCCGATACGTAAATAATTTGAATAACGAGAATAAATAATAAAATTTTGAGCATGCGCTCACTCCCCACTTCACGTTCTGATTTAACCCGTATCCAACATTATACCCCCGTCTGTGATATACAGCCTCTGGTTTCGTATTACCCTTGCTCGGGTAATGACTAACTACAGCATGCTGAATGAAAGTTCGATCACATAAGGAGGGCTATAACATGAAGGATAACGGAACTAGCGATAAAATCAAAGGTAATGTGAACAAAGCCAAAGGTGAAATCAAGGACCAAATCGGAAACGCTACCGATAATAAATCCCTTCAAGCCGAAGGTAAACTGGATAAGGCCAAAGGCCATCTTCAGGAAACAGCAGGCAAACTGAAGGACGGCAAATAATCCTGAATGGATAACTTCGGCGCACTGTTTTACCTACAAGTCTCGCTGTCTTGTGCAGCGGGCTTGTTTTGTGTTGTTCGGATACTTTTGGAAAAACTTTTGCGCGAACAGGGCAACTTTTATGGTTGCTGTTGCGTCTAACCAATATAAGCACAACCCATAATGACTCTCCAAGCTGTTGGATTTTGTAGGCATTAATGTTACTCTAGTCTATGAACCAGGCTATAATTCTTAAATAAAGGGGTAGACCGACGAATGAAATCATTGAAATCCATGAAGAAACCTGTCATCATCACTGCCGTATCGGCCTTGGCCATCTCCGGGGCTCTGTTCAGCCAATCTACATATGCTGCACAAGTAACTAAGCCGATCCAAGCAGTATATAACAATATTAAAATTATCTACAACGGAACCGAGGTTCCTGCTGATGCTAAAACAGAACCATTTCTGCTGGATGGCGTGACGTATATCCCGCTGAAGCTGGCAGGTACAGCTTTGGATAAAAAGGTAACATGGGATGGTACAAACAAACGCGTAGTCATTGCTGACAATGGTGTTCCCATTGATCAGTCTACAGTTACGGCGTTGAACAACCAGATTACGACGCTGACTCAAGAGCTCAACACAGCGAAAGCAGCGAACACGACGAAAGACGCTACCATTGCTCAGTTGCAAAAAGACAATCAGACGCTGAAAGATACAGCTAGCAAAAGTAGCACCGATACTTTGAAAGATCTTGAACGTCAATTGAACAGAGACTATCGCGACACAAATAACGCCAATGCAGATATTACTCTGAAAGGTGATAAAAACGATATTACTGTGACTATTGAGTTGACAGAGAGTAGATGGAACGATATTTCGAGTAGCAGACAAAAATCTTACCTAGAAGATATTTCGGAGGATATTTTAAAGACCTTTAAAGATGCTGATATTGAAGGAACCGTTAAAAACTCAAGTAACGGAAACAAACTTGCAACCTTTGACTCCGATAGTAAAGGGAATGTGGATATAGAAAAACTATCCTCCAAAATTGATCTGAGCGAGATCAAAAGGGTCTTGCTCAACGACTTTGATCGTAAATATAACAATGTTTCCATAGACTTTAGCGTAAAGGGCGACTCTAGTGAAGTCACAGTGGATGCGTATGTTAAAACAGATGATTGGAACAGTCTAACCTACTACCAAAAGAATAGAATCCAAGAAGATATTATTTCAGACATTAGAAATAAAAATGTATCACGTGTAAAAGGTGTTGTTCATTCAAACGAAAACAACAGCACACTCGCGACCTTTAACTACTAAGTGATAAATACTATAAATAAGAGAGAGTCCAAAAATAGACTTTCTTGACAGAAAAGAAGACAAGGAAAATAGCTTCCCTGTCTTCTTTTTCATAACTGCAATTTTTAGAAATCCGAACAATCAGTTAATCAACCTTGCTACGGAAGTAATATATTTCACATAATCTTTATCCGCATTGGTCGTATCTATATTTCTTGTATAAACCAAATTACCAGGAGTGGTGATTTTCACTTTGTAAAACATACTGGGTTTAGAATAAGGATTTACACTATAGGTTCCTTTGCTATACACAATCAGAGGATTAAAGTCGATTTGCCTGGAAGCAGGTGATAAGCCGCTCTCGTACATAGCATAAATATTTAATACCCCTTTTTTTCGATCCAAGTCAAAGGAAGTAAGATCAAACGCATTCGCGTCAATGACTTGGGCCAAGTCCTGTCCCTTAAATTTCATAAGAACTGAACTTTCCGTAAAGCTATCATGCCTTAGTTTCAATAAGCCACGCTTGGAATCCCATTCCATCTTCGCATCTGTATCCTTCAACAAAATGGATACCGGCAAAAACATTGCGTTGCTTTTCATGATGGGGACTGTGTCCATTGTCACCGACTCACCATTAACTGATATTTCGGGTGATCCAATCGTAGCAGTTACATTACGCCCCAACAGATCAACAGAAGCGGTTTTGTTCGCTGCATTGTAAGTAACTTTGCCCCCGAGTATATCTCCAGCCGCTTGGAGCGGTATAAGGAGTCTGCCCTTCTGATCCACAAAGGGTGGTGCAGGGAAGGTATATAAAACGTAATGATCATTGACCTTCAAGTGTATGGGGGTTTGGCCTTGAGCTTGAGCCGATACCAAATTCGAGTTTGCAGCAGCAATACTAAATAAAATCATAAGGCATATTAATAACCTGATTTTCACAATGCCCTCCTTGTTATTATTTAGAATTGAAACCAAAATTATGGTAGAGGAGTCCAGTTGAGTATGCTTAACATGGAGAAACATCTGCCAAACTCCATTGTTGTAAGTCTCACCCAACAACAAAGGAATTGACAGATGCTATTCAGTATATTTTAGCTTGAGCCATTGTTTAACTAATTGTTCTTATCGGTTGTTGATCCACACACTTGGACCATAATGAGTAATATAATCGGCGGGCCAATCAATCGTACCGAACCACTGACTTCCATCCCAAAAAGAGTAATCCCGATAGTCATCCCATGGATAATAATAATCTGAATTGAATTTTGAGACTACCAATTCTGAAAACTCTCCATTGATAGAACATCCATAGATATTGCTGCCATCAAAGTTTTTTTTCGCTATTGCCGTCACTCTCTTAACCGACATGGATGATAAGTCTGAAGAGTCAAAAGAGGTTTGCATAACGACGATGTCTCTGTATTTTGCTAACAGGTAAGCGTTATAGGTACTATTATCAATATAAAATTTAACTGAATCATTTATGTCGTGATTTTTCCACGTCTCTAAAGAGTATTTGAAACCATTATTGTTCCTAATATACCCCTGCCATACTTCTCTGCCTGTTTGATAGGAAAATCCCCCCTCAATTCCCCGTCCATTCTTTGCATCAAAACCGTAATACATCCATGGCTGTTCGTTTGCTCCTAGGTACTTAGCCCTTGGCGTAATCACATTTGCATTAACCCCATCAAAACCATCATAATCCAATTGAACCCTTGAGAAAGTTCCCGTTGTCCCTCCACTCACTTGCGATGGAGTGGGATTATTTTTACTTGATATGGAAACATTATGATTGTTGCTTGATTCACTCAAAGAGTTTGTTTTCATATAAGTAGCATCCGTTACACTATCTTCTTTTGATTCAACTTTATCCGCCATGCCTACATAACCCTTTTCTGAGCTGTATACTTCTCCATCGAGTGTAAGATATATGTATTCCGACTTGTTAAGCTTCTCCAGATTATGTTGTAGATCACTATTATTCTTACTCTTTAGTGATGTACTATCCGCTGTATTCAGCAGTTCAGCAATAGATGCTTTCGGGTTAACGGCGATCTTGTGTTCTTCAAGTTCATGGACTATGGCCCGCTGTTTGAGATTTTCAAAAAATGAAGCATCGTACGTACTAGATTTCGATTCCGCATAGGCGAGACTTCCCGAAAGTGAGGAGCACATGAGAATAGTTGCTAACCCCATGCCTAAAAACTTTTTTTTCCTAAACATACACAAACCTCCTAGTTATTTTTCAAAACTAGCATACCTCTACAAATGTAGACTTTCAACCATAATTTATTAATTTCGCCTAAAAAAGGAACATTCTGTTTTACACATACTAGTGTATAGAAGGTTCCATTACATAACAAAAAGAGAGCACAGAATTGCACTCTCTTTGAATAAAACATATAGAAGTAAGAAATATTAATAGGCCAATGCAAAAAGTCCTTTGATGTGGGACAAGTAACGGATGTTACTGCCTTCCTTCATCAAGGTGGCTACAGCGCCTTTCAGTTGGGTGCCATTCGCGCCTACAGTACCGATCGCGTCTGTTCTGCCCAAGCTGCCCAGTGTACCGGAGAATACTGGTGTAAAGCTTTCCATTTTCGCTCCGTTGAAATAAGCGAAGATGTTGTAACCAACTAATTCGCCCATTTGCCAAGCCAACTGTGCAGTTGGAGGGTATGGACGCTCGCCTTCAGCCGGGAACACCACTGCGCTGTCGCCAGCGAGGAAGATGTCTTCGTGAGAAGTCGATTGCAGTGCACTATTCACAGTTGCGCGACCACGGTTTACTTCGATACCAGATGCGCCAACCAGTGCATTACCTTGTACGCCGCCTGTCCAGATCAGTGTGTTCGTTTTGATCGAACGTCCGTCTTTCAGGAGAACTTCGTCAGCTTTCATTTCTGTAATCGGAACACCCGCTACGATTTGAACGCCACGTTTTTCAAGGCTTGTTACTGCACGATCAACCAATGGTTGAGGGAAGCCTGCCAAAATAGATGGTCCAGCTTCTACGCAATACAAGTTGATATCTTCGTAGTTGATGCCTTTTTGACGGCAAACTGCAGGCAGTTTGTCAGCATATTCGCCCACCAGCTCAACACCAGTCAGACCGCCACCACCGATAACGATTGTAGCGTCCGCTTTGTTACCGGATTGCTTGTAAGCATCCAGACGAGCTTCCACATGTGCGCGGATGCGATTAGCTTCTGCTACTGATTTCAGCGTGAAACTATGTTCTTGCAGCCCTGGAATACCGAAGTATGCCGTTTCACTGCCCAGGGAAATAACGAGAGCGTCATAGCTCAACGTAGCACCACTGGCCAAGGTTACTTTCTTATCGTCCGGCTTGATTTCGGAAACTGTATCCACTTTCAGGATAATATCTTTGTTGCGCAGCAGTTTTTCCAAAGGAAGCGCCACAGCTTTTTCGGCAATAGTACCTGCCGCCAAACGGTGCAGTTCCGTAATAATTTGGTGCGACGCAAAGCGGTTTACCACTGTAATGGTTGCTTGGCTAGCGTCCATATGCTGGCGTGCTGTAAGAGCGGCCAGCAATCCGCCGTATCCGCCGCCCAAGATCAAAATTTGCTTCGACATGTCCATCCTCCGTTCTCGATCAGGTAATTATTTGCTTTCGCGTTGGCGCTCATTCAGAATATCCAGGAAAGCCTGGCTGAAACGCAGCGTTTTTTGTACATTCGGATCTTTAAGCATTTTGAGCAGGCCAAACAGACCTACACTGCCGTCCGTAGTTTGTACTCGGTCATTTGCTTCAATTGCAGCAGAAGCCAATCCTTTAGCCGAATCTGTAACAGGCTTCACAAACTCTCCCATGGAGCTTTTCATATCTCCGATAAAGACAGGGTCAGTCGCCAGACTGCGAGCTACATCATAAGCGTCGGTCATCAAAGTAACCATCTCAGTCAACTTGGGCAGATTTTCTACCAGCACGGTCAGCGATTGCTGAACCTCCGGTTTCATCAATTGGTCCAATACATCCCGAGACTCTTTGGTAGCTTCCTGTGTTACTGCCACCTCTTGTTGGTTTTCAGACATGCGTGAACGTCCTCCTTTACTGTGAAAATAGAAGTCCATTCCTTTCTCGTAACCTGTATCCATAAACTCTAGCAATAAAACGTTCATTGAATTCACGCCCTTAAACATGCAAGAAGCACAGCTTAAACCGGCCTATACCCTAAAGGGCAAGACTGATTTATCGCAGATGCCAATTGTATATTGCTCAGACGGTATTCTGTTGTTACTGCTGCGGAATATTCCACGAAGCGCTCCTTCGTGACTACAACAGGCCGAAACGGAACCCTATACCTCTATATTACACCTTTCACAACACAATCGTCGAAGAAATTTTAAATTTGCACAAATTTCTGCAAATTTTTTATTGTTATTTTAGATAAAAATTAGAATAAGCTCGATTTTTGTCCAAGTTTCCCTTAAAAGAAGAGTCATCTTATGCTAGAGGAGGGTAATAAAGAGAGTGCGTTTTAGTTCGATAATATGAAAATAACACAAAATATATTCATACGGAGGTTTTAAATGATGGCTAAAACATTTGGAGATATGGTTCAAGAAGCGAGGCAGCACGTTCAGGGCATTGATTCACAGGAGGCACGTCAGCGAATGGAGGCAAATCCAGATACATTCGTTATCGATGTACAGGACTCCCATGATGCAGGCGCTTGCGGTCTGATTCGCGGAAGCGCCAATATTTCATTGGGCATGCTGCCCATCCGCGCTGACTTGGAGGTTCCACAGGATTTGCGTGACGAACGTCTACGTGACCGCAACCGCCCGATTATCACCACTTGTGGGGCAGGCGGACAAGCTGCATTGGCAGCTTATACACTCCAGCAGATGGGCTTTACCAATGTAGCTTTTATCGAAGGCGGAACAACAGCCTGGAAGGAATCCGGCTTTGAAGTAGAACTGTACTAAGGGATCTACGCTCCAAGAGTCGCCCTACGTATGTAGGGTGCCTTCAGAAGCGTCAGGATTATCAGGTGCCTCGAAATCATCAGGAGACGGCTGCGGTACACCAGACTCAATGAACTCATCTACATCGCGGGCAGCCTTAACTTGATTGCATTCATTGCAAGCACATACACAATTGACCGGCGTCGTGTGCCCCCCTTTTGCCCGAGGCAGTAAATGATCAATCGTGTCACCGTAGCCCCCGCAAAAAAAGCAAGTATACCGGTCACGCTTAAGCACATATTGACGAAATTCCTTGTTACTATACAGTCTGCGCACGGTGTAAGGATTAACAATCACCGCCATACGCTCTCTGACCAGGGTCATGGCCAGATCAAGCTCAATCTCTTGATGCCAGCGTCTCCCCTGGTCGGTTTTGCCTCTTAGCCGAATCATGCCATTGCGATTGAGCCGCAACGCCCGGGTATCCGCAGGCTTCAGCCTGCTAAGCAGATGCCGAACCCGTTGCCGATGGCGCTCGCGTGCTTTATCCGTGACCAGCTTCCTGCGGGGGCGCTGTGCCTCCATAGGTAGTGACGCCTCCAGGCTGTGCACAGCCGTATTTGCTTCAAGGCTATGCTGCGTCACGGGAGCAGCCGAGAGGTTCGCTTCCTCGCCGGAAGGAGCGGACGTAGCCGCACGTTCTTGCGGGGCCAACCCCCGGCAGGAACGGCAAGGACCACGTCGGGAATAAGGACCAGCCCGGCGACCCGTTCTGCGCTGAAAGTCCGTTAAAGGTTTCATCTCCTGACAATACGTACATTTCTTTATCAGCGGTTTGCTCGCTTCATCCTTGTTCTGCTGTGGTTCTGTCACGTCCACTCCTCCTTTCCTCTGTTGCTCACGCTTCACAGTTTGCCCAAAACCCGAACTATTGTTAAGTTAGATTCATTTTACCGTTTTCACGTTCCCTTTTCTAGCTACCCGAGTCGTTGGGAACACTTAGGTATAACAAATTTTAATGATTTAGCATACGTTATACAGCGATCCTTGTTCTTCATTCAGCATCATATTGACCGTCTGACGTTTAGCCCCCCTCACTTGGTGGGTAACTTGTTATATATGAAGGAGGGACGCACATGAAAAGGAACCATACGATGATGCAATTTTTCGAGTGGAATGTCGAAGCTGACGGTTCTCACTGGAAAAAGCTTACCCGCCTGGCTCCGGAACTGAAGGCCAAAGGAATTGACGCGATATGGATTCCACCTGTCACCAAAGGCCAATCGCCCGAGGATACGGGATACGGCGTCTATGACCTTTACGATCTGGGCGAATTTGACCAAAAAGGTGCGGTGCGCACCAAATACGGAACCAGGGAAGACCTGCTGGAGGCTGTTGCCGCCTGTGTTCGCCACGGCGTGGCCGTCTATGTCGATCTGGTCATGAATCATAAGGCCGGCGCGGATGAAACTGAAGTATTCAAGGTCGTCGAGGTTAACCCGGATAACCGCAATGAAGTCATTTCCGAGCCCTTTGATATCGAAGGCTGGACTAAATTTACGTTCCCCGGCCGTCAAGGTCAGTATTCCACATTTCAATGGAACTTTGAACATTTTAACGGAACCGATTACGATGCTAGCCAGGATCGGACAGGAATCTATCGTATTTTAGGTAAAAATAAAAGCTGGAGCGAAAATGTAGATGATGAATTCGGCAATTATGATTATTTAATGTTCGCCAATATTGACTATAATCATCAGGATGTGCGCAAAGAGATGATCCGTTGGGGAAAATGGCTGGTAGATACTCTGCAATGCAACGGATTCCGTCTGGATGCAATCAAGCATATTAATCATGAATTTGTACGAGAGTTTGCTACAGAAATGATTAAAAAACGCGGGCAGGATTTTTATATGGTAGGCGAGTTTTGGAAACCGGATCTGGAATCGTGTCAAAAGTTCCTGGATACCATTGATTATAAAATCGACCTATTTGACGTATCCCTCCACTACAAACTACATAGCGCTTCCTTGGGTGGCAAGGATTTCGATTTAAGCACCATTTTCGAGGATACGCTTGTTCATACCCATCCCCTCAACTCGGTTACTTTTGTCGATAATCATGATTCCCAGCCGCACGAAGCGCTCGAATCCTGGGTGGAGGACTGGTTTAAGCCCAGCGCCTATGCACTTATCTTGCTGCGCAAGGACGGTTATCCCTGCGTGTTCTACGGCGATTACTACGGTATTCAGGGGCAAACGCCCGTGAAAGGCAAGCAAGCTGAGCTAGACCCGCTACTATATGCCCGGTACCATAAAGCTTATGGTGAGCAAAAAGATTATTTTGATGATCCCCATACGATTGGATGGGTTCGTCAAGGCGTGCCTGAGCTGGAAGGCTCCGGATGTGCTGTGGTGATCACCAACGCAAATGACGGGGAAAAGCGCATGTTCGTAGGTAAACAACGTGCAGGGGAAGAATGGATAGATTTGACCGGGCATCACGATCATATCGTAAAGATCGGGCAGGATGGCTACGGCATATTTCCCGTTCGTGCCGGCAGTGTGTCGGTGTGGGCACTTCCCGCAGAGGAAGACAGCCAGGAATCAGAAGAAGAAGAAGCGAACGCTTAATCTATACCCAACACAAAGAGGACAGGATGCGAGGAGGCGCCCTGTCCTCTTTGTGTATAGAAAATCACTCCGTTACCTTGCTTTGGTTGGCCACAGCCTGCTTCTTAGCCTCTACATGACTCGGATCACCGAGATAAAAGCGCCGGATGGGATCTATATGCTCATCCAGCTCATACACCAGCGGAATACCTGTCGGAATATTCAAATCCAGCAATGCGGTTTCGTCCAGATTCTCCATATACTTGATTAAAGCCCGCAAAGTGTTACCATGTGCAGAAATGATAACTCGATCCTTTTTGAGAATCAAAGGTACAATCCGCTGCTTCCAAAACTCGCCGACCCGATGCACTGTGTCCTCCAGACTTTCCCCAAGCGGCAGCTCTTCTGGATTAATATTGCGATAACGCTCTTCCCGATGCGGACTCCGCTCGTCCTTCTCATCCAGCATGGGGGGCCTCACCGTCAGACTACGCCGCCAGATATGAACTTGCTCCTCGCCGTATTGCACGGCGGAATCCAGCTTACTAAGCCCCTGAAGGGCACCGTAATGGCGTTCATTCAGCTTCCATGACTTCTGCACGGGTATCCACAGATGATCCAGCTCATCCAAGATATGATACAACGTGCGGATAGATCGTTTTAGCACAGAGGCAAATGCCAAATCAAACGTATATCCAGCCTCCTTGAGAATACGCCCCGCCTCAATGGCCTCATGAGTCCCTTGTTCAGTCAGGTCCACGTCCGTCCAGCCCGTAAATAGGTTTTGTCGGTTATACACGCTTTCTCCATGCCTAACCAGCACCACTTGATACATACACTCACTCCTCTCCTGTCTGTCTTAATGTTTTACCCAACTTCTATGTATTTAACGTAAAATGCAATTTTTAAACCGTCTATTTAAAATACAAAAAAGGACGGCAGTCAGCCATCCTTTTCTTCTCACCCTGCACTTAGTCCCTCTTACTGAACTTGGCCAACAGGTCCAAAATCCGTACATACAGCCATACCAGAGTCACCAGCAATGCAAAAGCACCATACCATTCCATATATTTGGGTGCGCCTTGATCTGCTTGCTCTTCAATAAAATTAAAATCCACCAGCAGATTCAATGCCGCAATAATCACGATAAATAAACTGATGCCGATGCCCAGCCAACCCGTTTCATGGATATACGGAACATTCATACCGAAAAAATTCAAAATAAAATCAACCAGTGTCACCAGAAAAATCGCCATCGTACACAGGACCACGAATGAGATAAAGCCGCGTGTCACCTTGATGATTCGCTGTGTATACATAAAGAGCATCAAGAACAAAATACCCACGGTCAGCAAAATGGCATTAGCCACAATTCCCGGGTACTCATACTCCATAAAGGCTGAAACGCCACCCAAAGCAAAACCACTCAGAATCGCATATACAGGAGAGAGTAACGGAGCCGTCTTGGGAAAAAAGGATATCGCAAGTGCTACGCCTGCCATACCAATAAATCCTGCCGTCAGCAAAGATAGCACCTCTACAGTTCCTTCATAGGTCATGTACCAGGTAATACTGCCAGAGACGATGAGCAGAACCAGCAGAAGCAACGTTTTGTTCACCGTTCCTCCAATGGTCATGCGTTGTTCACTAGCTTCTCTTTCATCTTCGCGCAAAAAGATGTCATCACGTAAAACCGGATTGCTAAAGCTCATACAGGGTACTCCTTTTCGATGTTGTTGTTTGCTATGCTATATGTATATATCGGCACAATATGAAAAAAGTTTCAGAAAATTTCAAACAAAAAAAGCTCTAACCTTGCCTTTCGGCAAAGCTAGAGTTAGAGAGTCAGGTCGTTACAAGTTAGAAATCAGATGTAGCAATTTGGATTGTACCTGTTACTGCTCCAACTGGAGTCGCCTGAAGAGCAGCTACCAGCAGCAAAGCAACTTCTAACGTTAGACTGTTGCCCGCCGGGATAACATAAGTGATCACAGGAGCATTGACACGGGTAACCACAAGATCAACCGGATTGGCACCCGTATTATTCACGGTAATTGTAGCATTATTACCGCCTCTCAGGTTTTCAAAAAAGGACTTACCCACACCAGCAGCAAGATTGTAGAATTGCGAAGGTAAAAGAATCGCCATAGTTTTCACCTCCCTTGCTTTTGATAGTGTATTCTATGCTTCCAATCTATGAACGTAACGTTAAGTGACTCAGTAATAAGACACAATTTAAAAGACTCATAGATTAACGTACCCTATATATGTAAAAAAGAGTTGCCCTCTCAGATCCTTTACAGAATCTGCGGACAACTCCTTTTTTAAATAATTGAAGGCTCAAACGTTATAAAAAGTGGCTAGTAGGATTGTATGTTGCCTTTGCTTCATTATTGCACGTGAAGGCTCAATTCCTGCGGACCGAAACGGGAAGGCGCAGAAACCTTCACACGAATTTGTCCAGCCTCCCCCTTCGACCGAATCCAGAATGCAATACGTCCTCCAATCAGAGATAAGCTCGAAGGACCGATCAATTCACCCACTCCCTCGACCTCCACCGAAACGGGATCTGCATAGAACGGCAATACATTGCCGTATTCGTCCAGAGCATCGACTACCACTCGAGTGACATCCCAATCGCCGGCTTCCAGCACTGTATCATCTGCAGCTACGCGCAGCTCTGTCGGCACCGGATTACGTGAATAGTATCTACGTATTACTTCTTGCCCATTTACGTACCCAATGAATACAGCGTCTTCCCACTTCATGCCCCAGTGGCCTGTCAACTCGTCGATCACGACAGGGGGTGAGGAAGCGCTGGGTACTTCTCTCGGTTCGGACGATAAACACCTTTGCGCTCATGACCGTAGATGAACTCCACCTCATCGCAATTGGTGAACACGACCAGCGGCACGATGCCTCCGATATTCCGCTCGCCACGCGACCAGTAAGTGACCGGCTCCATAACGACTTCCTGTTCGACGTTCTTCTGGCTCCGGTACACGCTCGCTGCAAATTTAGGCAGGCGGAACATATCCATGACACCGTGGTAGCAGATTTTATCACCGGAACCAAAATCAGCATGCGTGTTATAGTCAAAAGCACACCAGCCAATCGCTCCGGCAATGCCCTCATCGGCATAGGAAGCATTTTGGACCCGCGTATGGCGCAGTGCATGCTCCATTACCCGTTCCTCCTGGTCAAAACGCTTGGTCGGGTACATATGCCCGTTATATTCCGTTACCAGATAAGGGACCGGATGATCCAGCTTTGTAACGAGAGAAGGCTGGCGCAAGCCTGTCGTTTCGCCATCTACGCCTTCTGTATCGTCATACGTATCAAAATTGCGGATTTCCTTCGCCAAATATTTTTTGTGCCCACCATCATGAACAAAATCATTTATCGTATATACGTCTTCCAGCAGCTCACTGCCTACAATATAACGCACACCACCCGTAGCACGGGTCGGATCTAGCTTTCGTGCCAGCTCATTGGTACGCGTGTACAGATCATGATCATCCTGCGACTCATTAATTCGTACGCCCCAGATGACGATGGAGGGATGATTACGATCACGGATAATCATGTCCTCGACGTCCCTCACCGCCTGGTCCTTCCACGCTTTACCGCCAATATGCTGCCAACCCGGAATCTCTTCGAAAACGAGCAATCCGATCTCATCACAGCGGTCTAGAAAATGACGGGACTGAGGGTAGTGGGATGTCCGTACCATATTCAGCCCCAGCTCCTCCTTGAGCACATCTGCATCACGACGCTGCGCTCTTTTGGGCATAGCATAGCCAACGTACGGATAGGATTGGTGACGGTTCAGGCCGAGCAGCTTGATCTTCCGCCCGTTCAAGTAAAAACCGTCCGGCTGAAATTCAGCCTCGCGGAAGCCAAAGCGCACGGTCACCTGATCCAACGCTTCTCCGCCTCGTAGCAGCGTCAGCTTCACTTCATACAGCTTGGGATCATCTATATCCCAAAGCTGCAGGCCGTTCAATTCGCCTAGTTCCAGCGTCACTTCCGCCGCCGTCACCACTGCCAGCTCGGTCTCCGCCTTCACGCTCGCTCTGTCCAGCAGTTGCAGTGCGACCGTCAAGTCGTCCTGCTGATCGCTGGCGCCCTCCAGCTCCACGACGACGCGCACCGCCTTATTTGCCGCAAGCGGCTCCGGTGTCTGAACGAATACCGTTCCGAGGTGTACAGGCTCCACTATTCGCATCTGCACTTCGCGGTAAATACCGCCGTAGGTCAGATAGTCGATGACTGCCCCAAAGGGAGGGATGTCGTCCCGTTCCGTGGAATCGACAATGACCGTGAGCACATTGGAGCCACCATACTCGGCAAGTTCGGTCAATTCAACACTGAACGGTGTATATCCACCTTTATGCTCCCCCGCTTTTACCCCATTTAGATACACCTGAGCATAGGTCATAACTCCTTCAAAATCAACATACACTCGCTTACCTTTGGCTTCTGCCGGAATGGTCAGCTCTCTTTTATACGTAGAAATAAACTGAAATGCCTTGTCGTCAAAATAATTATACGGAAGCTCTACATTGGTGTGCGGCAGCTGAATTGGCTCATACCGACTTGCATCAATGCCTACGTTTACTTCGCTCTCGACATATTCCGGAAGGTATAACCATTGGTCATTCAACGGCAAAATGGTACGCATGGGCAGTCACCTCAACCTTTTATTTTCCACTCTTATACCACAGTAAAATATTCAAGTAAAAACTACGAGTAAAACTTAGTAAAATAATATACGTTCAATGTAAGCATTTACAAGGCAATTGTCAATCCATTTTTGTATCTTTTTATATCAAAAAACAGCCCCGGTAAGCCGGAGCTGTCCAAATCAATAACGTAGATTTTATTGGGGATCGGTATGTAGCGGCGCACTGCTGTTGCGAATCATGAGCTCGGTCGGAATGATGACCTTGCGCCCCACCTCGTTTGCACCGTTGCGTACCGTATGCAGCAAGAACTGAACACCCGTTTCTCCCATCAGTTCGGTATGCGTTTTGACCGTTGACAGAGATGGGGTCAAATATTCCGCTGTCGGAATATCATTGAAGCCAACAATGGAGATCCGTTCCGGCACCGCAAGGTGATGCCGCTCCAGTGCCTTTAACACCCCAATAGCCACCGAATCGCTCGCAACAAAGAAAGCTGTAGGCAGGTTTTCTGGTCCTGCCAAAATAGCCGCTTCCATCGCACGGAAGCCGTCTGCCGCCGTTCCGCCGCACACATGAATATCATCCGACGTGCACAGCCTGTGCTGTTCCTGATACCGCAAAAACGTCTCATAGCGAGCATCTAGATCCGCTCGTTCGAAATCATGGGACTGCTCATCCTTGCCCATACCAACATATCCGATGTGACGATGGCCTGCGCCCATCAAATAATCCAGTGCATCAGCTGTAGCGCGAGCAAGGTCAATGACCACATAGTCTGCCCCTGTGCGCTCTACCGAATGATCCAGAAAAACGCAAGGAATGGGCAGTTCCAGCATACGTTCTACCTCTTCGCTGCTAAAATGCCCCAGCACGATCAGCCCATGCAGCCCTTCGGATGACGCCTTCAGCGCAGTCAGGTCCTCTCTTCTGAAAATACGCTCCAGCTGTGCCCCGCTTTGGCGGCACTCTTTTTCCACGCCAAACCGGATAGACAGATAATAAGGGTCTTCCAGTTCCTCGTACGTACTAAACCAGTGCACCATGCCCAACCGAATGGGTCCATCTGCCTTCTTGCGGGGCTGACGACCAATACCGCCATTTTTACGTTTAACAGTCGTATACTTCATACGCTCGGCAACCTCAAAAATTTTACGCCGCGTTTCCTCTGATACAGACAGTGTTTCATCATAATTCAGCACTCGGGAGACCGTGGATATCGAAACCTCTGCCTCCTGGGCGATATCTTTTAACGTAGGCATTGCAGACTCCTTTAATCGTTTTACTCTATTTTTACTTTTATTTTACTATTATCCCTAAAAGGTTCAACCATTTTTTTCATATTATAAGCCTAATCATGATAAAATACGTACCATAATAGAAATGACACCAAGGAGGATACACACATGAAACAGGAACTGATTGACCGCCTGACTACATATGTTCAGGTAGATACCCAATCTGATGAAAGCAGTCACACTTGCCCCACTACACCCGGACAGCTCACATTGGGCAACCTCTTGGTGGGCGAATTGAAAGCCATTGGTATGACAGACGTAACTATTGATGATCATGGTTATGTGATGGCGACCCTTCCTTCCAATACGGATAAAGAGGTTCCCGTCATCGGTTTTCTCGCTCACCTCGATACGGCTACCGAGCTGACTGGTGCAGGGGTAAAGCCGCAATTGACGGAAAACTATGATGGGGGCGATATCACGCTGAATGCTTCGCTTGGTGTGGTTCTTTCTCCACGTGAGTTTCCCGAACTGACTCAATATAAAGGCCACACCCTGATCACAACAGATGGTACCACCCTGCTCGGTGCAGACAACAAAGCCGGGATCGCAGAAATCATGACAGCTATCCACTACCTGATTGACCATCCAGAAATTCAACATGGCAAAATTCGCGTTGCTTTTACACCGGACGAAGAGATTGGGAGAGGACCGGAACGCTTTGATGTAGCCGCTTTTGGCGCTGAATATGCCTATACGGTAGACGGCGGACCGCTCGGAGAACTGGAGTATGAGAGCTTTAACGCCGCAGCCGCCCATATTACCATTCACGGTGTGAATGTGCATCCTGGTACGGCTAAAAACAAAATGATTCACGCTGCCAAAATCGCTATGGAGCTGCACAGTCGGTTACCTGCAAACGAAGCCCCAGAATATACAGACGGATATGATGGCTTCTATCATCTCTTGGATTCTACAGGCACCGCAGAACAAGCTAAACTGTACTATATTATCCGTGATTTTGACCGCGAGAGCTTTGAAAACCGGAAAGCTTATTTAACAAATGTAGTCAAAGAGCTGCAGGCCGCATATGGAGAAAACCGTATTGCGCTGGAGCTGAGAGATCAATATTACAACATGAAAGAGAAAATAGAGCCAGTCAAGCATATCGTCGATGTCGCTTATGAAGCAATGACAAAGCTGAATATCGAACCCATTATCAAGCCGATCCGTGGCGGTACAGACGGTTCACAGCTATCCTACATGGGACTGCCTACACCGAATATTTTTACAGGTGGGGAGAACTACCACGGTAAGTTTGAATATGTGTCGGTGGACAACATGGTGCTCGCTACCAAGGTTATTGTGGAAATCGCACAACTGTTCGAGCAACGCGGCAAGTGAACTACCTATACGCAGCACTGACAAGTTCAGATTAAATAGAAGGCATATCGTTTCGTAATGGAAATGGTATGCCTTTTTTTCTGATGCTTTCACTTCCTTAAAGATTCAATATCTTTATAACTTTTATCCATCTTTAGACCGACAACTATATACGAGACTATAAAAAATATACCTAGTAAAGAAAGGTAGGTTATCTATTTGAATACAATAGATGCATTAATTGCAGCCATTCCCTACATACAACAGATTATGC
>RCUE01000237.1_pt1 | contig 18275 bp, 14 predicted proteins | sample 2166111 | NCBI WGS metagenome assembly RCUE01 (sample SAMN09930795, study PRJNA488358) | compost metagenome | feature: garden; material: soil; isolation source: compost soil in phenylacetonitrile-enriched culture | place: Germany: Experimental Botanical Garden Goettingen | collected 2016-01-27 | reverse complement strand
TGAGTCTATCGATTTCTGTAATCTGCTTATCCATACCTTGAAGAAGAATAACCGCAGGTAACGACCTGTTATTTACCTTATCAGAAGCCTCCCCCATTTCCGACATCTTAATGACGCCTATAACACTTGAAAGGGACAGTACGATTACCAGTATGAGCGCTGCACTAATTATTTTTTTCTTTAATGTTAATTTAAACACCCTTATCTTCCTCCCGTGACTGGTCTCGTATCATCCCTGCTGAGCTTTCCAGTATATGCGTATTTGGCGTAAGAGCTCAGCCTTATCTATCTTTCCACTGATATAGCTTTGGATAGATGCTCCTGTGATGGCCCCATGATCAGGTGGAAGGGTTGCCATAAACGGCAGCGTCTTTCCGTTCGACATATATGACTTGATCGATTTACTCAAGGGATCGGAAGGCACTAAGTCAATATTCTTAAAGGCTGGTATAACATTAGCCTTGTTAACCAAAAGTTCCTGTCCCGACTTTTCGTATACCAGCCAGTTTAAAAATTTCTTTGCTTCCTCTTGCTGCTGTGGCGTAGTAGCTGTGGAGTCAATGAATACATACTTTGTCACACCAACTGTGATCTTTGAATTGTTGGGATCATCTGTATTATCGTTTAGCGGAAGAGGCAAGAACCCGTATTCCTCATTTGCCGTATCATTGCTCTTTATTCCATTCCAAGCCCAGTTGCCCATAAACCAAAGCCCTACCTTGCCCTCTCCCAAAGCTTTGGATCCATCCTCATACGTACTGTCCAAAGGCGCGTGTTTATTGATGTTGTTATCCTTGAGCAGATCTAAAGTTTGTACCCATCCAGACATTACATTGTTTTGGGACATATCGATGGAGTTGTTCTGCATACCTTTAACAAACTCTGGAAAACCTCCAGGTTGAACAGAATAAGCCAGAGCCAGAAGATGAGAGCCAAGAGACCAGTCCATTGGTGAAAGCATGACTGGTGCTACTCCCGACTTCTGAATTTTAGCCATTAATGAATTCAGGCTGCTTCTACTGTTGACCGAAGAAGGATCAAAAGGACCCCCTGTTGCCTTGTCCAATACTTTTTTGTTATAGATTAATCCGTAGCCTTCCACTGCAAATGGGAATCCCAGCACAGCATCGTTTTTCTTAACTGCATCAAGTCCATTTTCTATCGTATCGGCTACCCACTTCTCTTTACTTAAGTCAACGGCTTTATCCAGGAATGTCTGCGTGTCACCCGGGTCAAGCATCGACATCGTTGCTGGGCTTCCTGAGCCGTACATCGACATCAGCTTTTGATATGCAGACGTTCCCTCTGGAGCGGTTATAATTTCTAAAGATACTTCAGGGTGCTCTTGATTGTATTGTTTTGCGACTTCTTCTAATTGGGTTTTTATTTCAGATTTAGAATTCAAAAATGTAATCTTGGTCGTCTGCTGTGATACTGGTGATGCTGAACAACCTATAAACATCATTAAACATGCTAGAGAAATCGCAACTTTTAGCTGTTTTCTCATTAACTTTCCCCCTAAGGATTTACTTTGTAAATTTTATGAACAATATTCAATGTTATCGACATAATTCCCCAGGAAGATTAGAATTTTTTGGGTGGTAAATATCGGAATTCAGTTGAATAGTACAAACTGGTTGTTACGTCAAGTTGATGAACAGGAAAACGCAACAAATTTTTATCCAGTCGCGTCTTAATATGGGGGAAAGTTACTGTGCAACAAATTAATCAAAAAAAGGAGCAATCTTTTATGAACAAGGCATTCTTTGGGGCTTTTCTTGCTATCTTTTTATGTATTTCATCGTCCACTGCTTATGCAGCACAAAATCAAATCAAAATTGACGGTGTGGCTATAGCAACCGATGCAAAGCCACAAATGAAGAACAAACGTACAATGGTGCCTCTACGTGTTATTAGCGAAAGTTTGGGGGCTAACGTCGAATGGTCCGATTCCGAGGTTATTCTCGCTAAAAGCGATATGAAAGTAAAATTAGCAGTAAACAAAAGCACAGCGGAGAAAAACGGTCAAAAGATACAGCTTGATGTAAAACCATACTTGAAAAATAACAACATATATGTTCCACTTCGTTTTATTGCAGAGACATTTGGCTGTAATGTCAATTACAGCAACTTTGCAGTGACTATTAATATTGAACCATTGCTCATAGACGGTGTACAAGTAAAGGCACTTCAACAGGAATACCATATGATTATGGGCGGCGTAGTTCAGCAAATTCATGGCAATGCATATAACAAAGCCATTTATAATATTTTTGCAAAAAACAAAGGCGAAAAAGTCGAAGCACCTGAAAACTATTCTTGGAGACTCACTATTGACACACCTGGGTCTTATTATAAAAATGCACAATACGATTTTTTAGACCAAAAAGGGAAAAGCTTAGCTCGTTTTGATGTGTATTCTTTAATCCAGTCCTTTCCATCCGAAGTTTTAATCGGGTATCCCAAGTTTTTGATTCATGACGTATCCAAAGATGAGTGGTACTTGTTTAGCGATAGCGCAGCAAAATCTATTAATCAGTTAATTAATAATGCTACAAATAATGGTTTTATGACGGTTATAAGTAATACAGTTGCATAATACGATTTTATCTTATTATCGTCTCTATTAGATAAAAGGCGAATTCCCAGCTGAATAAAACAGCATGGGAACTCGCCTTGTTTAAAACCTGTACAAGCTCAACTCCTACTTTTACATAGTAAAGGAGTACGGGGAGTTATTTGTCCATCTGTAGCATTTCGGACTCATAGGACTGAAATGCATTTTCCATCCCCATTACTACATCTTTAATCTTCATATATCCTTTGGTATACGGCTCCGAATCACGAATTTCTTCCCACATATAGTGATATTGCTTCATATCCTCTGTTTCGCATACAACGAAATCCGTATAGTCCTTTCCGGGCAGTGCTTCTGCATCGAAAAAACGAACCTGAACATGTTCGCTATATTTTTGAATGGTAGCCTGCAAGGTCCCCGCATGTTTTCGACGTTCCTCCCGAGGAAGAGCCAACCAGGAAGGGTAGAATTCCAATAATACAATCATCATATAACGCATATGCCTATCTCCTTTTTAGTGAAGCTTGAATGGATTTATCGTTATTGTACGCTGCTTGTCTGCCAAGCCGCATTAACATAGGTTAATGCGGCTTGCTGCGCAGCAAACGACTAAGTGAGACGGGGGATACACCTATGTACGAAGCTATATGGTATTGTGCAACTCGTTTGTCTAACCCGGGATACTTGAGAAGAAAGGCATCATAACGTTCCCTAGCAGAAAGATATAACAATTCGCGTTCCCGTTCCTCTTTGCGAATGTACAGTCTTTCTACGCTTTTACGCACGAATCTTTCCCACATATGGCTTGTATCCATAAGCTCCTTTAATACGTAATATGGAATTTCAATAACAACCGAATCTTCCATGGCCTCAATCGTAAAAGTGGATGGTTTACCTTGAACCATAGCGCCATAAGAGGTTACATAATCATCTTCTGGTGAAAAACCAACATTATACTCTCTGCCATCTGCCAAAGTATAAAACAAACGGAATACTCCCTCCGAACAAAAATAAGCGTGTTTCACAGGTTCCCCTGTTTCAATAAGATATGTCCCTTGCTGAACATGCCTCACACGGGTTTGCTCTACAAACCTGTTCCAATCCTGATCTATAATTGAGGCTTGATGAGCCATATTTTCTAATGAACGATAATATAATTGCATCTCCTCACCACCCCACAAAACGTTGATTAAGGAATCAAAGATACCTTTAGGACTATATAAGAAAACAGGGGCTATCCCACAGGTCTGGGTAGACCTGCAGGACAACCCCAGTGATGTATTCTATCAGGCTTCCGTAGCATCCTCTTCCACGAAAAGAGACACCTTGCGTATACCGTCGGCTCCGATCACGACAAGACCCTGATCCGACAGGCGGATTTCAGGGATTACGACCAGTGCGAGCAGCGACAGTGTCATTAGCGCGTTGTTCAACATGCAGCCGGATTGCTGAAGTGCCTGGCTGATGCTTTCGGACTGCGCAGCTACCTCAGCAAACGGAGCTGGGGACATCAGCCCGGCAATCGGAAGCGGGAAGCGCGTCTCACCCGAGGCGGATACGACCACCACGCCGCCACGCAGGGCAACGGCCTGCTTTGCCGCCTGGGTCATGAGCTCGTCATCATTGCCGATGACGAGCAGGTTGTGACTATCATGCGCTACGGTCATGGCAATTGCGGCTGGCTCGGTGAAGCCGACGCCTGTCACAAGTGCTACCGCGTGGCTGCCACTGGCATGATGCCGCTCGAAAACGGCGATTTTACACAAGTCTTGTGCAGGATCTGATGCAACTTCACCATCACGCACCGGAACGGTCATCCGCACTTCCTTCGTGTCCACGTGATTTTCCGTAACACGAATCACCCGTACGGGTACGTTCCCCTCCTGTACTGGAGCCGCAATGCGGAAATCTGCTGCACTCAGCTCTCGTCCCAGATGGACCGTGTCCATTACTTCCGCAGGATAAACGAATCCGTCCCAATCGGCGACCATTTGACCGTGCTCGGCCACCAGCTGGCCCGCTGCGATGGTAGCCGTCACATTCACTTCGGCCAATCGGCCATCAAGCAAAATAATGTCGGCAATCGCACCCGGAATGATCGAGCCGATGTCCCGTGCCACGCCGAAGCGCTCTGCCGTATTCAGCGTAGCCATCTGAAACGCGGTTACGGGCTTGACGCCCTGTGCAATGGCATGACGCACAACGAAGTCCATCTGCCCTTCATGGAGCAAGGATTCTGCGCTGCGGTCATCCGTTACCAGCATCATGCGGCGCGTGTCGAGACCCATTTCCGTGCTGGCTCGGATCGTCTCGGCCACATCATGCCATGCGGAGCCTTGCCGCATCTTGGCATACATGCCGAGCCGGATACGCTCGGCTACATCCTCGGGCGTGACACACTCGTGGTCGCCCGAAATTCCCGCGGCTGCATAGACCGGCAGCCGCCAATCATCGGAGGCCCATGTAAAATGGCCATCCGCCACCTTGCCCGCGCGCAGCGTGGCCTGAATTTCCCCGATCATCACATCGTCTCCATAGACGACACCAGGGAAATTCATGACTTCGCCCAGCCCGATCATATCCGGGCCCCAGCTTAACGCTTCTGCGACTTCCACCGGGCCGAAGGAGGCACCCGTCGTTTCCAGCTCCGGGCCTGTGGACGGCACGCAGGAAGCCACCTGCATGTAAGCTGCCAGCGGTGTCGTACGGGCTTCGTCCAACATCAGACGAAGCCCTTTTAGACCCAGTACATTAGAAATTTCATGCGGGTCAAAAAAACCACCCGTCACTCCCAGCGGCAGTACAGCCTTAGCAAACTCAGTTACCGTAAGCTGCGTGCTTTCGATGTGACAATGTCCGTCCAGTAACCCCGGTGCCATATAGCGGCCATCCGCTTCAATGATTATGGTGTCTTCACCAATCGTATGACTGACGTCCCTACCGACGTAAGCGATACGAGAACCTTGCACAGCAATAGACATGCCCGGCAGCAACTCGCCCGATACCACATTGACCAGTGTTCCTCCGCGGATCACCAGTGATGCCTTGCGCTCCCCTCTAGCTGTAGCTACTAACTCGGGTACACACTCCGCCAGTGGCGGGCGTTGAAATACACTCTTCATGTCCATTACGTTTGTAACCTCCGTTTATGCTTCTTACCTGTTTTGCTTATTTGCTTATGTTACTGGAATACGCTCCATAATGCCAGCCAACTCTATATCTATTCAAACATCGCAAAGGTTCCTGTGGCATTTGTCCCCAGCTGATTGCCAATATCCTCTCTACAGAACACGATCACTTTCTTCCACATTGCGGGTATACGTATCCGAATCCCGTAAACTCACGAATGGTGTAATCTCCCCTATGCTATAAATATGCAGCAAATGCATCGCTCGCGTACAGGCGGTGTAGAACAACTTACGCTCACTCTCACGCTGGTATTGTTTCGCTGATCCGTCATAAATCAGGACCGCATCGAATTCCACGCCTTTTGCCAGGTAGGCTGGAATGATATGAATCCCCTTTTCAAAAGCGGGGGTTGTTTTCTTAATTAATTTTGGCTTCACTGACAGCTGTCCTTCCAGCGCTTTGTAGGCTGCCGCGCTTTCGTCAGCATTTTTACAGATCACCGCGATGGACTCATAGCCTTCTGCCAACAATTCAGTGACATTCCCAGCTATCCGTTGATGCAACTTTTCACGTGAACGCACCTCGGTTACCAGAGGCTTCTCACCCTTACGGTTAAACGGTACAATGTGCTCTCCCCCAGCGACCATCCCCCGGGTAAATTCCACAATCTCCTGTGTCGAGCGATAGCTGCGTGTCAGGGAAATCATCTCGGTCTGATCTGCACCATACAAGTCATACAATGGCTCTGCATCCTGAAGCACCGAGGCATGGGCATAGATGGCCTGATTAAAATCACCCAGTGCCGTCATTTTAGCCTGTGGAAACAAACGCTTGAAGAACGCCAGTTGGAATGGGGAATAGTCCTGTGCCTCATCAATAAACACGTGACGGATGTTGCTATTGGAACGGAAGCCCAGCATCAGCTCACGCAAATATAAAAAGGGCGTCACATCCTCATACGCTAACTCCCCAGCCTGAATTCGTTGCAGGGTTTGCCGACTAATTTCACCCCAGCTGACGGGCAGCTCTGCATGATTCGCCAGTTGGCTCAACAGCGTCTCGTTCATAAACAGCTCGCTGTAGAGCCGGGTCGTATCTACGAAGCGAAGCGCCTTAATCCATTTGCGCAGAGGCTTTAAGCGGTCACTGACCACCATACGTGCCAATATTTCTCTTTCACGTGCAAAATCGTCGAAAGTATCGCCCTTATTCTTGGATTTACGGCGCATACGGTTATAGGCACGCTGATAATCCTCCGGCTCCATCAGATCCATCTGTTGATCCACCCATGGAGCGGAGCATTCCTCCTTACCAAAGCGGGCCAGCTCTTTAAGCATCCAATCCCGCAGCAGTTCCAATCGATTCGCCAGTCGCACCGTAGAGTCGAATTCATAAAACTTGCGTGCCATCTGCTCTACTGAAACCACCTCACGTCCCTGAAAACGGATGGGTTTAAAACGCATGCCCTCCTGCTCCAAATACGCCTTGTAGCCTGTAATCACATGTAAGAACGTCTTAGACGATTTAAAACGGATACCTTCCATCCTGGCTTCATACCCAGGCAGTAACGACGCTGAAAGCACATATTCCAGCTGTTCAAAGGGATCTTCTAACTGAAACTCCCGGCCCAAACGCCGCTCCAAATATTCCTGAAACGTGGCCTGAAGCATATTTTCCTCACCCAATTCAGGCAATACCGTTGAAACATAACTGTTAAACATCGGGTTTGGCGAAAATAACACGACCTGATCCGCTCGCAAGCGATCCCGATACTTATACAGCAAATACGCTACTCTCTGAAGCGCTGCAGAGGTTTTGCCACTTCCTGCCGCTCCCTGAACAATAAGCATACGGCTTCGGTCATCACGGATGATTCGATTCTGCTCCTTTTGAATGGTAGCGACAATACTTTTCATTTGAGCATCCGAGCTCCGGCTTAATACGGCTTGAAGGAGTTCGTCTCCAATGGTCACCCCTGTATCGAACATAAAGCGGATCTGTCCGTCACGGATTGAGAATTGGCGTTTGAGCGTCAGTTCTCCTTCCATCTCTCCTGCTGGGGTCTTATAAGAAGCGGGACCTGGCATGTTATCGTAATAAAGATTCGAAATAGGCGCACGCCAGTCGTAGATCAGAAATTCCTCATCCTGATTATCCAGCAGGGAGGCAATCCCCAGATAAATACGCTCCGCAGTCTGCCCTTCCTCAGCAAAATCAATGCGTGCAAAATAGGGTGAGTCCAGCAACTTTTTCAAACGACCTAGCGCCTCAGTGGAATGCTTGTGTCTTCGTTCCCGCTCAGACAAAATTTCAGACTGCTGACGCAAACTGGTGGACGTCTCTCCCACATCATCCGCCTCACTGAAATTGATCGTTACCTCATCCCAGAAGTCTTTACGCATATCGACGACATCGCCGCGCACAGAACCAACCTCTGTCTCCAGCTTCCGAATACGTCCGCTAATGACTGCGGTCACATCTTCTACTCTTCGTTGTTCCTCATTCCATTGCTGCTCAGTAGTCACTGACATCGCTCCTGTTCCGTTTCCTCCTGCTCCGCGCAGGGCTCCCTTGCGTACAAACTATGCTCTATTATGGACCCGGGCATACTCATCGCATCCCCCTGATCCGGGAAAATTGACTATTCCTTTGAAGCATGCTATAATGTAACAAGAAGTGTGTTAACAACTTATGCAATACGGTTTTACGATGTAAAACATAGCATCCTCTATTGTAGCAAGTTCAGTCCCTGTTCGCAACCAGTGGGCTTTTTTTTGTATTTTCTGGCAATCTTCCATTAGCCTGTTCCTACATCCTTGAATTCATTACATAAAAAAGCGACCGTCCATCTGATTGATGAATGCGGTCGCCTTTTCTTTTTTTTCGAAATTGCCTATCGACTCTCTTCCACAGGATGAATATGATCGGCCAGTCTGCTTAATCGCTCCAGCTGATGACCATAGTCGTACATCGTCGCAGCTACGATGGAAAGCCGCAGCATTCCCTCCTCACAATGGTCAAAACGTGTAATGGCATGCTTCATAAAATCGCCGTTGGCCTGCTGAAACAATTCACTTTCATCCTCATTTGGTTTCAGTTTATTTTCGAATTTCAGCAGAGCGTGCTCGTGGAAACGAATCAGCCGCTCCAGATGATCGTCAAAAAATGCATCTGTTCCCTTTGGACGTAAAGACTGAAAGTAGTGCCTTTCCACCGCATCCAAGACCTCGTATCCTTTGTGCAAACTTTCGAGCATTTGTTTGTATACGACCATTTGTCTGGTCTGACTAAACTTGGTGCGCTTGAGCTTTTTCTGCTCCTCTTCGAACAAATGATATTTGTCCGAGAGTGATTTAATAGCTCCCTGCAAATTTCCCTTTTCCTCTCTAAAGACAGACTCCTTAATCTCATCGGAAATGGCGGTTCGCAGCAGCAAGGACATGCTATTAAATACATTTTGAATCTGATTGATAAACTGCCTTTTCGGTTTGGGAGGAAAAACAGTAATGTTGATGACAAAAGCAGACACAATCCCGATCAGAGTCAGCGCAAAGCGGGTTACTGCAAATTTCCAGTCCCCTGAAGCTTCCATGACAGAAACAACGGTCACAAGTGTCAATCCAACCGTATCAGCCATGTTTATTTTCAGACATATCATAAGTACCAATACACATACCAGTCCGACCGCAATCGGCTCATTCGAAAATACCATTCCGCCCAGCAACGCCATGACTGCACCTAATGTGCTTGTTTGGAGTTGATCCAGAAAATAACGCCACGACCTATATATCGACGGTTGCATGGCAAAAATAGCGGCTATCGCTGCCCCCACAGGCGAATGGGTGTTCAAAAGCGTGCTCAGAAAAAGGGCGAGCGTCACTGCGATTCCCGTTTTTAACACCCGTGCTCCAAAAGCCAAAGCCATCCCTCCTGCTTACCTTTCAAATTTATTCATACCGAATTACTATAATGAAAATTCAATGTAAAGTCCATGCTTTATTATTACCCAAAACAAGCGAAGATCAGGAATATTTATGAAATGTACAGTTCCTGATAGAATACATATCAACAGTATTAACTTATTTGCAACACGTCACAGGAGGAACTCATCGTGTCATGGACTAGCAAAATGTTAGAAGAGCCCCGAAAGTGGCCGCGTAATATCCGATTGTTTTTTATGGCCAATCTGTTGTACCAGATGGGTACAGGAATGTTTTCTGTGCTGTACAATCTGTATATTCAAAAGCTTGGCTTTGACGATGATATGAACGGCCAAGTGGTCAGCATGCAGGCGCTGGCGACGGCGTTGCTGTTCATTCCGGTCGGATTTTTGGGGGATCGGACAAGCCGAAAAAATATGCTGGTCATCGGCGCGTTATTCAGCGGCCTGGCCTTTCTCGCCCGTACCTTTACAGATACCAGCGGAAGCATGTTGGTATTTGCCGTAATCTCAGGTATATTCGCCGCCTTTATTCAGGTGCTGGCCGTGCCTTTTTTAGCAGAAAGCATAAGCAAAGCCCAACGTTTAAAAATATTCAGCTATTACTCAGCTCTTGTACTGGCAGCCCAAGTCCTGGGCAGCTTCGGGGGTGGCGTACTTGCAGATGGGCTGCAGACGTGGGGAATCACACCGCTATCCAGTCTGCGGGTTGCTCTGTTCCTTGGAGGAATGGCAACATTGACTGCTTTTATTCCTCTATTGTTCATCACAAAAACTACGGCAACCGTAGAAGCACCAGCTCCTGCCGAATCTTCATCTCAAACAGAACAAGTACAGACGCCGTACATTACATCCGATATCCCTGCCTCGGAGACACCTACTGCTTCTTCTGATCGCCGGGTTATTGGACAATTTGTTCTGGCCCAGTTTTTTCTTGGACTGGGTTCAGGTCTGGTCATCCCGTATCTTAATTTGTATTTTACGAACCGCTTCTCCGTATCGCTCAGCGCAATGAGTTTACTGATTGCACTCGGCCAGCTCATGACCATCCTCTCCATGTTGATCGGACCTACCCTCGGCAGCCGAATTGGTCTAGTCAGAGCTGTAGTTGGCTTCCAACTGCTTTCGCTACCGTTCCTTCTCATTACAGGCTTTACAAACGTACTATGGATCGCTTCGATCAGCTTTCTATTCAGGCAAGCGCTCATGAATGCAGCTAATCCGCTGCAAACCGCCATTCTCGTCGAACGTGTGTCAGATAAAAATCGTGGCATTGCCAACTCCATTCTCCAGACGACCTGGATGCTAGGCACCGCAGGTATGGGACCTGTACAAGCCTATCTGGTTACAACTTATGGCAACTACTGGGGCTATGCCATCACATTTAGCATGACAGGTGTTTTCTATATTTTGTCCTCCCTCGTCTATTACAGGATGTTTCGAGGTAAGCGCCCGTCCGCGAGCCAGCTTTTACAAAACCCGGCAAGCCCGTAAACAAAATCATGACACAATAAAAGCCGGAGCCTCCAAGCGGACTCCCCTGGAACGTCATAGGATAAATGAGAATGGCGGAGGAGGAATGAAGGCATGCTTCGAGTTGCATTATTTACGGACACGTATACGCCTGACGTGAATGGCGCTGCTCTGACCCTGGAACGATGGATTGGCTATCTGGAGACACATGGAGTATCTACGCTCGTCTTCGCACCGGAGGCAGACCATCATCTGCCCTCTGGGCCGGGTGTAGAGCGATTTCGAAGTATTCCCTTTTTGTTGTACCGGGAATGCAGACTTGCGATCCCCAACGCCAAACAGATCAACGAGCGTCTGTCAGCCTTTTCCCCGCATCTAATTCATGTCGCTACTCCGTTTAACCTTGGCCTGTATGGAACAAGCTACGCTGCCAAACACCATATTCCACTTGTCGCCTCCTATCACACCCACTTTGATAAATACCTCGAATATTACAAGCTTCGCTGGCTTGAACCTGCGTTATGGAAATACATGCTCTGGTTTCACAGACATTGCGAAAGGGTATATGTCCCCTCTCAATCAACCATGGAATTGTTGCGCAATAAAGGAATGGGGCAGCTCGAAATCTGGAGCAGAGGCATTGATACCGACCGATTTCAACCAAAGGTGGACCGTCATGCAGTATGGAAGAAATGGGACGTTCATGCAGATGCATTTGTTATTTTGTATGTGGGCAGGCTTGCACCAGAAAAGGGGGTAGACACGTTACTGGATTCCTACCTCCAGTTACCTGACGACGTCCGCGCAGCCTCTGTGCTGGTCATTGCAGGAGATGGTCCATTATATAAGGTCAAAACTGCAGCGGATATAGGGGTGCCGGAGCATGCACTCCACTGGCTTGGTTTTGTGAAAGGGCCGGAATTAGCTGAACTCTACGCCGCAGCCGACGTATTTCTCTTCCCTTCAACCACGGAAACCTTCGGCAACGTAGTACTGGAGGCTATGGCGAGCGGTACACCTGTGGTCGGTGCCAATGAAGGCGGGGTAAAAGATAATCTAATCCATGGAAAAACGGGGCTATTGTGTCCTGCTGGGGACGCCTCTGCCTTTGCCAAAGCTGTACACCTGTTGTATAAGGATGCCTCACTTCGCGATGCTATATCCAGAACTGGTAGAGCCTACAGTCTGGAGCAGACATGGGACCGTATTTTTGAACGGCTACTGGACAGCTACATGGACGCAGCGACCCTCCATCTTGACAGCCATCCCATGACGCGAATGTAACTCTGAGGACTTCATAGCTACAGATGCTAAAGGGTGGTTAGAAAATGCTCCTTCACGCATTCTGTAACCACCCTTCATCAGCTTAACTATTTCCCCGTCTAACTACAATTGCAGATAAAAGAAGAAAAACCTTTGCTAATACCTTAATTGTTTCAGCAGCTTGTTATGTACCCCACTCAACAAAATCACTGCGGTCAAAGCGCCGATGAACGCAAGAAGCATATCCCATTGGGTGTCCCATACATCCCCCTGTGTGCCCAGAAAAGCTTCTGCTGCTGTTCCCGTTGCCTTGGCTACAGCAAACTCAATCAACTCGTATACAGCGCTGATCGCAAGACACACACTAACCGTGAGGAAAGTGAGCCAGCTCCCGCTTCCCAAGGCCGTTTTACGCAACAGCACTTCCCTGACAATGAGTGCGGGTACAAAACCTTGTACAAAGTGCCCAAGTCGATCATAATAATTGCGCTCCAGTCCGAACGTGTCCCGAATCCAGTTGAACAGTGGCATTTCGGCATAGGTATAATGTCCGCCCACAATCAGGATCAATGCGTGCAGCCAGATTAGGGTATATACCAGATTGGTAAACCGAAATCTTCGGTACAGAGCCGCCAGCAGTACAGCTCCCAAAACTGCTGGGAGAACTTCCAGTACCCATGTAAAATAATCCGCCGGGCGAATCAAAGACCAAATGAGGGCAAGCGCCAGCAATACAAGTAAAACAAGCGGGTAGCGATCATTTTTAGACCATGCCGTTGCCTGGTTCATCGTCATTCCTCCTCAGCCCAAAGCTCTAGCCTTCGTTCGTTACGATATGTTTGACACGCCCAACCTGTCCGTCTGCCAAACGCACTTTGATTCCATGCGGATGACGTGGGGAATTGGTCAAAATATCTTTCACCGTTCCTCGCGTCAACTTACCGGTAGGCTGATCCTTTTTAAGTACAATATCTACCTGAAGACCAGTGCGGATGTCGGATCGATTCTGTCCGTTCATTGTAGCTATTCCTCCTTTGTTTTTATATTTATAATGATATTCAGCCACTCAGTTACAACAAAATCACCAACGACGCCATTCGTCCCGGCGGCTGTTCCCCATCCAGACTACGCACATCGTGGATACATAGCTGACGAGCAAAATAACGAATACCATCCCGCTAAACTCCACAAAATGAGTACGTTGCAAGGAGTCTGCCCATATGGAAGATACCTGTGCATACAGTTGAGAAGGCGCAGAAACAATATCCCATGTGTTCCCTCGAAAGAAACGGCCAATATAAATACCCAGGCTGCTCAACAAGAGTACCGCCATCATAAACAGCCAACTAACAAGCCCACCACGTGCACGTTGTACCAACTGTCGTACGGATTCGAGTGATACAAATCCCATTGTCAGGCCAAGTATGGCTACCAGCAGCATCCCCAATACATGATTCCAAAAATACGGATTTCCCCAGAAACGTTGCTCCCCGAGAAACGGATATCTGGCGAATACATGCAGCAAATCTGTGATCAAATAGGGTGTATTGGGATAAAAGAAAAGCCATGCCGCCCCCGTGACCCAGAGTAAAAAAGTCCTCGTTCCTCGCCTCCACGAGCTATACATTACATCAAGCAGCAGCGTCAACAGCATAGGAATCCAGGCCAGCATCATATTCCACCAAATAAAAAGATAAGGGCGGCCCCCTGAGGGCAGTCGCACGTTAATGATCCACAATGTACTAATTACGGAGCATAAGGCCAGTGCAATAAAAATATAAAGTTTAACTGGATAATTTAACGATCTTAAACGGTCATACATATGTTTCTTTCCCTCCTTGTAACCGTCCATCCTTCTTGACGTTCCAATTTACACCTATTCTGGACAGTGTACACCACAATGGCTTCAAGCTCAATGGAAGCGCTCCACTCTGCATAAAATGAAGATAAAAAAGCATCTATTCTCCCGGGGTTGACCTCATATTCCTGGGAGACAGATGCTTACTGTATTTCAGACTTCATTTCACAGGTAAAGCGATATACGAATGCAGATCTTCTGATCAAAAGGAGCCCTCCAATAGGCTCAATCTTAGGCAGCATTTCCCGGGTAATGCTGTAATTCAGCTCCCCCTGCTCAAACCCTACTCATGGATTTCTCTACATGCTCTCAGCCGGCCGGATGAAGAGGAACTTCATTGTCCATCATCTACTTCAAGGCGGATGAGCTTTAACTGTCCTCTAACCTTGTATCCAATTGATCAATGATTGCACCGTCAATGCACCTGGCGCAGCTACCTCAAATGCGGAGGCACCGTTACGCAAGGCCAGAAATTCCACGGTTTTAGGAACACCGGGAGCCAGATCCAGATGGTTGTCACTGAAAATCCCCTCCTGCTCTGCGGTCAGCCACACATGTCTGGCAAGTACATCCGAACAAAGCGTGAACCTACTGCCTCCACTTCCCGGTATCTCCGTCACTTCAATTTTCGCCTGCGGTAAATCCATCTCTTTCGTACCTGCAAAATAAATTTCGCTGGCGGCCACCTGCTCACCGTTTTGTATCAGACGTGCGACCAGCATATGCTCCGTACGATCCAGGCCATTCAGCCATTTGTCAGTAGGCAGTATATGTACGATCCCTGCGCCGCCTGCTTGCTGTTCTACCTTAATGTTCTCTTCACGAATAGCCTGACTGCCACGGATATGCAAAAGTGTCAGCCGCAGCGTACCCGCTATCGGCTCTAGCGTATCGTTAACCAGATGCAGCTCTTTACTCCCCTGTTCCGTATCTACTGCACTCAACAGCACATCGGCAAAGCTGCGTTTAGCCGTATATTGAAGCGCCTTCCAACGACCAAAATAGTCCATACTTGACCAGGAAGCAACGGGCCAGCAGTCATTCATCTGCCAGTATAATGTCCCCATGCAATAAGGCTTGTGACGACGATGGGCCTCAATGGCCATTTTCATCGCCTCTGCCTGTAAAACCTGGCTCATGAGCAGAAAACATGGAAAATCCTTGGGTTGCCGCATGTACCGTCCCATGTATTCTTGAATCAGGCGATTGCCCGAGCCGTTCTTCTGATGTGCCAGCATCACCTCAGATTCCAGTTCCAAATCCTTCTCTTCCGCATAAGCGCGAACAGACTTGTATTCAGGAAAGGACTGAAAACCATACTCACTCATAAAACGGCCCACATGTACGTGATAATTTTCAAACGGCTCAGACGCATGCCATACTCCCCAATAATGGATGTCTCCCGCTGTGGAGGACGGATGAGCATGCTGGTTTCGATCTCCGGTCAGATCAATTAGCGGTGAGGAGGGCCAATATGCCGTCTGCGGAGTCCAGGCATTTACCGCCTCCGGTAAAATCCGGTGGAAAAGCGTTTCATAATCTTCCCATAGGCGTTCCCGTTGCTCAGGCGTGTAGGCCTTTTTCCAGCCCCAGCCTGCATTTTCTTCGTAATGCGCCCATGCGGAATCAATCTCATTATTGCCGCACCATAACGCAATGCAAGGATGATGGCGCAAACGCTTGATGTTATCTTCGGCTTCCTGCGCTACATTGTCCAAAAAAGCCTGATCCCCCGGATACATGCTGCATGCGAACATAAAATCTTGCCACACGAGCAAGCCGTATTCATCACAAAGGTCATAAAATACGTCTTCTTCATAAATACCGCCACCCCACACCCGCAACATATTCATATGTGAGGCGGCCGCACTGGCAATTTCATGCCGGTATCGTTCCAACGTAACTTCGGCAGCAAAGCTGTCATTCGGAATATGGTTGGCTCCCTTTACAAACACGGGGATTCCATTCAGCTCAAAATAGAAGCTCTCCCCTGCCGTATCCCGCTCACGTATAAGACGGATCGAACGAAGTCCCGTTTTCACTGATTTTTCCGCAATTACTGCTTCCTGTGCTTGCTCCTTCAATTCGGCTACAAACGTATACTGATGCGGCTCCCCCAGCCCACGACACCACCACAGCTTCGGCTCCTTCATATCCAGCTCCAGCTCTACTGTTTGCTTTCCCTTCAGAAGACGAACCGGCTTGGACCACACCCTGCCATCAGCAGAAATACACAACTCGGCATCTCTAATCTCATTTGCACTTTCAATCTCTACCATTGCTGTGAGTTCAGCCCTCTCGGTACTCACTTTGTCCTGTCGAATAAACAAGTCTCTTACGACCAAACCAGACCAAGCTTCAATTCGGACCTCTCTCCAGATCCCGCTCGTCACCAGCCTCGGTCCCCAATCCCAACCATAGTGATAGGGAGCCTTACGAGCGAAAACGCTTACTTTTTTATCAGACAAGCCACCTATCTCGGACTGATCATTCGGTGCGGGGAGTCCATAGCCCAACCTTTCCAGCTTAGGCACATCTTCCGTAATCGGAGAGCGAAAATGGATTTCAAGCCGATTTTTCCCTTGCTGAACAAATGCCTTCACATCCTGTCTCCATACCCGAAACATATTATTGGCCGATATGACAGTTTGACCATTCACTCTTACATCTGCGTAGGTGTCCAGACCTTCCAACACCAGCTCTACACATCGACATTGAAGCTGATTTGCATCTATCTCAAAATAGGCTTCGTATATCCAATCCTGCTTATCAATCCACTGTACCTCCATCTCGTTCATACCGATAAAAGGATCAAGAATTTTGCCATGTCGCAAAAGATCGGTATGCACACAACCCGGTACTTTCGCACTGAGCCACTCATCACTATGTGCTTCCCTAAACCTCCAGCCATCCAACCCTATCACATTAATCATCGTCGCAAGCCTCCCTATAAGGATGATTGGGAACATCTGGATCACTCATTAACATAACAAAAATAACATTAAGCTAACAAATCAGTCAATTGTTTTTTTGGAACAATCGGTAAAACACAAAATAAAAGTCGCCCTCTACCCCTAAACAGGCTAAAAGCGACTTCCCTCGTCTTCACTGTGGATCAAATTCATCCCACATATCCGGACATCAACTATATTTGATTGTGCTAAAGGGACGATCACGATCATCATTTTCCCGGCTGAGCCGTGGCGCGTGAACTTCCCGTACGAGTAAATCAGCGTGTAGCAATTTTTTTTCCACAGGTGAGTTTGGGTTCATGATGCGCCATAATAATTGGTCTACCGCCCGCATCCCCAACAGTTCCTTATCCACTCTCACCGTGGCATAAATCGGCATTTGATCATTCGTATCGTCAAACCCGGTTACCCCGCATCGCCTCGGCACGTCAATCCCCTTTCCTTTCAGCACTTCCACGACTTGCGAAGCAGTCACATCATTAGCGCAAACAAAAACCTCTGGCAACTCATCCTCGGGCAACTTGTCCATTTCCTCAGCAAGCGCCTGCGCTCCCCCATAAATAAGGGCTTTGTTTTGCCGTAATTCTACTCCGCTCATTTCCAGTGTGGACCGAAAAGCTTCCCAACGTTCATAGAAACTGTGAGCATCGTCAATATGACCCACAAATTGAAAGTGATCATACCCCTTGCATAGCAAATCCTTCATTAATTCATTCATGCATGTGCGATTATCCGTAAACACCGCATCACTTAAAAATGCAGAATCCCAATGATCCACCATGACAACCGGAATACCCATTCGATAAATGTTCAGCAATAACGTAGTTGAAATCGTTCCTACAGTGATAATCCCTTTAATGGCCTCTGGATTCAGTAAAGAAAACATATCGTCAGTTGAAGGCTCCGTTAGCGTGATCATATCCAATCCCCTGCGGTTCAGACGCTCGGAAATCCCTTCAAATACAGGTCCCCAGTACTTGGACTCCCGATTCTGGTGTCGAATATTCGGAAATAACACCAGCACCGTACCCGACCATTCTCTGGCATCTGTGTCCCGAGGCT
>RCUE01000234.1_pt1 | contig 18522 bp, 13 predicted proteins | sample 2166111 | NCBI WGS metagenome assembly RCUE01 (sample SAMN09930795, study PRJNA488358) | compost metagenome | feature: garden; material: soil; isolation source: compost soil in phenylacetonitrile-enriched culture | place: Germany: Experimental Botanical Garden Goettingen | collected 2016-01-27 | reverse complement strand
CCGGTTTGTCCGGCGGTACAGGAAGCGGTACTTTCCTCGATATCTCATATATCGTCCGAGGAATTATTGAGCGCGATTATGGCTCTGCAGGTGTAGACCGTGTAAATACATTAGGGTATCTGTTTACACCGGATATCAATTTGGCGAACAAAAGCCTGAGTGAGCATACACGTGAATATATTAAAAAGAACGGCTATGCTGCACTGAAAGAGCTGGACTACTGGATGAATGTAGACAGCCGTGGTGAACGCTTTAAGCAGCAGTACGGAAATATTTTGACCGTGAACTCGCCGCTTCCGCCGTTTAATCTGTGCCATCTCATTTCGGCCACGAATACGGAAGGCAAGCTGTTGGAAAATGCTTATGATTACTGCATGAATGTCACCGCCGAAAACATCACCAACTTTATGGCGAGTGAGGAAAAACAATCCGGCGAAGAATTTGCCATTCATGACTATATCAGCAATATCCGTACCAACATCGCACAAATGAATAAGGCGTATCCAGCAAACTACGATTACAATATTATCGGGGCTTCCTCGGCGGTGCTGCCAATGGAGGAAATGACGACATATCTGGCTTATCGAATGTTTGGCAAAATGTCCAAAATGTTCGAGCAATCGCCAAATCAAGAGGATGTAGAGAAGTTTGCCCGCAAGCTGGGCGTGGATCTGGATAGCATGATCAAAAACTTTGAATCCCGTGTACCTGAGCCGCTTCCGGGCTTTGAAAACAGTGAACGGTTAAGTTATAGCAATGTCGTTAAAATGCAAGTTGTCAATATGGACACCGAGCTGGAGCAAACGTTCCTGACGCGTGCCCGCGAAGAGTATATCAAAGCGAAGAAGCAGCTTCCTGGTGAAATTACAGGACAGTTTACGGATCAAATTCGCCGGATGTTTCTGCATCCTGAGCAAGGACCGTTTTATGTATCCCGCATGATTTATACTGAAAAAGGATTTAGCTTGCTGAAAATGCTGCTTTCATATGTGGAGACGTTGCGTGAATCACTGCACCGTATTCCGACGGACATTGAATGGGCGCGTGAGCAGGCGAACGAAAAGTTGGGCGATGCCAAGAGCGCGTTTGTATCCAAGGATAAAAAGAAAAATGCGTACATTGAAGCGAAAATTAATGAATATTGGCTGCGTGCTGATGTGGAACGTACAGAGCAGCTCATTGAATTTTATGAAGACCTGTATGACCTGTTGAATAAGGAAAATAGCCGCATTTATAATGTATTTACTGAAATTTTGAACGCATTGAGCGCAATATTCGAGAAGAATGGTGATCTGCTGATTAACGGCGAGGAACAGTCCGATCACAAAGGTAACAAAACGTACTATTGGAATCTGGTAAGTGTACCGGATATTTCTGAAGTTGTGACCAAGCTGCTGGATAACCGCAACGGTGACGATTTGATTCGTGATTTTGCCCAAGAATTGCTGGAAAATTCAGATCAATGGGTGAAGGATCAGGATATGGACATCATCAGCTCAATCTCCAATTTCTTGACTGATAAGTTCGGTGATCTCATTACCCGTTCCATGGAGGATTTCCTCGTCATGAAATACGGGCAAGATGAAGCCATTGAAAAATTTGTGGAGCGCTACATTGCGAGCAAACTGGATGAGGAAGCTGTACCTGTGTTCCATCTGAGCAATAGCTCTGGCAACTTGTACTTCCCGTCTTGGGGATTCGTTTCGGTACCTGTACAGTCGCCTAATATCCTAAAAGGCATTCGCAATTATCAAAATAATGCAATTGGAAAATCACACTTTACTATTAAAGAAAGTGAAGTTCGTAACCGGATTTTCTGGCTCAATACGCGTAATGGTGTTCCTCTGTTTGTATATACGCCGCTCAAAGTGTATGAAGAAAGCTATGAAAAAACGATTCTTGACCGCGAAGGTATTGGCCGCCATCTGGTGCAAACAGGCCAGAACAACTGGACTAATCTGCCGTCGCCGATTCCTGAAAAGTCATGGGGCGAAACTTACGTCAATTCTCGTGTGCAAGCATATAATGCACGCATTCGTAATGATTTTGACCGTGCCAAGTCACTTGGTGTGATTCGAGAAAAGGATGTCGATCAGAATACGAGCAGCCGCTTCACTGTAATCCGTTCACATGCGCTAGATCTGAATGCGATGCTGGCAGGCTACGATATGCGCTTGCATGAATCCAAGCCGAATTTGGGTGAGGTGAAAAGAGCATGGTCTGAGTTGAAACGTCTGCTGGCTGAAGGGCTGGAGCAGGCCGGAAGCAAGGACATCTTTGGCAGCATCAATGAAGAGATGGCGAAGGAAAACCTGATCCGTTCACCAGAGTTAACACAGGTGGTTCGTGAAGAACTGGTGAAATATACACAAATTGAAGCGAAAGCCGCTGAACTGGAAGCTTTGCTGGGTAAATATCAGGATGAAGAAAAATGGCTTGATCAGTTCATTCAGGCTCTCTATACGGACACGATTACGAAAAAAGGCGCTTTGTATGTCTATGATCGTGACGAAGAGGAAGAGGCTTGGGAGCCGTTTGCGAACGTCATGAAGAGCCGCAATTATGTGGAGTTTGAAGTGTTTACAAACTTCCGTGGTTTGGAAGAAAAGAAATTTGCAGCTCTAATGCGCAAGGCGGATCGCCGTGATGCTGTATTGACTTCATCTGAGGATATTACACCATTGCTGGCAAAGCTGGATGAACTGGCTGCGACTTATACAGAGGCCCGTAATCAATTGGAATATGAAAAGGTGGAGCTGGCTAACGGAGCGGAACTTTATGCATTCTATGCTCAAATGGCTGGAAAATTAAACGACATCCGCAGAAAGTTGAAGTAAAGTATGAGAGAGCAGCTGTTACGTTATGCGGCTGACTATGCAGCCGCAGAGGACCAATTAATCGGAAGCGGGGATGGACGCAGCAGCATCCATTTCCCGTCCGTGTTTCTTTTTATCGGGGATCGCATGAATCCGGTGATGAACACCATTGCAGATATCAACCGGACCAAGTGGGATAACAGCACGGGAGTAACGTATATTCAGATCCGCTCGCAGGAGGAACATGCGGCTGTAGATCGTTCGGTGGATGCTATTATTCATACGATAGCGGTACCGGAGGAAAGTGGCCACCAAACGATACGCCGTGACTTACACCAAGCTTTTTATACACATGAATCGCAGCTAATTGAGCTTAACACCGCGTTGCGCCGGGCTAGTGGACATCTGGCAGATTACGGTCGGTTGTATTCTTCGTTCGAGCGTGTCCATTTGTCGATTTTGACGACAGCGGATGACCCCATGAACGTATTAATCCCTGAAGTTACACTGTTGGCGGAGTATATTTTTGCACAGTCTTTTAAATCGGTACAAATGGATCTGTATGTGTTGGTGAATGAAAGCGATCAGACTGCCCAATTTGGCTACAGTAGTGCAACGTCCGTTGCTTTCATGCGAGAGCTGGACTATATCCAGAGTCCGGAGTATACGTTTACGGCACCGCTTCATATGACCGAGGACAAATTGACCATTCCGGTATCCCATGCTCCATCGCCGTTGTTCGATCTCGTCTATGTGCTGTCCGACAAGAACGAACGCGGCGTAACGGTGCCGAATAGTCTGCGAGAAAGCTGTGACATCATTTGCCACATTCAGCTTCTTAAAAACCGTTATCAGGCAGGAGATTCCTATCGGTCACAGGATGGGGGATACAACAATACATCGTTTAAAAACAACATCATGACGGAATCCGGGCGGCAGGGTTATGTGTCGGCTGGATTTTCCCGAGTCAACCGCCCTAACCAGTCAATCGCACTTACGGTGCTGTATCACTTTTATGTGAAGCTGTTAGAGCGTATGAGAACAGAGCAGGAGTGGGACATACGCGATAAGCTGAATTATTTTGGTTTAGATGCTGCTGAGCGCGGTCGCACGCGAAATGATCTAGTTCCTGGTAATGAAGCGATCACGGACATGAGTGCACTGATGACCAGCGGAGCCAGCTACGGCTCGTTGAAGCGAATGACATTACGTGAGGCGGAGGAGGCCTTGTTTGGTCAGGGCTGCGAAGCCTTTTTCCGTGATAATTGTGAACGGATTGTGCACAAACGGTTGGGAGATTTTCAGGCGGAATCAGGTCTGCAGTTGGCTGTGAATGCAGCTGCCAAGGAATATCCTGAAATCGGCTTATTCGAGTTGACAGACTGGACGGATGAAAATAAAACAGGGAATGTGCTTACGGCTGTTCGGGGGCTGATTCGTGATACGTCCAATGACTTGCAGATTAGTGCCGCTGAACTGGATACCCTGTATAACGGGCGGGTGGAGGACCAGCCTTTTCAACGACTACCACTCATGGATAAGCATAATGTGCGCAGCTTGATCCGTTACCTGACCGAGACAGTTTACGGGCACAAGCTGCACATGCTGCGGATTCAAGCGGATTTGGAGTTACTTCGCCGCTATGAACTGGCACTAGAGAAATGGCATGCACAAGCGAAGCATATTACAGTACAGCTTGCCAGCCTGGAGCGTGAACTGCATCAAGCTGCAACGGACAGTATTCGGCAGGCCGACAGTTACACAGGTCAAAACCTGTTCGAGTATTACGAGCGTGTGACAGAGGATGTCATGCGTGAGCTGGAAAGCAAGCGGGGAAAATCTATATTCTTTGATACCCGGCATATGGGGCCTGTATCCGGATTGCTGGACGGGGGTCTGTCCGCATTGGTGGATCGACTTACGCAGACCTGTCGTACCTTGATTCTCAGTTCACAGCCGTTTAATCAGACCTTCGAAGAAGAATTATTGCGGCGTGCCAATGTAGCTGCTGCATATGAAAATCGGCTGGTCGTTCCGAAGGATGAGCTGTTTAAAAAACTGTATCAAACGTTAGAGGAACATGGCGGAATTAACGTACGTTTGCTCGACTATACCCATGAGCATCGGTATGAAGAAAAGTACTTCTTTGGTGACTACGAAGGCGAATTTCTTCCTTATGCGATGGATGTGGACATTACTTCGCGTATTTACAAACTGGGTTTTGTGCATGAGCGTCGCAGTAGCGGGGTGGAAAAACTGCATTTGATGGGCGGCTTCCATCTGGAGGATCTGATGGTTTACCGCAACGGCAAAACGTATTATGAGACATATACTGCGAATGGTTTCGTGTTTCACGGAATCGACGTGGACCGGTTGCCGGAATTGCGGTAGCCACATATTCATCCTACTTTAATGATGGAAGGAAGCAACGATTCTTATGAAGCAGCGTAAATTTAACGTTCTCCTATTACTGTTCGGCTTGCTGGGCGCTGTAGTAGGCTTCATCTTGGGAGAGCTTATTCTTCACAAATTGATAGGGCATTGGCCGCATATCATCGTGATCGGGCTGTATTTTGGCATCATGGCCCTGTGCATTGGCCTAGGCTGTCTGATTGGCGAACTGATTTCGCCACAGTTAAATGGACATTCATGGCGGCAGCGCTACTCCGGGTTATCCTGGAGGTTACTGGTGCCTGCTACGTTGGTGATGTTGTTCGTGGCAGGTCTGCTATTGGAGTTGGGCTATCAGGTTAACCCTGAAGGGCGCAAGAGCGTACAGGACCTCGTACTTGTGATTGATAATTCCGGAAGTATGCAACAAACAGATCCTGATAATGAACGCCTAACGGCTGCCAAGAGTCTGATTGCCCAAATGGATGGAGACAAGCGGGTAGCCATTGTTTCATTTGAATCTGCTGCGCAGTTGGTTCAGCCATTTACTCCCATTGGCACAGATGCAGAGAAGCAAGCGGTTTATTCCAAAATCGATAGTATGCAGACTATAATGTCAGGCGGTACAGAGATCGGGCTTGCTTTGGACGAGACGATCAAGGAGATTGAAACCCAAGGCAATGCGGAAAAAGGTTCTCTCGTTATTATGCTCTCTGATGGTTTTAGCGATCTGGATACCCAGACAGCATTGGCTCCTTATATCGCCCGCCAGATTCCGATTAATACGATCGGGCTGAAACTGGCAGAGTCGGATGGTATAGCCTTATTGCAAAATATTGCTAACCTGACAGGTGGAACTTATTCTAATGTAGCCAATGCCCAAGGACTTACTCAGGCGTTCGGTAAAATATATAACAAAATCGGTGATCGCACACTGGTAACGGAGCGGACAGGTGAATATGCCGACAGTCTGTATTTTGCCATTTATCGTGTAACGGCTCTGGTCATTATCGGCGCTCTATTGGGATTAGCTCTTGGGCTGATGTTCGATAACCGTTTTCTTGCACGGAATTTCGCCATTGGTGGAGTCCCGGCAGGCTTGCTCGCTGGCTTTATTTTGGAAAAAGGATTATCTGGATCGCCTATAGGCGACTTGATGATTCGTTTGTTGGCAGCGCTCGTACTGGCAGCCCTTATTGCTGTCTTTTCGCTTGTTCTGCCGATTGCGGAAAATACTCGCCGATCTTCCGGTGGAGGAAGTCAGGGTGAGTCGTCAGGACGCCGAAGAGGGGCACCGGAAGCCCCGACGCGCAATCGACGCAGCAGTGGATTTTAGAACGGGAGGCTGGAACTTATGCAGTATAGGGAAGCACAGCCCGGTGATCCTATTATTTCGGAGCTGAGCCACAAAATTGATGACAACCGGGTTGTGTTACGCTGGCAGTGGCCTGAGGGCGCAGCCGTGGTATATATTGCGAAGCAATCAGCCGATGCAGGTGTGAATGGGCAAAATAAAGGTGAAGTTTTACCGCCTTTTTCAAGCCTAAAACTTTTTACACGCGAGGAGTATAAGGCTGCTGGCAGCTATCGTGACCGAATTGAAGGCATTGGACGCGTGCGGTATACCGTGTATCCGGCTGTTCGGGAGGATGGAGACACTTACGTGATCCGTCAGCAAGACGGAGCCAACCAACTGGAGTTGAGCACCGGAAGGGCTAAAATCAGATATGCGGTTCACCATAAAAAAGGCTGGTTTCGCAGCCGCAAAACCGTCCAAATTCAGGTGACAGCCGAAGTTCCTGTCCCGCAGGAGGCGCTTTGCTACGTGAAGAAGCGTGGGGGCTATCCCGCAGATCGGGACGATGGAACCTTGTATCCGTTCACAGCACCTTTTGTTGCGGGACGGAATGTTTTACCCGCTGTTGAAGTGGGGGGAGATGAATATGTGCGGCTGTTTTTTACGGACGGCCAGAAATATGGCACGGTATATGAATTAGTTCCTGAATGAAAGGAGGCCGCAACCGATGAGTTTTCTTAGCAATTTATTCAGAAGAAAGCCACAGGCAGCGCCAAGGCCGTTATTTTATGATATTGTGTGCCCTTATTGCTTTAGTAAATTCTCCCCGGAGGAAGTAGTATTCCGTGCTTCTCATCACCGTGAAGATGACGAGGACTACGCTTTGGGTGAAGATGAACTGTTGAACAAATATCGGGAGCGTTTTGGCTTGGACAGTGTGCATGATATGGAGGCGATTTTACATCCCCTTGATGTTCCTGAGGAACATCGATTGTATTCTGATCATGTACTGACAGGACTGACCGACCGTTATGGCGAGCTGACGCGTCACCGACTGTGCCCGCACTGCCATAACGAGTTGCCCGTGACTGCGGGTAAGGTGCCTAGCAATATCATTTCGATTATTGGAGCTTCGCAGGCAGGGAAATCTGTTTATATGACCTCCCTGATTCACACGCTGCAACATGTTACGGCCGATCATTTTGACGCGGCTTGTATGCCGCTCAATGCAGAGATCAGCCGAAAGTTCCGCACCATGTATGAGGAACCCCTATTTGAACGAGGCGATCTGCTTACATCGACACAAAAAGAAAAGATGCAGGAGCCTTTTATCTTCCAGTTCGTATTTAAGGATGAGGAAAAGCCGCCACTGACGCTAGTGTTTTTTGATGTCGCCGGTGAGGGAATGGTAGATCAGGACTATCTGGGACTGCATGGACAGCATATTAAGAATTCTGCAGGTATTCTCTTTATGGTCGATCCACTACAAATCCGCTCTATTCGGGAGCGCATTAAGATTAACCTTGGCGATAAGCCGGGTGAATGGGTCTCGCAATATGATGAACCGCGTGATGTCGTACTTACGATGTTCGGTGATTTTATTGCCTATCAGGAAAAAGGGAAAACGGACATTCCGACCGCTGTCGTCCTGACCAAAAGTGATATGCTTACTGCGTTGGCAGATGAAGAAGGCACATACATCAAGACGAACAGCAATATTTTTAATCCGATGGAGCATCGCAAATATATGGATTTGGATGAGTTTGCGAACATTGATGGCGAAGTTCGGCGCTTCATCGAAAAGGTGGATAAACCGTTCAAGGGCACGATGGATGTATATTTTACGGATACGGCCTATTTCGCGGTTTCCGCGCTGGGTAGCAATCCGGTTGAGCAAAAGCTGCAAGGGTTGGTTAGTCCGATCCGTGTGGATGAGCCATTTATTTGGCTGCTTTATAAGTTGAAGTACATTGAGGGGAGAGAATCACAGTGAGTTATGCTACCTCTCATTTGATACAACAGCAGATGTACACACGGGAACGGCGTGGTATTTTCCGTTCTACGGAAGGCTTCGATACAGTGGCTAATTCCAAAGGATTGGATGCTTCTTTTATTAAAAAGGTGCTGCATCCCTTATGTGTATATGATGCGCCTGCTGCTTTGACGGCGCGCGGCGAGAAACAGGAAAGTGTCTATCCGGAAGCCATACATCTGGTACGGACGGAGTCCGGGGATGTAGTACTTGGCCGCAGTATTTATAAGGCTGCGGATTTTACTGGGCTACGAAGCGCCCTTTTCACGCACAACTATGTGATTCCAGCCGGACATGGTGAATCTCCGTCTGACTATAAGCAGTGGCTGAACACCTCCTTTGTTGATACTTATGATATTGAGCAGGGAACGGATTTGCCGGAATTGGAGCGCCTACCAGGTGGAAGTGTATTTCCGGCTGTTGACCCGTCTACAGTGCTGGCTCAATTGCAGCTGAGCGAAGAAGTGTTCAAACAGCTTTTATACGCAGTCATGATGTCCGCAGCGGGTCGCAAAAAGGTATATGTAGCGCTGAATGTTCCTGTAGAAGCGGTCGGATCTTCAGCCAAGCAGCTGCTGGGTGTGTTGTATGCGGCACTGCCTTATGCATTTCGCAACAGACTCGGATTTCTTACATATGCACAGGAACCAAACAGCAGAAAAGGCATTCACTTGATGTTTGTTGAGCCTTTTAGTTTGCGTCCCGGTGATCGGAATGTAGAAAAGGACTTTGTATTTGACCTGTCTAATCATAGTCGAATACTTAATGTGGATGCAGAGCAGGTGAGACAGCCGTATTTTGACTGGATCGTCCGTACGTTGTTGAATGGTGAGACGCCGGACGATTTCTTCAAATTTGCCGAGCAAATGCTGACAGGTATGGAGGCTGGGCGTGATTTGACGCCATCCAGCTATCATGAGCTAATTACGTTGTACAGAATTGAGCAGGGAGAGCGGGCATTATACAACGAACAACGAATCACTGTGTTACGAAGCCTGACTGATTATTTATCGCCACCCGATGCGCTGCCACGTAAAATGAGGCTGAATGATCTGTTTCTGTCGTTCTTTGATCATGAATTTGATCGGGTGAAGGATGGATATATTCCGGATGTAGGCCTGGTAGATAGTTTCAAGGACTATTATAAAGTTCATGCACGCAGCAGCGAAAATCGGTTGGTGGAATATTTAATCCGTTCGCTAAACAATGCTTATACTGCCAGAAATACGGAAGCAGTCACGTATATTTATCATACAATTGAAGAGAATCCATCATTAGGCAAGGCATATTTTACGAAAGTGTTGGGTAATCCGGCACTGACAAAAATGCTGTTCATTCCCTACATGGACAGTCAGATGAAAAGAACACCGGATGCCAAGGGGCTGCTGGCTGTTGTGCACGAATGGGGCAGTAGGTATATCGAAGTGTCGGCGAATGCCGATTTTCAGCTTTTGGCAGAATCTGCACTGATGGGTCGACTGCGTGCGGAAAGAAAACCAGTAGAGGCTGTGGCTGCCATTCACCAACGCTTGCGTCAATGGGACAGCAACTCTGCCGTAGGCAAACTGTCCCCGCTGGAGCAATCTGGATTGACAGAACGCTTGCAGGAAGCGTCGGATCGGTATTTACTTACCGAAGTAGAGCTAAAGGAAATATCACCCGATCAGGTCGTACAGATTCCTTTTTTCACACGGCCTGATTTGGTGCAGTGGGTTGGAAAGCTGCCTGCTCCTCTTAAGGGACAAGCTGTGCGATTAGTTGCGGCTTATGATTGGTTTAACACGGAGGACCCGGAACCGTCGGTGCTGGACGGTCTGGAGCCCGGCGAAGTAGAAAAGGTACAGGATTGGGCTTACAGCTGGCTGCCCCAGCAGCTTGCGGAAGGCCATTTTGCCCGTCTGTTGCCTGCCTTTTATCGTTCTGACGGGCCGGGAGAGGGAATATTGGATTTCGCTCGCCTGGTCAGTTCGATTCGCAAATGGGCAAAGGATAACGATACGATGTACCGCTTTATCCGATGGTCGGAGGAACACCCTGAGTTTGCTACTCCACGCGGCGGTTTTGAACCATCCTACAGACGTGCGCTACTTCTATTCTTCCAAAAGGAAGGACGAGAGGGACTGCATAAAAAAACGCTGTGGCGTCAATATTTTGAACCTGCGAAGCCTGCCTTTAAAAATTTCTATTTGGCAGCAAAGCGTGAGACGGACACGCCTCTGGTCAAAACGCTTCGTCGTTTCCGTAAAGGTGGGGTGATTTCCGGGATCGTGCTGATTGTCATTGCAGGTACGCTAGGCGGCCTGAAAGCAACCGGGGTGATCGGATCTGCTGACACACCTGCGCCTGTTGCCACTCCGAAGCCTGTACAACAACAGCCTGTAGAGCCTACAGTGCCCGTAAAAAAGGAGCCTACGGCGATAGTGACACATGTGCCTAATACCAAGTCCACTACGAAAATGGTCAAGCTGTTGTTTGCGTTTCAGACATCGACAGAGCAGGCAGAATTTAAGCCGAAGAAGCTCGTCATTGTCGGTGCGGATCAGCAGGAGCACTTATACGAAAATTTTACACTTGCTGAACAGAACGACAAGGAAGCAGCCAGTAAGGCGAACAATGATCCATCCGGTGATGTAAACACTGGGAGCGCCACTACAAAAAGCACGACAGCAGATGGACAATCCACGGACAATGGTTCCACAGCTCGTGGGGGTACATCCAGTGGAAAAAGTGGTGATCAATCTGGAGCAGTGACTGGCAACACGGACGGAGGCTTGACTTCGGAGATTACTACTGAGGGTAGTGGCAATGGAGCAAATACAGACACAGACACTGACACACCATCGGAGTATGATCTGAAGAAGTATCCTTATCGTACGCTATTGACCCTTTGGCAGCGGTTGGAACTGAATGATGCTAGCACGGTTACCGTTGATGGAGAAGAATATCCGCTAGTTCAAGTGAAAACTGCGGACTAAGCAACTATAAAACAGAAATGAATGATGAATGAAGTAAAAGACGGGTTTCCTTCAAAGGACTCGTCTTTTATTGTGCCTATATTTCCATAAAGGATGAATTTGTAATTCAAAATTAACCCTATCTAATAAAGCATCATGTTACGAAAGTATTGACACTAAGTAGACAGCTGATTAAAATTAGTTGGAATTCAAACTATTAAAATTAGATAGATATGGAGGTTCGTAGTGAGATGGGAAGCGAGGTGTATCCCGTTTGTCTTCCTTGGGAGGAAGAGAGCACGATGTATTTAATTAAATGGATTTTCACTACCGTCCGGCGCGAAATTGAAATAGCACTGCGCCCTTTGGGGCTCACCTCCCCACAATCGCAGACGCTCTATATACTGGCGATGTCGCCTGGAGTCACCAATACGGATTTGGAAAAGCTATTGCTTATTGATAAATCAAGCGTTACTAGCCTGGTTAACGGGATCGTTAAGAAAAACTGGGCAGTACGCAAAAGTCACCCGGAAGATGCACGCATGAAGCAAATCTATTTGACTGAGGAAGGCTTGAAGATTCACAAGGTAGCTGAACGTACTATTGAGGCAATTAAAAGCTCGGTAGGGGAAACGTTATCTGTCGGAGAATCGGAGACGCTGCGCGGCCTGCTTAAAAAAATTCTCCGCGACTACCACCCTGCGGACGCCCGTGCATGAGCGAATATATAGAGATTTTACCCGGATAGGGGTATTCAAAAGCAGTGAATTACGATCTTAGATAAGAGGTTTACAGGAGAGGGAGACAACCAAATGATAAATGAACAAACTTATCCGAATGCGGATAAGCTTATGCGTGTGCTAGCTTTCACACTTGTTTTTTCAGTGATGAACGCTTTTATGTTTAATGTCGTTATGCCTGTGATTCGAGAGGAGTTTCATATTAGTGCTTCCGATGTAAGTTGGTTGCTGACTGGCTATATGATCGTGTATGCGGTTGGCTCGGTGACCTACGGCAAATTGGCAGATAAATATCGTCTTAAGGATTTGCTGACGTTTGGGATTATCTTTTTTGCACTGGGTTCGCTTATTGGACTGTTGGCCAATCAATTTTGGATGCTCATTGTAGCTCGTTTGCTTCAGGCTGCAGGGGCTGCTGTTATTCCGGCCACTGCTATGATCGTCCCAGTCCGTTATTTCTCGGCTGAAAAAAGAGGACGTGCTTTGGGCGTCACAGCAATCGGCTTGGCGTTAGGTACTGCACTGGCTCCGATTATTTCCGGTTTGATCACAGGCTTTGCAAGCTGGCGTTTTTTGTTCGTCATTTCCATGCTGCCACTGATCGCATTGCCGTTCTTTCGTAAATATTTGGACGATCAGCGTGGAGAGGATCAGAAGTTCGATTTTCTTGGTGGATTATTGCTGGGTGGAACAGTAGCCTTCTTATTACTTTCGATTTCGCAAACCAATATGATGTTTTTTCTGGTCGGTATGGTGCTGTTTGCACTGTTTATATGGCGCATTAACACTGCACATGACCCATTCATCCAGCCGAAGCTGTTCCGTAACAAACAATATTCATACGGGCTCCTTATCGCTTTTTTAGGGACGGGGATTAGCTTTGGATTGCCGTACTTGGCACCGCAGTTTCTGAACAGTCTCAATCAGCTTACGCCCGCAATAATTGGACTGGTTATGTTTCCGGCTGCTATTGCTTCGGCTCTATTGGGTAAAAGAGGGGGGCGTTTGGCGGATAGCAAAGGAAATTCGTTTCTCGTCTATACAGCTGTATCGCTTTTGTTTATTTGTTTTATCAGCTTGTCTACGTTTGTGGGTGCGTCTCCGTATCTGATTTTGTTTTTGCTTATTTTCGGAAACGTAGGTCAGACCTTCATGCAAATTGCCATGTCCAACACGATTTCTCGTACCTTGTCGAAAGACCAGATTGGTGTTGGAATGGGGCTGCTATCTCTGCTGAATTTCATTGCCGGAGCGATTACGACAAGTATCTTGGGCAAAACGCTAGATAGTTCGTCGTCCTTTCATCTGAATCCTGTCGTATCTAATGTGCAGGTGTTCAACTTTAGCAATATTTTTACGGTGCTTGCACTGATTGCGCTTGTGACGATGGGACTTTATGCGTTGCAATTCCGAAGGGGTCCACGCGGTAATACGCCTGCTGTTGAACAAGGATAAACATTTGATGTAACCTCATGCCAAAACAAGGGTATAATATAGAAGGAAAAGTTCATCTATGGAAGGACGGAGTGTCCGGCATGACAAGAAACCTTCAATATGTACCCTATGGTTATGAGCCTCCGATCGAGATGCATAAAGGGACCATGGTCTACTATGATACGTTCGAGCAGATTACAGCCAGAGAGCTGGAGCTTTTTGCCGAAACGGGGGCTGCATTATCTTTTACAAAGCTGGTGCTGTATCCGCTGCATGAAGAAACCGTCAGAAGAATGTGGAAGCAGCCGGTACGTTCGTATTACAAGCGGGTGGACGAGCTGGGAGAGTGGCAGCGGGAGCAGGCTTTGAGTGCTGTTGTCATTGAGAGCTGGGAAGGTAAGCGTAAAAAGTATACGCCGATTGAAGCAGCTATTCGTTTTTTGGCGGAAAAGTATACGACCCCACTTTTTTTGTACATGAGTCCTGAAATGGCAAATTTGTGCGCTTCCTATGCATCGTTTGGAGAATGGATTAGAAATGTCAGATTGGTGCTTTCGAGCGAACCACTACAACTTCATCCGAAGCTTGCACAGTACCGTAATCGCTGGAACACGGTAGAAGAAGCGATAAACCGTGACTCTAAGGTTGACAAAGCGGAGCATGAATTATAGAATAGAACTAATCGTAAAAATTACTATTGTAATTGTATACCATGTATTCCAATTAAGGAGGAAGAGAAATGCGCGTAATTGTTACCTTGGCATGCACCGAATCCGGTGACCGCAACTATACAACAACTAAGAACAAAAGAAATCATCCGGACCGTCTTGAAATGAAAAAATACTCTCCGCGTCTGAAAAAGTACACGATCCATCGTGAAACTAGATAATTTGAGGCCTGCTGTATAGCAACCTGAATTATCCTGCTTCCTGAGCGAAGCCTGTTAAGTTTGCAAAAGCCTGCGTTATGGAACCGGCGAAAACTTGAATTAGTCCAGTGGACAGAGCGTCTAAAGTTAAAGCTTGCATCTAAGAGAACGGCTTTTTTTCACGGCTGTATGATAGATGCTGAGCTACATGGCACGCTTTGCCTTTTGAATCGAAAGCACGTGGCTACCGACTTCTCCTGTGCTGGTGTCAGCATTTGGGACGAGCCGGAGGACCATTCACTATATGCTTATATAACGATGAAGGCTGACGAAAGATCCGGAGCGTTCGTGCAATGGGCGATGCGATATATGCGGCATCGTTTGCTTGTCGTTTACGAGCTTGAGCGCCAACCGTTAAGGTCTGTCGTCTTTTTTTCTGGGACATAACCGTTCCTTTTGCCAACTGATGGAGTATTGCGCCAGTACGTTTGAGGTTGAAACTAAAACTACATGAAAGATTAGGTGAAACTAATGAAAAAAGATATTCATCCAACATTGAACAAAGTTATCTTTTTGGACCCTAGCTGTGGATTTACTTTCCTGAGTGCTTCCACTAAATATTCGCAAGAAACGATGGAATGGGAAGATGGTAACACATACCCAGTTATCCGTGTAGATACTAGCTCCGCTTCCCACCCGTTCTTCACTGGTAAACAAAGAAACGTGGATATCGGTGGCCGTGTGGATCGCTTTAACAAAAAATATAACCTTAAGTAAGAACAGTCGAGCGTTGTGTTCATGGATTATGCTTATAATCTGTGAACATCGCTTTTTAAAAAACCTCCTGCATCTGCAGGAGGTTTTTTTGTCTTAATTTAGACCTGTTATTTATAGCGAAATGAAGCACTGTTCCCATTGGTCGGTAATGGATGCTTTGTCGAGCTGCTCCCCAATGAGCGTGACATATCCCTGACTCACGGGAAGTGCAGTAGGCTGCCACTCCAAGTGATTTCCTGAAAATTGCAAAAGCATTGTCCCTTCCTGAGGAAGCACGCAATAACCTTTCGCTCGAAGCAGAGAGGAGCCTAGCCCTGTCAGAAAGCGCTCCAATCGTTGTTTTTCGAGTGGCTGAGGAGAATATTGATGCAGCGTTAAGCTCTCCAAATGGGAAAACGAGTGGGTCTGGTTGGGATCGTGGCTGTGGCTATGACTGTGTGCAGAAATAACTTTGAACGGCGTACTTATAGAGGTAATACTGGGTCGTCCGGAACTTTTGACGGGAATGGGGACAGACAGTGCATCTGCATCAGTGGGCTGGACCTGTGCAGGTGCTGGTTGAGGTGTCTGTACAGGTTTCGCGGCAACGGATGTGGAGGCCAGAACAGGCTCTAGCAGTGGTTCAAGGTCAACCCGGCTATATTCAGTAGTTTGCAGCTTGGCCGTATCGTTGAGCTTGCGGATGCTTTTGACGACCTTCGTCACTTCACGGCTGCTTGCTGCATCCGTCTTGTTCACCACAATGAAGTCTGCGGTGCGCAGTTGTCCGTGCAGGGTGCGAACCAGTTCTTTATCAGCCGTAAAACGGCTATTGTATTCATGGAACAGCTCAGCATCCACAACACTGATGCTGTGAACCAGATAAAGCTGATCTGCCAGTAGAGGGGAGCGAAGCTCCTCCAGTACTTGTTCGGGGTTGGCTACCCCGGTGGTCTCCATGAAGATCAGATCTGGCTCCTGGCTGAGCAGGGTATGCAAAGCCCCTGCCAGTTCATTTCTTTTGCTGCAACAAATGCAGCCTTCTAGCAATCCTTCTACTGTTACGTCAGGCATTTCCTCTGAAATTATAGCGCTGTCTACATTATATTCACCCATTTCGTTCATTAAAACAACAGCACGAAGGGGAATTTGGCGGGTATGGGCTAACAGGCGCAAAAGCAGTGTTGTTTTGCCGCTTCCAAGAAAACCACTGATTAAAATAACAGGAACTTTGTTCATCATTTTTCCTCCTTGGCGGGGTTAGTGTGTTGTGTTCAAGCGATCAAAGGTAGCTACCGAGTCTGCTTGGGTATAGACATAAGGGGATTCTGGCTGCTCGACAGCGGTTATTTTTTCGGATCGAATTTCAAGTACGGGAGCGTTTCCCTTTTGTGCGGTATGCAGTGTTCCTTCAATGGTCACCCAGGTATCCTTGTCAAAGGACGGGGCTTTCTGGGATTGGACGATGATCCCGAAGGGCATGGCATCGGCAGTACAGCACATGACGAGGAATCTTCCTACTGCAAAAAGCCCTTTACCCGGCAGATTGTCGTCTTTATACACAAAGCCAGTCACCTGTACTTTTTTTCCTTCAAAAGCTTGTTTATATAATTCAATGGCTCCAATAGTTTCGGAAAAAATCTCTGGCTTGATCTGTATGATAGGTTGCTGATACAGGCGTTTCGCCAGTTCGGCGAATTCCACATTGTACTTATCAGGCGGAACGAACAGCTTATCCAGCGTTTCCTGACTCCATTTCCCCTCTGGAGGGGGCGAAGTGGGGACAGAAGATGCAGTTGATAAAAGGGAGGAGGTGGATGCTTTCGTGGTCTGTGTATCTGTTTTCCGTCGGATGTCCGGGTTGGGATACGTGAAGGACATGCCTTTTTTGGCGGCCATATCACTACCAAGTGCCTGATTGGGCAGCAAAGAACCGAATAGGAGCGGAATGAGCAGCATTCCATATACGAGTGTTTTTTTGAACCAGCTTTGCGGCAACGGGTGCTCACAATCACATACATCCTCACCGTCCCGCCCCCCAACGATTCCGTGCCATGCCATCGCCAATGCGATGAACAAAAGTGGTACAGGACAGAGTAGGAGTAGCTTTTGCATATGGGGAGCTAGGTAGTAATGAAGTGCATTCGTGCGGCTTAATGAGATAATGTATACAGCCAATCCGATCATGAGCAAGGAGCGCATGCCATATTGCCAGCGGATGCTAAAGGTTGAATTCACGTTTGTATTCACCTCCCCAATAACCATTCAGCAGCTATAGAACCCACTAGAACAAGTGAAACAATGAGCAAGGCCAGGATGGCGACAAATTTGGTGCGGAAGGTGCTTAGTAGCATGAGCGTGCCTTTGAAATCTAGCATCGGACCAAGTACAAGAAAGGCCGCCAGTGGACCCAGTGTAAAGGTATGTGAAAAAGCAGTGGCTACAAAGGCATCAGAGGTGGAACACAGCGACAGTATGTAGGCAAAACCCATCATAAAGGCGTACGATCCGACCGTTCCGTTGCTTAACGAAAGCATCTCATTACGTGGGATGAAGGTTTGGATGCAGGCTGTCAATAATGCGCCGATAATGAGATATTTACTCATGTCCAAAAACTCGTCCCCAGCATGTACAAAAAATCCCCGCCATGTGCGATTATGCCGATGAGTCTGATTGTTCTGCTTTTGCTGGTTAAAAGAGAGTAACGACCGTTTGAGCGGATGTACTCGCACAAAGGCATACACGATCAGTCCGATGATCGCGGAAACGGTAAAAGCCAAACCCGTTCGAACGGCAGTGACCTCGGGATGGGAAGGGAAAGCCATCATCGTCGCAGCCAGTACCACGGGATTGATAATGGGCCCGCTTAAAATAAAAGTGATACCCATATAGGCAGGCATTCCCTTGAGCATTAATTGGCGAACGACAGGGATCATGCCGCATTCACAGATGGGAAACAGTATACCTAGTAAGGAGGCCAGCAGGACACCCGGTACAGGATGTGCAGGCGCTATTTTGCGAATCCATGTCTCCGGTACAAGCCACTGCAAAAGGGATGAGACGAGCACACCGATCAGGAGAAACGGAACAGCTTCCAGAAAAATACCCATAAATACCGTTTTTAATGGCTGCAGCTGCCCCACATCTAACAAACGAAGCCACTGGGGAGATAGCGTGACAAGCACAGGGATGAGAAAGGCAAACGGAATCATAAAAGGCAGCATCTTCAACAGC
>RCUE01000231.1_pt1 | contig 18770 bp, 13 predicted proteins | sample 2166111 | NCBI WGS metagenome assembly RCUE01 (sample SAMN09930795, study PRJNA488358) | compost metagenome | feature: garden; material: soil; isolation source: compost soil in phenylacetonitrile-enriched culture | place: Germany: Experimental Botanical Garden Goettingen | collected 2016-01-27 | reverse complement strand
ATAAACCTCCTGTTCGGTGTGGTATTTACATTAGTTTACAAGCTGATACCTTCCCTACAGGTTAAAAATATAATAAAACCCATTTCATCCCTTTAACAGGATGCATCAAAAAACCAGCCTTACCAAGACTGGTTTTTTAGTAACTATTAAGCTCCTGCACCATGTCCAAAGACAATAATGTTATGGGAGAATGCTAAAAAGCTAAAAACCCCTAAAATCAGGATGTATTTAAGGTTTTTTACTCGCATTGACTAAAACCTCCTCCATGATACTTTCATATTCTGATTTTTGGTCTTTTGTCGCTTTGCCTCTAAATCTTTCAAACAATGCTGTACAAACCATAAACTTTTCTTTATTGCCGATTTCCAGACACTTCTTCAGGCTTTTTAACACATAATAAACACCTTTCTCATGAAAAAGGTTATTAAACATATATATAGCCAGTTGGTAACACAAATCAGCATAAGTATTGTAACTAAATGACTGCTTATAATAACTGGTACCAACAGATAATTCATTATTAAAGGACGCCAGTTCGTTAGAAAACTGCTGTAGAATATGTTCAATTAAAAAACCGTGCTTGTTAGCTGACTCTACTATCGTTAATAATCCCAATAAGATCTCGGGAGGGTTATTTTTCAGAAATTGAATATACATTGGTAAACTACTCGTATCACCCATAAGAATATTCAGGTTAAGTTGATTAGCATTTGCCCAAAGCGTGAACCTTTGCACTTCTTGCTGACCAATTTCCCCTAAATCTTCAAACCAACTTAAATCAGCATAGCCAGAAATATACTTCATAGCTTCTTCATATCTTTCTTGTTTTTCCAATGCAATTCCCTTCATCAAATAACCTTGGCCATAGTAGACAACTAAATGTCTTTCAGTTTTCAATGTGACATTCTTTTTATTAGTTTTTCTGCTTTTACACACAATAGTTGCGAGCGCTCTCAATTCATCTGCATAACGCTCTGCTTCTTTCCATTGATGCAAATTGTGATAAAGATTTAACAGTTTAAGCAGACCATCTAAATGATAATCTAAGGGTACCCGATTTCTAAAGGGCACGAATCTTAGCGCAGCTTCCACATCTATTTTCATAGTTTTACTAACAGAGATTGAAAAGATTCTATAATGACTAATTGCCAACCTTTCAGAATGTTGATACTTTTCATTTTCGATGACACATTCATAGAAAGGAATAGCTTCCTGTAGTTTTCCTTCTTCATAAAGTTCCTCTGCCAAAGCAAAGATTGTGGGGATGTGATTAAGATCTTCCATTAAGCGCGAGAGTACTTTCTCCACGCATCTCAGGTTTCCTATCTCAACACAACGAATCAGGAACGGCTTAACTCTTTTCCAATGAGGTCTTCCATCATAAAAACATTCATCCACATACAGGTCATACAACCAGCCCTCTGGATAATTAAGCGCTTTAGTGATCAAGTCCATTTGTCGTACGGAGATAGGCTTAGGCGGATTCCCATTAAGCATAGCACTAAATATGCCTCGGTTAAGCCCTGTAGCTTGTCCAAAACTATTAAAAGTATAGCCACCAAGTTTTAATTCTTTCTCAATTTCCGAACGGATCGTGGTTGCATTTTCCAATAAAAACACCCCCGGCATATTCAGATGATTTTAAAAAATCACCCTCCTCGACAATCAATTACAATATACTAGAAATTATATGAATAAATTGGATAAGGGTCAACACCTTTTTCTACACCATTTCAATATATTATGGAATTTAATGTGTATAAAAATCCTCACAGAGAGGCTAAAGGTCAAATTTTTTTAGACAATTTAACACGATAAATGAACTGACAGGTTCTATACAAAAAAAAGAGCAGATGGGATATAAATCCCCTGCTCTTATCAGCAATGTTATTTAAATAAGTTTAAACTGGCGGCAGCTCCCCATCAGCGCAAAATAAAACGGTTGACTGCACATGTGCCGTACATCGAACGTTTATCTTAGTTGGCTGTCGGTTCAGTTCCCCAAACAAGTACGCCATTATGGTACAAGGTAGCTTTCACATGATCGGCATATGAGGTTTGCGTGCCTTTATACGAATAATCGTCATTTTCGTTGTAATTCGACCAGTCTGTTTTATGAATACGGGTTTGGATTTCGCCCGTGCTTCCTCCAGGTGCTAACACGCCTGCGTCCGAGTTGAAGCTGACTTCCAAATAATAATCGGCACTGGTTGCAGGCTTCTCCATTTTAACCAGTTTACCGTTCAGCTTCGAGCAGCTCAGCGTCGCATAGTCGCAGTTGAAAGTCTGCTCACGGTCACCGTCGATCGTGTAGTAGTAACGAAATTTCAACTCGTTGAGCGGTACGGGGGTTGTGCCTTGGTTTATAATTTGGAAATGCGGAATCAGGTGATTGTCGTTCACCTTGGTATCCGCTGTGCGATACTGGAGCAGCAGTCCTGTTGTTGGCTGCTGAGTATCCGCTTTTGGCGCTGCGCTAGCCGTGTTCGACAGCGTCTGTCCTGCATCGTTCTTCGCTACGACTTGGTAGTAGTACGTCGTGTCTGCCGTTACAGCTGTGTCGGTGTAGCTGCTGCCGTATACATCACTCACTACAGTGGCGAACGCGCCGTTTTCAGCCGTCGAACGCTTCACTTCATAGCTTTTTGCATTCGCCGATGCTGTCCAGCTTAGCGATACTTTCGCCGTTTCGCCCGCGGCGTTCAGCGTGAAGCTGCCCGGTACTGACGGCTGCTCGGTAATGCCATACGTTTTTAAGTTCGTTGGAAGCTCATCAAGCGTAATAACGTTCGGATGATTATACACTTTTTTCAGATGCTCAAGGCTGTTTTGTTTACCGTCTCTCAGGAAATCCCCATACCATGTAGCGAACCAGCTCCAATGGGCTTGATACGCCTTCATTAGATCAGGGTCTGGGATCGGTCCGTTTTCGCTCATGGCAACTAACTTTTTGTCCTTGCCCAATGTAACAAGGTCTTCGTATTTTGCAATTTGCGGGCTGTAATCACCTGCTTGCGGATAAGAGTCAAAGCTCAAAATATCCACATATTCGTTTCCAGGATACCAGTCCGGAGCAACAGAATTCCATACCCATATCAGATTGTTCAATTTGTGCACATTCGTCAATCGGTCGTGCATTAAAATATACAATTTTTTAACAGGCTCAGGACCTTTGGCGCCCCACCAGAACCATTTGCCTTCTGCTTCGTGCAAAGGACGGAACAGGACAGGAACTTTCGCATCCTGCAGCTTCTTCAATTGCGCTGCGATCACATCGATATCGCGAATAAGTAATTTATAATCCTCGGACTCTGGATGGCTCATCGCATATTCTATATCGAATGTGGTCGAATCGGCATAGAAGCCTCTCCACCATTCTTTTCCCTGCGTATCGATCAGACCTTTCGGCGCGTTCCAGTGCCATGCAAAGGTAACAATGCCCCCTTGCTTATCCCATGCAATCGCCTTTTCCGTCTCTGTGGAACTAAGACCGTGTTCCGCTCTGCTTGGCGAATAGTCGATCAGGTCAAGCGCTGCAATTGCTGGTTTTTTACCTACATTGGCTTGAAGCCAATCAATTTCGTTTATCTCCTCCTGACCAGAGAGCATATTCTTCCCGTATTGATCAACCAGGTAGTTCATCAATGCTCTTGCTTCTACCGTCGCATTCGGATTAATGAGCGTTTTGGTTACCGCATGCGGTGGACGGTCAGTAGCTGGCTCCAGCTTGACATAGTCGATATCATACCAGCCCCAGCCTGTTTCAAAACCGATCGTATTGGCCCCTGCATTCAACAGAACCTTACCACCGGACGTCTCTTTAAAATCAGCCGTTTTCCAAAGTACCAGCTCGCCAGACGCTTTGCCGTTTAAAGAGAAGTTCGTGCGTTTGTCATCATGAGGCGAACGGTAGCCGATTGTAAGATTGTACAAGCCTGCCGCCTCTGCCTGAATCGTCATCGTCAGGGAATCCCCCGGATTGTGGAAATTAGTTACATAACCAGTACCTGAGAAGCCGGTTCCGCTGGATTCCACAATGGTTCCCTTCAGCGTGCCTTCTTCGGCTTCATAGCGATCCGGTCCGTCTACAGGCGTTCGAGGAACCGCTTTCAAAACGTTGGATTCGCTCGTTCCCGCCTTTGTTTGTGCGGTTATTTTATAATAATAAGAAGTGTCGTTCGTTACGTTCGTATCCGTATAAGACGTTTCGACCAAGTTGGATGCTACAGCAGTAAAAGGACCGTTTTCATACGTAGCCCGCTGTACACTGTACCCTACAGCTCCGCTGGAAGCGTCCCAGGATAAATCGACTTTCCCATCGCCAGCCTCAGCCCTCAGCGCAAAGCTTTCAGGACCTTCCACAGGTGGCACAGACGTATCATTGCCAGCAGTCAAGACGATATGATAAGCCGTCAATGGTGGTACTGTATAGGTAAAGCGGTTGCCTGAAATTTGCGTGATTGGTGCGGATTCCTTAATTTGCGAGCTATTTTTGTCGAAGCCCCATACTTTACCGGAACCGTAAGTCGTCTCGCCGGAAAGATCAAATTGGGCGTCGAATGCGCTGTCCATGCTTTTATTCATGACAACGAGGTGCAGTTCTTTGTAGGATGCATCCGTTACGGAAGCATGCACCGAGCTATTAACAATATCCGACGTTTGCGCATTAACGCTGATATCACCGAAAGTAGAGCTTTTTCCGTCATAATTGCGGTAAAGCTTGTAAGCGGCACTAACGTAGTTGTTGGCACCATCCTGTAACTTCCAGTAGTTTGCCATATAAACGTCGTTTTTGCCCAAGATGCCCAGCACATCGGTCATAGCGATACCGCCGGAAATATCATTTTCGCCGCCATAGCTATACTCGGTCAAAGCCAGCTTGGTTCCTGGGTAATACTTATCCACCGACTGCTTTAATCGAGGCAGTAAAGGCAAGAATTCGCTGTTCCATTGAGCGATCCAGCTATCTTCCTTGTAGGTCGGATCCCACAAAGTACGAGGCGCCTGCATTCTGGCTTTCTTCGTTTCGTCATTGCCTACCTCATTCGTAATTCGTATGCCTCCGCCCATCGCTTCGGGATACCAGTGCACATCGAAGACATCCAGCAATCTCTTGCCTTCGGCTTGCGAACTGAGGCGCATTTGATCCAGGTAATAGTCCACGAACCAGCTGTAGTTGCCTTTTACAGAGTTCCAATCAGGTGCGGTTTGAAGATCTGTATAGGCGCCAAAACCGTAAAGAACGGGCCCAAAAATTTCCGCACCCGCGTCAACCGCTTTAACAGCTTTGGATAAACTTACCGACCGGTCTACCAACTCTTTGGCTCCGACCTTTTCACCATGAATGCGCGGATGCGTGTGCGACCAGAGAGCGGGTTCATTGTCGAGCGCATATCCTTTCACGCCCGTCTTTGTTGAAGCAACGCCGTACTTTTTCACTAAAAAGTTGACGAATTCATCCGCATAAACCTGATTGTCATTCAGATCAGGCTGTAGTTGAAACGGCGCATTTTTAGCGTTTACGACCTGATTCCAACGAGCAGAAGGGGCCTTTTCACTTTCCTGCACACTTCCGTTTCCATCCTTGGCCACATAACCAGCCATCGGCAGCGTGACTAAAGAATATGTGCCCTGCTTCAGCGATTGATCGTGAAACGAGGTTGCCACCGCACCTGGCTTTTCACATTCGGCTTTTGTCAATCCGGCGTTGTCGCATAAATAGCTATCGCTGGACTGCATCCAGTCACTTCCTGCATTGGACATATTGTTTTCCCAGTTATATCCGGTCATTCGATTGCCACCAAGTCGTCTGGCAGTCAGATTCTCATCGCCTGTCAATTCCTGATTCGTACCGTAAATATAAGGGCTAATCGGCTTACGATCCTTGGATGTATCGACTTTAATGGTAACGGTCTTTGCCGTTTGACCGTGAACTACAGTTGGAGTCGGTAGAGCCCCCCCTACTATAATCGTGCATGCCATGACGACCGGCAGCCATTTGGAACGTTTGGACCAAATACCACTACTATTTTTCTCCTTCATGCCGCTTTCCTCCTTTAAGTTTGAAAAGAGCGGCACCCATACGAGTGCCGCTCTACAAGGCTTTAAGGCTCCTGATTCCAAACGAGTTTATCGTTCTGGTACAGCGTCATATCCCTGCTTGAAATGTTCCAGCCGAAGACAACACCCTCTTTCTTTGAAACTGGATTTATAATATTACCTTAACACAAAGGTATATTGACATTTTTAACTATTGTTTTAATTAGCTAGTATTAATTTCTTAAATAACCATATTGCTTGAGTATCCCAATAGCTCTTGCTTATCCACACTCGTCTTTCCTACCGTACTTTATCCTTTTGAATAAGCTTATAATAGATGCGCGCAGGCTCTGATTCTCCAGTGGATAAAATGTATTCTGCCAAAGGTGCGCACAGCTTTTGGAGGTAAAAGGAGTATAGTAGCTCGGCCGTGTCAAAATGGATTTTCAACACCTGCTTCATCAAACCTTCGAATTTGGAGTAATCCAGTTCTTCCGGGGTAATATCAAACGGGTACTCAGGAAAGGTTTTTTTCTGAATTTCAACAAACTGCTCCCTAAGCTTCGGTTGATTGCCTGAACGGGCAGCCGAGAAATTCATCATAAAAAAAGATACAAAGTCCGTCTCACGATCACTTAACTTATAGTACTCACACCAACGCATGAATATCAGTGGTTTTACCATATATAAATCTCCTTTAACAAAAGTTCAGATTTATCATGAATCTTACAAAAATCTAGTGGGTTCCATCTTATGTAATATATAGGTTAAGCCCCATTTTAAAATATGATTCCTTAAATGAATTTTGCTTTTTAACATATCCCCTTCTTATATATCTATGAAAGTGGACAACAAAAAAAGACCGTTTCAGTATCTTAATGACGCTGACCAAGTCTTCTCATAATCATCCGTATAATCGCATTCGTATTTATTCTAATCTTCTACATAGCTGCAAGGTTACAGGCTGCACGTGAACACATAAGCGGGCGGGACATTGCAGTTTACCTTTTTAATCTGAATGTCAGCAAAAAAGGTGCGGAAAAAATTGTGTTTGACCTTGCTGTACTGGAACGTAATAAATTTGCCTTCCTGGCCCAAAACCTCAGCCGTTTGTCCCAAAATAAGGCTAGATAACGCGCCTGGCAGGCTGGTGAAAGGGAGCCCTGATACGACATAATCCACTTTTGGAACCTCATACTGTCGTATATACTGCGCTACATGCTCAGCCGATCCATGAATGATGTGTACCTTCTCCAAGTGTCCGTACTTGCTTTGTAGCGTTTTGTAAAACGATTCATTAGCTTCAATCACTAAAAGTAGCGTTTCTGGACGCTTGTTCAAAATCAGCTCTTGCGTAAACACACCGGTCCCTGCACCATATTCAATAATGCACGATGCTTTGTCAAAGTAAATCGGTGTGGCAATTTGTTTGGCCAACTGTCTTGAGCTGGGTATAACAGCGCCTACGCTGCGTGGATGCCTGATGTACTCTCGAATAAAGTGAATCGCGTTCATCTTTTCCTCTCCCTGCTTGACACACATGATAGACATTCGGTTCATCGACGCTTCTTATTACATATTCATTGTATACCGATCAGAATATTGATTTCAAGCAGGCTACTGTCGGCATATAAAAAGAGCGTAGCCTTATTCGACTCTAATCAAATAATGACTACCCTCTTATTGTAACATCTATTTGTTCATGGTATCCAACTGTGTACCCTCTGCCTGCGATGCCTGTCCAGCTTTACGTCGCCGTGCGCCTATATGCATGGCAACAATCCGATAGATGGAGGCCGGCTGTAGGGATACGGCCCAGCTCGCGTCTGCATCCGGTGCAAGCACGACCCCTAGCTGGTGATGATCGCCATCGTACATGCCTCGCTGCACAAACTTGCTCTCGCCTTGCAGATTGCGTACTTCCAGCTTGCAAAAGGCAGAATTGATCCGCAAGGCCTGGTGTAACTCGGCACGGGTATTCACAATAACTCCATTCACGCGGTAAATGGCCTCGCCCGGCAGTATGCCCATGGCTGTCGCCGGACTGTCTGGCAGCACAGCGAGCACACGCATCCCTTGCTCCGGATGGACAAACATCGGGCTAAGACGACTTTCCTCCATATTACCATACCAGATCAGTGCCTCATGAGCCAGAAAAGAGAATAACGCTGCTAACAATATCAGCGGACTCCACCATGCAGCCAGCAAGCTCAGCAGAAGTAAAGCCACACTGTACAGAAGCAAGCGGTTCGAAGTGAGTACCGCCTTCTGTCGTGGTAGCTGGCCTAGCGTCACGCTGCTGAAGCCCATCAGGACTGGTAAGGCTGCCAGCATATACCCGGTTCCGGCATCGCCGCCGAACAACGGTGTCCAGGGAAGCATGAATCCTCCCTGAGTGGGTACCAGCAATAACAACGGAATGGGCCAGAGATCTTCCATCCGATAGCCGCCAACCAATCTCCCCCGTTTGCCCTCGACAAACAGTGGAGTGGCAGCTTTCCCCCCTTGCCAGCAAACCAACAGCGCCTCAGCCACATGCAGCACGGCGACCAACACCAACAGTGCTGGAATATCCAATCCGCGGATAGCCGTTACTGAAGTTCCAAGCGCTCCCACAGGTTGCCAGCCACTGGCCACATTTAGGAAAAATTGAACCACACCTAGCAGACCTACCGAATAAGCGAGACACAGGTAACGGACGCGTACCAGCATGAGCAGTAATGTCGCTACCCACAGGCACACGATGGAAGCCGGGTTCAGATGCACGCTGACGAACATTCCCAGAGCGGATAGCGCCATTCCAGCAAGCAAACCACTCCATACGACACGCCAGGTCTCTGAGGCCCAGCTATGCATTTTAGTATGAAATAGCTTGCGCTCCAGCAGCATTTGCCGACGATAACCAAGTGCGACAATGAGTATTGAGATATAATAAAACGGCTGCATAAGCAGGTATAAGCAAGCATTCAAGACGCTCCATCCCCATTGTAATGCCCATTCCAAGTCCATTCACACTCCCTTATGCCCCTGGCCCGCTGTATAGCGGATCACGTACACTTCATATCCATTTATTCTATATGAAATTGCCAACGTAGGGAAGACAAACCGACAGACTGCAAATAAATCCCAATATAAAAGGAGGCTGTTTCCAGCCCCCTTGTTGTAGCCTCACTATTATTTCGCTACGCTTGTCTTCATTTCCTTCCGAATCTCTTCAATCCCCTGCTTGAGTTGATTATCATTTTTCGGATCACGAATTTTCTCAATCAGCTTGGCTTCCATCGCTGCTGCTGTCTTCGCATCAATGATGCCACTAGCCGTCAGCTTCGCTTGTTTTTGAAAAGCAATAACAGAGCTTTCAGTTACTTTGTCAAAATAGCCATCCTCGCGACCTGGTTTGTAACCCAAACCTTGCAGAATGATTTGTGCATTTTTCACATCACTGCTATTCATATTGTATTTCAAGGACTTTTCCTTGTTCAGCGGTGCTGCTGTGAAGTATTCAGGCTGTTCCACCGCGATGTTCGGCTTAATCCCTTTTTTATGAATCCACGTTCCATTTGGCGTTAACCATTTGGCAATCGTGATTTTGAGCAGGCTACCGTCACCCATTTGCTTGTCATAGCTGGTTTGTACAGTACCTTTACCAAAGGAGTTTTCCCCGATCAACACAGCACCTGCTGATTGCTGGAGAGCACCTGCCAGAATTTCGGACGCACTTGCGCTACCTTTATTCATTAGCAAAGTCACAGGGTAATTTTTACGTGAACCTTTGGATTTCTCTTCTTCACGCTTCTGATTCTTGTCTTCCACTTGTACAATCGTTTTGCCGGAAGGTACAAATTGCTGCGCAATCTCAATGACAACGGAAAGCACGCCGCCCGGGTTATTACGCACGTCAATGACGAGCCCTTTTAGCCCTTGCTTCTCGAGCTTCGCCAACTCTTCCTTGAATCGTTCTGCTGTATTCAAGGAGAACTGGGTGATCGTGATGACGCCTACACCGTCGCTTTCCATATGAGCTGTTACAGTTTCCATATCAATATTGTCACGGGTAATCGTGTATTCGAGCGGATCAGGAGAGCCACTGCGCTGAATTTTGACTTTCGCCTGACTGCCTTTAGGTCCACGGATTTTGGAAACGGCCTTGTTCAGATCCAATCCGTCCAGTGTTTCACCATTAACAGACAAAATAATATCCTTAGAGCGTAGCCCTGCCTTTTCAGCCGGCGAGCCTTTAATTGGCGTGACTACAACTACTTTTCCGTTTTCAGCCGCTACTTCAGCTCCGATCCCGGTAAAAGAGCCTTCTATAGATTGCTCGAACTGTTGTGCAGTTTCTTTACCCATATAAGAGGAATACGGGTCGCCGAGCGACTCCATCATACCATTGATGGCGCCATCCACCAGCTTGGTACGATCCACATCCTGATAATATTGTCCCTGAATCAGGTCCATCGCCGTTTCGATTTTGCGGATATCACTTCTGGAAGTAGAACTGCTACCTGTCACACTCGCCAGCAGTCCTTCGCCCAGAGCGCTGTTCCCTACTGTAGTCGTTCCAGTATAGGCAAAAGTGAGCAGACTGCCGCCAAGCAGCCCGATCACCATCAAGAGTATCGCTGTACTTTTTTTCAACATCTAATCGTCCACCGCCTTCTCATTATCTTGTATCCTATTGCCTTACAACGCATATCCATCCACGAAGTATACGTCTAGCTTGTACGGAATATGTTAATTGTATCCTACTCTGTGTCTCAATGCACATGTTCTTCATCGGATATTAACCATTACAGCAAAGCCCTATCTACAACCGTAATGGCTATAAATAGGGCTTACCTTTTTTACTATAAATAGTTCATCGGATTTACAGGTTTATTATTTTCGCGCACCTCAAAATGACAGTGAGGTCCCGTGGAATTGCCCGTCGAACCAACTTCTGCAATTTTTTGACCACGTTTCACAGTCTGCCCCGTATGAACCACCGTACCGCCATTGCGAATGTGTCCGTATAGGGTCCATAGTCCGTCTCCATGGTCAATTACAACTGTGTTTCCATAACCACTCCACCACTCGGCAACAATGACAACACCGTCTTCAGCTGCATGAATATCAGTTCCCTGCGGAGCCGCCATATCAATACCTGTGTGGCCTTTAAGCTTGCCAGTAATCGGATGTACCCGCATGCCAAAAGTAGATGAGAGTCTGTAATGAGATACAGGTAAAGCCAACGTACCTGATCCACCCGTATACGTACTGGCTGCCGCATGGCTGGAATTCGAGGCAGCGCCTGAGGAAGAAGATGCATATCGTTTGGCTTCAGCCGCACGTGCAGCCGCTCTGGCGCGTGCTGCTTTGGCAGCCTGCTCCGCTCTGAGCTTGTTCTTCTCCTGCACCAGACCCACACGTTTGTTCGCGAGGGCTACCAGCATGTCATTTTGCTCTTCGCTGATTTCATCTGACTCCGCAATATCATGATCATAATTGGAAATCAGTCTTTGCTTCTCTTTCTCCTTCGAATTCAGTTCTGCTTTGGCGCCCTGCTTGAGCGCATACAGCTTCTTGGCATTTTTATATTCCGTATCCAGCTGCTTCTTCTTACTTACGACCAGAGCCTTGTCCTTTTTATGCTCGTCCAACAGGATTTGATCCTGCTCCACGATCGTTTTCAGGGAATCTACCCGGCTAAGAAAGTCACTAAAACTGGACGAAGACATCAGCACGTCCATATATGAGACGGTTCCATCCGTATACATCAAACGCACACGAGTTTCCAGCATTTTTTCCCGTGACTGGATACGATCAATGGCCTCAGCTAAATCTTTTTTAGTCGCACGCAGATTATCTTCCGTTTGATCAATCTGAACCGCAACACGAGTCAGCTGATCACTGACACTGTTAATCTGAGCAAGCACAATTTTTAGGTTTTGCACGGTTTTATTTTTGTAATGTTGGGCATACTGTTTATCTTGAGCAGCCTTTTCCTGTTGTTGCTTGGCAGATTGGGCCTGCTTTTCCAATTTGTTCAGCTGCGAATTGATCTCACTCATGCTTTTGGCATATCCGTCAGAAGGCTGGATTAGCAATGCGGCTACCAAGGTAGCGGCCAACACAGATCCTGTTTTTTTCAACTTGCACTCCCCATCCTTTATCGCAAAATAACACCGGGCTTCCCCGTTCTATTAAATCGACCACGACGTCCAACCAGCGCTTCTTATACTTTTAAGAACTTGCGCATGGACAGGGTACTGCCAACAATTCCGACCAGCATCCCCAAAATAATCAGCAATGCACTCAACTGAATCCAAATGCCTTCAAGTGGCATAAGCTTCAACATATTCAGAGCTATATCGCCCTGAACGGCTGTGAGCAAACGCTGATAGCCAGTAAATAAAATACCTACGGTAATCAAGGAACCAATGAGACCGATAAGCGCTCCTTCAATAAAAAACGGCCAGCGTATAAAAAAGTTGGTCGCACCGACCAGCTTCATAATGCCAATCTCTCTTCGTCGTGCCAATATGGTCACGCGAATCGTATTCGAGATGAGGAACATGGACATGATCGCCAGTCCAGCGACGAATATAAAGCCTACATTACGAATGAGCTTCGTAATCGTAAAGAGCGTCTCTACGGTGCCTTTTCCATAACGAACCTTTAAAATCGGTTTCTCTGGATGCAACGTATTCAGCTTCTCAATCTTTTCGGCCACAAATGGAACCGTTGTTGGTTCAATAACCTCTACCACAATTTTGTCCGGCAGTGGATTGCTGTCCTTGTCAAAACCCTCCAGCAGCTCCTTGCCGCTGTCACCCAAATCTTTGCGCAGCTCTTCCAAACCCTGAGCTTTAGTCACAAAGGTCGTTTTGCTGATTTCTGGCATCGCCGCGATTTCCTTTTGCAGTGTTTCACGCATGTTTTGCTCTACATTCAGCTCCAGAAATACGTTAACCTCCACCTGACTATCTGCCTGATCAGCCAGGGAATTGACGTTGAGCACCAGCATGATAAATACGCCCAATATGAGCAGTGACACAATAATCGAGGTGACGGATGCCACGGACATCCAGCCATTGCGGAATATGTTTTTGAAACCTTCCCGCACATGACGTAAGAAGGTGTTAAAAGTCATATCCGTACTCCCCTCTTACCTGATCCCTTACGATGTTGCCATTTTCAATGGCAATCACGCGTTTACGCATAGAGTTCACGATGTCCTTATTGTGGGTCGCCATCACAATGGTCGTGCCTCGAAAATTAATTTCGTCCAGCAACTGCATGATCTCCCACGATGTTTCCGGATCCAGATTTCCCGTAGGTTCATCGGCAATGATCACGGAAGGATTGTTTACGATGGCCCGTGCAATCGCTACACGCTGTTGCTCCCCACCGGAAAGCTGGGCAGGCTCACGATTCATTTTTGTTTTCAAGCCAACCAGTTCAAGCACTTCGGGTACCCGTTTGCGAATCAGCTTCTTGGGAGCTTCAATAACTTCCATAGCAAAAGCCACATTCTCATAAGCCGTCAAACGCGGCAAAAGCCGGAAATCCTGAAAAATGACTCCGATGTTACGACGAACGTAGGGAATTTTACGCTGCTTGAGCTTCCCGATATTAAAACCATTGACTGAAATTTGCCCCTTGGTAGGTACTTCTTCTCTATAAATAAGCTTCATAAAAGTCGATTTCCCCGCTCCAGACGGGCCGACTACGTATACAAATTCATTGCGGTCAATTCTGACCGATACTCCTTGAAGTGCGTGGGTTCCGTTAGTATAGGTCTTCCACACATCCTGCATTTCAATCACTCGATCACTTCCCGCTGCTTAATCATATTACGCATAACCTAATATCCATTCGACATATTCCATGCATTTCCTTTAAAAACTTCTCTATTTCATCATACCGTTTATCATTGTAACAAATTTGTTACCTAAATAGTACCGAAAGTTTTCTGCTTTTGGCACATATATATGAATATTATGGCACACGAGTACGCTATCAAGCTTATCAGACAGGAGACATCTGCATTATGAAAAAAATTCATTTATCTGTCATTTGGATATGGTCTGGTGTTCTGGCGCTGGCCATGTTGTGGGGGGGACTTCATCTGTACGCCGACAGACAAACGCTGCCGGAGGGAGTGAGGGTCGGAGGAATTAACGTAGGAAGCATGGATCACACAGCCGCTCTTCGGCTGGTGGATAAAAAATTGGATGCATTGAAGCAACGTCCACTACTTCTGACGGACAGTGACAGCAGTGCACAGGATATAAAAATTACACTCGGGGAAGCAGGAATTCATTATAAAGCGGAGGCATTTCGGAATGCCGTGACGGCACTCAGCTCGGAGCATCTATGGACTCGTGTGCAGACACGTTTTAGCTTCGAGAAGGAATGGTCTATCACATCTTTCCGACAGGAGGAGATATTAAGGGCCCAATTCGGAGCCGATTGGGAGGAGCAACGATATGGCATGCCTATCAATGCTGTGCGACAGATTGACGGGAATGATCAGGTTCGTTATATTCCGGGGCGCTCTGCCCGACGCCTAGATTGGCCCAGATTGGACGCCGCACTAGATAAGGCGCTGCCCAAGGATTTTACCGCTTCGGAAGAGCCCGTACGAGTGGAATTACCTTTCCGTCAGCTGGAACCGAAAATTTCGGTGGACAGTCTACGTAACGAAGGGATTGAGCGCAAAATTGTCCAGTTCTCCACCAGTCTGGGCAGCAGCTCGGAAGGACGCGTGTACAACGTTAACTCAGCGGCAAGCACCGTTGATGGTTTAATTCTCAAGCCGGGTGACATTTTTGACTATGGCCAATTGATTGCCAAGGCTGAGCGCACTCATGGCTTTCGTGAAGCTCCAGTGATCGTGAACGGTCAGTTGGAGTCCGGTATAGGCGGGGGGATTTGTCAGGTATCCAGCACGGTGTATAATGCAGCGCTGCGAGTCGGTTTGGACATTGTTGAGCGCCGCAACCATTCCTTGCCGGTCAGCTATCTGCCCAAAGGTCAGGATGCGACTTTCGCTACGGGGTCCATTAATTTCCGTTTTAAAAACAATACAGGCAAGCATTTGTTACTTCGTGCGGCTGTCCAAAACCGAACACTTATTGTTAAATTTTTTGGTACATTTCCGTCCAATGTTTCGTATGAACTGGAATCCCATACGGTTCGCGTACTTCCCATACCGGAGAAGAGGCTGCGTAATGACTCACTTTCCCCTGGCTTCTATCAAGTACTTCGGCAGGGCAAAGAAGGGTATGTGGTAGAAACATTTCGGGTAAAAAAGGTAGACGGAAAAGCCGTAGATCGCACCCGAATCAGCCGCGATACGTATCGAGCGCAGCAACGCATTATAGCTAGTTATGGCGGTGGCACATCGTCTGAGCCACAAACACGTGAACCCGAGAAGTCTATTGTCGAGGATGGTATAAGCGAATAAACGAAAAATCCCCCTTCCATTGTCGGCTGGACTTGTTCCAGACAGAATGAAAGGGGGATTTTAGCTATAAATTACTCGCTGCGTTTACCCAAAACAGAAATTTCTACAGGCTCACTTTCGTTACCGTCTGCATCTTTAGCTTTGATTACCAGTCTAACCGTTGCTTTTTGAGTAAGCACACTGATACTAAATGTGCCATCATCTTTGGCTACTGCACTACCGATAGGCAGTTCGTTGGAATAGGCGGTTACTGTGGAACCTGCTTTAGCTGTCCCCGTAATTGTACTTTCTCCGTCATACACATCGTTGACTTTCAGTACTCCCGTAGTTGCAACTGTGTCTGTAGTGCTATCTGTAGTCGTATCCGTAGTTGTGTCTGCATCTGTGTTGGTATCTATTGTTGTAGAGTTGTTCGTAGTCGTGCTATCTGTGCTGGTATTTGTGCTGCTATCTTCTGTTTCGCTGCCAGAAGTAGTCGACGTGTTACCATAAGTGGAATCTGTCACGTTGCTGTATGTGGAATCCGTTACCGTTCCACCAGGAGTCGTCGTCAGATTATCAACAGGGCTCAGGTTGTAGCCGGAAGCAGCGTCCAGAATAGCAATTGCCTCTGCACGAGTCAGCGACTTCAGTGGCTGAAATTTACCATCCGGATAACCGTTGATGATTTTTTGCTCCGCAGCTGCCGCTACACTTTTCTTTGCCCAAGATCCAATTTTGTCGGAGTCAATAAATTTAGTAACATCTGCTGCGTTACCCGCAGTGAGTCCAATAGCTTTGCCTACGATAGCCGCAGCCTCTTGACGTGTTACCTTACCATTTGGTTTGAGCTTGTTACCTGCATAGCCGCTTATGTAACCTGCATTCACGGCACTTGTCAGCTCGTTGTATGCCCAGTGAGAAGCTGGTACATCTGTGAACGTTCTGCCTCCATTACCGTTTACTTTTACACTGTCCGCATACGTTACGTCTGTCACAGCTGGAGTATCCTGCGTGAACGTACCCAAGCTGCGGTTCAGAAGAACAATAAATTCTGCACGTGTGATTGCCGCATCCGGTTTTACCGCGCCGTCCAATTGTCCTGTGGCTGACCAGCGTTGCACCTGATCTCCTGCCCAATGTCCATTTGTAGTTTGAGGAGCAGCTGCCGCTGCGCTGAATGCGCTAAGAATAAGACCTGTACTCAATACACCTGTAACTGTATTTCTTAACTTTTTTCCCATGCTATAAATTCCTCCTCTGATTGGATTCATCATTCTTTTTTAAACACTTTACCAGAAATCAAACCCAAATAACCCCCAAATTAAAAAAATCGTCCCATATAACCATACCCCCTCCTAATGTAGGATAAATAAGAAACGGGACTTAATACCTAGTCGCTCACTTGGATATGTATATTTAGACAGGCTAAGGTATACTGAATGAATACTCAGTCATATGCTGAACACCGCAATGAGGTCACAAACCCCTAGGAAAAGAGGTCTTCTTATGGCTCTTATTCAATGTCAGTTTTATTCGGAAGTTCTTGGTCTGAGCACATCCATGAATGTTATTCTTCCTCAGGCAACCCGTTCACAAATTGGACTAGAGGGCAAGCAAGGAACCGGGCCACATCCGACGCTGTATTTGCTGCATGGCCTATCGGACGATGATTCAACCTGGTTGCGTCGAACCTCCATTGAACGCTATGTGGCCTCATTGGGCCTGGCTGTCGTTATGCCCCAAGTACATCGGAGTTTCTATACGAATATGGAGCAAGGAGCGGCTTATTGGAGCTTTATCAGTGAAGAATTGCCGGCTTTGGCACGTTCATTCTTTCCTCTATCCGACAAGCGTGAGGATAATTTTGTAGCCGGACTTTCTATGGGTGGATATGGTGCTTTCAAACTGGCACTCCAGCATCCAGAGCGGTTTGCAGCCGCTGCCAGTCTTTCGGGAGTCATGGATTTACACGCATCACGCACCGATCCTATGCAAAATGCGATGAGTCCAGCGGAATGGCTTAACATTTTTGGGCCAGATGAAATACGCGGAACAGATCACGACTTGCTAGAGTTGCTACAACGTCATGCTGCCTTGGGGACCTCACTCCCCCGACTCTACCAATGCTGCGGTACGGAGGATTTCTTATATAAGGGGAATCAGACTTTTCGTGAAACATGTAGTACCGTCGGGGTTCCGCTGACCTACGAAGAAGGTCCTGGAGCGCATGAATGGGGATACTGGGACGCGAAAATTCAGGATGTTCTGGCATGGCTACCGCTCAAAGAGCACTAAACAGGTTAAAAAATCCCCGCAGCTTCCCTCATCGCACCATGGCGAAGGGATAGGCTCGGGGATTTATTATATGCACATTAGGGATTTGTTGTGGTCTCCGTTGATGGAGATTCTTTAGTTAGTGACTTAGGCAGTACTTTATACAGGCGCCACTCGCCATTAAACTCACGTTCAAGCTGAACCCATGGGGCACCATGTTCATATAAGTTCGGATATACCATATTGATCTTACTCAGTGGCATGCCTGACATGATCTTAGGTACAAGGATATAATCCACATGGTGATCCTGCGGATAACTTAATGCCTTATTGAACGAATAATCGCTGGTGATCAGGAAGCGTTTAGGATGTTGGCTGTAAACAATCATGGTGTAGGCTGAAGCCGAATCGGTCATAATGGTAGACTTCGGCAGATGCTCATCCAACCAAACGGCAATCCTACGATCTGACTCCTGTCTCACATAGTTCACATTACCTGTCCGTGTGAGAAAGCTGTTCTCATCCGGTGCAATATCCGGGCGAGTCAACGCATAGGAAAGTAATCCAGCGGTAAGCAGCAGACTGACGGATACCAGGCCAAAGGCTGCCCTCCGCCATCGTCCCTGAAGCTGGCTCAACTCATAAGGCAACCAGGCTACGGTAATTGGGAATACATACATAAAATAACGAAACCACCCGTACGAGGATTGTCTCATCATAAGTAAAAATTGCAAGCCCGGCACAGACAGGAACAATAACAAAATAATCAGGGTTCCCCACCGGAATAAGCGTCCACTCAACAGACGGATGAACAGAATAGCAAACAATGGTACAGAGTACCAGATGGTTTTGGAAGCAATAAACTTCAAGGCTACCAGTGGATTGGAGAAAATCTCTACAAATTTATCATCATTCAGCAACTCTGCCGATTGGGCCGTGTTTGAATACTCTGAATTCAGGAAATAAAAGGCATTCCCCATAATGAGATAGTTAAAGAAAATCCACAACAGCCCGGAAAAGACCA